>Ga0307516_10005999_pt1 | contig 14358 bp, 10 predicted proteins | sample 19_EM_MG_FD_203310 | JGI IMG/M metagenome (GOLD analysis project Ga0307516, IMG submission 203310) | Populus trichocarpa ectomycorrhiza microbial communities from riparian zone in the Pacific Northwest, United States - 19_EM | ecosystem: Host-associated > Plants > Roots > Unclassified | place... | reverse complement strand
AGCGCCGTCACTTCCTCGTCGGTCAGCTCGATCTTCGGCATGACCTGGGCGAAGCCCTTGATCGCGCGCGCTTGCGGGTTGCGGATGAAGTCTTTCACGTAGGCCTCGTCGACCACCGCGGTGGAGCCGTCGACCATCGTTTCGGTCTTGCCGAAGAGGCCTTTCCAGGTCGGCCCCACGCCGGGGCTGCCATCGATGGTGTGGCAGGCCACGCAGCCCTTGGACTGCGCCAGCGCGCGGCCCTGCGCCGGCTGCGCGTCGGTGGCGGCGCCGGCCGCGACTGCGCCAGTGGGGCCGGCCAGCAGCATCGCGAAGGTCGGCTGCTTTTTCAGCCATTGTTGGAACGAGGCGTCGTCCTCGACCACCACATAACCGCGCATGTTGGGGTGGCCCACGCCGCACAACTGTGCGCACATCGATTCGAAGCGGCCCGGCTGAGTCGGCGTGAACCAGAACGTGCTGACCTGCCCCGGCACGATGTTCATGCGCGCGCGGAACTGCGGCACGAAGAAGTCGTGCAGCACGTCGTGCGAGCGCATCAGCACCTTGACCGGCCGGCCGAGCGGCAGGTGCACTTCGTTGCTTTCCACGACGATGTTGTCCTGCCCGGCGGGGTCGGCCGGGTCCAGCCCGAGCGGGTTGGTGGCGCTGACGAAGCGGGCGTCGCTGCCGCCCAGCTTGCCGCTGGTGCCGGTCAGGCGAAAACGCCATTGCCATTGCTGACCGATGATTTCGAGCTGCATCGCGTCGGCAGGTGCGCGCACGTAGTCGGCGTAGACCGACAAGCCGGGCGCCAGCAGGGCGACGATGCCCACGACCGTGAGGCCGGTCAGCCAGTGCTCCAGCCGCTTGTTGTCGGGCTCGTAGGCAGCGCGGCGGTCAGCGCGGTGGCGGTAACGCCAGACCGTGTAGACGACGAACAGGTTGATGACGACGAAGAACAGGCCGGTCACGAGCAGCGTGATCGTCAGCATGTCGTCCATCCGCTTCCAGTTCGAAGCCAGCGGTGTGAGCCACCACGGCGTGAAGACGTGGAACAGCACCGACCCGACCACGATGGCCAGCAGGACAAGCGCGATCGCCATGGTGAGCGCCCCGCATCGGCTCGAGTTCAGGCGCTAGCTGCTTCCTGACGACCCGCCACGCCGCGCCAGCTTCCAGTACAGCAGCGCCGCCGTGACACCGAAGATCAGGTGCGCCACCAGCGTGGGCCAGCCGCGCAGTTCCGCCATCCAGTAGAAGACCCGCGTGGCCCCGTAGAAGGCGAACACGTAGAGCAAGGCGCCGAACACCAGGCCGACGACCGCCAGCACCGCCGGCTCGGTGTCGTAGTGAAAGCCCGCGCTGAGAATGCCCAGAACGATGCCGAAGGCCACGCCGATCGCGTAGTGCGTGGCGAGTGCGACCGCCACGATGGGCAGGCTGAAGCTGTCGCCCGGCAAGTGCAGCGCGTCGGGCCCCAGCACGAAGGCGGCCACGAGCTGCGACACACGCCACGGGCCGGTGCTGCTCATGAAGCTGCCCCAGAGCAGCTCGAGCACCATCAGCAGCGCGCCCGCGGCAAAGCCCGACACGGCGGCCGCCGACCAGTCTGGTTCGCGGCGCTGCCAGCGATGCAGATGCAGTTGAAGTTCCATGATCACCTCCACGCAAGAGGCGCTGCCGAGGGGCAGCCCGACTCAGGGAAATGCCGGGATGTTCGGCTCCACGCCTTCCAGATGAGCTTCCGGGTGCAAGGCCTGCAGCCGGGCTTCGATGTCGTGCACGCGCGAACGGGGCACGTCGACCATCAGCAGGATCTGCCCTTGCTCGATGGCGGCTTCGAACCGCTTGAGCCGGTTGTTCGGCGTCGACACGCCGATCATGCTCGACGACCAGACGCCGAAGACCGCGCCCAGGATCGAAAGCACCGCCACCATCCCCCATTCCGGCGCGTCGCCGAAGATGGGGAAGAACAGCGCCACGATCACGCCCAACACCGCACCGACCGCACCCCCGATCACCAGCCCGGCCTGCGCGGCACGAATCACGTCGGAAGACTGCAGCACGTTGGCCGAGTGCAGCCCGGACATGTCGGCATCTTCACGCGCGACGAAGTGGATGTGGGGTTCAGAGATGCGGGCGAGCAACAAGTCGTCCATCGTTCGCCGGGCGCTGGCCAGGTCGGGCAGCAGCCAATAGATGCGTCTGCGCATTGCCGTCTCCTTCCGCCGCTCTGTGGCACTTCTCGTGACACTTCTCTTGAGGCGGCGTATGGATAGATATACACCGATTCGGAATGTCGGGCAAGCAGGCGAGCATGGGGTCATAGCGCTCGCCGATCGGCCCACGGGCCTGCATTTCGCGGCCTCACTGCGTGCGCCGCCGCACAGACGTTCGATCTGTCGGCGCGCACCGTGCCTCGAATGAACCTCTCGCGGCCCGGTTCACCGCCCCACGATGAAGGAAGTCTCCATGACCTACCAAAGCGTCAACCCCAACACCGGCAAGACCCTGAAGAGCTTCGAGCACCTCAGCAGCGCGCAGCTCGAAAAGTCGCTCGCCACGGCCGAGCTCTGCTTCAAAACCTGGAAGCACACGAGTTACGCCGAGCGCGCCGCGATCGTCGCCAAAGCCGCGGCACTCCTGCACGCACACGTCGACGACTACGCCAAGCTGGCGACATTGGAGATGGGCAAACGCATCAATGAAGCGCGCGGCGAAGTGAAGTTCAGCGCCGACATCCTGGCCTACTACGCGAAGAACGCCGAGGCCTTTCTGGCGCCGACGAAGCTGCACCCCCAGGTCGGTGAAGCCCACATGGAGAGCAGCCCGCTCGGCGTGCTGTTCTGCGTCGAGCCCTGGAACTTTCCCTTTTACCAACTCGCACGCGTTGCCGGCCCGCAACTGATGGCGGGCAACGTGCTGGTGGTCAAGCACGCCGGCTGTGTGCCGCAATGCGCGATCGCATTCGAGAAGCTCCTGATCGATGCGGGTGCGCCCGTGGGCGCCTACACCAACCTGCTGATCTCGCACGAGCAGGCCAACCGTGTCGTCGACGACCCGCGCGTCAAGGGTGTGGCGCTGACCGGCAGCGTTGCAGCCGGCAGAAGCATCGCGGCCCGGGCCGGGCAGAACCTGAAGAAGTCGTCGATGGAGCTGGGTGGCAGCGACGCGTTTGTCGTGCTCGAAGATGCCGACCTCGAGAAGACGATTCCCTGGGCCGTGTGGGGGCGCATGTACAACGGCGGCCAGACCTGTTGCGCCGCCAAACGGTTCATCGTTCTGGATTCGATCGCCGACAAGTTCCTGGCGAAATTCAAGACGGCCCTCGAAGCATTGAAGCCGGGCGACCCGATGGTCGAGGCGACCACGCACGGGCCCTTGTCCAGCGAAGCCGCGTTGCTGCAATTGCTGGAGCAGGTCGACAACGCGGTGGCCCACGGTGCCAAGCTGGTGATGGGCGGCAAGCGCATCGACCGGCCGGGCTCGTTCATGCAGACGACCATCCTGACCGACATCGCCCCCGACAACCCCGCCTTCCGCGACGAGTTCTTCGGACCGGTGGTCTCGTTCTTCCGCGTCAAGAACGAAGACGAAGCCATCGCCCTGGCCAACGATTCCGACTTCGGCCTGGGCGGGTCTGTCTTCACGAAGGACGTGGCCCGTGGCCAGCGCGTGGCCAGCCGCGTCGACACCGGGATGATGTTCATCAACAACCTCGACTGGTCGGACGCCGAGCTGCCCTTCGGCGGCATCAAGGCCTCGGGCTACGGCCGCGAGCTCGGCAACATGGGCATCCAGGAGTTCGTCAACAAGAAGCTCGTGCGCACGGCCCAGCTCGACGCCCCGGCCTGACCCTCACGCCCCCAAGGAGAACCGAACCATGTCCACCAAGATGCAAGCGGCCGTCGTCGAAACATTCGGCAAGCCCCTGGCGCTGCGGGAACTCGACATTCCCGCGCCCGGGCCCGGGCAGATCCTCGTCAAGACCGAGGCCTGCGGTGTGTGCCACACCGACCTGCATGCCGCCAACGGCGACTGGCCGGCCAAGCCCACGCTGCCCTTCATTCCCGGCCACGAAGGCATCGGCCGCGTCGTGGCGCTCGGTGCCGGCGTCACCGCCGTGAAGGAAGGCGACCGGGTCGGCGTGCCGTGGCTGTACTCGGCCTGCGGGCACTGCGAATACTGCCTCTCGGCCTGGGAGACGGTGTGTGCGCAAGCGCAGTACGGCGGCTACACGAAGAACGGCGGCTTTGCCGACTACATCGTCGCCGACCCGAACTACGTGGCTCACGTGCCTGCAGGCCTGACGGCCCAGGCCGCGGCGCCGCTGATCTGCGCTGGCGTCACCAGCTACAAGGGCATCAAGGAAACCACGGCGAAACCCGGCCAGTGGATCGTCGTCTCGGGCATCGGCGGCCTCGGCCATCTGGCGGTGCAGTACGCCAAGGCCATGGGCCTGCACGTCTGCGCGGTCGACATCGACGACGGCAAGCTTGCGCATGCGACGCGCCTGGGTGCCGATGTGGTCGTCAACGCGAAGACCGGCGATGCGATCCAGGCCGTCAAACAAGCGACCGACGGCGGCGCCCACGGCGTGCTGATCACCGCGCCCTCGCTGGCGGCCTTCAAGCAGGGCGTGGGCATGACACGCAAGCTCGGCACCTGCGTGCTGGTCGGCCTGCCGCCGGGCGAGTTCCCGACACCGCTGTTCGACGTGGTGGCCAACTGCATCACGATCCGCGGCTCGTTCGTTGGCACGCGGCGGGACATGGCCGAAGCGCTGGCCTTCGCGGCCGACGGCAAGGTCAAAGCCGACAGCGAGTTGCAGCCACTCTCGGCGATCAACAACGTGTTCGAACGGCTCGCCCACGGCCAGGTTCCGTCGCGCGTAGTGCTCGACTTTGCCGGGCGCTGAACCGCCTTGGGGGGTCGGGGCGGACACGACAAGCCTTCATGCGCTTCGATGCGAACCACGTCCCGGGCCCCGCGCGCATTCGCACTGCAGGTTATGGCTGGTGCGGCGGTTGCAGTAGGCTGGCGCATGCACGCACGCACGCCAGCACCCGACACCCGTTCGCACTTCGATCGCCTGGGCGGCCATGCGGCCGTCGTGCGGCTCGTCGATGCGTTCTACCTCGCGATGGACACTCAGCCCGCCACCGCCACCGTCCGCGCGATGCACGACGCCGATCTCACGCACACGAAGGCAGTGCTCGTGAGGTACTTCAGCGAATGGTTGGGCGGCCCGAAACTCTTCAGCCCCGAACGCGGCGCGCCGATGCTGCGCCGCCGACACCAGCGCTTCGCGATCGATGCGGCAGCGCGCGACGCCTGGATGCTCTGCATGCGCCAGGCGCTGAACGAGGTCTGTGCCGACATGGACCTGCGCGCCGAACTCGACGCGGCGCTCTACAAGGTCGCCGACTTCATGCGCAACACCGAGTCGGCCTCAATCCCTTCCCACCCTCCAAGGGTGCCACCCTGACGAGCATCGACCAAACTGCGCTCGGCCGCCCGGCCGCGCGTATCTCTTGCTCCAGGTCAATCCCGTGCACAAGTCCGATGTCTACAGTGACAGCAAGCGTGCCAGGCGCGCCCCTGCCCTGGAGTCGATCATGAACCCTGCCCAAGCCGAGCCCCACCCCCTCGCGAACCCCGCCGCCGTGACCACCCGCGACGGTTTCGAGGTGCTCGACGCCTGCCACCGGCAGACCGTGCTCATGCTGAAGCGGCTGATCTCACTGCTGGCGCGCCTGGAGAGTGGCGGCCCGGACGAGCAAGTGCGAGCGATGGCGAGTGAGATCGTCGGCTTCTTCTCGGTCACAGCGCGCCTGCATCACGAAGACGAGGAGCGGCACATCTTCCCGAAGATGCTGACCAGCGGCGACCCGAACATCGTGCAGGCTGTGCTTCGGCTGCAGCAAGACCACCACTGGCTCGAAGAAGACTGGCTCGAACTCGCGCCGCAGGTGGACGCCATCGCGAACGGGCAGTCGTGGTACGACATCGACATCCTGCGCGAGGGCATCGAGATCTTCACCGCACTCTCCCATGAGCACGTGGTGCTGGAGGAGTCCTGCATCTACCCGCAGGCGCGCGCGCAACTCGGTGCGGCCGAACGCCTGAGCATGGGTCGTGAAATGGACAAACGCCGCGAGGCCCAGCAGGCGCGTCGCGAAGCGCGCAAGCGCTGAAAAAAAAACGCCTGACGTCAGCGCCCAGCGTGCCACCCACCACCGCACTCACCGGCCCAACGCGACCCCGTCATCACCCTCGTTCGACAATCTGCGCCAGCGCCGTCAGTTCACGCTCGAGGCGCGCCGGATCGAGCGGGTTTCCGGCATAACGCTGAACCAGTCGGCCCTTCGCATCGACCGCCCACAGGCTCGACGAATGGTCGTCGGGCCGCGTCACGCTCGGCCCCGCGCGGAACAGGCTCAGGCGCTGTGCGATGCGGGCTGTATCGGTCGGCCTGCCGGTGACGAAGCTCCAGCGTGCGAGGTCGGCGCGCATCGTCTTCGCGAAGGCCTTCAGCGCCGCGGGCGTGTCCTGCAGCGGGTCCAGCGAGACCGAGACGAAGCGCACGCGCGAGGCCACTGCCGGCGGCAGCGCGGCCTGCACCTCGGCGAGCGCGCGTGTCTGCAGCGGGCAAACCGTCGAGCAGCCGGTGTAGACGAAGTTGACCAGCAGCACCTTGCCGGCCAGCGGCGCGAACGAGAACGGCCGGCCCTCTTGATCGACCAGCGAGGCACCCTCGAAGTTGACGGCGAAACCCCCGCCACCGGCACGCGCCGCCGCGGGCAGCAGCGCGAGCGACACCGCTGCCGCCAGCACCGTGCGACGCGACGCCGTCACGGCGAGGCCGGGCTGACCGCCGCCGCGCCGCGGGCGTAGATCGCCGCAACGTCGGCATCGATCAGCCCCGTGTTCCAGGTCTGCACCTCGTCGACCGCCCCCGCAAACCAGTCGTTCGGCGTGCCGTACTTGCCACGCCCGACATTCAGCGCGCCGTTCGCCGCCCAGCCTCCGGTGTAAGCCGTGCTGCCTTCGAGCTTGCCGTTGACATAGATCTTCATCGTGCCCGCGACCTTGTCGCGCACGCCGAGCACGTGGTACCACTGGCCCACGGCCGGGGTGGTGGTGGAGACGGCGCGGTACGCGTTGCTGGTGGTCGAGTCGGCGTCGTGCATCGTCAGCACGAACTTCTTGCCCATCGCCTCGCTGTACTGAAGCCAGAAGCCGCTGACGTTGGCACCGTCCTGGTTGACCATGGTGCGCCAACCGGTCAACGCGCTCGGCCGCACCCACGCAGCGACGCTGAAGCTCTGCGCCGTGTCGAGCACGGGTGCCGGCGTCGTGGCGACCGAGCTCGTGCCATTGAACTGCAGCGCCTGCCCGACCTTGCCGGCGACCCAGCTGCCGTTGCTCAGTGTCAGCGGGCGGTTGATGCCGGCATTGTCGGCGGCGAGCACACCCGTGCCCTCGTCGAACCTCCAGCCGACCGACAGCGAGCGCAGCCCCTGCTGGTAGAGCTGCGCGACGTCGGCATCGGCGAGCGCGGTGCCATGAGCCTGCACTTCGTCGAGGGCGCCGGCGAACCAGTCGTTGGGCGCGCCGTATTTGCCACGACCGATGTTCAGCGCACCATTCGCCGACCAGCCGCCGGTGTAGGCGGTGCTGCCTTCGAGTTTGCCGTTGACATAGATCTTCATCGTGCCCGCGGCCTTGTCGCGCACACCGGCCACGTGGTACCACTGTCCCACAACCGGGGTGGTGGTGGAGACGGCGCGGTAGACGGTGCCGGCCGTCGAATCGGCGCCTTGCATCGTCAGCACGAACCTCTTGCCCATCGCCTCGCTGTACTGAAGCCAGAAGCCGCTGACGTTGGCACCGTCCTGGTTGACCATGGTGCGCCAGCCGGTCAGCGCATCGAGCTTGGCCCAGGTCGAGACGGTGAAGCTTTGCGCAGTGTCGAGCACCGCGGTCGCGGTGCCTCCGGAAGCGTTCGTGCCGTTGAACTGCGCCGCCCCGCCTACCCGGCCGGCCACACGCGTCGCTTTGGCCAGCGTGATCGGTCGGTTCATGCCCGAGGCGTCGGCGGCTGCCGTGCCGCTCGCCTCGTCGAGGCGCCAGTAGCCGACGGGCCCCGACTCGTCGCCGCCGATCTGCTGCAGGTAGGCGACCAGGTTGGCCATGTCAGCTGCAGCCACCGTGCTGCCCGCGTGGGCCTGCACCGCCGCCTGCAGCGTGGGGGCGCTGCCGTCGTGCAGGTAGGGCGCCGTGGCCCAGACATCACGCAGCGTCGGCACGTCGAGTGCGGTGATGGCGGCGCCCAGGCGCTGGCCGCTGCTCGCCTTGATCGTGCCGATGTTGCGCAGTGTGCTGGCGTCGGCGCTGATCGTCATTCGCGTGCCGGCGTGGCAGCTCGCACAGTTGGCGCTCGCGAACACGGCCTTGCCCGCCGTGCCGGCAGCGGTCAGCGTGCGGTCGGCGTTACGCAGCGGACTCGGGTCGAAGGTCGACAGCGAGCTGAGGTACGCCGCCAGCGCATCCAGGTCGGCGCTGACGCCGGCCTTCTTGTCGCCCAGCGGCTGGTTGCGCGTGCCGGTCGCGAACTGCGCATCGGTCATCAGGCCGGTGCCGCCGGCGAGGTTGCGGATCTGGCCTTCGAAGTCCTGCAATTCGTCGAAGTTCGCGCTCCAGTGCAGGAAGCCGTGTCCCATCGCCGCGCGGCCCTTCAGGGCGATGGTGTTGCGCAAGCCCTCACCGAAGCCGCTCAAGTCCCACACACGGCCATCGTGTCCGCCGTCGGCGTGGCAGCTCGCGCAGCTCATGTAGGCATCGCGTGCCAGGCGCGGGTCGCGAGCGTCGTAGAACAGCTGCTTGCCGGCCAGCACCTGGCTGCCCAGCTTCTCGGTGGCCACCGTTGCCACCGCCGGCCCCGCGAGCGTGCGCAGCTCGCCGAACGACACCAGTGGCGACAGGTCGACGACGCCGACACTGCGATCCATGAAGTTCTGGACGTACAGCGTCTTGCCGTCGGCAGAGACCGCCAGGCCCTGCGGTGCGCGCCCGGCCTCGATGCGGAACAGCTCGCCGCCGCCGATCGCGTTGACGACCGCCACCTGCCGGCTCGTTTCGAGCGCGACGAAGAGGTACACGCCGCTCGGGTGGAACAGCGCAGCGCTGCCGATGCTGGCGTTGTCGTGGTCGATGCGCCGCGGGAGGTCCTCCGTCAGCGTGGCCATGTCGATGCGCGAGCTGATCGCGCGCACGGTGTTCTGGAAGTTCAGGTTCTGTGCGTTGCGCAGCGTGCCGCGCTTGACGTTGTCCTGCTTGGACGGCACCCACGCGCTCTGGCCATCCGGCGCGATCGCCGGCGCGCCGAGGTAGTTCGGGACGCCTGCCCCCTGGATCTCGGTGTCGGTCTTGTCGCTGTGGTGCAGCACGATGTTGCCGTTGAGCGTCATCGGCCCGGCGTTGACGGCGACCACCTCGGCCCCGGCGCTGCTCGTGTCGATCGTCGCGGTCGATTCACCGGGCAGCGGCGGCGTGATGAAGCGCGCCACGAGCACGGTGGCCGCATCGGCGCTGATCGCCAGATGGCGCGGGTTGGCGCCGACGCCCAGCGCCGCCTGCTGCGCGCCGCTCGATGCGTCGAGCTTGAGCAGCTGCCCGGTGGCCTCGAGCACGACATAGGCGTTGGCGCCGCCCGGCGCGAACACCAGGCCGTGGGGCTGCGAGGCGCGCGGCAAGACGATCGTCTGCGCGACGGCCAGCGTGCCGGCGTTGATGATGCTGATGCTTGCAGAGCCCTTGTTGACGACCCAGAGGCGGCCGTCCGGCGCGAGCGCCACGCTGCGCGGGGAGCTGCCGACCACGATCTCTGCGACGCGCGCGTTCGTCGCCGTGTCGATCACCGCGACCGTGTCGGCGTCCGGGTTCGCCACCCACACCCGCGGCGACGCGCCGCTGCGCGGCTCGAGCGCCAGCGCCGACGAGGTGTTCGGGCTGCGCGCCGTGGCCGGCGCCGAGACGGCCTGCACGAAGTTGCGCCGCGAGGTCGAACCGTCCGCCGCCGTCGCCGTCAGCGTGACGTTGTAGAGGCCGGCCTGCACGTAGACGTGCGTCGTCGACGCCGTGGCAGACAAGGGGGTGGCCGCCGAACCGTCACCGAAGTCCCAGCTGTAGGTCGTGCCCAGGGTCGGCGTGACGGCGTAACTCGCGGTGCCGCCGGCGGCGATGACGGTCGCGCCGATCGAGGCGCTCAGGTCCGGCGGGTTGTACGGTGTGGTCGTGACCGGCGGCGCGCTGACGCCCTGGCCGATCGCGATGATCGTGCCGCGCGAGGGCACGCCGGCGGAGTCGATCGCCACCAGCTGGTAGTAGCCGGGCGGCGCCAGGTTCGCGTTCGGGATCGTCGTGCTCAGGCGGATCGTGTCCTGCGTGAACGCGAGTGGGATGCGGCGCTGGCCGCTGTTGAACGAGTGGGTGCCGTTGCTCACGCCGATCAGCACCAGCTTGGAGATGGTGGCGGCGCTGGCCATGTCGACCTGCAGCCCCGCGTCGTTCGAGTAGCTCAAGCCGCTGATCGCGGCCATCGCCGGCCGCGGCGCGAGTTGCGCGGCGCTGCCGACGCTGCGGAACAGTTGCGGCGGGTAGTACACCTCGGCGTTCAGGTTGGTCACCGGCCCAGGCGCACCACCACCGGTGGACAGCACCGCGCCGTTGGGCAGCAGCACGGTGAAGGAGTGGTAGCCGCGGTAGATGGCCGCACTCGCTCCGCTGCTCCAGGTGCCGCTGACGGGGTTCCAGCTCTCGGCCGCATAGACGGCGTTGGCCCCGTTGCTGTTGCCCAGCATCGTGCCACCGGTCACGAGCACCTTGCCGTCCGGCAGCACCAGCGTGTTCGGGTAGCGGCGCGGGTTGGCCATCGCGGGCTGTTCCGTCAGCGTGGGCGTGCCGCTGTTCATGTCGATCAGGGTGGCCAGCTTGCTCGCGGGCATGCCGTCGCCATTGAACGAGCCGTTGCCGCCGACGACGAGCACCTTGCCGATGTCGAACATCACCGCACTGTTGGTCGCACCGACGTTCGGCTTGGTGGTGCTGTTCGGTGCGGTCTTGAACGCGCCGTGAATCGTGATCGTGCCGTTGCCCGCCGGGTCGAGCGACCACAAACGTTCGGCCGAGACGCCGAACACCTGGCCGCCGGGCATCACCCAGGCGCGCGGGTACGAGGCGCGCAGGTAGTCGGGGCCGAAAGCGTCGCGGCTGTAGGCATTGAACAGCGAACGCCAGGAGCCGCTCTCGAAGACCTCCGGGGTCATCGAAGCGAGGCCCTGCGTGACGGCCTGGTCCGGGTTGTCCTGCATGCCCTCGCTGTACGGCGCCATGCCGCCGAGCATCAGAGGCCGGCCGTCGGGCAGCGTGATCATCGTGCCGTACCAGCGCTCGTCGGCCAGGTTGGCGCTGGACTGCGCAACGCTGTTGCTCGACGGCGAGTACAGCGTGGAGGTGACGCTGCCGTTGCCGCCGGTGATCATCAGCCGGCCGTCGGTGAGGTAGGTGGCGGTCGAGCAGAAGCTGTCCTGCTGGTCGGCGCGGTAGGTCGTCTGATGGCTGCCGGCGGCAAAGCCGATCGTCGGATCCCAGAGGTCGAGGTAGCGGCCGTTCTGCCCGCCGCCGTCGAGCGTGCTGCCGTAGCTCAGCAGCTTGCCGTTGGGCAACACGGCTGCATGCAGCGCGTTCAGCGGCCAGGACTGAACTGGTGACCACATGCCGCGCGTCGGGGCGTCGGCCGGGATGCTCAGGCCCTGCAGCAGCGGATCGGCCGGTGCCGGTACGGTCACCCACGCGGTGGGGTTCGCCGCCAGCGCGTGCGCGCGAAGGCCCGGTGCGACGCTCGCCGAAGGGCGGCTCTCTTCCGATGAGCCGCCGCACGATGCGGTCAGCAGCGCGGCGAGCAAAGTTGCAGCATGCGCGGCGCTGCGCGCGGTATTCGTGTTCGACATGGGCTCCCTCTGCCACGTCCCGCGCTGGCCGTGGAGCTGCCGCGAGGAATCCGTTCGTTGTGCTGGGGCAGAACCTTACCGATGGTTACACCGGGCGTCATCACCGCGATCGGGGGAGTGGTTGGGGCCGAAAAACCGGGAATCCGACACGCTTTTCAGAACCCGACGAGCAGGGCGCGGGGTCGACTGCGTGCGCGCGGTCGGATGCCAGAAGTTCGTGGCGCTGAACCGCGAGGTGAAGAGGTTCAGACCGTAGCAGTACGCCGGCCGTTCGCCGGTCAGCACCCAGCTCAGGTGCAGTTCGCGGCGCTGCACTTCGTCGCGCAGCCAGCTGCGCGCTAGCGCATCACGGTGCGCCGTGCTGCGGCTGCGCCAGTAGACACCGGCGACCTGCACGTACGTGTCGTGCCAAGCGGAGAGCGCGGCGTCAACGCCTGTGCGCGACACCGACGCGGCGTTGCGTCGCGTGTCGGCCACGGCCAGCGCTGCGGTGTCGACCATGCCCGGGGCGCGCGAGTCGAGCCCGGCGCGCTCGAGCAGGCGGGGGCCGAAACCAGCGCACAAGATGCGCTGCACCTCCTGCCCGGACCGCACCGGTTGCATACATCACGGATTGCAATCCCGAGCCAGCGCCTCCGCCCAACCGTCAAGGTGCGGCCGAGCGGGCGGCCGGAGCGTCGTTCTGCTTGCGCGCCTTCAGGTTCGCGAGATAGCGGTCGCGCGTGCCCATCACGTGTTCGCGCATCAACGCCTCGAATGCCTTGAAGTCTCCGGTGCCGAAGAAGGCCATCAGATGGCGGTGCTGCTCGTTGCCACGCGATTGCAGCACGTCGGCCGGCGCCGACAGGTGGGTGCGCAGTGCCGCGATCTTGGCACCCGCGGTCGCGTACGCAGCCTGCAGGTAGGCGTTGCCGCAGTTCTCGACGAAGGCCTCGTGCAGGCGCGTGTCGGCGCGGCTGTAGCGCACGCCGTCCTTGCTCTTGCGTGCCGCGGCCATCTCGCCGACGGCGGCCTTCAGATCGCCGAGCGTGGCGTCGCGCGCATGGTGAAAGGCGAGTTCGGCGGCGCGCGGCTCCATCACGCATCGGAACTCGCACAGCGCCGCGATGTCGGCTTCGCTGGCTTCGAAGACGTAACTGCCGCGCTGCGGGCGGATCGTCACGAGGCCGAGCAGCTGCAACTGGTTCAGCGCCTCGCGCACCGGTGTGCGGCTGACGCCGAACGAGCTGGCGAGCGTCTCCTCCGGGATCATCGCGCCGAGTGCGAACTGGCCATCGATGATGGCCTCACGCAGGCGCTGCGCCACCAGCGTGGCGAGCGATTTGGGGGTGTCGATCTTGAAGCTGGGCTCGCTCAACGGGCGACTCTCTCGGATGACCACATCGTGAAGCAAGCAGGGTGCGTGCGTACGGGGCACACCGAGTCTCGCAGATTGGTGCGCGCCGTGCGGGCGTCTGCATCAGGGATTGTACTAATGTGCCTTAGTACCTTACATACAAGACAATCCGATCCATGAACACCACGCTCGCCCCGGCGGTGCCTCCGGCACTGGTCCAGCTCCGCAACGCCCTGGGTCCGGCCTCCGTGCTGTTCGGCGCCGACATCCCTGCCCGCAACTGCAACGACTGGAGCACGCAGGCGCCGAACACACCGCTGGCCGTGGTGCGGCCGGTCGACGCGGCCGGTGTCTCGGCCGCGCTGCGTGCCTGCCGCGAGGCCGGCATCCCGGTCGTGCCGCAGGGCGGGCTGACCGGCCTGTGCGGTGGCGCGCGGCCCGAACCGGGCTGGGTCGCGCTGTCGATGGAGCGCATGGTCGGAGTCGAAGAGATCGACCCCGACAGCGCGACGATGACGGTCTGGGCCGGCACGCCGCTCGAGGCGGTGCAACGCGCCGCCGCGGACGCCGGGCTGTACTTCGCGCTCGACCTCGGTGCCCGCGGGTCGTGCGCGATCGGCGGCAACCTCTCGACGAATGCCGGCGGCAACCGCGTAATCCGCTACGGCATGGCGCGCGAGCTGGTGCTCGGGCTCGAATGGGTGCTGCCCGACGGCACCATCGTCACGAGCCTGAACAAGATGATGAAAAACAACGCAGGCTACGACCTCAAGCAGTTGTTCATCGGCAGCGAAGGCACGCTCGGCGTCATCACCCGCATCGTGCTGCGCCTGCATCCACAGCCGGGCTGCACGATGTCGGCACTGTGCGCGCTGCCCGACTACGCCTCGGTGGTGCGCCTGCTCGGCGCAGCGCGCCGCGGGCTGGGGCCGCTGCTGTCGGCGTTCGAGGTGATGTGGCCCGACTACTGGCAGGTCGTCACCGAGCGCGTCGGCGTGCGCCCGCCGGTCAGCGGCGGGCACGGGC
>Ga0307516_10005998_pt1 | contig 14358 bp, 19 predicted proteins | sample 19_EM_MG_FD_203310 | JGI IMG/M metagenome (GOLD analysis project Ga0307516, IMG submission 203310) | Populus trichocarpa ectomycorrhiza microbial communities from riparian zone in the Pacific Northwest, United States - 19_EM | ecosystem: Host-associated > Plants > Roots > Unclassified | place... | reverse complement strand
CGAAGCGTGTAGTTGCCAGGTGAGTTGGCTTCAAGAGCAACGATGAGGGAACTAACACGTCTTTATAGACATTCAGTTAATTCCAAGGCCACTATCACTCGACTGGCATTTTCTCCCCGTGATAACCTCATCGCGTGGATGGACACGGAGGGGGTATTCAGTCGCTGGGACAAAGCAGTTCCAAACAATTTCCCGGATCCCGTGAAGACGTCGGTTGTGGCTAACTCGTCTGCCACCGTCCCGTCTCATCAAAATACCGGTCCGAATCTTTTTGTTGATGGGGACACTACATCAGCCCAAGAGCCTGAGAAGGAAGACGTAGATTTGGACGCCGGGTTTGGCGACGTAGATGAAGATTGGATTATAGACGATCTTGGAGGTGGATTGAAAGATGCGCCAGCCACGACATCTGGAATGGCCAAAGACGGTTTTGTGAAGGAGATGGGTGAGATATTGTCGTTTGTGTGGGAGGTGCTGGACTCATCCGTTTTCAGTCAGCATCACCAAAGCTCAGCCAGCCTTTCAACCCGGATCGACGCCGATGGAGAACCGGAAGAGATATCTTGGTATGTATGAACCCTCTCAGGAGTCTTAGTGTAAGTGCTCCGATCTCACATACTCATTTTACAGCGTATAACATGCTCGGAGTCATTGAAGTGACGGACCAAGATACGCACCACATTGTGAATGTTGAGTTCTTTGACCGGTCTGCGAGGAAGGGCTACCACTTCACCGACCATTTCAAGTATGACCTTGGATACTTGGGTATGTCAAACCTCCTGCTCCCCTCGCTTTGCTCAATCCCTATTCCAGGTGAACGGGGTGCCATATTCGCTTGCCCACCTGAGAATTCCCATCCAGCACAAGTCTTGTACAAGCCCTACACCACATGGACGACTAATAGCGATTGGACGTACATCCTCAAACGTCCCGGTTCTGCTGTACTTGGAGTGGCTGCAGGCGGGCTCCCTCCGTCGTCCCGTCTACGTACGAGCACCGACAGCGATTTGCAAGGGTATGGGAACATTATTATCGCTACCACCGAGGGCGATTTGACGTTCTTGAGTGGGACCGGGAGGGAGAGGAGGATTGTGGGGCTAGGTGGTGACTTTGTGTCGATGGTGGGTGGTCCTGAGTGGGTGTTTGTAGTTCATCGGCCAGGATCGACGACGATCGACGGTATGTTGTGTGGACTGTGTAAATGAGTTCGTTGTGCTGATGATGGCTGTTTAGGGTCTCAAAATTTGTTTTACACGATGATCAACTACGAAGATTTCAGTGTAAGGCAGCGCGATGTCTTGCCGATACCCAAGGGCCATGTGCTCAAATGGATAGGGTTGACAGACCAGGGGGTGCGTCACTTGATTGTTCTAATCTTGTTGAGTGGTTCAAAACAGATTCCTTTGAATAGATTCCAGCTATGTATGACAGTACTGGATATGTTCATATCCTCACAAAATCCCGCATCCCTCATCATGCTTGCTGGGCGCGTGTGATGGATACCAATCTGCTTGAACGAAGGAAAGGCAAGGACGAAACATACTGGGCGATTGGTATTAATGAAAGCAATTTCATGGCTGTCATTATGAAGGTATCCCGTTTCTGGTTCAATTCCATTGTCACCGCTGAATGTCCTGATTATCAAGGGAAGACAAGAACACCCCGGATTTCCTCGTCCACTCATGCAAGAGCTGCTGATGTGCATACCCTTTCGCAATGAAGCTCCCAAAGAAGAACAGTAGGTATCAGAAAGTCATTAAATCCCGGTCATTGATTTAAAATCACTCAGGATCGAACGCGAACTTCTTCGAGTCCAAAACGCCCTCGATGCCCTCGATGACGAGCTAACGACAGATGAAATTGTTAGTCGAGAACGGTCGATGGACAAGGAGTTCATTCTCCTCATTCAGGCTGCCTGCAAAGCCGACAACATCGCTCGTGCCATCGAGCTCTGCAAACTCCTGCATCAGACGGGTGCATTCGACAGTGCCATGAAGATCGCCCAGTTCTATAACCTCGTTGGGCTCAAGGAGAAAATCAGCATTCTTAAAGCAGATCGCGAAGAGGCTGAAGACAGGCTCGTTGCCGCACGAAACAAACGCAAGAGGTGGCTCAAACCTGACCCTCCCCTGCGAGAAGTCCAGGCGAACTTGAATGGTGGATCGTCATCATACGGATCAACGAAAGTGGATCTCTTGGGGGACGATCGGCCACCACCCGCGATTGAGAGACCGAGGATGACACGTGTAACGGTTCCGATTATCGAGACGACGCGATATACATCTGTCGCGCCTCATGCCCAGTTTGGTCAGGTCGCGGCGACTTTGGCTCACCCACCAGAGTCTTCCTTTGATGCTCTCGTGGAGTCACAGGTCTCTTTGGTTGCGGAAGGCAAACGGAAAAGAACGGATAATGATGATCTGGGAGAAGGATCCGATCCATTCATGCCGCCACCCCCAAAGCAAAGTAAACAATTTCCATACTCGTTTACTTGTTTAAAGAAAGCTGATTTGACTTCTCGGACAATATAGAAAGTAATCCTTTCGCGCGAAAACCAGGTCAGGAGCCGCCAAAAAACCCGTTTGCAAGGAAGGCCGAGTCAAGTAACGGAAAAACGATTCAGAAAAGCGAGAGTTTCTTTGACAAGGTCGGAGCTGCAGAAGACGACGCAAACGGAACTTCTAAACGTAAGGCTTTCTTGTTCGTTTCGGCATGATACTTAGCCTGGCGTCTAGGTGCCTTCGCAAAACCGGCCAAGAAAGTGGTACGGCAAACGACGCTGTTCGGAATGCCTATGCCTCCACCCGACAAGGAGAAAAAGGCTCAAGCTATCAGTAAAAAGAAAGGAGCCCAGCCAAAGCCACCACCCACGGAAACAAGTGAAGTGCCGGATAGCTCCCAAGTTATGGATGTTCCCATGTCGGACGCCACGACACTCGCAGGGGATTCCCAAGACGTCACCAAAGACCAGGAGGATTCACTACCGCAGTCCACTTGGGAGGAAACCCAGTTGGAAGATCCATCAGAGGTATGTCAAGTTTCCCGGTTGATAGCATGTCTGGCTTGCGACATCTTTCTAATCACTCTGAGCAGGAAACTCAAGTGGTGGAATGATAGTTAATTTTCGTAGTGCCCGCATCTATCCACTCCTACCTACGCAACTGTGATCATACCTGCGCCTATAGAAAAGAAAATGCAGCTGAACATAGCCTCAATGGCGGTACTTGAAGGGATCGAGTAGCTCTCGATTTACCGCACCTCAGTCATGTCGCTCATCATCCGTCGCTTCATGGACTGTCACGGTGTCTTCCCTCAACGACCCTTACACCATCTCCATCTTCGAGGTCTCGCCGGGAGATGGGAAAACAACTCTTTTATACCAGCTAAAGCTACGAAAGTCGCAAGGGCAATCTCAACGATCGGGTTCAATATAGAGACCGTCGAGGTGCCGACGTCCAGTGAAAAGGTAAGTTCACTGGTTGGGATCTTGGTATATATGGGCTGTGCAAGTATCATGACGCACACGATGACGAGGCTTCATGCGACTTAAGTATGTGTCGCCAATGGCCACGCGCCCATCTGGGTCGTGGATGCCAAATGATATGTGCAGCTAGCTCAAACGTGAGCAACTAGTTTCGCTTGGTACGTTGCACCGCTGGCAGGAGACGTTACAAGTCAGACTTGTACACATAACTGTACTAGTATAGATAAGCATAATCCGATCACTTGCGGTCGTCATGGATACTCCGCCAAAAATCACACAATCTGATCGTGCGTTTGGCTATGGTTTGAGCTACAAGTCCGTCTTGTAACGTCTCCTGCCAGCGGTGTTGTATGATGACTGTCGCTGCCAGTTTGGTATTGGGCGATCATACTGTGTTTCTCTGCGCACAAGCAGCTCGGGGATTTATTATAATCCAATACTCTCGTCCGCGGAATCGTTTTTTTGCTGCGAGTAACGAACTCACAAGGTCGGAGGACTTGCTGTTGGCTCCTCAGATGTTTAACGACGATGTGATATCAATTTTTACAAAAAACGAGGCGGAGATGGTTACAAGGACTACATATTTGTTGTCAGACAACTACAACTCGTCAGAAAGCAGTCCTGCAAAGGATCAGTCAGTTAGAATAAAGGTCAGTGACAGCAGAGGGCCTTTACAGCGTTCCAGAGATAGTATTGGCACCTCCGGAGATAGTGAACTTCTTGTTTGCATCGACACTGACTTTGGCTTGTCCCTCGCCGCCGTAGAACCAGTTGGTCGAAGAGGTTGAAACTTGGACGGACCAATCGCCAGGACCCGCCACTGCGGGGAAAATAATTTAGGGGGCTGGTTGCGAGGACAAGGTGTGGGTTTACCTGAGTTGCCAACGTCGGTGAGCTTGATGTAGCCCAATCCAGGGAAGATGAGTTGGTAGGAGGACCCTTGGGGACCCAATGGACCAGTAGGCCCGACGATTTCCTTCCCGGACACTCCCCCGACGAGGATGTAGGTATGGGTGCCACTGGCAGTAGAAACGTTGGCGATTTGGAACATGATGAATGTGAGAGTGTGCGGTTTGTACGAGAAGCTTGTGTCGATGCAGCCACAGGGAGGGCTTGAAAATTATACAGATTGGGGCGGCAATGCCCGTGTTTACAACCCGGCCGAAAAAATATCGACGATACAGGGAAAGACACCGATGGTCACGAACGGTAACCCCTATGTGAGTTCCCCGTTCCAGAACTTGTCCAGAACGGCAGTTACGAGAGACTTCATTTCGTAGGCAAAATGGTTTCGTAACTTCACGGATCTTCATCTTCCCACATATGCGAATCAGAAAAGTGAGAAGAAGCCCTTCCTTTGGGGGTGGAGGTGTCGACATGCATAGATCCTGGCAAGTGACGATGAGAGGGTGAAAGGCACGAGTAGCCAGGGGGTTTTTGCGGCCAGTCCAATGACACCAGGCGCCAGTCAATTGGAAGCAAATAGGACGAGGACGGGCTTCAGGGATCTTCATATTCTCGACGAAACTACGGAAGACACTGATGGTCACGAACGACGAGTTTTTGTGCTCTATGTCAGTTGACTCAGTTCCCCGTTTCAGAACTGCAGTTACGAGAGAATGGAAGGCTTCATTTTGTAGGCTTCTGGGTGAATGTTTTCGTAAATGAGCGAAGGATTTGCACACGTTCAACAGGAATCATCTTCGGATCCATGCGAATCAGAAGAGTGAAGAAGAGCAGCTCCTTGGTTTTGGGGTGAAGCTGTTGACGCAAATAGGACGAGGATGGGCTTCACAATGGGCACGAGGATAAGAGGGTCATAAATCTCGAGGGGTTCAGTATTCGGCCGAGAGCTTACGATCAGGAGACAGTTCCTTGGGCGAGATTGTCCTCATCCGCTATGCCACAACAGATCAGTTTGAATGATCTCCACAGGCAGGGGGCAATCTTGGGGGCAAATCGAACTCATCAATAGCTCGAAATTCGGGAAGGACGGGTTGCAAACCTGATGTTCAAGCGGTACGACGTGTATCGCCCGGAAGGGATTCCCTACCCCCCGGGTATTCCGCTTCCTGGAATCTGGGGGGATCACCACTGCAGACTTCTTTGTAAATTGTCTTCGTAAGGCTGAAGAGCATCAAAAGGAACGGCTTCATTGCACTTTGCCACTGCTTCCGCAACGACGCTGGCTTTGCACCGCACTCCTGATTGTTTGATTGTTACTGTTACTCTCTGGGATAGGTCGTTTGATGAGGAAACCTGCGGGTAGACATTGAGGCCGGCGAACCTGGTAGAAGTAATCACTGAGGATGAAGCTCAATGGAACGCGACCATATTTGCGAATGACAATGGCTCTGAACAGGTGGGCGACTAGTTGTTCGCCCAGGACGGTGGAGGGGAAGTGGGAGATGAATTGGAGTTGGGGGTGGACTGCAGTCAATTCAAGATGTATCACTTTCGGTCATAAAAGGCCAGGCACTGACCACCTTTCTCCCATCCTTGCAAGGGAACGTCGGAGAGCAGGTCCAGGTCCTCGATGAGCTGGTAGGTAGACTAGGCCTGTCCGTCTTGATTAATGACTCTTACTCTGGGATCCAAGAGTTCCAATGGCTATACTTGGAATATATGCGCGTAAGTTGGGACAGCGACGAGCTAGGACGGAGGGAACAGCACCACTTGCCCGAAGGTATTGAAGGTAATGTTCTCAGTCCTCCATCAGGATCACCCTCTTTACCCCCTCCTTTGGCAGCCGTAACAACGCGCATGTGAGGCTTGAGCTGTAGACCGGAGCATATAGGGTCATCAGGATTCCATACTGGAGATCGATCCGTCTGGAACAAAGGCTTGCGCGGACGTATCTGGATTCCGCGCTGAGACCCACTTGCCAGGTCATGGGGAACATCTCACGCCACTGGTCGATCGGTGGCAGGTTTACTTTGGAGAGATCTGCCGGTTTGGGTTCAGGAAGTTGAGAGTCGAGTGACGCGGGTTTCTGTAACGAGGGGCACATATGATTCTCTGGTGAGACTGAGGCGCCAGAAAGTGGCAAATAACACTCGGGCGGACATGGTAGGCCGACGCTGTCTTGAATCCGCAGTCCGCCTTTCGGTTCAGTAGTATGAATGTAAATCGAAGTATTGAATGCTAATAAGTAATATGTATTTGGTTCTGTTTGGCTGGCGCCGGATCTGTTGCAGGATGAACTGATTTCTCTCAGCCCGCCCCCCTTGTCAAGCCCCTTTTATTATGAAAAAAAGAGAGGATGTCATCTCTACGTAGGTGCTTCTTCGTAACCCCTATCTCAACTCGTACTGACACAGTTTGAATCTGGTACGGCTAGAGAATAGTTCCGTGTGACGGAACTATTCTCTACCCCACTTTCAAAATCGTCCCCTAGGTTTTGTCCATAGACATTGCGCACCATGTTTCGCGACTTCACCCGACCATATAAGTAGCCGAGGCCCACAGCCCCCCCTTTTGACAGCAAGATCTCCAATCCATCATGAAATTCTCTCTCTTCTTCGTCTCTGCCCTTCTCTCGGTCGCGTCCGTCGTGGCTAATCCCGCCGAGGAGGCTCCAGACGCTGCAGATCAAGTGAGTAACCCATTTCCTTACTTTGCTGCGAATCTAACCTATCCCTCCAACAGGGGCCCGCTGCAGGAGCTGTCCGTTGTGTCAATAAGAGGGAGGCGGTTCCGTTCTTCAGGGCCTACAACCCCACGACTGTAGACCACTTCTACACCACTAACTCCCAGGAATTCAACAACGCCGTCAACAACTTGGGCTACCAGCGAGAGGGTATTGCGGGTTTCATCTTCAAATCCCCCCAGCGTGAAACCGTTCCCTTGTTCCGCATGTGGAACCCCGCCATCACCGACCACTTCTACACCATCAACAACAAAGAGAGGGTCAACGCCAAGGGCCAGGGTTACAAGGACGAAGGTATAGCCGGATACGTCTATCGCAACTCGATGTGCGGCGCTGTCGCACTCATTCGCATGTACAATGGTCGTGACCATGACCACTTCTACACGACGTCTCCTTCCGAGCGCAATACTGCCCAGAATGGTGGCTACAAATATGAAGGTGTTGAGGCATGGGTTCTTCGTTCCAACAAGTAGAGAATTGTAATATGTCGATCGCGGCCTTGACACCTTGTAGCTCTTCATTTATAGTGTGTGTGTGTAGCCTTGGATTCTGATCAATTTATATATTTCCACTCTACCCTCCTTATTCGAAATTCAAACCGTCTCGGACGAACCCACGTGATTTCCCCTCCCATTGCAGTTTGACTTTGAACTTCCTTAAAAAACTTGAATCTCATTGTGGTCGATCATTAGCCTCGTGACCAGGCCCTCTATGAGGCAAACCTCGATAGAGGGTCTGGTGAAGCGGACTTTAAATTCACGTAGCATTCCTCATCACGAAAAAGTGCTAAATATAGTCGTGTGAATTGATCCAATCTACCATATTTGGTAAATAACCAAATGGGAATGCATGGCGCGTCGCGTCGCGTCGCCGTGTCGATTCGACTTGGTTCCAACACTGCATTCAGCATGCCTCAAAAGGCCCAGGGCACATCCGAAGAGAGGATTCCTGCTGCTCTTTTCAATACCACTGTTCCCAACTACAACCTTGGTCATGGCAGAAAGCTTCGAGGAAAAGCGAGCCGAAAAAAACAACCTTGGGACGAGAACACCTCTACTTTCAAAATTTCATCAAATTCCGTCGCTTCTGGATTCTTCGCTCCTGAAACCCCCCGACAGCCTTTGCAGGAATCCGTTAGTCTTCAGACTTCATTGGATCAGACAAATGCAGCCGAGAATGATCATGTCAATCCCCATCTTCTCAGCGGGCTGTCTGACGCAAGCTTTCCTGGTCCATCCCCTCTACTTTCTCCGATTGATCTTCCAGCTCTGGGTTCCTACTCTTCGGCCTGATGCTTGTCTAACAGCAATAAGGTCGGCGTCATTGAGGGTCGCGAGGTATTCTGATGGGAGCCTTTCTTCTAAAATGGTTCTAGCATATCGTTCACTGAGAGCATCTGGGGGTAACTTTCTTATCATTTGTAGTGCATCGTCGAGGTTCGGGACAGCGAAACCAGGCATTTCGCCCATTGCGAAGAGCGGCGGAGCGCGTTGTTGTCAATGGCGACGATGCAGGGCTTCCAAAGTTGGCCGTAAACTCAAAGACGGACTGCGACAAAATTCGGCTCAGTAGACGTTTCTATGGCACATGGGAGGAGTAGAAAAAACTCACACCACCGATGTGGAAGAACAAACTCTCCAAGTTCGCGAACTGGGAGGGGGTCAGGGTCAGGAACCCGGTGGCGGAATCTTGGGTGGCACCGGTTGCTGCCTGGTATCTCAGGAAGGCATCAGTGGCGATCAATAGGAGGGTGGTGCCTTGGGACACGGTTCAGAGATGTATGATGGCATGGAGGGGTTGAAACATACCAGTATCGACGATTCCAGCGGTGGACGACAAGATGGGGGTGCTGTGAGAGCCGTATGTGACGGTTTGGTCAATGCCCCAGTAGTTGTTCGCGGGCGACGTGGAGGTGATCGGGCTACAGGTCATACGTTCAGAGACGGTGATGTACGAGAAGAGGAATCGACTGACACATAAGTGATCTCTCCTTTGAACTTGGAATGATCGACGTCGCCTAACACAAAGATCAATTTCCGAGTTCTCCAACGATGCTCTGAGACGTACCCCAGGTGAGCTCTCCATTGATGACTGACTCCGCGGTGGCAGGTTCGAACGAGATGCCGATCAAGTTGGAGGGGATCGTGCCTGCTGAGAAGAGATTGTCGGTCACCGTAGGGATGGCGGAGTTGACATCAGGCGAGAGAGTCGATACTGTAAGGCCAACGGGACCAATTCTGGTCAGGGAGACCTGATTCAATAGGTGACGCCGACTTGGAAGAGTGTCTACTCACCCGAGGATACCGTCGGCATCATCGAGTCCTGTGGACTGGAACAGCGGAGATTAACACAATTGAATGTGTGCATTGTGCAGAGAAGACCAACGCTGGACGCAACGCCGATCGATTGCCCCTGGATGACCAAACTAGCTCCAAGGGTGACGGTGTCGGTATACTCGGTACCTGGTTTTATATGAGCGATGACGCAAAAATCACCCCCAGAGATAATGGTGTACCAAAGAACGATGCCGTTCCGTAAGTGACTGACTAGTGGCAAACTTGTGGGTACAATTGATAATAAAGATGGAACCGAAACATACGACGAAATTCGAAGTCTTTTTACTTGACCTGGTTTTGACATACTTCGTTGCTTTGACCCACGTGTTCGAGCTGTTCAAAGAGAGTTAGACATGTGAGGTTTGCGAAGGACTGAACACCGTTACTGGCCTCCCAGTGTCGATGACAAGATTGTCTGGTCAAGGGTCAGAATGTGTCAGTTCGCATCTGGTGAACACTCACATTGTGTCGGGGGGCTGCCGACACCGACGCTCGCGATATAACTGCCGACTACGTTGTCCGCGGGGGTGCTTGCAAGCCCAGAAAGCACACTAGCCTGACCGCTTACACGCCCCTTGAGAGCGTTGGCGCGCTTCAAGTCGTGCCGATAGAGGTTCCGGACATTGGCCTTGTTCAAGCGGCGCGAAATCGGGAGAGTCACAGGGCTATCGCGGACGGTGACGACCGGATGGACAGGTGTGGCAGCCACGGCCAAAGCCAAGAGGAGAGTGGACAGGAGAGAAGGAGCAAGCATCTTTGTATCCGGGGAGGTTGAAAGGCTGCGTCACAACTGCCGTCTTCATATACTCTGCAGACTGGGGTGTGGTGGCGGTGGAGGTGCATCACAAGGAGACCAGTGCCGGCGTAAACATGGGCCTTTGGATGCGATCAGACACCTCGCAGTGCATCGCAGCGGTACGAAGTCCAGGAGCATGCCTAGCGGAGGCGTATGCCATCCTAACCAGAATCGATCGAAAGGACTATTAGTGTTGGGATATGACAAGGTGCCGTGATCCTCGCGCGCCACCGTTTCCGTTTCCCTACAGTTTCGGTTATATAGACAGTTCCTTCTTGTTTCGAGACTAACCATTGCTTTTGTTCTCTATTGACTCGAGAATAGATTCTTCGTTACCAACTACTTACAATAGTGAACGGGACTCATTACTTATAAACGATCATTCTCCGTTATTCTCCTCCATCGTTTGACCTCTCTCGAGTAGGGCTGAGCACCGTGTATCAAAACGTCATGCCTCCGACCATGTCTGACTTTATGTCATGGGTGACTCGAGAGATACGAAGAAAGTCGCAAGCCGTCAGACAATATGTGGAGTCGATCATTGAAATCTTTACAGCTAAATTCACAGACTCCTAAACCATCCCCAAGTTATGTCTTGTTATGTTATCCATCTTACTCATCTAATTTGGTTGATGGTACAAATAAGATTAGATGAGATGAGATAAAACATATCCGAGGGGCTTCACGCTCGAGGGGATGGTTTTAGGAGCCTGCTAAATTCATGGCCGGAGATGAAAAAAAACACTTATAGGCGGACCACCAATGTGAAACTCCGATATGCTCCGACCCACCCTAAACAACTAACAGCACTGGGAATTCTAGCAGAGACATTCCCGCATTTGCATCCGCAAGACTCCGCAAATACCAACGCCTGCCAAAACCTTTTACTGTTCCTCAGTTTGTCGACGCGACGTGAATGTTATGATAGATCGAGAGCAAGGTCCGACTGACTGCGTCCACCTTACACCCACATGCGCCGAATACAAACCTTCTGTATCTGGTCCACGACTTCCTTTGATATGGTGACCCAAGATCTGTGATTACGAACTAGCCTAGTAGGCAGGTCAAATGAGTGTTTCATCAAGAGATCGGCGCTCGTTCTTGATCGATATCATGACCGACATCACGTTCGTTTAGGCTCCTCCTTCCTCAGACCTCCTCCCACCGTATCTCCAACGGACATAAGTCATTTTTGGTGATCACTAGAACCTGGGGTGCCACTTGCAATTGTATATGCAGAATCGCACGTTCCCCGGGCGATTTATATGTATACTATTGCTCTACAACAAAAAAACTCCCCGCCATCAGCCTCTGCAGTTTGGATCCCAAGTGGACCGAACGAATGGTGCCAGCATTACATTATGGCGTTCGCCGCTGAACGGACCAAAATTTTGATATTTGTACTACAGCCAGGATGTATTCTGTCATCGGCAAAGCAAGCAGATTCCCCGTTCCACATTCACGACTTGATCAAGAATAGAACCGACATTATTCCATGCACCGAACAAAAAAAATGTGAGGACCCTGATGCACCGCGAAAAGCCCGAAAAAAAGCGAAAACCTCGAACACGAAAAGCAGCTGCTATGCACTCAGTGGCGCAGGCTATATGCAAAACGTCAGGAATGTTCGCGGGTGACTTGAACTACGAGCTACTCACTCGAAAGTACCGTCCCGATGAATCTCGGTATGCACACTGATCGTCGGCACCACGAGCCCGGGTTTCCCATGGCGTTTCCCCACGCTCGAGGTCTGGAAGCCTTGAGTATGGTTGATCTAGAAGAAAGGTCTCAGTCATCGCCTGGAGTTTTGTGCTCCGTGATGTTTCACACACCCTAGCGGCATCGATGATGATAGGTCCTCGAAAGGCATCCCGAAGGTCACGCCGGACGATAAGCGTTTCCATTAGAGTCTATCAAAAAGTTGCGTTGAGCGCGCTAAGGAGGGGGCACCGGGAGCCGGGATACCGACCGTCGTGTATATTCGGCCGAGGGGAATGGCGAACATGCCGTATAGGTTGCTCGTGCTCAGAACTGCAACCCAGCAATTTGAGCAGCTAATTTCTTGGATGGAGTAAAGCATAGGCCCACCGCACGAGATAAGGTCGCCCATGGCAAAGATTGCTACAAACAAACCAGTCTGGATGGATCCTCGGATGAGCCGCTTCAGCATGGTGTCGGTGGCGAGTAGTCCGTTGCGAGCGCGATATAATAAATAGACCAAGAGCCCTGATGGATCCATGAGCCAGGTTAGGAGAGTCAGCAAGGTCAATAGTGTGGCAATACCTGCGATGGTGAGGTCGAGGGCTGTTTGCAGACTGAGCCATAATGCGCCGAGCGGTTCCAGATCGACGAATTTGGACGTTCTGAATAAAATTTCGGGTTGAGATATATGGCAAGTAAGAGTGATTGTATGATCCTACACGCCTATCATCCAGGCCCTAGAAGAAAGTTGTCTAGATTGGATTGGAAAAAGAAGGATCGAACCAACCTCGCTCCAGAAGCCACCCCCAAAGCAAAAGACACCAACGCGAAGAACACGATAGTACCATAGATGTACCTATTTTTCGTTAACCGATATATTCTGCCAGGTCATTTAACGGAGGTTAACAAGTTGCGGCAACTGGAGGCTCAGAGTGCTCACCTAAACCCGAGAAAGTTCTGGGTGAGGACAGCGGCGAAAGCTGTCCCGATGGGAGTGAACGCGAATGGCCATAGCGTCACTAGAAAAAATGAACAATTTTTTTGCGTCTCTCGAGGGACAGCAGACCTGTTAGTATCGCGGGATTCGTAAAATTGGTGACACTATTGACCAGATCATAAAATAATCCTCGGAAAACTCGTGTTATGAGCTTACCAATAATGCCAAGCAAAATATAACATTCTTGGTATGAATGATATCGATTTTGGATACCAACGCGACACGACGAAATTGGACTTACGCGATGCTGTAGAAAATGTCCATGATGCAAAGGAAGACGACCGTTGTTCTATACATAGGTCTCAGCTCAAGCTTCAAGTTCCTGTCAGGCATTCGGGGGCCACGTACTTGATCCACAACGGGTCATCAAACTCTGGGCGGGCCGATGAGCTGGGAGACACCAAAGCCTGAATGAAATGACGCACTGGTCGTGAAATACACTCCAAATTGGTAAGAGACGACGCCAAAAAGGTAGGTGTTGACTGTGTAGTGGGGGTCAGGGAACCCGGGACATTTCAACGCCGTGTGATTTGCAATCACTGAAGATACCGATGAGAAGGGTACCTGGAACATAGGCCCTCTCGTCAATTGGGCACCCAGGAGTCGCAAGAGTAAGAATTACCGAGGGACCATTCAAAACCGCTCGCCATCATGCACAGGCTGGAGTAGGGCGGAGCGAAGGACGGGTGGCTGACTAGGCCGTCAGACGGACGCGTTTGAATTCATGACTACAGTCAGGATCATAATGGAAACGTTTTTTGCGGCGGGTGTGGTCGTCTTCGCTCACGACTTCTCACTACTTTCAGAAGGCCTCCTCCCCTGGGGTAGGCGCCAAGACTTGTCAAGCGGTGCTGCACATGACTGGCAAATCAATCATAGCTCTGGCTCACATCGTCGTGTGCGCACGATCTCCCTGGACGAGCCACATGTTGACAAGATGAAAGCGCAAAAGAGCCGAACTCAGCCGATGGCCCATCAGCAAATCCTGGGAATGCTACAGGCACTACCGGTTGCTACGTAGAGCTATGTAGCCCTACGTAGCAACCGGTAGTGCCTGTAGTGTTCCCAGGGTTTGCTGATCAGTGGCTTTTCGAAGGAAACGCTCACACCGCTGGCAGGAGACGTTACAAGGCGGACTTGTAGCCTAAACCATAGCCAAACACATGATCAGATCGTGTGATTTTTGGCGGTGTATCCATGACGACCGCAGGTGATCAGATTATGGTTATGTATACAGGTATGTGTACAAGTCTGACTTGTAATGTTTCTGTTGGATTGTAATAGTGATAAAACAATTTTGGAAAGCTTTATATCACTGTTACATACAAGCTAAACATTGAAAAATGCGTTTTTATGTATAAGTACACATTTCCAATGATTGTACATACTTATATA
>Ga0307516_10005997_pt1 | contig 14361 bp, 14 predicted proteins | sample 19_EM_MG_FD_203310 | JGI IMG/M metagenome (GOLD analysis project Ga0307516, IMG submission 203310) | Populus trichocarpa ectomycorrhiza microbial communities from riparian zone in the Pacific Northwest, United States - 19_EM | ecosystem: Host-associated > Plants > Roots > Unclassified | place... | reverse complement strand
CCATGAGACGACGCCACACCAGACGACGCGCCATGAGACGACGCCACACCAGACGACGCGCCATGAGACGACGCCACACCAGACGACGCGCCATGAGACGACGCCACACCAGACGACGCGCCATGAGACGACGCCACACCAGACGACGCGCCATGAGACGACGCCACACCAGACGACGCGCCATGAGGCGACGCCAGGCCGGGGGTGAATGCCGCCGCGCGAAGGTCGGACTCATCCGCGCCGCCAGTGGCCATCGGCCGACCGGAGGCCGAGCCCGGAGCCGAACCGGAAGCCGAGCGGGAAGCCGAACCCGGAGCCGAACCGGCAGCCGAGCCGAAAGCCGAACCAGAAGCCGAACCGGCAGCCGAGCCGAAAGCCGAACCCGGAGCCGAACCGGAAGCCGGGCCGGAAGCCGAGCCGGCAGCCGAACCCGGAGCCGAACCGGAAGCCGGGCCGGAAGCCGAGCCCGGAGCCGAGCCGAAAGCCGGGCCCGGAGCCGGGGCGCGAACCGGGGCGAAGAAGGCAGGATGGACAGCGTCAGGCTCCGCGATTGCGGTGGCCGCCGGACCGTCCACCCCGCCGGACCGTGGCCGGATCAGCAATGAAGGCTCGCGGTCGACGCCCGTGCCGGCCGGGCCCGCGGGCACCGCGTCCTCCACTACGCGCAGCCCCGCGCCCTGGGCGAGCAACGCGGCCGCCTCGCGGGCGCTCGGGCGCTGCGTGGGGTCCTTGCTCAGGCAGCGGTTGCAGAGCGCGGTCACATAGTCGGGCACCCCGGGCTGCACCGGCAGCGGTTCCGGGTCGATGTAGATGTGCGCGCTGAGCATCTGGGTGGTGGTGTCGGCGCTCCACGGCGAGTGCCCGGACAGCATCCGGTAGAGCAGCACGCCCAGCGCGTAGACGTCCGAGGCCGGCTGCACGCCGTCGGCGGTGAGGCGTTCCGGGGCGAGGTAGGCCGGGGTGCCGAGCACCTCGAACTCCTCGTCGCCCGTGCCGCCCGGGTGGATCGCGGCGGCGATGCCGAAGTCGACGACCTTCGCCCCGGACGGGGTCACCATCACGTTGGCCGGCTTGATGTCGCGGTGCACCAGGCCGTCGGCGTGCGCCGCGGCCAGTGCCGCCGCCACCTCGGCCGCCATCCGCATCGCGAAGCGCGGCGGTATCGGCCCGGCGTCCATTCTGTCCTGCAGCGTGCCGCCGCGGACGAGTTCCATCACCACGTAAGGCACGGAGGCGCCGTGCTCGTGGGCCTCGCCGTAGTCGTACACCTGGGCGATGTTGGGGTGTGACAGCGCCGCCGCCGAGCGGGCCTCGGCCCGGATCCGGTCGCGCGCGTCCGGCTCGCCGGCGTGCTTGCCGGCCAGCAGTTTGATCGCCACCGGGCGGCCGAGCACCTCGTCGCGGGCACGCCAGACCACCGCCATACCGCCGACGCCGATCTGGTCGACCAGCGCGTAGCGGCCGCCGAGCAATTGTTCCCCGTCCATCGACGTGCAGTCTGCCCGGATCAGCGCTACGACGCAAAGTACCTTGACGCAGGTCGATGTATTGCGCTGAGATGAACAACGTCAACAGTTGTTAACGGTCACATGCCCGATCCCCCGGGAGGAACCGTCGTGCCCATCCCCAGCAAGGCGCGCTGGCGCCGGCTCCTGACCGCGGCGGTGACCGGCGTGCTGGCCGCCACGGCGCTGACCGGGCTGACCGGCCAGCCCGCGGCCGCCGCCGGTCCCACGCCGCACTACCTGATGACCGCGTTCACCAACTCCAGCGAGTCGAACATGTACGTCTACGACTCCGCGAACGCCACCGATTACAGCCTGATCAGGGCGAACGCCTATACCCCGCCGTCCGGGCTGATCCGGGACCCGAGCGTCATCCGGCACACCGACGGCTACTACTACATCGTCTACACCACCAACTGGACCGGGAACACGATCGGCTTCGCCCGCAGCACCGACCACGTGACCTGGACGTTCCTGCGCAACGTCACCGTCGGGCTGAACGGCGCGACCGGCAGCACCTGGGCACCGGAGTGGTTCAAGGACACCGACGGCAGCGTCAACGTCATCTTCTCCGCGTCGAGCACCGGGACCGCCGGGCAGTTCCAGCCGTACAAGATCACCGCGACGAACGGCGACCTGTCCGCGTGGAGCGCGCGCACCGCGATCGGCATTCCGGCCAACCATATCGACACCTTCGTGGTGAAATCCGGCGGCACCTACCACGCGTTCGCCAAGAACGAGACCACCAAGTACATCGAGCACGCCACCGCCGGCTCGCTGACCGGGCCCTGGACCTTCACCGGTACGGGCAACTGGGCGGGCTGGGGCTCCGGGCTGGAGGGCCCGGCGCTGGTGCAACTGCCGAGCGGATCGTGGCGGCTCTACTTCGACCAGTACGGCGCCGGGCGGTACTACTACGCCGACAGCGGCAACCTCAACACCTGGTCGGCCAAGACCGAACTGCCCGGGCTCTCCGGCACCGTCCGGCACTTCACCGTGCTCCGCGAGGACGTCGGTGACAGCACCGCGGTCCCCACCGGCAACCGGTCCCTGCGCTCGGTGAACTTCCCCGACCGGTACGTGCGCCACCGCAACAGCCTCGGCTACCTCGAACCGGTCAGCGCCAGCAGCAGCACGACCGACCGCCAGGACGCGACGTTCACGATCGGTGCCGGGCTGGCCAACGGCAACTGCTACACGTTCCAGTCGATCAACCCGGCCGGCCGCTACCTGCGCCACTCCAACAACCGCCTGGTCCTGGCGGCGAACGACGGCACGGCGACCTTCCGAAACGACGCCACCTTCTGCGGGCGGGCCGGGCTGTCGGGCAGCGGGACCTCGTTCGAGTCGTACAACTACCCTGGCTTCTACCTGCGGCACTACAACTACGAGGTGCGCATCGACCGCAACGACGGCAGCACCGCGCTGAAGGCGGATGCCTCCTTCACGGTGACCGCGCCGCTCGGCTAGGGGTGTCTGGCGGATCATGGCGTCGCCTGCGGCGAGGTCCAGGTTTCGCGTCGCAAGTGGGGCGGAAGGTCGGATACCGGTGTTGTATCCGGCCTTTCGGCCCGCGCCGCGAGGCGGAAGCTGGGCCCGGCGCAGGCCGTCATGATCCGCCAGACACCCCCAAGGCTGCGATAACTATCACGGGCGGCGCAGGAGCCGGCCCAGCAGCAGGGTCACGCCGACCGCCGCACCGAGCCCGACCAGCGTCGCGATCACGAAGGCTCCCCCGGCCAGCTCCGCGGTCAGCCCCAGGGTGACCACGGTCAGCACGGCCGAGATCAGCACGACCAGCAGGGCGCGGCTCAGCCAGCCGCCGACCACGTCCACATTGACGATCGCGTCGGACGGCAGCACGGCCGCCAGCGCGGCCAGCGTGTGCCCGAGGTACAGCAGGGTGGCGATGCTCAGCACCCGCCAGAGCGCGACCCGGGCGTCGTACCAGGTGGTGTCGAGAACCCAGCCGCCCACCACCAGCAGCACGGTGAAGGTCACGCCGCGCCCGCGCGGCGCCAGGGCCGGATAGACGCCGGCCAGGACGAGCAGCATCACGTACCGGCTGGCGGTCAGCCCGGCCGGCCAGGCCACCACCAGCGCGAGGACGAAGGACAGCGCGATCCCGGCCCGGACCAGCAGCGGCAGGGCCGTCGCGCGGGCCGCGGCCCGCCGCGCCCGCTCGATCCGCCCGGTGATGCCGTCGAGCATGTCAACGCCCCCGGGGTGCGGAGGCGAGCCGGGACACGTCCCGCAGCACCAGGTCGAGGCTGCCGGTTCCGGCCCAGGTCACGACGGGAACCCCGTGCTCGCGCAGGCGGCCGAGGACGTTCTCCCGTTCCATCCGCCACAGCTTGGTGGCGATCGGCGTCCACTGGCTGCGGCTCGGCGGCGCCGCGCCGGCGGGCAGGGTGTCGACCGCGACGGTGAACCGCCCGGACTGGCTGAGCCCGGCCAGCATGTCGGCCGAGCGCGGGTCGACGAGCGGGGTCAGCACCATGACCAGCGCGTCCGAGGAGACGTGGTGGGCACCGAAGGCGTGCTCGTGCGGGCCCTGGTCGCCGGTGTCGGCGCGCACGTCCAGCAGCCATTCCAGCACCGTCAGATATTGCCGGCGGCCGGTGGCCGCGCGCAGCCGGCGGGCGGACGAGCCGTACTCCATCAGCGAGACGCGGTCGCCGCGCTGCAGGTAGTGCTCGGCGATGGCGGCGGCCGCGCGGACGGTCGTGTCGAGCACCGACGCCCGGCCCTTGACCCCGCCGGAGGCACCGGCCTCGCCGAGCACGTCGAGCAGCAACAGCACCTCGGCGTCCCGGTCGGACAGGGTGGAGGCCACGTGCAGGTCACGGGTTCGCAGGGAGACCCGCCAGTCGATGCGGCGCAGCCGGTCACCGGGGGCGAACGGGCGTACCCCGGCCAGCTCGCCGCCCTCGCCAGGCCGCCGCGACCGGTGGTTGCCCACCAGGCCGGCCGCCGCCGGCATCGCCTCGGTGGCCGCGAACGGCTCGGTCTCGGGGTAGACGCGCACGCCCCGGGCCGGCGTGACGACCGGGCGGCAGGCGAGCAGGCCACCGCAGGCCGCGACCCGGGCCGCGGCCGGGCCGACATCGTGCCGGCCCCAGCGGGTCGCCTCGCCGGGCAGCTCGTCGGCCGTCCAGCCGTCCGGCGCCACGGTGATCCCGAACGGCCGGTCGGCGTCCCGCAGTTCCAGCCACGGCGAGGTCCGGGTCCGCACGACCACCAGGTCGTACGGGATGACGTCGGGATTGGTCACGGTGACCCCGGCGCCGACGTTGCCGCCCTCCACGATGTGCTCCTCGGTCGCGTCCACGGTCAGCTCGGGCGCGGAGCGCGGCATCCGGCGCAGGCCGATCGCGGCGCCCACGGCGAACGGCGCGGCGAGCAGCACCAGATCGACCCGGCCCAGCGCCACGCCGAGCACCAGCAGCAAGCCGGTGAGCAGCACCGTGCGGCCCAGCGCCCGGGTGGGCACCCAGACCGGCGCCGCCCACCCCTCGTCGGCCGCCGAGCCCGGAGGCGGTACGGCGGCACGCAACGACGGCGGCTCGAAGGCTGTCACTGTCCGCTGTACCCGCCCGCGTACGTCGGCAGGGCACCGCTCGCCGGGGCCGGCACGGCCTGCAACACCTCCTGGACCACGAACGCCGGGTCGACCCGGCGCAGCCACATCTCCGGCCGCAGCGTGATCCGGTGCGCCAGCGCGGGCACCGCCACGTCCTTGACGTCCTCGGGCACCACGTAGTCGCGGCCGGCCATGACCGCCCGGGCCCGGGCGAGCAGGAGCAGCGCGAGCGAGCCACGCGGGGACGAACCGACCAGGACGGAGGCGTGGTCGCGGGTCGCGGAGGCCAGCGACACGATGTAGCGGCCGATCGAGTCCTCGACCGCGACCTGCTCCAGCGCGGCCTGCATCGCCATCAGCCGGTGCGCGTCGACCACCGGCGCCAGCTGCGACTCCTCCTGGCGGCGGGACATGCGGCGGCGCAGCACCTCCCACTCCTCGTCCTGGGTCGGGTAGCCGAACGAGACGCGCAGCATGAAGCGGTCGAGCTGGGCCTCGGGCAGCGGGTACGTGCCCTCGTACTCGATCGGGTTGGCGGTGGCCAGCACGTGGAACGGCGGGTCCAGCCGGTAGGTCACGCCCTCGACGGAGACCTGCTTCTCCTGCATGGCCTCGAGCAGGGCGGCCTGGGTCTTCGGCGGCGTCCGGTTGATCTCGTCGGCGAGCAGCATGTTGGTGAAGACCGGCCCGGCCCGGAACGCGAAGTCGCCCTTGCGCTGGTCGTAGAGGAAGGAGCCGGTGACGTCGGCGGGCAGCAGGTCGGGGGTGAACTGCAGCCGGCGGAAGTCCAGGCCGAGCGACTGGGCGAAGCAGCGGGCGGTCAGCGTCTTGCCGAGCCCGGGCAGGTCCTCCAGCAGCACGTGACCGCCGGCCAGGATGCCGGCCAGCACCAGTTCGAGGGAGTCCCGCTTGCCGACCACCACGCTGCCGACCGAGTCCAGGACAGCGGCGGCCAGCCTGCCCACCTCGTACGGCGGCAGGGCCTCCACGCTCGCGTCCGTCACCGAACCACCCTTCTCAGATCTTCTCTAGTGCCTCGACGTACGCGGACAGCTCACGGGCCTTCGGCGCACGCCGCTCCGGCTCGGCCAGGAACTCCCACAACGACTCGCCGAGCAGCGCCCGCGCCCGCCGCGGATCCGACGCGCGGGTGAACCCGTGCTTGAGCCGCAGGCGTTCGTCGGTGAGCTCCGCGAGCACGGGCAGGACGTTACGCGAGAACCTCTCGGCGTCCTGCTGCGACCAGTCCAGCTGTTGCTCCCAGCGGCGCACCGCCGCCCGCAGCGTATCGGTGCCGGCCCATCGATAGTCGCCGCCTTCCTCCCCGCGCCGGGTGGCCCGGCGGGGCAGCGGCGGCGGGGCCACTTCGGACACCGCGAGCATCAGCAGCCGCAGCGAGACCAGCGCGGCCACGATCAGCAGCACGGAGACGCTGATGCCGCGGGACCGCAGCCCGGCCACCAGCACGACCGTGGCGACCGCGATGAGCGCGGCGTTGCGGAGGATCCAGCCAGCCCGGGAGCGCGGCTTCTCGACGATCTCCTCGGGCTCGGCGACCACCACGTCGTCGGGCCGGCTGCCGAAGAGGCCTTCAAGACCCCCATCCAGATCACGACTCATGACGCCACCCCGGCACCGAGGTCGGCGCGGAGGCGTTCCAGCGCGGAACGGGCCTGCTGGCGCATCTGGTCGTCGACGGTGTGGGTCGCATACCGGGCCTGCCGGTAGACCGCGGCGAACGGGGTCAGCACGCCGGCGTCGACCCGCTGCTCGGCGAGCAGGCGGGCGACCAGGTCGGTGGGGCTGTCACCCGCGTGCCTCGGGGTGCCGGCCGCGGCGGCGGCCTGTTCCAGCCGCACCCAGCAGGCGATCACGGCCCGGCGGGGGTCGCGGTCGGTGTCGGAGAGCTCCTGCAGGCCGGCGTCCAGGGCGGCGACCAGGTCCTCGGCGGTGCGCGGCTCCGGGCGCCGTGGATCTCGGCGGCCCTTGCGGTTGCCCCGGCGGCTCATCGTCTGGCGCAGCAGCGCCCAGCTCACCAGGGCGATGACCACCACGCCGAGGACGCCGAGGAGCACCAGGGCGGCGGTGCCGGTCCAGTCGGGCAGCTCACCGCCGGCTTCCGCCGGCTTCGCGGACGGCCGGGCGACCTCTTCCGGCGAGGGCGGCAGCAGGGGCGGGGCCTCCTCGGCGGCCGGCGCGGAGTCGGGGTTGAAGCGCTCCAGCTGCGGCGCCGACCGGGTGGCCGCCAGCGAGGCGAGAAAGAGCAGCGCGAGGACGGCGGCCAGCGGCCACCAGCGACGCAGTGCGGCGAGATCCAATACTCCGGGCCTTAGGTCGTCCGTACGAAAATCGGCAGAGCCCGAATCATGCCAGGCCCGCCAGGTCTTTGGCACGGCCGAGGATGTCGTCCAGCATGACGGGGGTGAGCCGGCCGGTGAACGTATTCTGCTGCGAAACGTGGTAGCAACCCAGCAACTCCGGCACTCCAGGCTGGCTGACCTGGGCGGCGTGCCCGAAGGCCGGGCGCGGGACGGGTGGCCGGCGGCCGTAGACGGCGGTCATCGCGGGCCACCAGGCGGCCCAGGCGAAGGCGCCGAGCGCGACCACGACGCGCAGGGTGGGCCGGATCAGGGTCAGTTCCCGGTGCAGCCAGGGCGCGCAGGTGTCCCGCTCGACCGGCAGGGGCTTGTTGTCCGGCGGGGCGCAGCGGACGGCCGCGAAGATCCGGGTATGCCGCAGCGTCAGGCCGTCGTCGGCGGCGACGCTGGTCGGCTGGTTGGCCAGGCCGGCCCGGTGCAGGGCGGCGAAGAGCACGTCACCCGAGCGGTCGCCGGTGAAGATGCGGCCGGTGCGGTTGCCGCCGTGCGCGGCTGGGGCGAGCCCGAGAACGGCGATGCTCGCGTCGGCGGGCCCGAAGCCCGGAATCGGACGTCCCCAGTACGTCTGGTCGCGGAACGAGGCCCGCTTGACCCGGGCGACCTCCTCGCGCCAGGCGACCAGGCGCGGGCACGCGAAACAGTCGGCGACGGCGGCGTCGAGGACCGGCAGGTCGGTCGCGGCGGCCGCGTGCGCGGCGACGTCTTCAGGGGTACGGCTGGGCACGGGCACCAGCACAACACTGCGCGGGACGGCGGGAGCAGCCGGGGTGGAGGCTCCCGCCGTACCGGTGGGTCAGGAGGCCTTGGGGCGCAGGCAGAGCAGGTAGCCGCCGCCTGCGTCGCTGCCGTAGACGTAGTACTCCTCGTTCTCCTTGAAGAACTTCTCGCACGACTTGCTCTTGGTGTCGGTCTCGCCCTCGACCCGGCCCACCACGGTGAACGCGGCATCGGCCGAAGCGCAGTCGACGACCTTGGCGTTGGCGTCGGTCTCCTCGTCGACCTTCACGTCCTTCGAGGAGGCGACGCAGTCACCGACGGCGGCGTCCTTGGCCTTGTCGCCCAGGAACTGGTCCTTGACCACGAGAACGATGACGAAGACGACGATGGCGCCGACGATGCGCAGGATGACCCGGCCCACCGCACTCTTCTTCTTGGGCTCGGGCGGGAAGGCGGCCGGGCCGCCGAAGCCCTGCTGCGCCGGGTCGCCGCCGGGCTGGCCGGGGTGCTGACCGTCCGCGGGCGGCGCGCCGTACGGCTGACCCCCGGCCGGCGGCGCGCCGTACGGCTGGCCCGGCGCCGGGGCGCTGCCGAAACCCTGGTTGGCGGGCGGCGGGAAGCCGTCACCGGCGGACGGTGGCGGCGGCGGGACCGGGTTGCTCACGATGGGTCCTCTCGGGGTCCGGCCGAGGGGGTCGGCCGATCGGAGCACAACCTAACGACCCGGGCAGCACCACCGCGACCCCGTTCACCTCGGAGAAGGCGAGACGCTCGCAGGCCTGGCCGAAGAGCTGGGAGAGGGATTGGCCGAAGAGCCGAGGGAAGGATTGCCCGAAGGGGTGGTGGTGGGATCGGCCGAGGGGGCGGCCGGGTAGCTGCCGTCCGCGGTCGGCACCGGCCCCGGGCCGTTCGCTCCGGGAGCACCCGACGCGTCCCCGGCACCCGGGTCGGCGCTCGCCGAGGCGGCCGGCATCCGGAACGGGTCCCGGTCGGCGCAGTACGGATACGTGAGCCGCTGGACGTCGACGTAGTTGCCCTGGTCGTCGTAGCAGTAGGCGTTGCCGAGCCGCAGCGGCGAGCCGTTCTGGTCGAAGATGCGGGCGTTGGTGACCAGGCGGCCCTGCTCGTCGTACACGAAAAGGTCCTCGATGTTGCTGTAGGGGTTGTCGTAGTTGACGTCCGTGTAGTTCGCGTCGCGGCGGTTGCTGTCGGCCTCGCTGAAGCCCGCGAGGGCGACCAGCACGAGGATCACCGAACCCGCGTAGAGGGCACGCTGGGGCCACTTGGCGAGTTGCAGCGAACGGCGGCCGAACCAGATGGAGGCCAGCACGCCGATCGCGAGCAGCAACAGGGCGACGACCTCGCTGCCGCCGATGCGGGGCAGCAGGCCGATCGGCTGACCGCTGTCGTCCAGCAGCCAGGCCACCACCATCGCCATCAGATAGCCACGCAGCACCCACCAGGCCGGGCGCAGCAGCACCAGGAACTCACTGACGTGGGCGGCGCCGACCAGCGGGCCGAGCCGCGCGTCGAGCCGGCGCAGGTGGACCAGCGCCCGCTCCCGCAGCTCGATGAGCTGCGCGGCACGGCGGGGTGGGTCGGGGAAGCCGCCGACGAATCCGGCGGTGGTGCGCAGATCCTCGGCGTACGCCTCCGGGCTGCCGAGGCGCTCGGTCAGCGAACCCTCGCCGTCGGCGACCACCTCGGCGAGATGCTCGGGCAGGTCCTCGAGCAACTCGTCACGCAGCGACTCGGGCAGGTCACCTAGCGCTGCGCGGACCGCGAACACGTACAGATTGATCTCGTCCTGAGCTGTGGTGATCACGCCGTCTCCCGCTCGCGAAGCAGATCGTCCATCGTGGATGCAAAGCCATGCCAGATCTTGCCGGAGCGCTGCAACTCGGCACGGCCGGCGGCGTTGAGCGCGTAGTACTTGCGGTGCGGGCCCTCGTCGCTGGGCACGACGTAGGTGGTGAGCAGGCCGGCGTTGAAGAGCCGGCGCAGCGTGCCGTAGACGGAGGCGTCGCCGACCTCGGTCAGGCCGGACGTCCGCAAGCGGCGCAGGATGTCGTAGCCGTAGCCGTCCTCGTCGCGCAGGGCGGCGAGACAGGCGAGATCCAGCACGCCCTTGAGGAGCTGGGTCGTATCCACGCGGTGCACACTACTTCGCGATCCGAAGTAGTGTCAAAGGCGCGGTACCCCATTCTCGCGTCGCCGGGTCTCAGGCCAGGGACATGGCGATGCCGTCGAGGATGTCGTGCTCGCTCGCCACCACCGATGTCTTTCCCGCGCGTTCCATGATGATGCGCAGGATCAAGGCGCCCGCGCCGATCACGTCCGCCCGGCCCGGGTGCATCACCGGCAGCTCGCGGCGGTCGGCCACCGTCGAGCCCAACAGGTCGAACGTCACCTTCGCCACGTCGTCGTACGGGATCCGCGCGTGGTGGATCCGCTCCGCGTCGTACCCCGGCAGGCGCAGGGCCAGGCCCGCCACCGTGGTGACCGAACCGGCCAGGCCGACCATGGTGGCCGTGCCGTGGCCCGACACCTTCCGCAGGGCGGTGTCGACCGCCTTCGTGATGTCCTGTTCCGCCGCCGCGACCTCCGCCGGGGTCGGCGGGTCGCTGTGCAGGTGCCGTTCGGTCATCCGGACGCAGCCGATGTCCATCGAGATCGCGTGCCGGACCTCGTCGCCGCCGACCACGAACTCGGTCGAGCCGCCGCCGATGTCGACCACCAGATACGGCTGGTCGGCCGCCAGCCCGTTGACCGCCCCGGCGAACGACAGCCGGGCCTCCTCGTCGCCCGTGATCACCTCGGGGTCCACGCCCAGCGTGGCGCGCACCATCGCGGTGAAGTCGGCCGCGTTCGCCGCGTCGCGGGACGCCGAGGTCGCACACATGCGGACCCGGCTGACGCCCAGTTCGGCGATCTCCATCGCATACCCGAGCAGGGCCTTGCGGGTCCGCTCGATCGCCTCCGGGGCCAGCCGGCCGGTGCGGTCCACACCCTCGCCCAGCCGGACGATCTCCATCCGGCGCGCCACGTCCGTCAGCGCCCCGCCGGAGACGTCCGCGATGAGCAGGCGGATCGAGTTGGTACCGCAGTCGATGGCCGCGACTCTCACGCTGTTCTCCTAGAGATGGAGGAGCATCCTGGTGTTACCGAGCGTATTCGGCTTGACCCGTTCCAGGTCGAGGAACTCGGCGACGCCCTCGTCGTACGAGCGCAGCAACTGCTCGTAGACGCCGTGCGGGACCGGCGCGCCGTCGATCTCGGTGAAGCCGAACGAGCCGAAGAACCGGGTCTCGAACGTCAGGCAGAAGACCCGGGCCACGCCGAGCTGGCGGGCCACCTCCAGCAACTCCGCGACCAGCCGATGGCCGATCTTGAGGCCGCGGCAGGCGGGGTCGACCGCGACCGTACGGATCTCCGCCAGGTCCTCCCACATCACGTGCAGCGCGCCGCAGCCCACCACCCGGTCGTCGGCCGCGTCCACGGCCACCCAGAACTCCTGGACGGACTCGTAGAGCGTGACGGTGGCCTTGCTCAGCAACCGGCGGTCCGACGTGTACGTGTCCACGAGCGCCCGGATGTCCCGGACGTCGGACGTGCGTGCGCGGCGGATCTCAAACGGCATGCGGCAGAGTTTATTCAGCCTCGGGCCGCACGCACGGACTGCCTGTCCACCACGGCTCGACCGCCGCGCGGACCTCGTCGCCGAACGGGTTCACGCCCGGGCCGGCCGCCAGCGCGTGCCCGAGGTGCACATGCAGGCACTTGACCCGGTCGGGCATGCCGCCCGCGGAGACCTTCTCGATCTCCTCGACGTGCTCCACCGCCTCGCGCCGGCGCAGGTAATCCTCGTGCGCCCGCTCGTACTGCTCGGCCAGCGCCGGGTCGGCGGCGAGCCGTTCCTGCATGACCCGCATCACACCGGCGGACTCCAGCCGGCTGCACGCCGCCGTGGCGCGCGGGCAGGTCAGGTAGAACATCGTGGGGAACGGGGTGCCGTCGTCGAGCCGCGGGGAGGTCTCCACCACGTCCGGGTTGCCGCAGGGGCACCGGTGCGCGACCGCCCGGGTGCCGCGGGGGCGGCGGCCGAGCTGCTGGGCGACGAGCGCGAGATCCGCTTCGGAGGGTGTCGTCATCTACTTTCGGGATTCTGAGTTGGCGGCGGCGACGCTGCCCCAGAGCGTGTCGTACCAGCGGCCCGGAGTGTCGACCACACCGCCCTTGGCGGCGTCGCGGGCGGCCGCGGCGGGGTCGTTCACCACGAGCAGCGGCACTTCACCGGGGCGCACGTAGAAGAGGCGGTCGCGGGCCTGGATGCGGACGTACTCCGGGTCATTCCACTTGTCGGCCTCCTCGGTCAGCCCCTTGATCCTGGCCTGCTGCGCGGCCTGGTCGGCCTGCATCTGGGCGATCTGGGACTCCTGCGCGAGGTAGACGCGAACCGGGTAGGTATACGCCAGGGCGAGGGCGACCAGCACCACGATCAGGACCGTGGCCCGGCCGGTGAAGGCCTTGGGCCGGGTGGCGACCGTCCGCTTCGTGGCGCCCGTCGCGGCCGCGCGCCGCGCGGCGGCCGGCCGGTTGCCGGACCTGATGCCGCTGGTGGTCCGGGTGGCGGGCATCCGCCGGGGCTCGATCCGGGTGGCGGCGGTGTCGCGGGCACGGCTCGGGCGAGCAGCTGTACGGCTACCCGGACGTCCCGCATGACCGGAGGGCCGTCGCGAAGGACCCTGACCGCTGAGCCCGTGAGAGTTGGGCGTGCGGCGCTGCGTCATCCCTGCCCCTCCCCCGGAGCTCGCCTGGACCATGGAGTTGCGGCACCTTCCTCTGGACACTATGCCCAGGAAACGCGGAGCCACAACTCCATGATCTGTCGACGCAGCGTTACGCGGTGCGGTAACGCGGGAACGCGCCCGCGCCGGCGTACCGGGCCGCGCTGCCGAGCTCTTCCTCGATGCGCAGCAGCTGGTTGTACTTGGCGACCCGGTCCGAGCGCGCCGGCGCGCCGGTCTTGATCTGGCCACTACCCACAGCGACGGCCAGGTCCGAGATGGTGGTGTCCTCGGTCTCGCCGGAGCGGTGGCTCATCATCGTCTTGAAGCCGGCCCGGTGCGCCATGTCCACGGCGTCCAGGGTCTCGGTCAGCGAGCCGATCTGGTTGACCTTGACGAGGACCGCGTTCGCGGCGCCCTCGGCGATGCCCCGGCCGATGCGGGTCGGGTTGGTGACGAACAGGTCGTCGCCGACGATCTGCACCTTCGCGCCGATCTGGGCGGTCAGCGCCGTCCAGCCGGCCCAGTCCTCCTCGTCCAGCGGGTCTTCGATGGAGACGATCGGGTACGTCTCGGCGAGCTTGGCGTAGTAGTTGATCATCTCGTCGGTCGACTTCGGCGAGCCCTCGAAGACGTACGCGCCGTCCTTGTGGAACTCGGTCGCCGCGACGTCCATGGCGAGCACGATGTCGGTGCCCAGGGTGAAGCCGGCGGCCTGCACGGCCTCGGCGATCAGGTCCAGCGCGGCCGCGTTGGTCGGCAGGCTCGGCGCGAAGCCGCCCTCGTCGCCCAGCCCGGTCGACAGGCCCTTCTTCTTCAGCACCGACTTGAGCGCGTGGTAGACCTCCGCGCCGGTGCGCAGCGCCTCGCGGAACGACGGCGCGCCGATCGGGGCGATCATGAATTCCTGCACGTCGACGTTCGAGTCGGCGTGCGCGCCACCGTTGAGGATGTTCATCATCGGCACGGGCAGCACGTGCGCGTTCGGTCCGCCGACGTAGCGGAACAGCGGCAGCTCGGCGGAGAGCGCGGCGGCCTTGGCGACGGCGAGCGAGACGCCGAGGATGGCGTTGGCGCCCAGCTCGGACTTGTCGGCGGTGCCGTCGAGGTCGAGCATCTTCTCGTCGATCAGGCGCTGCTCGCTGGCCTCGTAGCCGAGCAGCTCGTCGGCGATCTTGTCCTCGACGTTGCTGACGGCCTTCTCGACGCCCTTGCCCAGGTAACGGCTCTTGTCGCCGTCACGGAGCTCGATCGCTTCGAAGGCGCCCGTGGAGGCGCCGGAAGGCACCGCGGCGCGTCCGACCGTGCCGTCGTCCAGGCCCACCTCGACCTCGACGGTCGGGTTGCCCCGCGAGTCGAGAATCTCCCGGGCGACGATCGCTTCAATGGTG
>Ga0307516_10005996_pt1 | contig 14361 bp, 15 predicted proteins | sample 19_EM_MG_FD_203310 | JGI IMG/M metagenome (GOLD analysis project Ga0307516, IMG submission 203310) | Populus trichocarpa ectomycorrhiza microbial communities from riparian zone in the Pacific Northwest, United States - 19_EM | ecosystem: Host-associated > Plants > Roots > Unclassified | place... | reverse complement strand
ACACAAGCCCCAGAAAGAGCAGAAGAAGGTACGTCTCATCGCGGCGCTACCGTTCCCTTCGCTGAACATCGGAGCTTCAGGTCCAGAACGCGTTGGAATCCAACCGACTCGGGTGCCCCTGTCCAGGGTCCTCAATCAGGGTAAGGTTTATGTGGTTGCCAGCGTAAGACCCCTCTAACGTCCAACCATAGCCGGGATTTTGATCCTGAGCGGAAATCGGGGAGCAGAAATGGAGGACATGGCACGCAACCAGCGGATAGATCAGCTTACTCTCGCATCTTCGGAGTGTCGTTAGACGCCAAACCCTTTGGTAGTCAGAGTATGACCGAGAATTCATCAAGAGATATGACGAAGACTTGAACGCTACCCTGATCTTTGTGCGTTTTCTATGTTCCTTGTGCCTACGACGTGCTGACTGGGGTTACAGGTCGGTCTGTTCTCTGCCGTGACCTCCGCGTTCATCATCCAGGTCCAACCCCAACTCCAGTCGGACCCGAATGAAGAGACAGCCGCCCTCCTCCGCGTCCTCATCTACAAGATTGATGATACGTCATTCGGCGACAAAGTTCCTCCGATCCCACAGTGGTCCGGTCCCACACACACAATCGTCCAGGTCCAAGCTATCCTTTACGCAAGTCTCGCCGCCTTCCTCCCAATGCTCGGAAAGCAATGGCTGAACCGATATGCCTCGAATGACATGCGAGGGTCAGCCATCGAACGCAGCCAGCATCGACAGCGGAAGCTGGACGGGATCGTCACCTGGTACTTTGATCATGTATTGGAGTCGTTACCTCTGATGCTGCAATTCGCACTGTTACTCCTCGGTTGTGCGCTTTCCGTTTACCTCTGGGAGGTTCACGCGACCGTCGCATCGGTTGTCCTCGGCGTCACCTCATTCGGTGTCTCTTCCTACGCCCTCTTCATCGTCGCAGGAACAGTCTCTACCAGTTGTCCATATCAAACCCCCGGTGCACATATCCTCCGGCGCATCTCACCCCTCGCCCTGAGCATACGTCGCTCGGTTTCGTCCCACTCCAATGTCATCTTCGTGTTCGCAGATTTGTGGCATGAATTACAGAAACTGAAGAAATTCAAGTGTTCAATCAGACATCTCGCCCGGGTACACGCAGCCATTTTCCTATTTCCATTTGCTCTGCTGGTCCACATGGTCACTGACACCTACCGCCTTGCACGAGCGATGGTGAGGGCGTTTGTTACAAATACTCTCAGGGCACGCGGCTGGTTTCGCAGGGCGCGTGGATGGAACCCACAAACAACCACACTGGATCTCCATTGCATCTCATGGATGCTCCGGACGTCGTTAGACAAGAATACCCACTTGTTGGCCCTGAGGTTACTCGCATCAACGACAACGCTGGCCACCTTTGACCCTACCCTCGTTTCAGCTTGCCTGGACATCCTCATCGGTTGTGTGTCGATCGTCGGTGGCAAAGTGGTGATCCTCCAAGGGTCGGAGGAGCTCGCAACACTTTCTACTCTGTGTTGCCTCCGCACGTTGTCCCACCTCACAACCGTGGATCCAGCATCGAGTGCCTTCAAAGCCATGTGCCGGCGGTACACCAAAGCTTTCCCGATCGAGACCGACTTTGGAGGCGTCCCGTCTTATCACCATTTCTGCATGATCCATAATGTATTCCACCCATCCCGCAAACAGGTTCATGTCCAAAGGTTCGACTTCCGGGGTGCCTACCGGCCGAAGATCCAGTGGAGGGACTACAAGTTGTCCAGCGCTGAACATGCTTTCCTCATCCAGCTCGCACGGTTCGAATACCAAAGGAAACAGCGTCAGAAGATACCCCGTTGGATTCTCCGCTTTACACATCACCTGTTATTCCAGGACCCCTTACCCCCTACCTCAGTTGTTTCCGACTGCCTGTCGGTCATTGCGATGGACCTGGGCCTCACTGTGCCAAATACCACATTCCTCGACGAGAGGTATGTCCACGCCTGGCGGATATTCACCCTTCTGACCGAGAACTAGTGCACGGCTGGAGCGCCTTTCGAACCTGATAACAGAGGAACTCGAAAACGTGGCCCGGGTTGAAAATCTGGATCAAATCAAGTCCAAGCGCAAGGCTATCGTCGCGGTATTCCCATTTGCAGCCTGGCGGGAATGGGGTTGGGACCATAGAATGGTCGACGCGTTCTCAGGCGTTTTTAGGGTTCCAGACGTAGTGCGGTTCATGGCCCGACCAATCGCCACGCTGCTTAAGGAAGAGTGTCCCGATTACCCAAACTGGATCGTGACCCTTGGCGGTCCCGTATACAGAGGAGGTTTGCCAGTGTGTGGTTGATGCGTTGTTGCAGATCGCGTCCGTTGGCGACCTAAATCCACACATTCCTGTCGACCTTTGGGCGTGGTTGAAGAGGCAATCATCTCTCCCGCCGGTGTGCAGTCGGCGGTCTGCAGGAACGACGTATGAAGCTGTTCGCAAGATTCGAGAACTGGGAGATGTTGAAATTCTCAAGTCACACTTGCTCCTCGTCTGGTCGGAGTGGGTTTTCATCCCCCCGAGCGGTTTCACCGAAATGCGTACCTCAATTCGGGAAGACCTTGCTGGAATCGGGATGTTTCGCCATCGGGAGGTTCTCATGGAAGGGTTGGATCGCGTCATCGCTGGAATCGGAACGGAGGGCCACCAGGAGGTTCTCGCCGAACGGTTGAGTTTCGACATACAACTGTTTGATAGGGAGGCAGGACACTACTCCCGAGATAATGTGTTTACAGGCGCGTTTCGCGTTCTGGAAGCGAGAGGGCAATACGGGGTACTCGAGGGGGTATTGCTGAATGTGGATAGGAGAGCGTTGAAGGTCCTGACCAGTACGCCTTTCGGATTGGTCAATTTGTTCAATTTACTCACCCCAGTGGGCTTCCACAGAATCCCACTCGACGTTCACTTGTGCACTCCCTCTCCCATGCCCGTAGTTGCGCGCCTGTAACGCCTACCCGGCTCCGTACTGCTGCCACCCCTTTCGAGCTCCGTCGATCATATCTAAGATCGTCATCCAACTCTTCCAGTTTCAAGCCATCCGCGTTCCCCGCCATCTCCGGATATGAGAAACGCGGTATCCTGGCTACTTCGGTAGAAGGCGGGTCACAGGGCGGCTGTGCCACGCGTTATCATAACTCCTGTCCCCGTACAGTCTTTTGTAACACTACTTTCATCGGTGCGCCTTTGCTCTCACGTCTATTCGAATTCGCGATCACGTATAATCCTATGCCGCTTCTCGTATTCGCGTTTGATATCGGATTTCAATTTATAGTTGCCCTTCTCTTCTCTCGTTCAAGCCTAAAATCGTAATGGTCATTACGTTCCGTAGCGTGCTACGGTCCCGGGGTTGAGTCGGGAGACAACATCGTGGTCGCTTGATTCTCCACCGACCGTACGATAACTAGCTTTGCTGGGTTCCTGATTTGCCTTGACCTGTCCCATGATATGAGCTCGAGGACCGAGGGCGTAGTGCCGCTTATGGGTGGGAGGGGTTTATGACTATACTTCGACGAGCCTGAGTCGGGGATTCTTGCCTGGGTACTGAGACTGGTTGATCCACTGGACGGTCGTCACACTGACGCTGTGGAATGATGATATGTCCGCACAAGCGGAGCCAGTGAGTGAACGCCTTTCGAAGGGGTGGGAGGTGTTCGACCAGGCGGGTCGGCGGGGACATTGGTTGGTTTCCCTCGTGTCTCGGTTCGGTGAGTAGTGGCCCGAGGCTTAGGGAAAGGCAGATTGATCCCCAAGTTATCAAAGTTGCAGGGTTCAATCGTCCTCAGTACTTTTGTACCCATTCCCACCATCGGCTTTGTAACCACCAAAAGTCATGAGATATGTCCCTTCGACGATTTCTTGCCTTCCCTACACGACTTGTTGCCTTCCTTACTTATGAACGTGCGGACCTGTAACGTTCAGCGCCCCCAGCCGACGCGTGTCCACACCAGCGGTTGGCGCTCAACGTCAGCGGTCGTCCGCTTTCTCCTTCCTGCCCTCACCACTTATCTCTCCGGCGGATCAGTCCGATACCCTCAAGCACCATGGCCGAACTGGAGGAGGTCAGGATGGAAAAGTAAGACGCTCGATGGCTTTGGAACTTCGTGTTTTCTGATCTTACCCACAGCCGAGAAGGCGGAGACGAGGAGTCGACGCGGCGCTCCACCGGAGAAGAGCCGCCCACAAGTCCCAGAAATAGCAGAAGAAGGTATGTTTTGTTGCAGCACCACTGATTCCTTCGCTGAATGTTGGAACTTCAGGTCAAGAAAACGTCGGAATTCAAACGACTCGGGTGTCTCTGTCCAGCATCCTCAATTGGAGTAAGTTTCACGTATCTGTCGATCTACACAACCCTAATGTCCAACCGTAGCCAGGATCCTGACCCTGGGGGGAAATCAGAGAACGGAAGTGGGGAACGTGGAACACCGGTGGATATGTCAGTTCAGTCTTGCGTCTTCGGACTGTCGTCAAACGCTAAACCCTCGTACAGCCACAAACACGACCCGCCACCAACCCAGGAGGATTACCGGACCAAGTTCTACGACGTGTATCGTCGCGAAGCAGAGGAGTATGATCGAGAATTCATCAAGAGATACGATGAAGATCTGAACACCACCTTGATCTTTGTGCGTGTTTTGCATTCCTTGTGTCTACGACGTGCTGACTCGGGTTACAGGCCGGTCTGTTCTCCGCCGTGACCTCCGCGTTCATCATCCAAGTTCAATCCCAACTCCAGTCAGACCCGAACGATGAGACAGCCGCCCTCCTCCGCGTCCTCATCTACAAGATCGATAATACAACGTTCGGCAACGACGTTCCTCCGATTCCACAGTGGTCCGGTCCCCCCCACACAATCGTCCAGGTCCAAGCCATTCTTTACGCAAGTCTCGCTGCCTCACTCTTCTCCGCCTTCCTCGCAATGCTCGGAAAGCAATGGCTGAACCGATACGCCTCCATCGACATGCGAGGGTCGGCCATTGAACGCAACCAGAACAGACAGCAGAAGTTTGACGGCATCGTCACCTGGTACTTCGACACCGTAATGGAGTCGTTACCTCTGATGCTACAATTTGCACTGTTGCTCCTCGGTTGTGCACTTTCCCGCTACCTCTGGGAGGTCGACACAACTGTCGCATCGGTTGTCATTGGTGTCACTTCGTTTGGTGTTGCCTTCTATGCTTTCTTTGTTGTTGCAGGGACGACTTCCATCAGTTGCCCATATCAAACACCTGGTGCATACGCCCTCCGTCATATCTCGGCCCTTGCCCTTGGCGCACTTAGCTCAGCATTTTCCCTCTCCGAAGTTGTCAGTTGGGTTACCATTTGGTGGAATAGGGCAAAAGACACATCCGAGTGTTCGATCGAATGTGCCGCCATGTTATCCACATTCACCCTCCTCCTACCAATTTTTCTGTTGATTTCTCTGGCCATTGATATCTACCAGCTCGCACGAGCAATGGTGAGGGCGTCCGCTGCCAGCGCTCTTGGTTGGTTTCACAGGGCGCGTGGATGGGCCTCACAAACCGCTGCATTGGACCTGCAATGCATCTCGTGGATACTCCGGACGTCGTTGGACAAGACTATCCTCCTGTTGACCCTGAGGCTACTCGAAACAATGATAATGCCAACCAGTTTTGACTCTGACCTCGTTTCGGCGTGCCTGGATATCCTTGCCGGTTGTGTGTCGAACGCTAGCAGCAAAGTGGTGATCCTTCAAGGGTCAGAGGAGCTTGCAGAGCTATCTGCCCTGTGTTGCCTCAGCATGTTGTCCCACATCACAACTGTTGATCCAGCATCGAGTGCCTTCAAAGGCGTGCGCGGGCGGTATGCAAAGACTTTCCTGATCGAGACCGACTTTGGAGACCTCCCATCCTATCACCGTTTCTGCGTAATTCATAACGTGTTTCATCCATCCCACAAATGGCACCAAGGACTCGACCGATATACCCGCCGGCCGAAGATCCAATGGAGGGACTACAAACTGTCGAGTCCTGAACATAATGTCCTCGTCCGGCTTGCACAGTTCGAATACCAAAGGAGGCAACGCAAGAAGGTGCCCCGTTGGATCCTCCACTATGCCCATCATCTATTATCCCTGGTCCCCCTACCTCCCGTTTCAGTTGTCGCCGACTGTCTGTCAATCATCGCGATGGACTTGGGCCGCACTGCCTCAAACACTGCATCCCTCGATGAGAGGTACGTCCATATCTGACAGACATCCACCCTTCTGACCAAAAACCAGTACATGGGTGGAGGACCTTTCGAACCTGATAGCTGAGGAACTCGAAAACATGGCTCGAGTTGGAGACCTGGATCAAATCTGGTCTAAGCGCAAGGCTATTGTTGCGCTCTTCCCATACGTAGCTTGGCGGGATCGAGGTGGGGACCATAGGGTGGTTGATGCGTTCTTAGGTATTGCCAAGGCTCCAAAGATAGGAACGCTCTTGACAGAACCGATCACCACGTTGTTTGAGGAAGCGGGTCGTGATTCCCCAAACCAGGTTGTGACGCTTCTGGCGCCGTACGCAGATTGGGATTCCCTGTTCGGCATAGACACGGTCACCTGGTGGGCTGCAGCAGTCATGGCAGTTCCGTATACAGAGGAAGTTGGACAGACTGTGGTTGATACACTGTTGCAGATCGCGTCTAAGGCCATATACATCCCTACGGACGTCTGGGCATGGTTGAATAAGCAGCCATCCCTCCCTCCTATATGCACAGGGCGGTCATTGGGAACTAATAGTGGTTATGTTGTTCGCAGGGTTCAAGCACTCGGAGATATCCAAATTCTCAAGTCATACTTCCTCCTGGTCTGGTCAGAGTGGGATGCCATTCACTCAGACACGTGTCTCGTTGAAATGTGTACCACGATTCGGAGAGACCTTGGTGGAATTGGGGTGAACCGCGAAGTTCTTATCAAACGGCTGGATCACGTCCTTGGAGAGTTGGATAGGGGTTTGGAACACCTCAAACAATGCAATCCTAGCCTTGACGAACGTCACATCTCGGCGGCGAGGGAACAATATAAGACACTCAAGGATATATTGCTGGAGGCGGACAGGGAAGGGTTGGAACTCCTGACCCGTACGTCTTTCAGATTGATTACGTTCAACCCACTCACACGTCCACAGAATCACACTCGACATTCATTTGCGCCCTTCCCCTCCCATGTCCGTAGTTGCGTCCGTAACACTCGTCCCTCGTCCCCCCAACTCTGTGCTTCGTCTGCACACTGTGAGTTCCACTTTGTCACCTCCTCAGGCTCCGCCGATCCTCAGTAGGAAGGCTCGTAGTGCATGTCGTTGTTTTCGTCTCTACATTGTCCTGTGTAACACGATTTACCTTCGTTCCTACATGCGCCAGTACTCTCATCATCCCACCCATCGCCACACTCATCCCTCGTGGTCCTCTTCAAGTGATGGTTGGATTAGTACACTCGTGTTGACGTGTAAGATTCCCCCGTCGGGAGCGGAAGTTCGATTGGCTGGTATTAACCGTTTGCGGGGTGATGCTGGCGATCGACCGGCCCGCATTGGTGACTTCACTTACCGTTATGTGCATAAGCCGAATAGATACCGGAGGTGATAATGGCCTGACGACGCGAATAGTACGCGCGCGGTGATTTCCAAGAGCCAAATCTCTCGAAAACAACGGACGACCTGAGGATCGTAGACGTCGGTTGGTATGGGAAGGCAGGCACGACTCAATACCTAGCCAACGTAGCCCTCATTCGTAATCTGGGTGGCATGACAGTCGGTCGTGGGGTCCAATCTACAAAGGAGCATGGTGAAAATACGTTCGAGCTTCGGACTGGACCAACGTACCAGCGATACACAGTGTCAAGCCTTGACCCCCGAGGACTCATACGGTATCGAAGGTGTCGATATAAGTGCCTGTTTTGGCTGTCAGATCAGGGGGGGAGTTTGTGATTCGTTCGAGAACGTAAAACTCATCGAGGTCGGGTGAGCGGTTTGCCTCGCGGGATCGATCTCCGCCAAAGGTATCGAAGGGCGGTCGGCCGCGGTTTTGCGAGGCCACCGAAGTCAACGGGGTCCCCGTCCACCTTGACCCGTCCCCCAAGCTTTGGTACCAGCTGTCGCTCTAGACCAAACGAAGGTGTTTGGCCGAGATAGCTCGCGACACTCACATAGACGAAGTCTTGGATCGGCGTGTCGCCCCGGGAGTGCTTGACAGAAGGTACGGTTTGGAACCTAGGGTAACTCAGGTCCAGGGTAGGGGATGCCGCCGTCTACGGTTTGCTGATGCTTTACCGATGTGACCCCAGCCCATAATAGTGTACTTCCGCCCCGACTCCTGGTCCAGCAGTGGATTGGTAGCCCAAATCCGCTCATCTTCACAGCAGAAAGTCCCCTCTGTCTCCAGCTATCCCGTGGACCAGTGGCGGAACGAAGAGGGACCCGATGAGTAATAGAATGTCCCACACCCTGAAGGTCAACCGCCCAGGCCCGGCACGGTGCCACCCGCGCCTGAGAAGATGGGAGTTGTTCGAACACCAACGCCGCTAACTGACTCCCGTATCGGATGCGGGGTGGAGCGGCTGGAGGGCTCCTGCGCGTACTATTCACGGTCGGACGAGTCGATGTCTATGAGTTGGAACCGTTGTGGCCAACGTGGCTTGCTGCTATCTGGCGCTACCGCACGGGAGGGCACAAGGCCGCTCTGGTAGCCGAACTTTTGTCGATAGCTGAGACACTTGTGCAGGAAGTCCTTGCGGAGGATGCCGGGATCGCCCAGCCTCCTCTTTCCATTCGATCGCGCCGATTATTCCTGTTGTATCCGCATCGGATTCCGAACTTTAGTATGTAGTGCCTCTTGCCCAAGCCAAGAGTCGTACGTACCGATGATATCCATCGCATTTCGCACGTGTTGTTGTCCTGGAGTTGGGCCCGGAGGCAACGTCGCGGTCGCGAGTTCCATTCATCCTGTACCATGATGTGAACGAACGAGGGGTATAGTGCCCCTTACAAGCGGGAAAGACTCGATAAGAACGCGCGCCTACTGATAAAATGGTGCGTTGGCGTCAGCATCGACCAGTCGAACTACTTTGGTGATCCGTAACGTAGTTATTCCGGCCAAGGGCTGCGATGAATCCCGACGAATCCAAGTCAGGGATTCTTGACTAAGTTCCGAGACCCGTAGAACTGCTGGTTAGTTGTTACGCTGACGCTATGGAACTTGGGATGCGCCTACGCCAGCGGGTAGACACGGAACGGACCTTACCGTCTCCAGTGTTCGAATGGACCCGCGGCCCTCACCGCTACTTACGAACCGATCGGTGACCATCACAACAAACCCGCGTGCAAACTCCTTTCACACAGCGCCGGGATGTCATGACAGGGGACGGTTGCTTTTGATCGTTTCCTCCCTCCTGCCTTCGTCACTTATCCCGGAGTTCAGTGGATCGTTCCGATACCCTCATCGATTCATGGCCGATCCCGAGGATGTCAGGATGGAGAAGTAAGACACTAAATGGTCTTGTAACTTCGCGTTTTCTGATCTTACCCACAGAAGTGAAGATGGAGGCGAGGAGTCGGCACAGCCTACTGGGGAAGAGCCACCCACAAACCCCAGAAAAAACAGGAGGAGGTAGATGTTTCACCACCGCGCGTCACCATTCGCTTCGCTGAATATTATAACTTCAGGTACAGAAAACGTCGGAATCCTAGTGACTCAGATGTCTGTGCCCAGACTCCTGGATCGGGGTAAGGTTCGTTGTGCGTCTGCTAATGGTAGACTCTTCTGACGTCCAACCGTAGTCAGGAATCTGATCCTGAAGAGAAATCGGAGAACGGAAGTGGGAAACGGGGTACGCAGGGGGATAGGTCAGTTCAGTCTTGTGTCATCGAATTATGATTAGACGTTGAACCCATGTACAGTCATCAACAGGACTCGCCGCCAACCCAGGAGGATTACCGAACCAAGTTCTACGATGTGTACCGCCACGAAGCCGAGGAGTACGACCGGGAGTTCATTAAGAGATCCGACGAAGACCTGAGCACCACTCTGATCTTTGTGTGTGTTGTGCTCCTCGTGTCTGCCATGACGTACTGACCCGGGTTACAGGCCGGTCTGTTCTCCGCAGTGACCTCCGCGTTCATCATACAGGTTCAACCCCAACTCCAGCCGGACCCGAATGAGGAGACAGCCGCCCTCCTCCGTGTCCTCATCTACAAAATTGATAATACGACATTCGGCGACGATGTTCCTCCGATCCCGCAGTGGTCCGGTCCCCCACACACAGTCGTCCAGGTCCAAGCCATTCTTTACGCAAGTCTCGCCGCCTCACTCTTCTCCGCCTTCCTCGCGATACTTGGAAAGCAATGGCTGAACCGATACGCCTCCACTGACTTGCGAGGGTCAGCCATCGAACGCAACCAGAACCGACAACGGAAGCTGGACGGGATTGTTGCCTGGTACTTCGACACCGTGATGGAGTCGTTACCTCTGATGCTACAATTCGCACTGTTGCTCCTCGGTTGTGCGCTCTCCCGCTACCTCTGGGAGATCGACATGACTGTCGCGTCAGTTGTGCTCGGTGTCACCTCATTTGGTGTCGCATCGTACGCTTTCTTCATCGCTGCGGGGACGGCTTCTGTCAGTTGCCCGTATCAAACGCCCGGTGCCAATATCCTCCGCTATATCCCACCCCTCGCCCTGAGTGTACTTCACTCGGTTCCCTCGTCCTCCCGAGTCATCTACGGGGTCACCAATTGGTGGTATTGGAGAACACAGGATTTCAAGTGTTCGGCATTTTGGTTCATCAAAGTGTTCGCGGCTATCCTCCTGTCCCCGTTTATTCTGTTGTGGAATCTTGTCGTCGATGTCTCCTTCCTTGGACGAGCGATTGCCAGGGCGTTTATTCGCAATGCTCTTTGGGTGCGCCGGTGGTTTCACAGGCAGGAACCACAAGCCGCCGTGTTGGACCTACGATGCATCTCATGGATGCTCCAGACGTCATTGGACAAGACTATTCACCTGCTGACACTGAGGTTACTTGCAACAATGACAACGCTGACCGACTTTGATTCTGCCCTCGTTTCAGCTTGCCTCGATATTCTCGTCGGTTGTGTGTCAATTGTTGATGGGAAAGTAGTGATTCTTCAAGGGTCGGAAGAGCTCGCAGCGCTATCTGCTCTGTGTTGCCTCTGCACATTGGCCCACCTCACGACTGTGGATTCGGCATCAAGTGTCTTCAAAGACATGCGCCGGCGGTACACCGAGACTTTCCCAGTCGAGGTCGACTTCGACGGCATCCCATATCGTCACCGTTTTTGCATCATCCACAATGTATTCTACCCGTCCAGCATTGTCCGTGGCGCATTCCACTCGCCCCTCAGACACCTTTGGTCTCAAAATTCCCGCCGTCCGAGGATCCAGTGGAAAGACTATAAACCATCAACTATTGAGGATGTCGTCCTTGTCCAGCTTGCGCAGTCCCAATATCAAGTAATATCGTCAGAAGGTGCCCGGGTTTATCCTCCTCCGGGAGGAACATCGTCAGAAGGTGCCCCGCTGGATCCTCCGCTTTTCACGTCATCTACTGTCCCAGGACCCTCTACCTCCTGCCTCGGTCCTCGCCAACTGCCTGTTGATCATTGCGATGGACCTGGGCTGCACCTTCCCAAATGCCACAACCCAGGACGAGAGGTATGTCCGTTTCTGATAGATATCTACCTTTCTGACAAAGAATCAGTGCACGACTGGAGGAGCTTTTGAGCTCAATAATGGAGGAGCTTGAAAACATGGCTCGTACTGGAGATCAAAATCAAATCGGGTCCAAGTGCAAGGCTATTGTCGCACTCTTCCCGTATGCAGTCTGGCGGGAACGATGCGGGGATCATAGGATGGTCGACGCGTACTTGGGTGTCGCCGGGACCCCGACGGCGCCAGCGTTGTTGGCCGAGCCAATTGTCACGTTGTTTGAAGAGGCGAGTCCCGATTGCCCAAACCGCATCGTGGCACTTTTGTCGCCCAACATGTTTTGGGGAGCGTCGGGATTCAACGGTAACACAGTCGCATGGTGGGCTGCGGTGGCCTTGGCAACCCCGTGGACAGAGGAGGCTGGCCAGATTGTGGTTAACACCCTATTGCAGATCGCGTCCTGGGACCGCCTAAGTCCATATATTCCTGTCGACATTTGGCTACTGTTGAAGAAGCAGCCATCTCTCCCTCCTATATGCAAAGGGCGGTCGGTGGGAACCACGGATCATGTTGTTCGCACGGTCCGAGGGCTTCGAGACGTCGAAATCCTCCAGTCATACCTACTCCTTGTCTGGTCGGAGTGGAATGGCATGTACTCGGGCGGTCTCACAGAAATGTGTGCCTCGATCAAGGAGGACCTCGGTGGAATCGAGATGGGGCGCCATCGGGAAGTTCTCATCAAACGGCTGGATCACGTCCTAGAACAGTTGGATATGGGACCGGGGCATCTCGAGCAGCAGAATCCGTATCTTGACAGAAATCACATCCCGGCAGCAAGGGAACGATACCAGGAACTGAAGAGGATATTGCTGGGGGTAGACAGAGAAGCGTTGGATATCCTGACCCGTACGTCTTTCAGATCGGCCAACTCCTTCAATTCGCTCACGCCTCCACAGAATCCCACTCGACGTTCACTTGTGCCCTCCCTCCCCCGTGTCCGTAGTCGCGCATCTGTAATGCCCGCTCCTTATTCTCCCGACTCCGTACTCCATTTGTACATGGTTTCCCTCTGTCACCCCCTTCGAGCTTCGTCGATCGCATCTGAGACCGTCATCCGACACTTCAAGTTTCAAGACATGCGTGTCCCCCACCATCCCCAGACGGGAAACACAGTATCCCGACCCCCTCGGTAGAAGCGGGTCACAAGGTGGCTGTGCCGCGCATTGTCGTAATTTCCGTCCTCTTCCTACTTCGCCCCTTTGCTCTCACGTATATTCGCATCACGTTTATTTCCATGTCACCTCTCGTACTCGCGTAGAATCGTCATACCCGTCACGTTTCGTACTGTGCTACGGTCCCGGGGTCGATTCGGGTCGCCGGATTCTCCTCCAACTGTGTGATGACCAGCTTTCCTGGATTCATGATTTATCTCGACCTGTCGGATTATGTGAGAGGATTGGTAGTGCCGCTTACGGGCGGGGAGGAGTTCGTAAGAGCACCCGTGTGCTAATTATAACAGAGTAGTGGATCAACCCCAGGATCCAACACTCCATATCTCGACGGCGGTCCGTAGTGGCACTTCTGGTCGGACGCTGCGGCATACTTCGATGAGCCCAAGTCAGGTATTTCTGACTGGGTAACGAGACCCGTTGAACCACTGGACGGTCGTCACACTGGCGCGTTATGGGAAAGATGACACGGCGGCACAAGCAGAGTCGGTGAGTGAACACCTTTCGCAACGGTGGGAACCATTCGACCAGGTGGGTCGTTGGTCGGCATTTCTCGTGCCTTGGTTTGGTGGGGGAAAAATATGAGCATTGCGACGGAGGGAGATGGAATGGGGCTGCCGTTGCCATCGGACCTCGCAGGTCCTATCTCCAATGTCCCTTGACTGCGGTAGACAAGTATCCTACTGAGCCGCTCAGTGTACCTTCACCCAATGGACTGAAAGTTTGGAAGGGCCGATTGATCCGCAAGTTAAATACCATAAAGTTGTAAGGCCGTTGTGAATAAACCGCCTCAAATGAAATCCATTCCTGGTCATGACATATGTCCCTCCGACGACTTCGACGGTGGTCATCAATGCCGAAACACCCGATCGCTTGGATATGTGGGCCAGGGCAGGTGAGAGAGGACCAAAAAAAACCGCGAGCGCTTCTCTTATCGCCTGAGCAGTCAGTATCCAAGTAGTTGGAGCGACTGTTAACCACTTGGCGTTCCGCAGGCGAGGGTTTTAACTCGTTGCGGATTAGTCCGTCTCCTTGATTCGGCTTCCAGGGACAATTGCGGGGAATGCGGTGAGATGATGAGACGAGTGTATCCAGGAAGAAAGGCACAGAGTGGCAAGTTGTGTTACACAAAACGGAACAGAAATGAAAACGATGATATGTACTGCCAGCCCTCCTGGTGACCCGCCTCTATTGAAAATCAATGGGCTGAAGGGGTGGCAGAGGGGAACCCAGCGTGCAAATAAAGCACGGAGTTGAGGGGATGAGGGACAAGTGTTATGGACGCGACTACGGACATGGGAAAGGAAGGGCGCAAATAAATGTCGAGTGTGATTCCACCTCGTTCTCACGAGATCGACGCCTAAGTAGGGGGTGCAAACAGACACGTTTACACCGCCTAATTAGGGGAAGGTTTTGGTGCACCTTTCACCTGCGGTGCACCTCCAAAAAAACCCCCTTTT
>Ga0307516_10005995_pt1 | contig 14363 bp, 13 predicted proteins | sample 19_EM_MG_FD_203310 | JGI IMG/M metagenome (GOLD analysis project Ga0307516, IMG submission 203310) | Populus trichocarpa ectomycorrhiza microbial communities from riparian zone in the Pacific Northwest, United States - 19_EM | ecosystem: Host-associated > Plants > Roots > Unclassified | place... | reverse complement strand
ATTTTGGGGAATGCCTGCACGATACCGCCCTCAATGAAGGTCCCGACCAATCCGCGCGACGCAGCCGTTCCGGAGGAACCATTCTCCCGGAATTACCAATAACTCCGGTGGCCAGTTTTGTCCAAACCAACCGGGCGGCATGTTCCGCGGCCAAACGACCGCCCTGGCAAATCCGAAGAATGCCAATTCCTGCCGTGGCGTGGAATGGTGTCATTGATTTGTCGCGTGTCACGGTTTTGGATACGTTGCCTTCATCGCGATCCCCGCGTCCCTCGCGTGAAGAAACAAGTTGGATCACGCCCAGGAGGCCCGAAAGGCATGATTGTCCTCGGTCGCCATCGTGGGCTGACACACGACGCCTGGAGTGAACCAGCTGTCCGGGCTGCGATCGAAGACATAGCGGCCGATGCGATCGCCCATTTCGATCCCGACACGTTCTGGCCGGCTCACCCGAGTGACGACGGGGTGGGAGACGGCAACCCCAGCTTCTACTGGGGCGCAGCCGGTGTCATCTGGGCACTGGACTATTTGCGTCGGATCCGTGCGACCCGCGTCGACGAAGGCTTTCGCCCTGTGCTGCCGAACCTTCTGGAGCGGACCATCACTGCCTTCGAAAGCAATTCGCCGGCCGATTACGCGAAACATGGCTCGCTGCTCTTCGGTGACATGGGTGCGGCACTTCTCGCCATGCGCCTTGCGCCCACACCGAGCCTGGCTGATCTGGTTCACGCGCGCGCAGAAGCAAATAATGGACTGCCGATCCGGGAACTGATGTGGGGCCTGCCCGGGTCCATGGTCGCCGCCATCCACATGGCCGCGATGACACACGAACCTCGCTGGCGCGCTCTGTTCGAAACGCAGGCGGCCCGCCTGTTGGCCGATCTCGAGGACACGCCGCAAGGTCCGCTTTGGACACAAGATCTTTATGGTGCCCACGAACGTTGGCTCGGGCCCGTTCACGGCTTCGCCGGCAACGTCATCCCGCTGTTGCGCGGGTGGGATTGGTTGACACCGGCGCAGCAGGCGCAGGTCGCCGAGTTTGTGCCGAAGGCGCTTGCAGCGAATGCGTGGCGGTCTGACGTTGGGACAAATTGGGGCATGAAAAGCAAGGGCGAGAAGCAGCCAACGCTGTGCCAGCACTGTCACGGTGCGCCGGGCATGGTGACGACATTCGCGGATGCGCCGTTCGCGACACCCGAATTTGACGCCCTTCTCTTGGATGCCGGTCGCTTCGCCTGGGCCGCCGGACCGCTGACCAAGGGCTCGAACCTTTGCCACGGCACGGGTGGCAATGGTTACGCATTCCTCAAGCTCTACCGCCGCACCAACGACCCGATGTGGCTCGACCGCGCACGCCAATTCGCGATGACGGCCATCGTCCAGTTTCGCGGCGCTCAGGCCGTCGCTGGCCGCGGACGGTATTCGCTCTGGACCGGCGACGTCGGTCTTGCCATTTACCTTTGGGACTGCATCACAGCAGAGCCACGTTTCCCGACGATCGATGTGTTTTGATCCGAACCCGGCGACTGGCCTGGCAAATGCGCGCGTCAGGAACGAGCCAGCATACGCTGCGGAAACTGCGTCGTTTTGTCTTGAACAACCCCTGCCGACCCATAAGATGAGAGATCATTGGCCGGCCACGTTTCGGAGGACGCCAATATGGCGTTGAATATACGTCGTTCCGGATATGCAACGCTCGAATACGAGATCGCCCAGGAGAAGGCGTCGGCGCTCGGACGGCTTGGACGGCGGCTGGAGGCCGCGCTGACGGCACTTGCGGCATGTCCGCGAACGGCCAGTTGCGATCGAAAAATCCGCGATCGTCTCGTCGAACAGGCGGGATATGCGCTCTGGCTCCTCGCCGTGCAACGCGAGGCCTGCGGTCTCAACAACCTCGCCCACGTGATGCAGGTCTACGCGGTGCCGAACGAGGTGTATGCCCGCATGGGGCCATTGGCCACGCCGAGGCTCCATCCGACGAAGACCATGGTGGGTTGAGCAAGCGCCGCCACCGACGTTCCGAAACTCGCCTTTCGCGGCGGGTCGGCGCTGTCCTGCGACATGCAATGGCGCCTTGACAACGGACTTGACACGAGATGCGCGAGCGCGCGAGCGAGGTCTAAGCGGAATCATCAAGGCGCTCACGGCCGAGGCGCCGGCGAACGGCGTTCAGCGCGTCAGATCTCGGCTTTCAAATTGTCAAACGCGTCCTGCACGTACTTCGCGAGCGGACGCTTGCCGTCCTGTTCAAGCCACGCATCGACGGCGATGCGCAAGGCGCCGATTGATGCCATCGCGACGAGCCGCAGGCGGTCGCGCCGTTCCTTCGCCGGCCACAGCTCGCACAAAGCCTCAAAAACAGCCTGCTCACGCCGCAGATAGCCGCGTTGACTGCTGGCGCGCAGCGCTTCACTCTGGCCTATCAGCCGGGCGATGGCGATGGTCCTTGGTAACTGGAAGCGGATCGAAAGCTTCAGCAGAGCCTCACGCACGACTTCAAGCGGAGCTTCGCCGGATGAGTGTTCCAGAACGGACGCCTTGAGTGCGTCCGCATAGCCGTCGATGTGTGCCAGCAGAATGTCATCCTTGCCCTTGAAATAATAAAAGAACGTTCGGCGGGATATCCCGGCCGCCGCCGCGATCTCGTCAAGAGTCGTCGCCTCATAGCCTTGGGCGAGAAACAATTCCACGCCAACCTCCGCGATGCGTTGAAGCGTCTGCCGCCGGTTTCGCTCGCGCAGGCCTTCCGTTTTTGGGAGGACATCAGGCATCGGACAGCTCTCTCACGAATTGGGACCCAAGGCAAAAGCGAGTCTTTGTTGGTCCGTCTTGCCCCCCACTCTCTGCCAAACGACCAAGTGAGCCCCAATCGTCGGCGCTCGGCAGCTCCGTCACAAAGTCGCCCAGCATGAATAATTACACCTAGTGTAAAGTTTACATTTGGTGTAATGAAATATCGCGCCGAACCCGGCGCTCATTGCTCCGGATACTCCCATGACGGCTCACTTTCGTATATCTCATCAAGTCAAAAAACAGCGTAGTTGCAATATCTTGCGAGCAGGAAAGGGAGGTCGGTTTGGGGGCTTGGCGACGGCCGCATTGATGAGCTTGCTGGTATCCGGCTGCGCGACCGCCCCATTGGACCAAGCGGGATCGCTCCGATCCTATGCCGATTTGAAGCCGTCGGATGGGCTACTGACCCGTTCGCTGCTGCGGGTGAGCAAGGACGATGTCCTTGCGGCGAAGACCGTCAGGATCGTCCCGACAGTCTTCTCGGAGCCCGCTACACGCACGCCGTTCACCGCGGCGCAGCGCAAGCTCGTTGCCAATGCAGTCGACAGGACGTTGTGCGCTGGGCTCAGCGAGCGCTTTGAAGTCGTCGCTCAGTCGGAGCCCGCCGACCTGACCGTTCATGCGGTCGTCACCCATGTCGTGCCAACCGATCCCGTTGCGGTCAGCTTGTCAAAAGGCGCATCGGTGGCAAAGACCGTTCTTCTGCCTGCCGTGCCTGTTCCTGTTCCGCGTATCCCGATCGGCCTGGGCAGCCTTTCGCTGGAAGCCGAGGCGCGCGATCGCCAGGGAGAGCAAAAGGCGGCGATGGTTTGGGGACGGGGCGCCAATGCCTTGGTCGATCAGGGGCGGGCTTCCGAGGAAGGAGATGCGTATAGCCTGGCGGCGGCGTTCGGCGGCGATTTCAGCACGCTCATGGTCAAAGGGACGACCCCGTTCGGAGCGCCGCCATCGGCTCCCTCCATGGAGAGGCTGAGCTTTGTCCTCGGCGGCGCGCCAAAATATCCGGCCTGCGAGGCATTCGGACGATCGCCCGGTCTCGTCGGGTTGATTGGCGAGGGCGTCGGGCTGCCGCCGGATTGGACCGACAAAGGGGCTGCGGCAGGCCACGATTGAGCTGATTTTGCGATGGCCGATCCTTTGCTCTCCACACCAACACGGCGCGTGCTTCGCGATGGAAGCGCCAAGTGTTCTGGCAGCTCCATAAGGCGCTGGCGAGCAGCAACTCAATCCATGTTCGTCCTCGTGCGCCGGCTGTCTCGCGTGGCATGTCCGCTGATCGGTTGTCTTGCGTTGTTCCTTGTCGCGGGTTGTGCAGCGATCACGCCTCGACATAAAGGGAGGAGCCGCCTTCCAGCGGCTTCTCCGACTGATCGACTGTTTGAATCAAGCCGCTGGCCTGAATGCCTCGCGCGCTGCTTGGTTGGCGCGATCGAACGCAGCGCGGGTTTCAGTCAAAACAGCCATCAGTGCGGACCATGACTGTGTTCCCATCTGGTCCAGGTGCTTCTGGAGTTTTTCCTCCGCCGCGGCAGCGTCAGCTTGCATGCGCTTCACGGCGGCATCGATTTCGGCCTGACGCTCGGCGGCAAATTGCTTGGTATCGCCGCCAAGTTTGTCGGCAGCTTCTCGCCATGCCTTCAGTTGGGCTGCCGACTGAAGCTTGAATGTCGCCTGCTGCTGCTCGACTTGCTTGCTGAAGCTCTCGACGTATTTCTTGACCTCGGCCTCGAACGAAATCCACTCGGGCTCCAGTCTTGCTTTTGCGCTGGCCCATGTGGCCTCGTTGGCTTCCGCCTGCTTCTTGACGGTGCTCTGGAAGATATCACGGCTCTTGCGCAGGTCGGCGAGCGCCTTGTTGGCCTTGTCGCGAGCATCGGCCTGCACCTCGCCAACTTTGCTTTCAAGCGATGTCATTACGGCTTCCATTTCATCGAGCCGTTCCTTGGCCCAATTGACATAGAAGTGGATGTTACTTTGCGTCTGCATTGCTCATCTCCAGAAACGGACCTTGCCCCTTGGTCCGCTTAACGTGCTTCCCGCTTTTCCTTCTTGATGTGTGTCAATGCCAAGTCGCCGCGAGCGTGCGAGTGATCTCGAAGCGAACCATCGAGCCGCTCACGGCCGCACCGCGGGCGCCTCCATCGCCATGCCGGCCGCCCGCGTCATCAGATAGAGTTCGAGCTCGATCAGCTCGGGCGCGCCGAAATCGTAAGGCTGCGCCCGGACGCCGAAGATGCAGCCGCGCAGGCGGCGTTGCAGCGAGCCCAGCGATTGCCATTCCAGCCGGTAGAGCGGATAGCCGGTCGGGTGGGCCTGCGTGATCGCGGAGCCCGCGAGGTGCTTGTCCCAATTGTCGTCGTGGCAATTGGCGCAGGATAGATTGAGCTGGCCCTCCCGGCGCATGAACAGCTCGTGGCCCCTTTCGACGAACGGCGCCAGCTCTTCATCACTCCCTGCGGCGATCGGCATGCCGCGGGATTGCTGCGCGATGAAGACAGTCAGCGCCAGCAAGTCGCGGCTCTCATAGGCGAGGGAAGAGGCTTGTTGATGCCGCGCGCGTTCCAGATTGATGCGCTGCTCGAGATCGACCGGCCGGCCGAGTTCGCGGTCGAATGCCGGGTAGCGCGCGGCGACGCCCTTCATGCTGGTCGACGCATCGCCGTGGCAATCGGAACAGGCCTTGTCGCTGACGCCGTCCTTCTTGTTCCACAGCTCTTCGCCTTCCAGCGCCCACAGCATGCCGGGATTGGCGGTGTCGTCGTCCTGCATCGCCCGGGTCGCCAGCGCCATGAACGTGGTGCCGGAACGGCGCGCGTCATGCGGAATCTCGCCGGCATGGAGGGGAAGGGCCGCGATCAGCAGCACCGCCATCGCTATCGCACCCGCGAGCCTCATTCGACCGTGATCGCGGCCTTGGCCGTCGCGCTGAAGCCGCGGTCGCCGATCCATTCGAACTCGAATGTCCCGCTATCGGTCGCGACCGTGTAGAACGAGATGAACGGATTGGCTGCGATCGCGGGAAACAGATCGGCCCGGAAGATCTCACTGCCGTTGTAGCGGCAGGAAAAGCTCGTGATGATGTCGCGCGGAACGATGTCGCCGGCCGCGGTGCGGCGATAGCCGGTTTCCATGATGTGCGACATCAAGGTCTTGATCTCGATGACATCGCCGCGCTTGGCTTTGGGCGGAACGTTGATCAGGGCCGCCATCAGATCACCTCCTCGGTGCAGGCGGCGAGCGTCACGACGACATCGACGCTGACCGACCAGAACGAGCCATCCGCGAGATGCGCGATAGCCTTGATCTTCTGGCTGTCGGCGAGCCGGATGCGGGTCGAGACCACGGCGCGGCCGGCGCGAGGACCGAGAACAAAATTGCCGATATTGGGTTGCGGGTTTTTTTCGTTGAAGACGTGGATGCTCTTGACGTGGTCCTCCGCCGTCATCGGGCTTGCGACACTCACCGTCATCGGCACGGTGTTGCCGTTCTCGACCAGCGGCGGGATGTCGAGCTTGACCTTGCCGGTGTGCACCACCGCCGCGCCGACGACATCGCGGATCGCTGCGGCCAGCATCGCCGGCGTCGCGCCCGCCGGCCGCACCGTCAGAACCGGAACTGCGCCGGCCACCGCCGCGCCGCCAGCGACCGCGAGGAAGTGTCGTCGCGTCGTTTGGTCTTGATTGTCCATCATCACGGTTTCCTAATCGCGCAGCGTTGCAAGGAACGCCACGATATCCTCGATCTGTTCCACCGACAGGATCGGCTTGCCACGCCATGCCGGCCCGACACGCGCGAGGCCATCGACGCGATAATAGGATGGCATGATGGTCTGCGGATTGAAGCGGGAGGCATCGACCAGCCGCAGCCGAAGCTGGCTCATGCTCCAGCGGCCGCCGGTGCCGGCGAGGCTCGGGGCGAGGTCGCCCTGGAACCTGACCTCTTCAAACGGCCCGCTATGGCAGAGGATGCAGGTCGAGCTGCGGTCCAGCACCAGCGCGCGTCCGCGCGCCGGATCGCCTGGCTTGCCCGTCAGCGATGCCGGAATGCCGTCGTCCACGATCGCATAGCTCCGCAAGTCCTGCGCGAGCGTTACGCCAGACCGCGCGGCGGCCAAAAGGATACCTGCCATGACGACCATCAACCTGGTTCGCCACCGGCCTTTGGCCGCCCCCCTTGGATGAAACGGGTGGGTCAACTCGTGTCCCGGACGCGGCGCAGCGCCCTTCGCGCTGCTCCGCAGAGCCGGGACCCAGATCATGCCCCATCGGTGATGCAGGCAAGATGGGCCCCGGCTCAGCAGCGCATCGCTTGTGCGCTGCGCTGCGTCCGGGGCACGAGAAAAGTGCCGCCGGGTGCGTTGTTTTAGTCTAGCCAAATGAATCCACCGTGATCGACGTGAACCAGTTCAAGGCATCCTCGGCCTCGCGCTTGCGGACCTCCGGCGGCGCATCGACCGGGCTGGTCGCGCCGCCCTCGACTTCAGCGAAAACGTCGTCCTTCGGCTGGTAGTTCCCGGCCAGCGAAAATGCATAGCCGGGCGCGATGGTGTTGTAGCAGAGGCCGCTCAACCGCGGCGGGTCGGGGGCCTTGCCCGACATCAGCGTCACGATCACTTCCGCGCACGCCTTGCCTTGCGCGTTGGCGGCGGCCGCCGATTTCGGAAGGGCGCCGCCGAGGCAGGCATCGCCGATGACGTGAATGTTGGCAACGCGTTTCGATTCGAAGGTCGCGGGATTGATCGGGCACCAGCCGGTTTGGTCGGCCACGCCCGCGATCTCGGCGATGCGTCCGGCCTTCTGCGGCGGGATGATGTTGGCGACGTCGGGCGTGTAGTTGCCGAACTCGGTGATGATGGTGCGGCTGGCCGGATCGACCGAGGTGACGCGGCCGCCCTGCGACAGCGAGACGCGCTCGATCAGGCCGGGATAGAGCTCCTTCCAGGCAGTTTCGAACAGCCGCTGCTGGGAGAAGCCGTCCTTGGCGTCGAGAATGAGCACCTTGGAGCGCGGCTTGTGCATCTTCAGATAATGCGCGATCAGGCTGGCCCGTTCGTAAGGCGCGGGCGGGCAGCGCGAGGGATTGGCGGGCACGGCGATCGCAACCACGCCGCCATCGTCCATGGCCTGCAGCTGCGTGCGCAACAGCAGGGTCTGTTCGCCGGCCTTCCAGGCATGCGGCATTCTGATTGACGCCGCCTCGTCATAGCCGGGCAGGGCCTCGTATCGGAGGTCGATGCCGGGCGCGATCACCAGGCGGTCGTAGGCAAGCGTGTCGTCGTTGGCGAGGGTGACCGCGCGCGCGGCAGAGTCGATTTTGACGGCAGCCTGAAGCACCACGTTGATCCCGTTGGCGCCAAGCCGGTCGTAGCCGAACTGCTGCGCCTCGATCTCGCGCAGACCCGCGATCACCTCATTGCTGAAGGGGCAGGCGGTGAAGGTGCGGTTGGCTTCGACCAAGGTCACGTCGGGTTTGGAATCGGATCGCCTCAGGGCCCGCGCGCAGGCCGTGCCGGCAAAGCCGCCGCCGATCACGACGATGCGTGCCGCGCCGATCCCGCGCGCGAGGTGCGGGAACGCCAGCGATGCCGTGGCCGCCGCGATCCCGCGAACGACTGTTCTTCGCGTCGCCTGGTGCAGCGCGTCCATGACTTGATCCAAAGAGGAGGCGGCGGCCGCTTGCGGCCGCCGCGGTGTCAGGCGAAGGTGATGTTCTGGTCTCGCAACGGCACCGAGCGAATGCGTTTGCCGGTGGCTGCGAAATAGGCGTTGAGCACCGCGGGTCCCGCGACGCAGATGGTCGGCTCGCCGACCCCGCCCCAGAACCCGCCGCTCGGCATCACGATGGATTCCACTTTCGGCATTTCGGCGATGCGCATCGAATTGTAGGTGTCGAAATTGCTCTGCTCGATGCGGCCGTCCTTCACCGTGCAGCCGCCGTAGAACAGCCCGGACAGGCCATAGACGAAGGAGCCGGCGATCTGCCGCTCGATCTGCGCCGGATTGACGGCGTAGCCGGGATCGGTGGCGGCGACGATGCGATGCACCTTGATCTTGTTGCCGTCGGTGACCGAGATTTCGGCGGCACCGGCGACGTAGCTGGCATAGCCCATATGCTGGGCGATACCGCGATAGACGCCCTGTGGCGCCGGCTTGCCCCAGCCGATCTTCTCGGCCACGGCATTGAGCACCGCGAGGTGCTTGGGATGCTGGCCCATCAGCTTGCGCCGGAATTCGAGCGGATCCTGGCCGGCCGCATGCGCGAGCTCATCCATGAAACATTCGAGATAGATCGCGTTGTGATTGACGTTGACGCCGCGCCAGAAGCCTGGTGGGACGTGCGGATTGCGCATGGAATGCTCGACCAGCAGGTTCGGCACCGAATAGCCGATCGCCGCTTCGCCCGTGGCAGCCAGGCCCTGGAACGCAGCCGGGTCCATGCCGTTGACCAGCGCAGCGGGACGCAGGGTGAACAGGATCGATTGTCCCGACAGCCGGACGTGCAACGCGGTCAGGTTGTTGTCGGCATCGAACGCGCCGGTCAATTTGCACTGCGTGACCGGGTGATACATGCCGTGCTGCATGTCCTCCTCGCGCGACCACAGCAGCTTGATCGGCGTGCCCGGCATCTGCTTGGCGATCGCGACTGCCTGACGGACGTAGTCGGTCTGGCCGCGCCGGCCGAAGCCGCCGCCGAGGATCTGCTTGTGGACGTCGCATTTGTCGGCCGGCAGGCCGGAGGCTTCGAGCACCGCGGCAAAGGCAGCTTCGCCGTTCTGCGTGCCGCACCACACCTCGCATTTGTCCGCGGTGTAGAGCGCGGTGGCGTTCAATGGCTCCATGGTGGCGTGGTTCTGGTAGGGGTAGTTGTAGACCGCCTCGACCGTCTTGGCGGCGCCGGCGATGGCGGCCTTGGCGTCGCCGTTCTGGTTGCCGACGAAGGCCGGCTGCGCATTGTCGAGACCTTCGCTCAGCCATTTGGCGATCGATGCGCTGGAGACCTTGGCATTCTCGCCTTCGTCCCAGACGATCGGCAGCGCATCGAGCGCGGTCTTGGCGTGCCACCAGGTATCGGCGACGACGGCGACCGCGCTGTCGCTGACCCGCACCACCTTCTTGACGCCCTTCATGCCCGCGATCTTGGCCTCGTCGAAGCTCTTCAGCTTGCCGCCGAACACCGGGCAATCCTTGATCGCGGCGTTCAGCATCCCCGGCAGCTTGACGTCGATGCCGTAGGTCATCGCGCCGGTCACCTTGTCGGGGGTGTCGAGCCGCTTCAGCGGCTTGCCGGCGATTTTCCAATCCTTCGGGTCCTTCAGCTTGACGTCGGCCGGCGGCTCGAGTTTGGCCGCGGCTTCGGCGACCTTGCCGTAGGTCGTGGTCTTGCCGGAGGGCGTATGCGTAATCACGCTGTTGGCGGCGGTGCATTCGGACGCCGGCACCTTCCAGTCATTGGCCGCCGCCTGGATCAGCATCATCCGCGCAACAGCGCCGCCCTTGCGTACGTAATCCTGCGAGGTGCGGATGCCGCGGCTGCCGCCGGTGGAGAAATCGCCCCAGGCGCGCTTGCGCGCGACGTTCTGGCCCGGCGTCGGATATTCGGTCGTGACCTTCGACCAGTCGCATTCGAGCTCTTCGGCGACCAGTTGCGCCAGCCCGGTGAGCGTACCCTGGCCCATCTCCGAGCGCGCGATGCGGATCACGACGATGTCGTCGGGCCGGATCACGACCCAGGCGTTGACTTCGGGCGAGCCGTCCGCCGCGCGCACGACCGAGGGGCCGCCGAACGGAAGATCGAGGCCGAGTGCGAGGCCGGCGCCGGCCGTGGCGGTGCCGATAACGAAGGCGCGACGGCTGACGCGAGGTGCAGCAATATGCTTGTTCATGGCTGACCTCCTCAGGCGGTCGCGGCGGCGTGGATCGCTTCGCGCACCTGCTGGAAGGTGCCGCAGCGACAGATGTTGGTGATCGCCTCGTCGATATCCGCGTCGGTCGGCTTCGGCTTGTCCTTGAGCAGGGCCGCCACCGCCATGATCATGCCGCTCTGGCAATAGCCACATTGCGGCACGTCGTTATTGATCCAGGCCTGCTGCACCTTGTGCAGGGCGCCATTGGCGGCGAGACCTTCGATGGTGGTGATCTGCTTGCCCGCAGCTTCGCCGACCGTCATGCCACAGGAGCGGACAGCTGTGCCGTCGATGTGAACCGTGCAGGCACCGCATTGTGCAATGCCGCAACCATATTTGGTGCCGGTCAGGCCGGCATTCTCGCGGATCGCCCACAACAGCGGCGTATCCGGCTCGACATCCAGATTGAAAGCTTTGCCGTTAATCGAAAGGTTTGCCATCGCACGTCCCCATGTCATTCAACCCACCGGTTGAACTCAAGGCGCGGAATGTGAACCGGAACCTGCAACAGTTCAAATCAAGAATCTGCGCTCGCAATGGGAACATAATGCACGTTCCGGTGTTTCGAGGCGTTGCGCAGTTTTCGCATGACCGTCATGTTCACCGCACCGTGCTGCAACGGCACTCAACCAAGGCGTGTTCGATGCGAATGCGTCGAGGACCGCGGCGCACATCGATCCATGCCGGGACACCTGCACGACACGCTCATGTCCGGCGCGCCGGGCCGACGGTGAGACGCAGCAAGCTCGTGACGCTCCCGAGCCCGGCAAAGCCGGCGCCCAGGGCCAGCGCCAGCGGGGCGCCGTCGTGTCCGGCGAGGCTGAAGCACAAGGCGGCCAGCGCCGCGCCGAGGGTCTGGCCGATCAACCGCGCGGTCGCGACGATGCCGCTGGCGCTGCCGCTGCGATGGCCGGGCGCGCTCGACATCAGCGCCCTCATATTGGGGGTCTGGAACAAGCCAAAGCCGACGCCGCAGATCGCCATGCGCCAGACGATGCTGGCGACGCCGGGCGCTGCCGGAAGCATCGCCAGCAGCGCCATTCCGGCGCCGAGCAGGACCAATCCAATGCTGCCGAGCACACCGGCGGAATAGCGGTCGGACAGCCGGCCGCCGATCGGCGCCATGATGGCGACCACGAGCGGCCAGGGGGTCATGAAGAAACCGGTCTCCACCTGCGATCGCTGCAGCACGTCCTCGAAGTAGAACGGCAGCGACACGAACGCCAGTCCCTGCACCGCAAAGGAACAGACCGCGGTGGCCGCCGACAGCGCGAACACCGGCAGCCGGAACAGGTCGATCGGCAGCATCGGCGCCGGATGTTCGGCATGGCGTGAGGCGAGGACGAGACCCAGCACGATGGCGGCGCCGAGTTCGCTCGCCACCAGCAGCAGCGGCGCCTCATGCGCCGCGCTGCCGATCCCGATGATGAACAGGCCGAGGCAGCCGGCGGCAAGGATGGCGCCGGGAAAGTCGAACGGATGTGTCGCGCGCGGCGTCGGCGGCAGGGTGATCGCGCCGATCGCGAACGCCAGCAGGCCGAACGGCAGGTTGACCGCGAACAGCCAGGGCCAGGGACCGAGCGCCAGGATGGCGGAGGCGATGGTCGGCCGAAGGTAAACGCGGTGGCCACCACCAACGCGTTGTGGCCGAGGCCGCGGCCGAGCAGCCGGCTCGGATAGATGAAGCGGACCAGCGCTATATTCACGCTCATGATTCCGCTGGCGCCGAGCCCCTGCAGCGCGCGCGACCAGCAGGCTTGGCAGCGACCACGCCAGCGCGCAGCCCAGCGATGCCAGGGTGAACAGCACCAGTCCGCCGAGATAGATCCGCTGATGGCCGACGATTTCGCCGAGCGCGCCGAGCGGCAGCAGGGTTGCAACCACCGCGATCTGATAGACGTTGACGACCCAGACCGCCTCGGCCGGGCTGACATGGAGATCGGTGGCGATGGCGGGGAGCGCGATATTCGCGATCGCGGTGTCGAGCGTGGCCATCGCAACGGCGATGAAGATCGCAGCGATTGCCCATCGCCTGCGCTCCGCGGGCAGGCCGTCGCCGGCCGCACGCTCCGGCGTCGTCATGTCGATCGGCTTGTCCAGCATCCCCGAAACCCCGTTGCATCAGCGCGATGTACACCACTCACGCGGCGATCCACAGCCACGCCGGCGCATGCTGCGTATGCGATGCCGCTTCCGGAAATCGGTTCACACCGTTCCGGGTCATGCACTTGCGGATCGAATCCATGAAAACTATCGTTTCCAGGCTCTCCGGCCTCATCCTGAGGAGCAAGCCTTCGCCCTTGGTGCGACGGCTTGCGTCTCGAAGGATGGCAGCTTGCACGGCCGTCGCCTGCGGCCATCCTTCTCAAGGCGATGCAAAGCATCGTCCGGAGACGCATCGCTGGCGCGATGCTCCTCAGGATGGGGTTCAAGCGTGATCGTCATGCCGACGGTGCCGTCGGGGCGCCGTTGCAACCCCGCCGGAGATGCCATTAGATACCCGCCAACCCCGGGGAAATCAACATGACCGAGGCGAGCGGTGAAGCGGCCAGGGGAACGCTTGACGACACGCCGAAGGACGCCACGCCGTCCGTCATCGCGCAGCAGCAGGCGATGCTGACTACGCTGCCGTTCGGCGACACCGCCGATTTCGACGATGCGGCGCGTGGATTTCTCGGCACCATTGACAACGCGACAATCACATCGCCGCACGGCCGGGTGGTCTGGAGCCTGGAGCCGTACGCCTTCCTGTCCGGCGCGGAGGCGCCGCCGACCGTCAATCCAAGCCTGTGGCGGCAGTCGCGGCTCAATATGCAGCACGGCCTGTTCGAAGTGGTGCCTGGCGTCTACCAGGTGCGCGGACTCGACATCGCCAACATGACGCTCATCGAAGGCGATAGCGGCGTCATCGTGGTCGACACCCTGATGTCGATCGAAGGCGCGCGCGCCGCGATGGAGCTTTACTTCAGGCATCGCGGCGTGCGGCCCGTCGCGGCCGTGATCTTCACCCACACCCACACCGATCATTGGGGCGGCGCGCGCGGCGTGCTCGACAAGGAGATGCTGGCGAGCGGCCAGATGCCGATCATCGCGCCCAACCTGTTCATGGAGCACGCCGTCTCCGAGAACATCATCGCCGGCCCCGCGATGCTGCGGCGTGCGCAATACCAGTTCGGCCCGCTGCTGGCCAAGGGCGCGCGCGGGCAGGTCGATTGCGGGCTCGGCAAGTCGGTGGCGGCGGGCGCCGTGGCGCTGTTGCGCCCGACCGACCTGATCATGGCGACCGGCGACATCAGGACCATCGACGGCGTCGAATTCGAATTCCAGATGGCACCGAACAGCGAGGCGCCGGCGGAGATGCATTTCTTCGTGCCGCGCTACAGGCTCCTGAACCTCGCCGAAAACTGCACCCACAATTTCCACAACCTGCTCCCGTTCCGCGGCGCCGATGTGCGCGACGCGCTGGCCTGGTCGAAATATCTCGGCGAAGCCTTGCAGCTGTGGGGTGGCAAGGCCGAGGCGATGTGCGGCCAGCATCACTGGCCGGTGTGGGGCCGCGAACGCATCGACACCATGATCCGGCAGCAGCGCGACCTCTACAAGTTCGCCCATGACCAGACCATCCGCCTGATGAATCACGGGCTGACCGCGACCGAGATCGCCGAGA
>Ga0307516_10005994_pt1 | contig 14364 bp, 25 predicted proteins | sample 19_EM_MG_FD_203310 | JGI IMG/M metagenome (GOLD analysis project Ga0307516, IMG submission 203310) | Populus trichocarpa ectomycorrhiza microbial communities from riparian zone in the Pacific Northwest, United States - 19_EM | ecosystem: Host-associated > Plants > Roots > Unclassified | place... | reverse complement strand
GAGTACTTTGCCGCAAAAGTAAAGGCTGGAACTGTCCTATTTGAAATGAAGGGTGTTGACGAGTCTGTTGCTCGCGAGGCGATGCGCCTTGCCGCTCACAAGCTTCCTGTTAAGACTAAGTTCATTATAAGGGAGCAAGTATAATGGCCGACAAGAAAACAACTGTGAAAAAAGCAGCTGTGAAAGCGACCGAAGTTAAGACTATCGAACAGCTTAACGTAGAACTTTCTACAAAGCAGAACGATCTTATCGAAGCTCGTCGTTCTCACGCCGCTGGTGAATTAATTAACCCGCGCGTGCTGACAAGTACTAAGAAAGAAATTGCGCGCTTGCATACTGCCATCCGGGCATTAGAGCTTGCTGCTGCAGAGGAGAGTAAATAATATGGCCAAGACATTGACCGGTATTGTGACCTCAAGCGTCGCAAATAAAACCATCACCGTCACGGTAACTAGTCGTGAAACGCATCCTATTTACGGTAAGCAGTATTCTGTAAACCGCAAGTACGCTGCACACGACGAAAACAATGAAGCGAAAAAAGGTGACAAAGTCACTATTCGCGAATCACGCCCCGTTTCAAAGCGAAAAGCCTTTGTGCTTGATCACATTGAACAGAAGTCTCGTGGTTCTATCGAACTAAAAGACGAGGCTGAGGTAAAATAATATGATTCAGCAAGAAACCCGTCTTAAAGTAACCGATAACTCAGGTGCAAAGACTATTCTTTGTATCCGTGTTCTCGGTGGTACCAAGCGTCGTTATGCTCGCGTTGGTGACGTTATTGTCGCTACCGTTAAAACAGCTAACCCAACTGGTGCCGTCAAGAGGAAGTCTGTTGTTAAGGCTGTAATTGTTCGCACCCGCGACCAAATTCAGCGTAAAGATGGCAGCACAATCGCATTCGACGATAATGCTGCAGTTATTATCGGTGATGATAAAAACCCTAAAGCAACTCGCGTCTTTGGGCCAGTGCCACGTGAACTACGCGACATGGGCTATTCAAAGATCATCAGCCTAGCACCGGAGGTACTCTAATATGGCACAACGTATTCAAAAAGATGATCTTGTAAAGATTATTAGTGGTGCTAAAAAAGGTACTACCGGCAAAGTACTTCAGGTACTTAGTAAAAAGAACGCCGTCCTCGTTGAAGGCGTTGGCACGATGCACCGTAATGTTAAGCCTTCAAAGCTTAACCCACGTGGTGGCACAAAAGATATTCACGTCGCAACGCCACTTAACAAAGTAGCGCTTGTTGTCGATGCAAAGACGAGTGCAACCAGCCGTGTTGGTTACATTAAGAACGCCGATGGCGCTAAGGTTCGCCTTGCTCGTCAGGCTAAAAATAAGGAGATTAAGTAATGGTTAGTACTAAAACTGCTGCTACTGCCGCTACTCCTCGCTTGAAAGCTTTGTACAAAGATCAGTATGTCAAAGAACTACAAGCCGAATTGAAACTCAGTAACGTACACCAAGTACCGAAACTTGAGAAGATCATAGTAAGCGTCGGTATCGGCAAAAACAAAGAAGACAAGCGTTATTACGAAACTGTTCGTAATACTCTTACAAAAGTCACTGGGCAAATGCCTATTGATCGAATGGCAAAAAAGTCAATCGCTACGTTTAAGATTCGTGCTGGTTTGAACCGTGTCGGAATCAATGTCACGCTTCGTGGTGCTCGTATGTACGAATTCCTTGACCGACTTGTGAATATTTCTTTGCCACGTGTTCGTGATTTTCACGGCGTTTCAGCCAAATTTGATCAAGGTGGTAACTATAACCTTGGAATTGTTGAACAATCGATTTTTCCAGAACTTAGTTTCGAAGAAACTCAGGTACTCCACGGTTTGCAAATAACATTTGCTATCACGAACGTTGACCCTGCTCACTCTCGTGCATTACTTGAAAAATTCGGCATACCATTTGAGAAAGAAGGGGGCAGGCGCTAATATGGCTAAGAAATCTATGATCGCTCGAGATGAGAAACGTAAGAAAATGATCTTAAAGTTTGCCGCAAAGCGGGCTGAACTTAAAGAACTAGGTGACCTTGAAGGCTTGCAAAAGCTTCCAAAGAACAGCTCGCCAACACGTTTCAAGAACCGTGACGCCCTTGATGGTCGTCCTCGCGGATTCATGCGTCGCTTTGGTCTCTCACGTATTAACTTCCGTGAAAAGGCTTCAAAGGGCGAGATCCCTGGTATTACAAAGAGTAGTTGGTAAGAAGGAAAGGATTAAACTATGTCATTACAATCAACTGACCCAATCGCTGACCTTCTTACTCGCATCCGAAATGCAGTAATGGTTGGTAAAAACGAAGTTCGCGTTCCTGCGAGCAACATCAAGAAAGTAGTTGCTGAGCAACTAAAAAAGAACCGCTACCTTACAGATGTAAAGGTAGAAGCTGGTAAGCCACGCGATACATTGGTTATTACAATCAACAAGCCTGGTGAAAACAGCACAATCAATGAGATCACCCGTCTTTCTAAGCCTGGACGTCGTGTCTATGTCGCAAGTAGCGACATTCCACGCGTTAAGAGTGGCCGTGGACTTATACTTATCAGTACAAGCAAGGGTGTGATCACTGGCTCTGAGGCCGCCCGGCAACGTCTTGGTGGTGAACTACTGCTTAAGGTATACTAATCAAGAATAAAGAAAAGGAATAGTTATGAGTCGAATCGGAAAACTACCAATTGACGTACCTACCGGTGTGACAATCACGGTTGACTCAAGTGAAATCACAGTGAAAGGCCCTAAAGGCCAACTAACCGTGCCACACTTGAGCGACGTGACCGTTGCCCTTGAAGGTACACAAGCAATCGTTACTCGCGGGAGTGACGAACGCATCGCTAAAGCGCAGCATGGTTTGCAGCGCGCCCTTCTTAACAACGCCGTTGATGGTGTCGTTAAGGGATTTGAGAAAAAGCTTGAAGTTAACGGCGTTGGTTTTCGTATCAACGGCGGTGGTCAAGCAATTGAAATGAGCCTCGGCTTCTCTCACACAGTTAAGTACGCAGCACCTGCTGGCGTAACGCTAACTGTTGAGAAGATGACCATTACCGTAAGTGGTATCGACAAACAGCAAGTTGGTCAAGTGGCTGCTGAAATTCGTTCACTTAAGAAGCCCGAACCATACAAGGGCAAGGGAATTAAATATGCTGACGAAGTTGTTCTTCGCAAGGCAGGAAAGGCTGGTAAGTAACCATGAATAGCTTAGCTAAAAAATTACTCAACAAGAGTTTGCGCAAGAACCGCGTACGTAGCAAAGTAACTGGTTCAATCGAGCGTCCTCGTCTAACAGTAACCATCAGTAACAAGCACGTAAGTGCACAGCTTATCGATGATGTTAACGGCCGTACACTAGCTGCTAGCACCACTGTTGGCGCCAAGCAAACTGGTTCAACTACTGAACAAGCAGCATTCGTTGGTGGTGATATCGCCAAGAAAGCTAAAAAAGCAAAAATTAACGCAGTAGTGTTTGATCGCAACGGTCGCCAGTACGCTGGTCGTCTCGCGGCACTTGCAGACGCTGCACGCAAAGAAGGGTTGGAGTTCTAACATGGCTGAAGTAGCTACTACGAACGCTCCACGGCCTCAGTCTCGTGGCAACTCACCTCGTCGCGACAACCGTCGAGATCAGGCGCCTGCTGAGCCAAAGCAATTTGAAGAACTAGTCATCAACATCGACCGTGTCTCACGTGTTGTAAAGGGTGGACGACGTTTTCGATTTAAAGCACTTGTTGTTGTGGGCGACCGCAAAAACAAAGTAGGCGTTGGTGTTTCTAAGGGCGCTGACGTCCAAGCAGCCATCGCTAAGGCGACTGACGTTGCTAAGAAGAACATGATTACGATTCCTGTTGCTAACGATACGATTCCTCACGACGCTGAAGTAAAGGTTTCTGGTGCCCAGGTTCTTATTAAGCCTGCAGCTCCTGGTACCGGTATTATCGCTGGTGGTGTGGTTCGTTCAATCATCGGTGTAACTGGTATCCGTAACCTTCTTTCAAAATCACTTGGTTCTACAAACAAAGTGAACATCGCTTACGCAACTGTTGAAGCGCTTAGAACTCTTGTTCCACGCGAACAATGGCTAAACGCGCCTTCTAAGGCTGCTAAGGCAAAGACCGAGGAGACTAAGTAGATGAAATATAACGATCTTCAAACTCAGAGTACTCAGAACCGCAAACGAGTTGGACGTGGTATTGCAGCTGGACAGGGTAAAACCGCTGGTCGTGGTACTAAAGGTCAAGGCGCGCGAACTGGTAAGAAGCTTGGTGTTATGTTCCAAGGTGGACAGCGCGCACTTGTACAAGCCGTACCAAAAGCTCGTGGTTTTAAAAGCCTCCGAACTCCAGCTCAGGTTGTCTATCTTGACCACTTGAACGCATTTGCTGGTAAGACAGTCGATAACGCCGCTCTATTTGAAGCAGGTCTTATTGCTACACCTTTTCACTCAGTTAAGATCATCGCTCGCGGTGAATTAACCGAAAAGATCAAATTGCATGTCCATGGGGCAAGCAAAAGTGTGCAAGACGCTGTGACGAAAGCTGGTGGTACGTTTGTTAAAACTGACACGCCGCTTAAGCAAAGTACTGCTGAGGCAGAAAAGGCCGATAAATAATTCGACGGTTGCATTTTTCGGAGTATACTAATTATAGTGTACTCCGCGGAGTAGCAATTGTTACGTCCATTTTCTAAAGAGAGGGTAGAATACATTCATGAACTGGAAGACCATTTTCCGATCGTTTAAAAACAAGGATATGCAGAAACGTCTGCTTATCGTGCTTGGGTTGATCATCGCCTATCGCCTATTGGCCCATATTCCAGTGCCATTAGCTGAACCGACGCAACTCAAGGAGGTTATCAACAGTGTTATTGGCGGTAGCGACTTTGGAGGATTTCTAAATCTTCTTTCTGGTGGAGCATTGGCGCAGTTCTCTATTGTGTTAGTTGGTATGAGCCCATTTATTACCGCTTCAATTATCACGCAGTTACTTACCAAGGCTATCCCACAACTTGAAGAGCTGCATAAAGACGGTGAGTCGGGTCGACGTAAGATTAACCAGTGGACTCGTATGCTATCCGTACCGCTGGCCATTGTTCAATCAATTGCGTTCATTTACATTCTTCGCCAAACTGTCCTTGCCGGTAATACCACCGGCTTGAGTGACCCGACTACTATCGAATGGATTGTCGCCGTTACGGCCATGACGGCAGGCTCAGTACTCCTTATGTGGCTCGGTGAGCTTATGACCGAACAAGGTGTTGGTAATGGTATTAGCTTGATTATCTTCGCTGGTATCATCAGCCAGCTACCACAGACATTCGCTACTATCGGCACCTCTTTGATGGACACGTCAGCTGGCGCCATGAACGTTTTTGGCTGGTTCACTATCCCGATAAATCCGTTAGCGTTCTGGGTAACCCTTGCGATAGGTGTGGCATCGCTTCTGGTGTTGTATATGTTGGTTAAGATTAATGAAGCTCAGCGAGTCATTACGATCAATTATGCGAAGCGTGTCCAAGGTAACAGCAGCTACGGCGGCGTTAAGAGTATGCTTCCCGTAAAGCTTATTGCTGCTGGTGTTATCCCGGTGATTTTTGCCGTAGCATTTTTATCGCTGCCGGCGTTCATGGGTCAAATTCTTAAGGCTTCAGGTAATCCGGCTTACCTCGAGTTGGCCAATAATCTTATTACCTGGTTTCAGGCGCCTCAGCCGGGAGCATTTACAGGGGATACGCTCAGTGCGCTCATTTATCCGTCAGCTTATTTTATCTTAGTTATTCTGTTTACGTACTTTTATACGGGCATTGTTTTTAACGCTAATGAAATTGCTGAAAACCTGCAAAAGCAAGGCGGCTTCATTGAAGGGGTACGTCCGGGCATTCAAACAGAGAAATACCTATCTCGTACGGTCAATCGCTTAATTCTGTTTGGCTCAATTGCACTTGGTATAATTGCCGTCATGCCGTTTGGTGCCGAATATATTTTTGCACAGCTTGATGTGCAGGCAGCCAACCTAGCCATCGGTGGCACTGGCCTATTGATTGTGGTGTCTGTGGGTCTTGAATCGCTTCGCCAGATCAACTCAAGAGCTCTCATGGTCACCTACGACGACTACAAATAAGAGGTTGACGCTTTGTGCGAGGATGACGCTATAATAGCGTCATCCTTTGCTTTTTATATTATGCAACTACAGTATATAATATAAAACTGTAGTTCTACTGTAGACCCTAGGAGTTGACGTGAGTTCTATTGAATCAGAGAAGTCACCTGTCAGTCAAGAATTTCTCGCCATTTTGCTGGCAAGCAATACCGATCGAGCCCGCGAGATCGAGCAGCTGATGAGGGCTTTCGCCGATCTGAAAGGATACGGCTGGACGGACAAAGAGGTTCTCATTGCAGTCGAGACCGGATATGACTACACCGCACATTTATATGAAGGAGGTCTATCTAACTGGAAGTGGCGCGTAGGTGCGGGGCCGATGTATAATTGGCTAAGACACCACTACCTTCAGATGAAGGCGGAGGATACGGGGTTGGGATTAGACGAGTTTATCGCTCAGTGGCGTACGTTCGTAGAAAGGGGCTACAACAAGTCCCTGCAAAGAATGGCGCTCTACTGCAAGGCACGTCGGTACGATATCAATCCACAGGATGTCGAATGTGTGATTAAGCGTTACGACAATCGTAATGCCAAGATCTATGTCGAGCTCAAGCGGAAAAACATTCCAAACGACGTAATCTCCATGGTGATGGTTGAGCTCAGCTACGGCGACACGCGCTACGCTGAAATCCATAACAACTTCAAGTACTTCATCGAAGCATGTCGTCGTGGCGCAGACTATAAACAGCTGCGTGAAGCACTCAGAGACCGAGGACTTTCGAAGCTGGCACTGTCGCTTCGACGTGAGCAGCGAGAGGTGCAGTAGTTCTACAAGCCCCGGCATGTGTCAGCACTTGACCGGGGTTTTGTATTTCAAAATACACAAACGATGGCTGAGAGTAGCTCTCTCTTTTAGTGTCGCTGACAGATGTACGTAAATTTAATTTTATGATATAGTTTTGCGCAGCGTCGCTGTTGCGACGTCTCCTTACTCCGTACGGGATTGGATACAAGTTGCAGTACGTAAGGCGAACAATTTACGCCCTACAGGTGTTGAGTTTTCTGTTTATGTTTGTGCCGGCCGTATCGCTGCTTCAGTATATTTATACGGAGCAGGGCGGGCTGACGCAGATAGAAATTGGAACCGTGCAAATAGTGGTTTGGCTCACCATCCTCATTACCGACATGCCAACTGGCAGGCTTGCAGACGAATATAGCTACAAACGCATGCTTGTAGCGACCTGCGTGTTTTACGGTGCATCCTTCGGACTGCTGGCGTTTGCTACTAGTTTTTGGATGTTCATCGTAGCATCGGTGTTGTGGGGGCTTGGTACATCCTGTTTTCGTGGTGTTCCCAACAGTCTGGCACGCTTGGCTATCAAAGCCGACGAGCCTGACGTAACGAAAGCCGATAGACGATTCGCATCATTTGTCCGTACTAATATCGTGCTTGCAGCAATTGGCGAGGTGGCTGCAAGCGGCATAGCCTGGCTCATTGTCAACAAAACTGGAGGCTTTGATCTGCGGATTGTGTCACTGTCTTCGGTTGTGATCGCAGTATTCATGCTGTGGGTAACAAGCTGGGGGGTTGTCAGCCTGCGACCTGAGAAGTATGAGATGTCTCGGTCATTCCTGAGAGTCGTCAGCTCTGGTTGGATCGAAACCGCGAGGAATGTGCACAATGCCTTCAGCGAATCTGGCAAGCTGCGGGCAATTTTGCTCTTTGGTGCGGTCATCGGCTGTACCACGCAAACGATGGTGTGGCTGAGTCAAACGTATCTGCAGCGCACAGGTGTATCGGCACAGAACATGCCATTTATCTGGATGTGGTATCACATCGCACTAGCAGGGTTCGTAATGCTCGCCATGCCGCTTAAAAACAAGCACGGCGCAACCAGGACACTAGCGATACTGCCGCTGATGGCAATGGGAGGATATGTTGCTCTGATCGTAGTATCTGCAAGTGCCGGTCGATGGCTAGTGCTTGTATTCTACCTGATTCGAGCGATTCAGATGCCGCTCATTCAGATGGCGCTGAACGAGCTGTCGCCGGAACATCTTCGCGCTACGCTCACTGGGGTCATGAGCACGGTACAGTTCATTTTGTTTTGTATTATGAATTTGGTGCTCAGTGAGCTGGTCGATGTATTCTCGCACGTGGGAGTATACGGTACTGAGGTGGCCTTCGGGCTCTCGGCCGCTGTATATGGACCCCTCGGGTATCTGGCCATCAGGTATGTACGACGACACGAGCAGCCGACACGGGGGATGTGAGAGAAGGAGGGGCACAAGGGTTGCTCCTCCTTCTCCGGTAATTTTCAAGTATTTAATTTTGACCAATTTCTCTTATGCGCTATAATAGAAACATATTAAAGATTTCGAGGGTGATTATCTCTTAGAAATAATCTTAAAGCGCTTGCGGAGCGGAATGTTTTCCTGTATAATCAACAACTGTAATTTATGGCGAGTTTAAAAGAAGTAATCAAGTTGCAGGGAAAGGTAGTCGAAGCACTGCCTAATACTCAATTTGTTGTTCAACTTCAAAATGGCCATAAGATTATTGCCCATATTTCAGGTAAAATGCGCAAGCATTATATCCGACTTGTACCGGGCGATAAAGTGGAAGTTGAGTTGACCCCCTACGATCTTACAAAGGGCAGAATCAGCTTCCGCATGCGCGATTAAATTTAAAGGAAAGCTGGAGTTTTAACGCTCATGAAAGTTCGTGCGAGTGTCAAAAAAATCAGTCCAGATGATCAGCTAGTTCGCCGTAAAGGCCGACTGCGCGTCATCAACAAGAAAAAACCTAAGAATAAGCAAAGGCAGGGTTAAGCATGGCTCGAATTGCTGGGGTAGTTATCCCATCAGAAAAGCAAGTGCAGATCGCTTTGACGTATATTTACGGCATCGGTCCACACTTCGCATCGACCATCCTTGCGGCGGCAAATGTTGAGCCGACCACTCGGGTGAAAGATCTCACCGAGGCTGAAGAACAACGACTTCGCGAATTAATCGATTCTGATTATACCGTGGAAGGCGACTTACAGCGTCAGGTAACAAATAATATCAAACGTTTGAAGGATGTGAATGCATACCGTGGTTTGCGCCACAAAGCAGGACTCCCCGTCAACGGACAGCGTACTCGTACGAATGCACGAACTCGTAAGGGTAAATCAGTAGCTGTGGGCGGAACACAAAAGAAGGCCACGTCTAAGACGTAGAAAGGAGCTATATGATGGTTGAAACTAAAACGACAACACGCAAGAAACAACGCCGAGTAGTTCCTTCGGGTCAACTGCATATTCAGGCAACGTTTAACAACACGATTGTTACGTTTACCGACAAAAAAGGTAATAAATTAACTGCTAGTAGCGCTGGTGCTTGCGGTTTCCGCGGAAGCAAAAAGGGTACGGCCTATGCCGCACAAATTGCCGCCGAGAAAGCTGCCGAAGGAGTCAAATCCCTTCATGGCCTTAAGTCTGTTGATGTTTTCGTCAAAGGTGTGGGCTTGGGTCGCGATGCAGCAATCCGCGCAATGAGCAATTTTGAGATTACCGTAGATAGTATTATAGACAAGACGAGCGTTCCACATGGTGGTGTTCGTCCACGTAAGGCACGGAGGGCTTAATCTATGGCACGAGATACTTCGCCTATTGTGAAGCAAAGTCGCCGCGAAGGTTACGCGCTTCACCCTAAAGCACATAAGATTATGGCTAAAAAATCTGGTATTCCAGGTCAGCACGCTCATGGTCGTCAAGGTAAGCAAAGCCTTTACGCCACGCAGCTGCGTGAAAAGCAAAAAGTTCGCCGAACATATGGCCTACTTGAAAAGCAATTTGCACGACTTATGGACGAGGCTACCCGACGTAAAGAAGGTCTTGCAGGTGAAAACTTGCTTCAACTTCTTGAACTCCGCCTTGATAACGCTGTGTACCGTGCAGGTTTTGCGACCAGTCGGCGTGCAGCACGCCAGCTTGTTGGTCACGGACACTTTATCCTTAACGGCCGTCGCGTTGACATTCCGTCAATCCGTGTACAACCTGGTGATGAACTAGTAGTTCGTCCAAAGAGCGCTAAATCTGGTTATTTCTCACAAATTGATGATGTCGTTAAAAACTCGGTACAAAGTCCGCTTTCATGGCTTAAAAGCGATGAGAAAAAACTAAAGATCGAAATTACCGGACTTCCAAAGCGTGAAGAAGCCGAAGCAGATATTAATGAGCAGCTAATCGTTGAGTATTACTCACGTTAAAGGGTAAGGAGAGAAAGTAATGACAAAAGTAATTCACAACCCGTTACTCGCTAGTATTGATGAGACTAGCAGCACTGCCGCTACCTTTTCGATTGAGCCATTGCACGCCGGTTACGGAAATACCCTCGGCAACAGCTTACGTCGTGTATTGCTTTCGAGTATCGAAGGTGCAGCAATCGTTGCGTTTCGTATTGAAGGCGCTACGCATGAGTTTACGACCGTTGAGGGTGTAAAGGAAGATGTCGTAGACATCATGCTTAACCTCAAGAATGTACGTCTAAAAGTACACAGCGATGAGCCAATCGAACTTCGTCTTGAGAAAAAAGGCGCTGGCGTTATTACGGCCGGTGACATTAAGACAACTGCAGACGTAGAAGTTATCAACCCGGAGCATGTTATTGCGACGATTGATGATCCTAAGAAAGTTGTTATCATCGACCTCGTTGTTGAAGCGGGTCGTGGCTATCGTAGCATTGAAGAGTCAAGCGAAGATCGTCTTCACAGCAACATGATTGCTCTTGACGCGGTCTTCAGTCCAGTATTACGTGTACGTTACAAAGTAGCGAACACGCGTGTTGGTCAAGAGACTAACCTCGATAAGCTCGAACTTAGCGTTGAAACTGATGGTTCAATTAGTCCACGCGAAGCATTCGAGGAAGCTGCCGCTATTCTTGTTAACCAATACACTGCACTTGCCGGTTCGACAACTGTTGAATCTGCTCCTGCACTTGGTCAAGCAACTGAAGATGAGGCGAACGAGCTCAATACGTCTATAGAGGAACTTGGCCTTACGGCTCGTACTGCAAATGCGCTTATCAATAATGATATTCGTACTGTACACGACCTTGTAACGCTAAGCGAGCAAGATCTACGTGAACTTAAGGGCTTTGGTTCAAAGGCGCTTGATGAAGTTAAAGATAAACTAGCGGAGCTTGAACTCTAATGCACCGACACGGATATAAAGGGCGCAAGTTTGGTCGCGAACGCGATCAGCGCCGCGCATTGCTTAAAGGTCTAGCGACCAGCCTCGTTCTTCACACGAAGATTGAGACGACGCTTCCAAAGGCCAAGGAGCTAGTGCGTTACATTGAAAAAGTTATTACTAAAGCTAAAAAGGGCGACCTTGCATCTCGCCGTCAGGTTATTGCTGCTCTGTCTACGCAGGCAGCCGCATTTAAACTGTTCGATGAGATCGCACCTCAACTTACCGCACGTAATAGCGGCCATGTTCGCGTAACCCGAACCCGACTTCGTGTTGGTGACGGTGCGCAGATGGCAACTATCGAGTTCGTTGATGAGCTGAAGTCGATTCCTGAGGAGGTGAAAGCATAATGTCTGTTAATCCACATTCACGCACCTACTCACAAAAGCCAAGTGAAGTAACTCGCCGTTGGATCCTAATCGACGCCGCGGAAGCTCCACTTGGTCGGGTTGCAACTCAAATTGCCACCTACCTTATCGGTAAATATAAACCTAGCTACACCCCTCATATCGATGGCGGCGACTATGTCGTTGTTATCAATGCTAAAGATGCGGTTGTAACTGGTGATAAAGAAACTGGTAAGATCTACTACCGTCACTCAGGATTTCCTGGTGGTATTAAGGACGCGACTCTTTCAGAAGTGCGTGAAAAATACCCTGAGCGTATCATTGAAGCTGCGGTTAAAGGAATGCTTCCTAAAAACAAGCTTTCTGATGAACGCATGAAACGTCTGCGAGTTTTTCCTGGTAGCGATCACACGCACACCGCACAAACTCCAGAGAAAGTTGAGGTTAAATAATCATGGCTGATGGAACATACTTCTACGGTCTTGGTCGTCGTAAAGCTGCTACTGCTCGTGCACGTTTGTATGAAGGTAAGGGTACGGTTACGATCAACGACAAGCCAGCGAGCGTTTACTTTTCTGAAAACAAAACTCAGCTTGCTGAAATCACCGATCCACTAGCGCTCGTGAACAAGCAAAAAGAGTTTGATGTTACAGTAAAAGTAAGCGGTGGTGGACTTGCTGGTCAAGTCGATGCAATTAAACTTGCTATCGCCAAAGCTCTTACAGCAGGCCACGCTGATCTTCGTACGACTCTGAAAAAAGCCGAATTCCTACGTCGCGACCCACGCGAAAAAGAACGTAAAAAATACGGTCTTCGCTCGGCTCGTAAGCGCGAACAATACTCAAAGCGTTAATTCGTTTATAATATTGTCCAATAAAAACTCCCCTTCACCTAGCAGGGGAGTTTTTTGGTATCAACATACACATTGTATGAACATATATTTGACTCAGTACAAATACAGTGTTATCATTTAATCAACCTATCCAGGTTAGTGACAGAAGTGAAGGATGTGAATGGGATGACTACGACCCTTATACCTATGACCTATGACCGCGCACTTCGCCTCGCTCTTGATGCGTTGAGGATACGGCTTGAGATGGACACGCTGACCAGCGACCAGCTCGAGCCAGGTGTGGTTTGGTCTGAGTTACAAAACGTCTGCATCGGAATTGCTGAAGTCCTTGGCTACAGGGTAAAGAACGCATCCATTGCTGTGCGCCTGACGCGACACCGCCTGCCAGCCCCTCTGCGATACCTGTACGACGAGTCAATGAAGCGTAGTATAGCTTCTACGCATGGAAGCGGGAACTACGTGGTTAATTTCAATCTCGCTGGGCTTCTGTATACCGTCAGAACTTCACTCAAGCAGATTCCCCCACTCTGAGGAGGAACGCAATGTCCATATTCCACCCGGGAGCGGCGTCATCGACGACACCGCTCCCATAATCATGTCCAGGTATATCGTATTAGTGTAGCTGCACAATAAAGAATATAAACAAGCAAATAAAGTATTAATACGCTATAATAGAGAAAGATATGATAAAATCGGTAATTCTTACTGGCCTTCGAGCCAACAACGATCTTACGATCGGTAACTATTTTGGTGGCATTTTACCTATGATTGACATGGCAAAACAAAAATCCGACGAATACCAGATTAATATGTTCATTCCAGATCTTCATAGCTTTACAACACCAATAGACCACTCGACACTCTACGAGCAAATTCTGCATAATGCGCGTCTATTCGTCGCAGCTGGCTTGCCGCTAGATAATGAAGACATCCATCTGTACCGTCAAAGCTATATTTCAGCTCACAGCGAACTAACATGGATTCTTGATTGCTTCACCGGATTTGGTGAAATGAGTCGTATGACACAGTTTAAAGATAAGTCAGGTACTATTGGGTCTGACCGCACAAGTATGGGGCTCTTCAACTACCCAGTTCTTATGGCTGCGGACATCCTACTTTACAACGCGAAGTACGTGCCGGTCGGCGACGATCAGTCACAACACCTCGAATTCACTCGTGACATAGCAGAACGTATGAATAACCGTTTTGGTGATATCTTTACCGTACCTGAAGCAGTTAGTAAACAACATGAATTCTTCGGTAAAGAACAGGGTCTTCGTATTAAGGACCTCGTCGACCCAACTAAAAAGATGAGCAAAAGCGACGAATCTGGTAAAGGCGTAATCTTCCTAGGCGACGACCCGGCTGTTGCTGCTAAAAAAATCATGAGCGCAACCACCGACGATAAGGCTGAGATTCACTTTGACCGCACAAGTCAGCCGGGTATTTCTAACTTACTTGAAATCCTTGCACTTCTTCGTGGTAGCGACTTGCAGCAAACCATTGGCGAATTTGAAGGACAAACACAGTACGGAGAATTCAAGAAAACTGTTGCCGACGAGGTACGGAAATTTCTAACTGATTTCCAAAGCCGACTCACGTCAGTTGATAACGACGCTATTATAGCTAAGCTTGAGAGCTCAGAACAACTACTGCGTGTTACCGCTAACGCAACACTTCTACGCGCACAAATTGCCGTCGGTCTCCGTCCGGAAGGCAAGTAATGGTCAAGGTTTCCAGCGGTGATCTTATTGCTATTTTACGGCGTTTCGACCTTGCAAACGACGATAACGTACCCCGTCATGTCGAACAGGTTAAGTTTTCTAATCC
>Ga0307516_10005993_pt1 | contig 14370 bp, 20 predicted proteins | sample 19_EM_MG_FD_203310 | JGI IMG/M metagenome (GOLD analysis project Ga0307516, IMG submission 203310) | Populus trichocarpa ectomycorrhiza microbial communities from riparian zone in the Pacific Northwest, United States - 19_EM | ecosystem: Host-associated > Plants > Roots > Unclassified | place... | reverse complement strand
TCGAAAAGACACAACACAAACCCCCCCCCCCCCCCCCGCACCCCACATCCACCGGACGAAACTAGCCGATCCAGGGTGAGGCGAGGAGCTCCTAGCCCTCCTCGTCGACGATCTCCCAGTCGTCGTGCTGCTGCACCTCTTCCCAATTCTCGACTTCCGCCAGGCCGAGTCGTGCGGGAGTAACCTCAAAAGCCTGCGGAAACCACTCGTACAGTGATCTGGTGTCTGCTTCCGGGACGCCGTCCGCGTCGGCAGCGATCATGGCTACGAGCGCCTTCGCCGAGCCGGTTGTGAACGCCATGCCTAAGCCAGTCAGCCGCCACAGACGTCGGGTAGCTCGTAATAGAAGGAGGAGGGCGTGGTGCAACATACCGTGACCTTCGAAGCCAGCCAGCATCCATAGCCCCCGAGTGTCCTCCATCTTTTCGATTCCCAGTCGATCCGCATCCCCCTCGCCCACGGCGGGCACTCTCCCCACGAACGGCCGTCCGTCCCGGCTGAACCCCATGGTGCCGGACCATTCCATCTTCGCCCTGCACTCTTTCCTCGCCGGCGCTGGCTTCCGCTTCTCCAGGTCCTCTTCGTCCTCGTGAGCACCCACCCATTCGGCGGCGTCCCACACGCCATGCCTCGCACCGCCCAGCCTCAACCGCCGAAACTTCTCGATGAAGCTCTTCCTCAATTCGCGGTTATCCGAAAAGTCATCGGTCTCGTACCCCGTCTCGTCCTTGAAGTACCCTGCGACCGAGGTCCTGAGTCCGTGTGCAACGTTCGGATTGATCCCGCCATCCTGCATGCCGACTCCGTGATTGTCCTCGAACTCCCGCCCACCGCCGAGCATCAGCTCTCCTCCGCTGCCGTCTTCTTCCACTGGTCGCTGGATAAGATAGCAGGCCGTCTTTCGGTCGTGCCGGACGAGTCCGTACGAATGTGCTAATGGCCGGTCCTTAAGACTCCTGGGCGGAATGAGCGCCGCCATCTGAGCCCGCACGGGATATATCCACCCCTGGAAGACGGGCAGCAGGTGAGCGGTGTGAGCGTTCGTCGCGAAAACAACTCTATCGGCTAGCACCGTTCCCCGCGGCGTCTCGACAGCCCACTTATTCCCATTGCCAGAGCGCGAGACCTTGGTCGCTGGTGTTGTAGTCTGGAGATTCAAACTCTGCGCCCTGACACCCTTCTCGAGAATATGCGAGACCAATTTGTACGGGCTCAACTTGCCGGCGGTAAACACGACCGCACCCACCGCCGTCGGAGTCCTCAAGCTCTCCCGTAGCTCCCTGCGGCCCTCGACGATCCTCAGCTGCCCCGCGACCTCGGGGGCCACGCGCTGCAATGCCTCGATATTCCTCTTCGCGAGCTCGAATGGCGCGGCCTCGTAGTACACGTCCGCCGACGGCGTGCACACCCACTCGCAGGCGACCGCTTCCGCCTCGACGTAGTCCCTCACAAGCTCGAAGTTCAGCTGCTCGAACGTGATCCGCTTCAGCGCTTCGGCCTCGCCAAAGACACTGCACAGCTCCACGAAGTCGCCGGACTGGTACAGCATCGGCTTGCAGTGGCCGCCGTTGCGGCCGGTGGCGCCCCAGCATGTGTTGCGCGCCTCGAGCATGAGCGTCGTCGAGCCGGCGAGCCCGGCCGCGTGCAGGTGGTGGAACAGCATCGAGCCCGATATGCCCGAGCCGACTATCACAGTCGCTGCGGACGCGGGCAGCGACGGAGTCGTGCGGTGCGCGTGCAGGAAACTCGACGGTGGCGTGTGCCAGAACGATGTCGTCGAGGTCGGGCGGGGAAGGCCCGGGTCGCCTACGGCGATCGCACAGGGCTCGGCCATGGTTCCGACGGCCGTCACGGGTGGAGACATGTTTCTTCCGCGACAACGAACGCGGGGGAAAGCTGGAGAAGATGCGGGGCAGGGAGGAGATGAGGATTCCCTGTGTTATCTGCTCGAGTCCACGGCGGGGCGACGATACCCTATGCACTGCCCCTCATTGAACGAAGTCACACAGTATGTGCACATGAGATGCAGGGGCATAACTCCGAGCTGACGTAGGCTGTGGGGTTAGCGAGTCACAACAGGCAGGGCTTACTCATCCGCACAACAGTTACTCATCCTCCCTACATACCTACGGCAGACGGACCGAGAACCTTTGGGCAGACAACACCCTCGCTGTTAAAAAAAAACAAAAAACAGTTACAAACAGAACCTATTCTCCGGGAAAGCATCCGGGCAAATGGGAGCGTGCCGCGATTCCGATCTGACATACGCAGCGGCACGATCACCCATGGGACTGGCCACATGCTGGCTGGACCAGACTACATGTCTGCTGCCAGTGGCGACGGGCAAACAACGAACGGAGACAGGGTTACATACTCGGTAAGATTTTGCGGTTGGGTTATTAGTGTGTATGTATGTAGGAATACTCGGGAACCTACGGACTCGCTGCCACGCTTCTGGCCCGCTCTTTCTGGTATCTGACTTCGCCAGCGCTGCATGGATCTCTGGATTCAACGAAGTAACTCTTCACGATCGACAAGGGCTTCGCTGTTGCTATGTATGTACGAGCACTGTCCCGAGTATTCGCGAGGAGGGAGGTTGCGGTTTCCGTGAAGTAACTATTCCCTTCCCGCGCCGCTTCAACTCGGGAGTGGGAGCACAGAAGTTGGGCGTGTTCTGGGCGCAGAGTAGGTTTCCGGTCGGGGTGAAACTCATATAATTACACCCTTCGTGCCGGGGGACAAACAGACAAACACTCTCCTCGCCTTTTTTGTCCCTCATCAATCGCATGCGACCTGTCTAGCCCATAGCGATGTTTACACAACCCAGGTCCTGTCCACAGTCCAGGCCGGTCCGCAGGCAGCTCGTTGTGGCTCCCCTCACCCTCTATCACAGCCTGTCCCACTAGGTTTTCATCGCACTAAGGAAGTGACAAAGGGGAAAGACAAGGGAAATAATTATAGACAGAGGAAACACTAAGGGACACCCATACCGCCTTTCCTCGCTCCTCTCCTGCTGAGGCCAGGGAGGAAGGTGGTAAAGAACTGCAGCCACCCGCTCCTCAACTTCTAGCCTCCTCACCGCCCTCTCCTCCTAGGATCCTACTCCCGGAGTTCCCATTTTGATGCCTTGCGCTGGGCGTCTTCTTCTTCCACGTCCGGCATCCACTGCGCCACGTTTGTAGTGGTGAAGAAAACCAAGATCGCCTAGCTGCACCTCCGCCATAGGACCCTGCCGACTCTTCTACCGTGGGCAGTCCTTAAACTCAACTCGTGCGTCTGTAGCTTATCGCTGATCGTCAACCAGTTTCCGAGTGACGCCTGTGTCGCGCCTACGGTAAGCGCCGGCCCGACTCCGCGCAGCGCGAAGCCGCGACGCAGCGGACGGCCCTCCGGCAAGCCCACAATACGTACCGTCCCCGTAGACGCGCGTCGGGCTTGTAGATGTGCGCGAGTGCACGGAGCCATCCCGGTCAGTCGGTGTCGAGGGCACTAACTAGTGCAGCGTGGCAAGGAGACAAGAGGCGATGACCACAGCGAGAGAGAGAGACTTCATTTATTGCACATATCCGACCTATCTAGATCACGGCAAACGGCGATGGCCACGGCGATACATAGTGCAGACGTTTTGGCGCTCCGAGGCGAGTCCGGCGTGCAGCGAATCCACAGCCGCAACGAGGGGCGGCTCGGGTGTTCATTCGCCGTCCGCCATTCGCGCGATGGCCAGCGGTCTCCATGGCCCACCGTGACCGTCAACCAGGATAGCGGTTCTCGAAGAGCAGGGTGGTGTATGTAGGCAGCGGAAACAATCTTCGGAAAGTGCGAGAGACACGTCGAAGTCATCTCATCTCGAATCGGACGATCACTGCAAACGAGCCTCCTTCCTCCCCGTCGCTTGGGAGCAATAAGATGCGAGCAGTCAGATCCGTGGTAGTAGTCCTCGCGAGCAAGGGGGGTGTCTCGTGTGCATGGAGAAAAGAGAGAAAATGCCACGTGGATGGAAAACTCATGTGCTCTATGCCCTGGGGTCACCGCGGCATCGCTGCGTGTTCCAAGTTGTGTTCCATGCAGTATGCCCGTACCGTGTAACCAGTCGGAACACATGTAGGATCCGTTCCTCATGATTGACTGGTGCTTAGTTACCCCGTCTTCTGGCAAGAGGACGAAGATATTGGCATTGGCGGAGTGCGACTGGCCCCACCGACGTACATGGCCCGGTGTGTTCGGCCGCGCCGGCACCTGCCATTGGAATCGCGATCTCGTTGCTCGAACCCAGGCTTCCACCCAGTGCTAGCCCGGAATCGTCGCGCTCGAAAGCTTCGACTTGGGCTCACCACACCCAGCTACGGATCTTCGAACTGAGCAGGACATCTACGTCAGGTCGGTGGCTGCGAGTTAATCCCGACCAGACTGCAATCGCCGTCGGGCTCGTCGTCCGCCCGCAAAATCCCACCGGTGCCCGCCTCCGAGCGAGATGTCTTTCCCACCCTACACTACAAGCTTCTTTTTTCCCCACGTCCGCCGGAAAGTTGCAGCTCCCAGTGCTCCAGATCCTCTCCCTCGCCAACGGCGTCAGCCTGGGCTACCGCTCGGCACCGCCAGTCCCATTGCCGTACCTGCCGACTCTGGTCATGCTGCACCCGTCCATCACCGACAGCTCGTTCCCCGGGCCCCGGTTCACGGCTCACGGGCCGGGGGTGGAATATGACCGCGGTCGGCATCCACGGACACAGGCGTTGGCTTGCCTCCCGTGACACCCCCCCCTCCCCCCGTGAGACCGGCCGTACCGCTTCTAATGGACGCCGCCAGGACCACTTCGGCATCCCCAAGGCCAGCTTCTGCGGCACCCCGCAGGGAGGCTTCGTCGCTACCCGTCTCGCCCTGCAGAGCGCTCCAAGCTCGTCAGCCGCATCGTCTACGCCGGCTCGTCCGTGCTCGTCGGAGCGGCCGAGAGCAAAGCGCCGATCTCGCATCTGACCACCGACTTTCCGTACGCCGAGGAGAACCTGGCGCTCGTCGACAGGGCCGGCTTCGGCGCCGACACAAACACGCCCGATGCGACGCAGCGCGAGATCGACGCCAGCAACCACTAGATCGTGACGTGGAAGGCGCGGTACGGCGGATCGCCCGAGAACGAGGCATAGATGGTCAAGGCCACCGACCAGCTGCTCGGGCGCGACTACATCGTCCCGCGCACCGGCGAGCTCGAGCCGGAAGCTCGTCGAGGTCATGCGACTGGCGAGGAAGGGGGACGACGAGCGCGGCGAGTAGTGTGGTTAACGTTCGAGATTACAAGAAGGCTTCGTTGTAGGTTGATCTTTGTGCTCGCAGGACGATGCAAAGTACGATACAATGTGACCACTTTCAACGCTAAACAGCCATCGTCAAGTAAAATCTTGTCTTATTGCGCTCACACTGAAAGGGCTCCATGGACGCACTGAGAATGGGCACCTCTGTTAATTCAGGCTATATATGCGATGTGGTGGTGGAGTAAGAAATGATCATAGTGGTCGCCCAGCACAATATCTCACTCGGGTTACCCTGGCAATAAAATGAATATGTAGTCAATAAATAAAATAGTTCCAGTCAATAAATAGAATGACTTGAGGTCGCGATGCAAAGCGTGCCGCCCTCGCCAGGGCACTGGAGATCGCTGAAAGGCTACAGACAATGCCAGGGAAGGTTACAATCTTTACCGGTGCCCATGATGCCATTGAGAGCATGGCCTCTGGCCCTCCCTAGTCAGATGTACGCGATCCAGGCCAGGAAGCATACCGCCACGTCACGGAGAGCTGGGCCGGACATTACCATCGAAACCCGGTGGTGCTTCGCGCACAAAGGGGCCCCAGGCAACGAGAAGATCGATGGATGGGCAGAGCTCGCAGCGGAGGAGCCAGGCTCGCGAGAGGTGGAATGTATGCGGGTTTCGGATCGGCACATACAGTTTGCGGCCAAAGCCCCTACTCAGGTCTCTTGCACGCACCTCAAGCGGGAGATCTCGGAGGAGAAGCAGACCGAAGCCAAGTGCTGGGCTGCAGGGCAGGTCTCCGGTAAGAAGTATGCGCTGCCAACCAGGCAGCGGCCAGATGGAACGGTGGCTGGCAGCTCCAGGAGGCTTGCCTTTGCCTCTAGGTTCTGCCAACTAAAGACGGGCCTGGAATGGACGAGGAACCAGCCCACAGCCAAGTGCTGGTGGTGCCCATGCAAAAGCCAGACACGGGTGCACGTCTTCAGAAACTTGCCTCCCCTTGCTGGAAGACTCGACGGAAGGGACTGTGGGCAAAGGTTCGGAAGGAGACTGGGAGAGGAAAGGATCGTTTTCGGGATACCGGACCTCCTTGCTGATGCTAGGTGCAGCCGGGCAGCACTGGACTTCCTCTCCGCCACCGGGGTGGGAAGGCGGGTCCCAGCCCCGGCTGGGGAAGACACGCATAGCGAGACGTCAGAGTTGGAGCTCCGGGAGCGGAGAGAAAGGGGAGAGGAGCGGAGGCGAGAGGCCGGGGGGCTGGGTGCCGGCCGTGAGGAACCTCTGTTCTTCCCCACACCCTCCTTCATGGCCTCGGCGGGAGAGGAGTAAGGAGCCTCGGGACTCTCGGGGGCGGGTTTCTTTCCTTTTGTATTTCCCTGTCTTTTCCTTTGCTAGCATTTTCTTGGCGTGCTCTGCCACTGTTGGGACAGGCCTGGGCGGAGGGCGGAGGGGTGGACCGCCGGCAGACTGATAGAGGTCGGGACAGTTTGTTCGCGCCACGATCTAGCGAAGTCGCATGCGAGTAATGAACGAATAACAAAAATGCGCTCGAAACCGACCACACACAAACCTAACTATGTAACTATGTAGATAGCAAGTCCATCCGCCTCGCGTGCGCAGCGCCGTCGGAGACTGGTATCCGCTCTGCACTGGACGTTTCTCGGGCAGTTAAGGACTGGAGGGTATGGATGTCAACGGTAATATGACAGTCATGTCATATCACGTATTGTCATGTATTTTGACCGAAAAGCAAAAGCCACGACGGTAATATCTCTTGCCAAGCATGGCTATGGTGGCGCAGCTGGTGGCGCAGCTGGTGGCGGTGCGGATGGTGGCGGTATGGTCCAATCCAGCAACTGCGTTCACTTTTTAAATCCACCTTTCGTCTTCAATAATTGGAACGCATCTGGGGACACTTGAAATCAATTCGTGGGCCTTTGAACTTCTCGCGGAACAGCAGCAGAGCGCCACTGGAGTACGTACCGCCTTTGTCAAGCAGCAGCCACATGACGGTCGGTCACCAAGCCTGGCGCCTTCCCCAGAAAACAGATCCCCCAAAAGGATTCCCCTCCTTTTCATCTCTGGCGGTGGAGCCGTCTCTCCACTCGAGTCCTTACTTCCCCTTTACCTCGAGGCTCCCCCCGTTGCCTACCTCCGCCGCCCTTATTATCCGCAGTCACGTGGATGGCGTATTGCACAGTGAAACTTTACCGTCACACCTCAGACTTTACGGTAATTTGACATCCCTACCAGTGGAGGGGGATTCTGCAAGCGGCGTTTTTAGCCCTCTCTCCGTTTCCGCCGTAAGTTGGATCCCCGTACGGTGTGGTCCCCCGCCGCGCGCCCACGGTTGCTTCAGGGCTGGTACCTGTGTACATACAGTGTCAGATACATACTCGCCAGATTCGCGTAGATATCTAGGACGTCGTTTCTGTTGCTTGCCTGCGTCGTAGGCGGGGCACTTATGTATATATGTACCTGTTCCGATCGTGCAGTTGCTGTGTCTCGGATTCCTCGCACGTGACTTGCAGGTGAATTGACTCGTCGCCCCGCTTCGATCCGGCCCACCGGCGAAAGTTGCGTCATGTACATAACTCCGCGCTGCCAATTATCTTCGTTGTTATATAACCAGTCTAGCCAACTGCGGACAGACTCACACATTCCCACGTGCCGTGCTGGTCAACAAAGAAATATGGCCGCGCGTCACACCTTCCTTTTGGAATCTTGCGGAAATTGGTTGGCTGGCTGGGTTCATCGATGCATCCCTACACCTGCACGAGTTCATCACACCCCCTTCCCCCACGATTTGGATACGATGCTCTATGCACGCCAAATTCTCGACGGGCGGGCTCAGCAACCAACCACAACCATCATTGGGGACGAATATGTACATATCGCCATGCGATCGACCGATTGTTTTGGTACGCATCTAAGATCAAAACCAACACGTTTCATTTGTTCTGATGGTATGGTATTATCGCTCGAGAAAAACAAGTCCCGGGGGGGGGAAAAAAAGAAAAAAAGCAGTGAACACCTTTTCAATCGCCTAGAGAAGAGGGAAAAAGAAAAGAAAGCACAAAAGAAAAGAATAGAGGAACGGACAACGACAGCCACGTCGTACATTACACTGCTATGCTACAAGAACTCCCTCGGTATCGCATACCGCACACGGAGAAAGGATGAACACCGCTTACAGCATGGCGATACCAGCGATGACACCGACGACACCCATGACGGAGCCGACCATCACGCGGGTGCCAGCGCCTGTAGAGGGGGACGGGGCGGCGGCGCCGGAGGAGGTGGTGGAGGGGGCGGAGGTGGCGGCGGCGATGGCGGCGGCGGCGTCGGACTTGATCGAGGCCGCGGCAGAGGAGGGAACGGCGGTCTGGGTCAAGAAGAAGGCGTCGACGCCCTCAGTGCCCGAGACAATAGCGTTGTGCAGGTCCGACGAGATGCTGCTCCAGCCCGTGACGGTGCTGTACTTGCTCTTGATGCTGTTGTCGACGCTGGCGATCTTGGACGTCTCCTCGGCCCACTTCGACGTGACCTCCGACGCCAACGACTTGATGACCGACGTCGCCCCGTTCATCGCCGACGACACCTCGCCCTGGACGGAGGTCACGATGTCACTGGCGGGCTGTCAGTCTCGTCGTCTTGGATTCGCACTGGGGGAGGGAAAGGAACCGACCCAACATCCTGGCGGGCGACGTTGGCACCGTAGGCGGAGGCGGCGAAAAGGGCGGCGACGATGAACTTGATCTGCATTCTGAGAGTGTTTGTTTTTGTTCTGTATGGTGTTGTGGGTTGGAGCGAGGGTGTCGGGATGGAGGGATGTTTGCGGAAGAATTGCAGACGGTGGTGGGAAGGAGGGGGAGGAGGAGGGACGAAGGTAGGTTCCCTTTATACAAAAGGGGTTTCAGGTTGCTATTTCGATTGATTGGGGAGGAAATCATATTCCATTGATCGACGCCAACGGTGCACTACATACTTGCCTTGGGGGGCGCAGATCCTTGCAGCCGTGGCATCCGCTACATTTGTGGCTAGGGCCGCGCCCCGCTTGGTACTGGAGTATTGTAGAATTGCAGACTATCTACTCTACAAGGCTTGTTTGCAACCTGCAGCTGCTGAGAGGGAGGCTTGGAGGAAGAGTGGGTGACGTCTGCGCTGAGAGCGAGGGGCTGCCCATTCTATTCCTGTCGGCGAATCACTGCCGAGTATCCGCGTCGATCGATGCTCCCTCCGTGTTCGTGGCTCAAGCAAGCACCAGCACTACACTGCCCGGGTGTTGATACTCCAGAAAAGCAGGTTGACTGTGCCGCAAACCGAGCAGCAGCCGTCGTCGTCGTCGTCGTCGTCGTCGTTGCTGTGTTGTCGTTGCCATCGTGATTCTTGGGGGAATCACGTCAGCTCCAGTTGGCTTGGCTGACCCCAGCCAAACCCTACGTCCTTGCACTGTATTCCCCTCTGTCCGCACATACGGAGTATGCACACACTCGTATTCCAGAGGGCGGGCACGAAGCAGGTGGGATGAGCAGATACGACGCCTGCAGCTTTACGTAATCCACACTGCCCACCCGTCGTAAGGCAAAACGCGCCGCATGCGTGGAACCATCGGAAGGAATCTCCGCGCAGCCACACCGCCCGCCGCCACCTGTTGGCGGGGAATGCCGCGCGTATGATACGGGATCGGAGCCAATGCCATGAATCGTCTTGGCCGTAATGCCCGTTTGCGGTGCTCGAGTGGGGGGTTGCATGCAGAATGCGCTCTAGATATGATCATACTCGCTCCCGCGATAGCGAAGGCGACGCACGTCCTCCGCAGCGCCCGTGGACATCGGGTGTGAGTGAGCGCTGGTGACCAGCCACCCAGACAAACCTAACTAACCTTGCGCGGAAGGACGCCGCGCTACTCGTCACGAACGCAGCGGTCCTCCGCACTGGCTGGAGTTGTCGAGCTGCGGTCGGAGTTGCCGAGCTGCGGTCGGAGTCGTCGAGTTGCGGTCGAGACTCGGAACGTAGAAATAGAAAAAAGAAATGAAGAAAAAAAACGTCTTTTTTTGTCTCGGATAGTCCACTTTTTCGCCGAAATGACTAAGATGTATGTATCGCATACCTAGTCCGCTTTTTCTCGAATGATAGTCTGCATATCTAGCCTGCATAAAAAAAAGGAAATCGAGCGCATAAACACCAAACGTTCAACACACACCCCCCCCCTCTATCCAAAACATCAACGAATCCAACATGTCTCCTCATATCGGCGAGCACTAAAGCTTGCAGGTCTCCCTGCGCTCCGTAAGGCCCGGGGAAACCAAGCGAGGATGGGCACGCAGGCCAATGACTGGCGGCCAATTTGTCTGGCCACATTCCGGTGTTCCGGTGGCATCCGGCACGGGATTGGTAGAATAGGAATCGGAAGACCCATAATCCACCGAGAGAGTTCGCAAAAGTCTAGGGATGCATACGCAGTAAAGTCCAAAATATGCTGAGGCAGCCATTGAAAGATCCCGCATAGCGAAAACCCCGATCAGCGAAAAGCTACTATGATAGAACAAAAGGAAACGCTAAAAGAATTCGAACAATGGCCTTGCTTGAGAACAAAGGATTTGGCGGAGAACAAAGAAACCCCCTCCTAGCCGAGAACGAGAAACTCGCTCTCGAGGACTTGTGTCGAAGCCGAACCACTAAAGATTACTCCGTTGTGGATATCAAACAGCACCAGACGTATCCGCCCGAGACGCCCGAGCCATTCCCGTCGAACCTCCCGTCGTCGGAGCGCCCGCCTAAATCGCGAAGAACCTGACTTGTTCGATACTACCCGACACCGGTGTTCACCGGACGTCCCAGCGTCGCATCCGTGCTTCTGCGCACGCGAGCAAGACACTGCTGTCATGCTGTTGCGGCTAATAACACTGCCGTGAAGGCGCCCACAACCGCGGATATGGTGCACGAACTTTTGCTAGGTCGGGGGCGGGAAAATCAGCAGCTCGCGCTGGAAGCCGCAGAGGCCGGGTCGGAAGACGACGCGGGAAGAGGAGACTTAGGGAGCCAGAGGCATTGGGGCGGCGGGGAAGGAGGCCGTGCAGTGCGAGCCACCAACCCACACGTGCTATCTACCCCGAGGACGTCCAGCAGAGAAGCGGAGAATCCTGGGGACACCACAACTTGGCATTCCTAACCGGGCGCCACCACGGTGCTCAATCCGTAAAGGCCTTGGCCATTACGCTCGTACATGTTACAACACACATACTTAGTACTACATAGCTGTGGACTTGGACTTTCTCACTATCGAGGTTTTGCAATCCCGATCGGTCATAAACCGGTGCTATTTTTCAAAATAGGAACGCTCGAAAAAAAATTGTGGTTTTGCAAAGTGCACGTTCTTAAGTCAGGTGACGGTGCTGATGTCTATCCGCATGCTGACTTGGTTCTTGCCCAGACCCCGCAGGTTTGGAGTGTGTCATTCAGTGGAACCAATCAGAGCGTTTGTTTACATTCCAGGGAAATAGCATCGTGCAGTTTTTGCAACGGTGCTATTATTAAGTCATGACTTATTCTCATGCCTTACTTTCCTTACTTAAATCCCTGCACACGCCCCTGTCACCTCCCCTGCAATCCTCCGTTGCCCCGACGACCTACATAGTATCTACCGACAAGGATTGCAAACCCCGATACTGAAGTTCAATCAGTGCAAGATCTCACTCAAGAAAAGTGGACTGTCCGAGACAACAATAAAAAAAGCCGGGCAAACGTCCAATATGCCATAGTTTTCCTGGGTGGGTCGCCAATTGGTCCGGTGGTCAGCGGCAGCAGCTGTCGACAACACCTCAATTCAACTCGTCAAAACAGTGAAATAAACAGCAAACAACTGGGAATGAATCAATCCATTTGAAATTCCCTCTATTCTACAGGGTATACAATTGGAAGCTGACAAACTTCATCGCAAGTGGTTCTGCTGTGACCCACATTGCCACACTGGGTACATCGCTGGGGAGCGTTGTCCGGAACTTCCGCACCTCTCTGCAAACCCTTTGCTTTTTTCTCACCTTTTCTGATCCTCCTCTCCTTGGGCCTGTACATAACTACCTCGTGTGCGCCTAAACAGAGGAGGAAAGCAGTCGTCTTCGCGGAGTATCTGAAGATACTGGATGTCAGCTAGGTGCATGTCCCTCACGTAGAAAACCTTGGGTATAAAACCCCGTGGCTGCTTGCAAAGACATAAAACTAAAGCAACAGCGTGGCCGCACGGGATGTCGTTGATCTCGAGCCTACCACAGGTGCAGGCTCTGCTTCGAGATCCACCACATATTTCTTGTCCGAATACGATATAACAACCCCTCGCGTTTCACTAGCAGCCTCAACTCTACGGTGCTGGATAGCTATGATTCATAGATTCCGCGAGGAGCTGCAAAGCGAAGCTGGTATACCTTGCCCCTAGAACTGCAAGCTTCTGAACAGCGTCCTGAAACCGAGCGTAGCGTTGAGCAGATCGATGATGGAGAGGTCGCGATCCTGTTTCAAGGCTGAATTGACCGACTCCACCATACGACCACCTGGTGACCAATTAGCGACCCACCGGGAAAAACTATGGTTTGCCGATAAAAAAAAAAGGGCAAAACACGACGAGCCCTTTCATCACATCTGCGAGCAGGCCAATCGGGAGCGGCCTACGAGCGTTGTAACAGACATGACGTGGCGACTGCAGCAAATCAAAGGTGGGGTTACAGCACAGAATAGGTGGAGGTTTTGACTGTGAATACTGGGTTCGGCAAGGCTGGGGGTAAATAACTCTGCGGCGATTACTTAGCGGGGTCATGGCCGAGCACTCGTAGTTAGGCATCATCATCCCGAGCGCATCGCCCCCCACTCCACCTCATCATCCGCCGAGCATGGCTGCCCCCCGCTGAGTGGGGGTTAGCAATGCACCCACCAGTAACTACCTGTTTACATCGTTTACAAAACCGCACCAGACAGCACTCTACTCTGCATCTGGTCCGCGTCGATATCCGTGCGAGACTCGGGAGGTGGCGTCTCTGCGTTTCGGGTTGGTTTCCCGCGTGTTGACAGCTGTTTCGCCGAGCTTCCGGCCGTATGGACCCGTCGATGTCCCGCGGGCGCCAGATCGCACGGCAAGCACGCGTGTGGCGTCTTGCATATAGTACGTAGTCACAGCGGGCGGGAGAGCACGAAATAATAGACGCCGTGGCCGGTGACGAAACAAACTTCGTGGGACTCTGCGCATGTTGGACAGGTGCCGTGTGTTGCATCCCATTCCGCTGTACGCCTCTATATTTCCTTCCGCACTGCAGACACCACAAACACATTACCAACAGATTGCAAAGACCACCTCGACCCATCGTGTCGGGTAAATATACGGTAAAAAAAATCACCTCCACTTCACGCCTTGTATCTGGTTGTACCGACCTCTACCTACGCGAGTCCCCAGCACGGCCGCGACCACCAGGGACATGGTCGGGGTGACGACGTAGAAGCACGCCAGCGTTCTGGCGACCATCACCTTGCCGTGCTGGCCCACTTCGATCACCTCGGCCAGGCTGCTCAGGTCATGGCGGGCGGTCCGCCTTGAAGCCCAAACATCAGGTCGAGAAAGATATATCGACAAAGAAGCAGCGATTGGATGGTGGCTGGAACCACGTCAGCAACAGCGGTGTCCCCACTTAAGCTGAATGGCCTTGGATGTCCCCTCCATTCCCGCCATGTCCGCTGAGGTAGAACGTGTTGAAAGAGTGCTGATGTGCTGACGAGGGGATATGAAGGTTATAATGTCTGCTGCGAAAGTCTGTTTACTGAGTTAAAATTGGCTGTTCCTGAGGACATATTGTCCAGAAGGAACGATAGCAATACATTTATTCTTTACCGTTCGTATTGTTCAACAGAACGACTCTTTTCTGAGTGCAAAATGATACCTTGCAGATCACCGCCACTCATTGGGTACGGACAGTGTCGAAGCGCTCGAGATTATCAAGCGGTTCAATCGCCACACTCATAGCTAATATCAGGCCTTATGCGAGACTAAATAAAAACTTATGTACTCACCATCATACTTTCCGTGACCCATATACGTATAATAGCGACAACTCCCGCCGCTTCCTAACTACGCTTTTCTG
>Ga0307516_10005992_pt1 | contig 14371 bp, 21 predicted proteins | sample 19_EM_MG_FD_203310 | JGI IMG/M metagenome (GOLD analysis project Ga0307516, IMG submission 203310) | Populus trichocarpa ectomycorrhiza microbial communities from riparian zone in the Pacific Northwest, United States - 19_EM | ecosystem: Host-associated > Plants > Roots > Unclassified | place... | reverse complement strand
AACGGCCCAGGACGATGCCTGTCCAAGCCAGAACCTGATGCAACTGCGGTCGCCTAGGACTTGGAGCAGTTCTCAATGATATCCCCGAACAAACATGGCTGGCTTTGTCAGACTCAGGGAGCTGCTGTGAGCTGCGGTTCGGACAAGATTGCGCCTGAATCAAGCCAGAATTGGCCAACAGCCGGATCTAAGTTCGGACATACAGAGCCTGGATCCAGATTCGGACATAGAACCCGGGCCTAGAGAGTGCACCTGCTAAGTAATGGTGGATTGTGATTTAGAGGTGCAAAATCTAATCACCAGTCGCGCGGCTCTTGCAGAGCCACCTCCAAGTGCCCACACCCCCCGCGCAGGAGCAGCACTTGTCGAGCCTCATACAGTGTCATTGAGCCCGCGTGGTTGTGTCAGTGCTTACGAGTAAATTCAGTGATCTCTTCACTGTCGTGCTGACCCAGCACGTTGTTGCCTCACGGGCCACGGCTATCTTTTTTTTTGGCTTTTATCGTCAGCAAGCGAAGGTCATTTAGTTGCGTCACGGTTTTCGGAGGCCGGATACCGGTTCGGACAAATCTGATGGCTGACGTGGTCCGGAAAAAAAGGCCTCATTTTGGCCTAGATAACGTGGTTTGGACGACGGACAGCGACCCCGGCTTCGACATTTTCCTCCAAGAAGGTTTCAGATCTAATATCAATCTATCATGGCCTGTGGGAGGCCGATGTCGCTTGATTAAACTTCCGTTATGACACTCGAGAAAGCTTATACATAGGCACACGAATTCCTCTTGATCCCTCCGTTGTAACTGGCGACTCAACCATGACGCCATTCGAAAGCCAGGTTCTCCAGCAGCTTGGTATTTCCTACTTGGAATCTATCGAAACGTTGTCAATTTCCATCTTCTTCTATGGTTTGTCCTCCTCGCTCGTGGCATGAGGTTCATCCATAAGTCTGCTAACAGGAGTATTCGTTGTACTCTTCTCGGCATCCGTCGTCATCTTCGTGTTCGTTTTCTCCGTCCTGAAAAGGCGCTTGTTTGTGAGCAAGACCTGATCCTCAGACTTTTGACAGGCGAAGAGGATTTTCTAACCGCGCAACAGCAGTCATGTTTGTAGCGACTGTCATCAACTTCATCCTCTGCAGTTTAAATACTGGAGATCAAGTGGCCCGATTCATTGTGTCCATCCGAAAGGCTCTCGTCCTGGATATCGATCATCCGCTTTCTGAGAAGCAAGAATTGGTGAACGATGCGTTATGGAACTTGAATGTTATTGGCGCCTGGGCCAGATACATTCCTGTAAGTAATAATCTGTCCCTGCCGGATTTTGCCCCTAACAATAGTCGGTGAAGACAATGCTCAGCGATCTCGTCGTCATTTGGAGGGCATGGGCTGTCATTTTAGATCAACGGTGGGTCATCCTCGTACCATTTATTTTGTGGATCGGAACCGTGGGTGAATCGACATTTTGTCGGGAGTCATTCCCTTTTGCTGAATCTATACACTCCAAGGGACGACCATCTGGTGCCTCGTATGGTTATTGACCCCCACTGGCCAATCGAGTGATATTGTACACCTATTCGTCGTGGGTCAATCACTCTCCATCGCAACCAACGCCGTCACGACATTGATGATTGCGTATAAATTATGGTACGTCACTGTGGGTGGGTCCACTGGATTCCGCGGCTTACCGTAAGGTGATATTACAGGACTCACCGTACATTCATCGTGAAAACTCTCGGCTTGCGTGAACGAAAGAGCCCAGTGCAGGCCGTAATGATTCTCTTCGCAGAGTCGGGCTTTGTTTACCTCGGATTCCAGGCTAGTATTTTGCTTGTTGATATATGCACGCAAGATCCTCAAAGTTCTCACCGTTCTGACAGATAGCATGCTTGGTTTTGACTCTGGCTACAGGAGCGGGGCCCCCCGAACCGGACGGCCCTACTGCCGCGTATTTCGCGCTCGCCGTAAGTGACAGGCAGGTTTTCAACATGTGTAATAATAATCTGATCGACATCTACCATTATCGTAGGCAATGTATCCGACTCTGGTGATAGTCCTGGTCAAAACTCGGCGGTCGATGACGGATATTTGTGAAATTAGCACATTAAGCAAGGTCGCAGACCCATTGGCGTCTGAAACTCGTGATGCAACTTCGAATCATCTCGCCTTTGTTGTTGAGACAAGGCAAGTGACTTTTATGCCGGATAACGAATCCCACTCTCGGAGAGCCTCCGGAGCGAAGATCTGCAGCAACACGACTGGGAGAAAGTTATTGGTGTAGCCGAGAAAAGCCACGGTTCAGAACGGAGGTCTGTCGATGTTGAGAATAATTCTGTTTAATGCTTTAATCAGCAGAATCCTGCGACGCTTTTCCGACCACCCGAGTTACCACTTCCTTTATTATCGTCATTGAGGGTCCTTCCTCAGCTGGCCATTGCATCGGCCTGAGAAGAAACAGCCTTGCAAACACCAACACCAAAGTTTCTTAACCCCTGATCATGGACCTCGTGCCACGTAGTACCCAGAGTTTGGACTAGTTATATACCGTACAACTTGTGCTTTGCCAATTTACTTATCCCTTATTATAGAACTTTAACCTCGCTGAATCCCGCGTCGAACCCTCGTCACTCATTACAGGTCGAGCCAATATCTACATACGACTTTGAATACAGTGCATCCTACTTGGCCGCGCTCAATATCAGTATTTCAAACACCAAACACTGTTCCTCAACCCATAATCATGGGCTTCGAATTTTCAGTACTTGTAGTACCCGAAGTGTTTCCTGTAATGAAGCGGTTCTGGTGTGGAATGCAAGCTGGTTCTGAAATTTAGGTACACACATTCAGTGTTGTCCCATGCGTCCTCAATTTGGATGATTATGTCAATCCATTGATTTCAAGGCCTATTGTCGAAGGACTCAATAGTTGTTCAATACAGTATGACAGGGCATAAAATAACTGGCATCATAATACATAACTCACACGCTCTCCCGGTCCATCCGTCTTCTCTTTCGTTCCTGTTCTTCAATGATCAACCTCTCCGCTGCAGTCATAGGCGCGGCACGTTTCTTCTCATTGACCTTCTCAGCATCGGTATTTGGAATGGCAGATTTAAAGACATTAGGTCGTTTCAAAGGGTTGGCTTTCAAGGGATTTGCATTGAGTTTGAGCGGATTCTTAAAGCCGACGGGTGGTGTGGATGAAGAAGGGGTAGTGGAAGCAGCAAGTTTCGTATCGAAGGACAGGACGACCTTCTCAGTCGCCTCGTCCCGCTTGAGCCCTTCTTCGACTGGAGGGGAGTCCTTGGATGATGGCACCTCTGCGTCGGCTGCTGCTCGTTCGATCTGCTCCGCAATAAGCATCCGCTCTCGTTGTTCATCAGACATCGTCGCGCGGTCCTTCTTTAATGATGCTTCCTAGAGAACCGTAACGAACAACACAAATAAGTCTGGTGAGATGGGCGCAAATGCCTGTAATGGAAACGCACCGCTTTGGCCAGCGCCTTCGGACTGCTATCAATCCAGGCTATGAACCACCCTTTTTCCGTCTCGTCCACTCTAGCGATACCCGCCCGTCCCAAGTGCTTCACAAACTCCGTAAGAGTAACCCAGCGGGTGGCGTTCATGTGTAGCTGGCTCTTATCCGAGATATACTCTTGGTACACCTGGTTGGCCCTCACACGCTTCGTCCCGAATCTGTCATGCTCTCTCATCAGATATTCGGATCCACGATGAAACACAGGGAATGAAGCACACCTTCGAGAAAGGAGCGAAACAAACTCGGATTGGAATGTGACAGAGAAATCCGATATATGGCGCCCCGCATGTTCGCCCACTACGAGCATTTGGCGCAGATGAGCCTCGGACGCGGTGTGGCACTTGAATCCGTTTTCATCTCTGCACTGTTTCTCGCAGACTTGACAGTACCATCGCAGGCGCTGCAGCCCCTTCGACTTCATCTTGTTCGCAAGATATTTGGGGGTCCCAACTGACATTATTCTTATTAGCCGAATTACCAAGGAGATAGAGGTGAACGCTTACCTTCTGCGCGCGGCATCTTGGATAATGATTATGGGAGTATCAGAGAAATGTGGCTAGATGGTCAAACCTCGAAGTGGAGTGGAGAATCAAGGTGGAAGTGGCTGTGTCCAGATACTATTGTTTGGAATAGAGGGCATTGCTGAGTAAGCTTTCCTCATCTCGCGATCGACTGCGCAGCTGTCCGACGCCACGGCGGAGCAGAGGCAGCGCGCGAATATTCATTGTCGCTCATCCCTGAGTAGGTAATTTAGATTAGTATATCAGAAGGTTAACGTAATTGGCGCTCTCGGGCGGTCTCAGGGTGTAGGGAATATTTACGACACGAAATCGTTTCCGATTGGTTTCCGACTGGATGTCCACCCTGTAAACCCAACGGGTTTGTGGCTGGTATGGGAGAAAATAGTGTATTGATATTAGCGACCAATCAGAAGATAGCGGATACACTAGTATCATAGTGTATGAGTCCATCTCCAGCTGTCGTTCTAGGACAGCGAGACGTCGGGACCCCATACTAGACTCATTCCTATGTCATCTTTACTACGACGTCTTCGGCCTTGTCGACTTCTGATGTCGGCGAAGATATCTCCTCGCGTTAGGTATTCCGAACTGCCAAGTAATCTCATCAACAACGTAAAAAGATCAACCCGGGAGTATTCCTATACCTGGACTGTGGGATATATCACGAGCATCGTAACACCTATTCCCCAACCCCACTTGACGGATCGAGGAAAGGGTTCAGTAAATTGGCCCTTGCTCCACTTCATGATGGTCAACAATTCGGTCAAAATAGTCGCCAGTAGCAACCAGACGTGAGTTCCCATCCTCACCGCGCGCCTGAACAACAACGAAATGAAATGTCATTGCGGAGAAAAAAAGAATCCAGTTTCGAACGCACCCTGGATCATTGATATACTGGAATAGCTCCCTGACAGCAGGCAGCGCACAAAGGAAGACACCAGCGAGTCGTAAAATTATTATAGGATGATCCGGTTCCATCCATAACAAAGACTGAAGTTAGAAAAGGGTCAGGTATGGACTTTAGACACGTCAAAATATCAAAAATACCTTCAGGTAAAAGGGGTTCAGCTCTGCAGCGAGAAAGACAGCGAGTAATAGCACTACGGTAACATAATGAGTGAATGATGACGCCGTTCCCCACTTGAAAGCCGTGAAATCATGGGGAGAGAATTGACTGAGGACGCGGCGGGCCTTTGACCGCAAACCCCGCGTCTGTCGTAGGCCACGCCATTCGTACGGCTTCATATGGGTATTAGAGAACAAGGAAACAATCATCGACACGGAGGAACTAACTTTAACTTCAAAGTATTGGCAAGTCTTCATTCCTAGAGAGCGGTCACATCTACTGTGCGGTTTCATTAACGCCTCCACGTACCGATATAAGTACCGATCCAATTACAGAGGAGAACATCAAGGATCCACTGATAATAGCAAGTCAATGAAAATCCCACATGCCGGTCATTTCACCATACATGGTCCCACCAGCACTGTGAATTAACGTCAGGCATTATACGGGAAACGCGAAGTATGCAATACCTCTGCAAAGTTAGCCAATTGATGTTGCAGGCTGTATTCTGCCAATTCGAAGGCAATGCTGAGAATCTGTTCATGCGTCAAATATAGGCAAAGCAAACGAGGAATGCAGCGACGTACCCAACAAAACCAATAGTCACGGAGAATCATAGCTTTTCCGAACCATCCAAGAGTATGAGCCACACAGAATATGTCTAGCGCATTCTAAACAAACTTCAATGATAGATGCCCTGGTAGTATGAGGTTGACGAACCCAGATGGTCGCCGGCGTCAGCGCACAGTCTTCTGCATAGCTTTTCTCAGGTAGAGGGACCCCTAGATTCGGGTCTATGTATGTTAACATCGAACGGGCAGTGGTGATGTCCTGGAACAGCAGAAACACGAGTCCGAGCTCGTACAACAGGTTGACGCCCAGGACAACCCTCCAAAAAGCAGGGTGAGGACGAACGAAAGGGCCATCACGGAATTGCAGCATCGAAAATGTCAAAAACGCTGCAATTGCTGCATAAACTCCCCTAAAAAACAATTTCCTTCATGCGCAAGTTCTTTTGCAGGAGAGGGTTGACAACGTACACCCGTCGTTTATCACGTCCTTCTTCTAAAACATCTTGAGTCGTAGCAACGTACGCAAGCACAATCAAGCCGAAAGTAAGGGCAGACAAGGTGACTGGTTTGTAGAAGAACCTATGACCGAGCAAGGTTAGGGAAAGTGTCGATACTAGGATGATTCACATACTCGACACTTGTGTCGTGCCTCTCTTGGAATGGCGTGGTGCGCGTATAGGATTCCGTTCGGTCCGCCTTTGGTGGTACGGAGTTAGCGTGAATGAGACGTGATCGCCAGAGAGAAACATATCACGGACATCGTACCCTGATAGGACGTTGATCAAGGGTGAGACTAGGTTTATGTCTTGGTCACTCACACCGAACTGGTGTTCCATTCAGACCAGGCAAGGGCTCTGGTTCTTGCTCCGCACCAGGCGACAAAACGGTGTCGGAATCTTCAGCCGGGGACGTATGAGACACGTCGAGGTCTTCATCTTGTCTTGCAACAGAAGACATGCGTGTCGAGCAAATTGGCCTGAAAATCCAATCATACGGTCAGTCCCAGGAGGATGACAGCCCATCCAGGGCGTCAATAGGCACGCACTAATAACTCTAAGACAACATGAGGAAAGTAGCTGAATGAATTATCGTTATCGCTCTTACCGTCGTCAAACTAAATCTAGTGATTCCAATCCAAAAGATATGCTGCAGGCTGTGATGTAACGTTTCAGCTGCAGTCTTGTTGTTTGTTTGTTCATGTTAATTTTATGTTCTCCAAGGGCTCCGATAAAGACCGCGACCCATTTCGTTAGTATCCTGGAACAACCGCTTGCGGAACCAAATTGAACCCGTGCAAAGTCATTTGATCGTCGATAGAATCGCTTCGCGTTTCGACACGCCTCAAGAACCCTTGCTCACGGAGGAAGTATATGCGAGCCTGTGGCGTGGCCATCTTGGCCCTCGATTACGAGACGGTCGCGTTAGTCGACCTGAGTAAGTATGGCTCGAAGGAGTTTTCAATTAATCTTAGCTGATCCTCAATATGCACCAGAAGCCTACGTGGAAGCCCGTAGCGCGGAGAGTTGGGCATTATGTGCAAGCAAATAGGCGGTGGGGCGCGACTTTACACAAGCATAGCTAAGACGACATCGGAGATACGTGAGTCAATTATCGTATCTGTTTTTTGTTGACTCAGACGGCGAGGTCTAAATGACCGGTTTTTGACCCATGGCATGACATTGGCATGGGTGAGAAACCCGCGTTCACCAATTCTCGATATGTACATCCTTATTTCCCATGCGGGTACTAGACAAGATCCGGAAAGCGATAAGCTGGAGTACCTACCATGTGTTCCTCCCGTGTTCTCGTGCTTGGCCGATTCTCGCGCCAGCAATTCAGCAAGTTGCTGGCAGCAATACTATAATCATACATAACCTTACAGGATTGATACAAAATGGCTCACTTCCTGATACCATTTGCGAAGCCCCACTCCATCAACTTTTCAGGAACAACCCACGGATGAAAATCCATGCGTGTACTTCTGTTATGTTCTGATCCCTCTAAGTCGAATGACTGATTGTGGCACTCGGCTGTCTACATGCTTACGGCAACCCAGGTGCACCACGTACTCCAGATAGCCCAACATAGGGCGGCATCTTTTTGCGCCTCTTTGTCAAAGACGCCTACGTGCTGACTGGCCCTCCTGTCCACTAGGGTCTAGACTCTACTTATAGGATTTCGACCCTTCATCAAGTCGTCAATGAGCGCCCAAAGCAATGGAAGGTTTACGGTGGGAGTTTCCGAACTGAATTTAGAACAAGAGCCGCCTTCCGCGGATGATTAGGCAAACGGTGACGTGGGTGCACGCACATTCACAGGTCGGTTACTTACGGACTCCTTCCTCAAGCTATTTTTTGCCTCGCCGTAAAGAAATCCGGTGCTCGATTCTACATTACGTCCGTGACGCCACTTATCCGGAGGACCTTCTCTTACTGATTCTTGTAAGTGACAGGCACCCTCACTAATGTGAGACTATCTGTCCACTGTAAGCGTATTTTCTAACAAGGTCGCAAATGCGTATCTGTTTCTCGTCGAATAGGACCATCGGCCTCAGTACGTTCGTGGCTCTCGAGAAAGCGTCGTCCCCTTTATCTATATGACATATCCCACCACGCTCTGTATCCGCTCTACATATCACAACTCAGTCAGCCGGGGACGTTCTAGACACGTAGATTTAGGGTGAGAACGTTATCACCTCGCCGGGAAGTAGCTGCAGAAGAATATGACGGCATCTATGGCTCAACGTTTGTCTACTGTTCGACAGTTTTCATTCTATCGCGCCTCTTTTCTTTTCTGATGGATCAAGTATCCATGTCGTCGACAGGATGAGAGTTACGAGGTGGTAGGCCTCCCGATCGACCGGAAATACTTCTGGGATGAATTCCCATTTGGGCCACGCGCAACTCTCCGAACTGATCTTTGTTTTCGACGCACCTGATTCACTTTGGTTCTCGGTGATTGCACGAGGGTTTCGATGGAAGAATCCTCTTTCCCACCCCCCATGACCCTGAGAAGCCCTGAGATCAAGGAAGTTCACTGCTTGATCTCCTTATGCAAGTTTGGCGTGTGTGAAGGATACACGGGTCCACTTTTCGACAGCTTCCCGGGACCATATACATATAAAATACAACCCACATGCATTCACGGCTGTTCACGGGCACAGGGAGGTACCTCAGGAAGTTGATCCTCAGGGCCCTTGGCTATTCGTGGCGTGACCACGCTTCGACAGGGTCAGAATCAGCGGGCAGGCTTACCCAGCAAGCCGTGTTCCTGATTAGGATGTTCGCATCTGTCATTCGATCTGAAAGGCTGGTGGTTATTTAATGGCCCCGGACGCACTTAAGGCCAAGCATTAATTCGGGCGCGCTGTTCTTTTGGCATTCCCCCTTATGATTCCTCCAGAGACGTTTGAACCATTACAGTTAAAGGGAGAAGTCATGGATATGGAATTCACTGTTGATACAGACCATCGGTACGTCCCCCTCAACCCCACCCTTGCTCATTTGACTTGCCGACTAATTAACCGTTCTCCCCTCTACTCCCGATATCGGCCAAAAATAGGAAGAGAAGGAGGAATCGGACTACTCAAAGCTGCCTCAACTGTCATACTTCCAAACGAAAGGTGCGCCGCTCTAAGCCACTCGATGTACGAGGGCTGCAGCTCAAGTCTCTTAACAAGTGCGATCGCAAGCGTCCTTGCCAGCGATGTATTCAGTTAGGACTGGTAAATTCGTCTGCAACTCCGTTCGGCGGCTCATAAGATTGACATCACCTTGTTGAAGACTGGCCTCTGCGTGTATGAAATCGACGATCCGGCTCTCAGGTGAGTCGATAAGTGGTGCGATAACAAGCGAGCATGGAGCTAATATAGTCTTCCAGGGATGACCCATCTGTCGACGAGACCACACGTTTGAAAAACAGGATCGCAGAACTGGAAAGTTTGGTTCGAGAATTACGAGGTTTGGCCGCAAATGCTCTGATTCCTGCAAACGTCGTTAACACCTTCCAGGCAAACCTCACCCCCGGTGGGCTGACGGCAATTATCGCGATGGCGATCCAACGGACAAATGGCATTCGCGCGCTACGAAGTGTGTGCCAGCCAAACGCCGTGGTCTTTCACCAGATGGGCCAGAGGAACGCTCTCCGGTACGAGGGCTGCTCAGCCCAATAAAGACGGAACCCGCATCTGAGGCTCCCCCGCACCTCTACCGCGTATCGCCTTCTCCGGCACCACCGCCGTCTATCCGATATCATGCGTTCCCGACTTCTCCATCGAACCCTCCATACGAAAACGGACGTCAACAGCCATATACCAATGGTTCTGTTTCGTATCATACACCTTCGTCCTCGCCCGCCATTCCATTCACGAATGGCCCCAATCCCGCCTCCATCCCGTCCTCATACTCGGACTCATACTCGGATGGTGGAAACTATCCTCTCTCGGGGAGTGAAGACGGCCGTGCTTATTCTGATCCATATTCACCACAGAGTTCTTCCCAACACTTCTGTCAATGCAGAACCAGCCCAGGACCAAGTGTCGCCTACGTAACACTAGCACAGCAAGTGCAAACCTCCCTGAACACTCTTAGGCAGTACACGCACCACCCCCAGAATACTTCATGTGTCCTCTATCGACGCATTGTCGAACTCAACGATGCCATGCAGTATGCTTTCGTCGGGCATTCGCCGAGGGTCGATAGAGACCCGCGTCACCTCAGCAGCATCGAGCTGCCGGATTCTATACGGCCTTCCCCGTACGATCATACCCCCGACCGGGAGCTCGTGTCTCCCACAGTCTCCACCTCCAGCGGCCAGACTTTTCACAGCTCTTCTGGCGGCGTATCCCCTCACGAGTGGAATACCCTGGCAACCGCAGGATACAATTCTTACTTCCCGCCCCAAAATGACCATCACGGACTCTATAGCCATGTAATGCCATGAACATTTTGCACCGATCCTCTCCACCGGACTATGATATATATACCACTTCTTGACAATCTGTTCCCAAAATATGCACCAGCAGTAATTATATTCCGCTCCCATTCTGTTATCCTAATATAGTACTTATCCCGATCAGCCTCTGCTAAGCAGGGGATACTACAGGTTCCACTCGAAAGTTAAATGTACGCTGGGAGGCTGGATTTGCCTTCACCACTTCATCGTCCACCAACTGCCAAATATCTCGTTCGATGAAGACTGCCTCACCATTCTTCCGAATCAGGAGAACCGTAGACAGGCGTGTTCCATATGGACCCACGTCAATAAGACCTTCCAAATTGATCGGGAAGGGTTGGACCTGAATTGTCTTACGGAGGTGAGCTCGTTCCGTGACAGGTTCAGGGGATTTCCATCTTGGGTATGTCAGGTCCATCCAAAATTAAAAAGGGCGAAAAAAAAGATGGCATGATGAGAAAATACGTACGAAAGCAGTTCAAACAGTCGGCCCACAAGCTCGTCTCCCGACATCCCCGATTCCAACGTTTTCAACACGGCATCGAAATCCCGCGAAGCGTGTCTCACTTTCGGCCATTCAGCATTAGCATCACCGATAGCGTTAGAGACGCATCCGCAGAACTTCTCCTTAGGAGCGAGGGTACGGGAAGTGATGGTCCCTCCTGAGCCATGGTTCGTGACCATTAGTCCATGGAAGTGCAACTCATCGGCATCGGATGCATCAGGAGCGAGAAGAAGGAGGTTGAACCCAGCGAAATTGGCATCCTGGGGCACAATCCTGCCAACTTCGTCTTCGAGAGGCCTAGGTTCATCGGATAGAAGGAAAGACGAGGTCAAGTAGCCCCTAGAGTGTCGGTATGCTTTCACAGGTTCTGCGATGTTCGTTCTACCAGGGTGCATCAGTCCTTCGAAGGAAAAGGATGCAGGAAGAAGCGTACAACGCTGCGATCCTGCCGGCCCGGTTGACCCCAAACCATGTTCCCCCCGCTTGAACGTCGCAGCCTGATAGAATGCTTTGACCCCCTTCCTCCTCGAAGTTGTGAAAATGTGCATCTAAAGTAGGCCTGCTGAGCAATTCATCGCGATTGCTGCATAGAATCCTGCCGACACGAGATATGATCCGTCAACCTCAGAACCTAGGCTGAGGTTCTCGATTAACGGGACTCACACTGCATAATCTTGATGATCCAGTGCCCAGAGAACTATACACATCTTATGGTGAGGTTAGGACAGTTAGGTTGAGAACCATGCCTTGACAAGCTCGTCACCTGATTGTGACGAAAGTGATCACCGTTTCTCTGCTTAAACTTTACACCGTCAACACCTGTATGCGTCCTGTCATCGCGCTTGACAACGGTGCTTCCTCCATCAAAGTAGGAGTTGTCCATGGACAGAACGAACCACCGAGGTCATCTCACTTGACGGCAAATGACACCTAACGTACTACCATAACAGTGTAGGATCATCCCGAATGCTGTCATTCGGTCTAAAGGGGACAAAACTACTTATTTCGGACACGAGTTCGCGAAGTGCAAAGACTACTCTTCACTGCACCATCGATTGCCGTTCGAGAAGGTCTGGCTGTCCCACCGCACTTGTTTAGGAGCCTTGACATGAAACATCACATTGTAAGGGGTACCTCGTCGATTGGGACGCCCAGAAAGCTGTCTGGGATGGAGTTTTCTCATCAGAAGTCCTGGGGGTGAGACGTGAACCTATTATAAGAACCATTCTGACGAGACTTCACAACCCTAGATAGATACGACAGAGTCCTCCCTGCTGATCACCGAGCCATACTTCAATCTCCCAAACATCCAGGAGATCTACGATCAGTTCGTGTTTGAGGAATATGAATTCGAGTCGTACTACCGCTGCACACGTCAGTTAATCTAAGCTCATTCGAAACGGAAACCCTCAAAGCATCACAGCCGCGTCGCTCATCCCTTATGGTACCTTGCTTTCCCAGCCAGGGCTATTGCCACCAGAATGCAGTATCATAGTGGATTCCGGGTTCAGTTTCACCCATGTCGTGCCTTTGATGGAAGGGAAAGTAGTCTGGAGTGCAGTCAAAAGGCAAGCAGTCTCTCCCTCCCATAACCTTTACTAATCATGATTCAAGACTTGACGTTGGCGGAAAGTTACTGACCAATCAGATGAAGGAGCTAGTATCATTTCGTCAGTGGAACATGATGGACGAGACCTACATCATGAACGAAGTCAAAGAGGCTTGTTGTTACGTTTCGTTAAACTTCGCGCGAGATCTAGAAACATGCCGGTGAGTCTATATGACCTAACGGTGTCGTATGTCAACTGAAGGGAGGCAGGCTCAATCTCAAAACCAACCCGATAGTCCAGGAGTATATCCTACCGGACATGTCAACAAACCGAAGAGGACGCGTACGTTCACAAGAGGATATCATCACCGAGGCCGACCAGATTTTAGTGATGAACAACGAACGATTTACGGTCCCGGAAATCATTTTTCGTCCAGATGATATCGGTAGACCACTTTTCCAAGTATGGCTTGAATCTAAATGTGTCGACTTTAGGTTTGGATCAGGCAGGCCTTTCCGCAACAATTGCCTTGTCAATATCTCTCCTCCCTCAAGACCTGCAAGGCTTATTCTGGGCCAACATTGGCTTGATCGGCGGAAATACCAGGTTTCCTGGCTTTCGATTAAGATTGTGTGTATCACGGCTACTCTTGAGTATGCCATGCTCATTATTTTCACCCTCGAAGGATGTCTGAGTTGCGATCCCTGGCTCCTTCCGATTGCGAAGTCGTCATCTACGAATGCGATGAGTACGTTTCTTGACGATGTTTTGCCAAGTCCGTTGGCCTAACGTTACACTTCCTCTACTAGCCCCATCTCGGAAGCCTACAACTCAGCCCTCGGGTTTGCCAGCATGCCGGAATTCAACCGGCATCTCCTCACACGTACAGAGTACTCGGAAAGCGGAAGCAATGCTTCCCGCAGAAAGTTCCACGACTGGAAGCCTCGCGAAGCAGATAAGGGGGAAGCGGCGAAAGCAAAAGGAAAGCAGAGAGACGATGATCGCTCTCAGGGACACATAAAGCTCACGAGGACGAGAACGAGAACGATACCTGCTTCGGCGAGCACCGCGAGGAGGCGTTAGATGAATTGGATCATGCCTTTTGGCCTCATTGTATGTAAGTGCATATTCCAAGCAGACTACGGAATCTAGATCGGGTACCGGGAAGACTTTGGGCTATACGACGCGCAGCGTCGTAAGAAACTAAATCCAACTCATTTGTTTCTTTTTCCCGTCTCAATAACACCTGGAAATGGTCTCCGGGGGTATGTATCTTCAAACTTGGGAGAATTTTCAATTCGGTCTCAATCGTACATAATTTGCAATGAGAAATGAATGCCTTGAAGAATACATTACGATATCAATGTTTCCCATGTCCGTCACGGTCCGCGTGGAACAGAAAAACACGAGATTCGCCTCTATAAAAACGAGGCCCGGGTGGAAACAATCAAGAGATAAGAAAATGATAAGAACAAAACACTCGTAGAAAAAAAAACATTGACTGAACCTTGGTATATTTCGGGTTGAGGGCGTGGTACTTACTACGGGCCCACAGGTACATCATGAATCATGATGAGTAAGATCCATTGGTTAGTCCGCAGTCCTGTTTCCTTCCCCTCCAGGGTTCAACATTTGCGGGATCGACTAGCGTTCGAGCAGTCCAATCACGGA
>Ga0307516_10005991_pt1 | contig 14373 bp, 10 predicted proteins | sample 19_EM_MG_FD_203310 | JGI IMG/M metagenome (GOLD analysis project Ga0307516, IMG submission 203310) | Populus trichocarpa ectomycorrhiza microbial communities from riparian zone in the Pacific Northwest, United States - 19_EM | ecosystem: Host-associated > Plants > Roots > Unclassified | place... | reverse complement strand
CAATCTCGGCTGGGCCCAGGAGCTGTGCATCTACATGTTCATCTGGATGGCCAAGTTCGGCGCCGCCTACGGCGTGCGCCACGGCACCCACGTGGGCGTCGACGTGCTGGTGCGCGCGCTGCCGCCCGCCAAGGCGCGCTGGCTCACGATCATCGGCCTGTCCGGGGGCGCGCTGTTCACGGTGGTGATCGGCACGATGGGCGCGGTGCTGGTCTGGGACGACGGCATGCATTACGCGGTGGTGCACGCGCTGGGCCGACCCGAGGGTGACCTGTCCGAAGGCGCGACCACGCCCGACCTCGAATTGCCCGTGTGGATCGAGTACCTGGCCATCCCGCTCGCTTCCTACCTGATGTGCTTCCGGTTCCTGCAGGTGCTGGTCAAGTTCGTGAAGACGGGTGAGCTGCCCAAGCACGAGGTCGCCCACGTCGAAGGGCTGGAGGACGTCGACAACTACGAGCCGACGCCGCAAGGGAGCATCACGAAATGAACCATCTTGCTTCAAATCAGACGCGGGACGAGCGACGGGCCGCCCCTAGCCGGCCCGCGGTCCCCTCGGGGGACGGAGCGCCGTACCCGGCGCGGGAGGGGCTCCAATGAGCGCGCTCATCATCTTCTCGCTGCTCGTGGTGCTGATGCTCACGGGCATGCCGATCTCGATCGCGCTCGGCCTCACGGTCATGAGCTTCTTCTTCTTCCTGAGCGACGTGCCGATGGCCAGCGTCGGGTTGAAGCTGTTCGAGGGGCTCAACAGCTTCCCGATCATGGCGATTCCGTTCTTCATCCTCGCGGGCAACTTCCTCACCAACGGGGGCGCGGCGAAACGGATGATCCACTTCGCCGCGACCATGGTCGGCCACATGTACGGCGGCCTGGGCCTCGCGGCAGTGCTCGCCTGCGCGATGTTCGCGGCGATCTCGGGCTCGTCGGTGGCCACCGTCGTGGCCGTCGGCACCATCATGATGCCGGCAATGACGGCGGCGGGCTATCCGAAGCGCTTCTCGGCCGGCGTGATCACCACGTCGGGCGCGCTGGGCATCCTGTTCCCGCCGTCGATCAACCTCGTGATCTTCTCGATCGCCACGTCGGGCATGAGCGCCACCGGCCCGAACGGCGAACCGGTGTCCACGGCCTCGGTCGGCGACCTGTTCATCGCGGGCGTCATTCCCGGCCTCGTGCTCGCGCTGCTGCTGGGCATCACGACCTTCTATCGCGCCAAGAAGTTCGACTACCCCCGCATGCCGCGCGCGTCGTGGGGCGAGCGCTGGAAGGCGTTTCGCGAGGCGTCGTGGGGACTGGCGCTGATCTTCATCGTGGTCGGCGGCATCTACTCGGGCATGTTCACGCCGACCGAGGCTGCGGCCATCGCCGCCGTGTACTCGTTCGCGATCTCCGTCTTCATCTACAAGGACATGAAGATCACGCACGTGCCCGCGATCCTGCGCAACGCCGCCGCGATGAGCGCGATGCTGCTGTACATCATCACGAACGCCGTGCTGTTCTCGTTCCTGCTGACCTCCGAGCAGATCCCGCAGGCGATGGCGGCCTGGATGACGCACCAGGGCTTCGGCATCATCGTGTTCCTGTTCCTGGTCAACATCATCCTGCTGGTGGCCGGCAACTTCATGGATCCGTCGGCCATCGTGCTGATCATGGCACCGATCCTGTATCCGATGGCCGTGAAGCTGGGCGTCAACCCGATCCACATGGGCATCCTGATGGCCGTCAACATGGAGGTGGGCATGTGCCACCCGCCGGTGGGGCTGAACCTCTACGTGGCCTCGGGCATCACGAAGATGGGCATCTCCGAGCTCACGGTGGCGGTGTGGCCGTGGCTGCTGACGATGATCGGCTTCCTGATCGCCGTCACCTACTGGGAACCACTGTCCTTGTGGCTACCGCTCCTGTTGAAGCACTGACGTGAAGACAAGGCCCCGGCCGCGCGAGCGACCGGGGCCTTTTCGCCTGGGGCCTGCCGGACCACCGACGCGCCGCCGCGACAGGCGGGGTCGCCGCGCCCGCTAAGATCGCGCTTCCGCCCCGCGGCCCTCGTGTCTCCATGCGCCTCCTTCCCCCTGTTTCATCCGCTTCGTCCCTGGCCGCGCGCGCCCTTCCCCATCTCGCTCCCCTTGCGATCGCCTGCGGCCTGGCGCTGCAGGCCGGTGCGGCGCATGCGCAGGAAGCGCTGGCCATCGACCCGGATCCCAAGGGCAAGGCCGGCAGCGTGCCGCTGCGCACCCTCGACGCGCGCGTGCGCATCGGCGCGGAACGCGTGCGCCTGCCCGGTGGCGAACACATGGGCCTGGTCGGGATGACGGAGTTGCTCAACGTCGGCGGCGAGTGGTGGGTGGGTCCGGGCGTGTACGGCGCCGCGTGGGGCCGGCGCGGCGGGCTGTTCGTGCCGGGTGTCGAAGGCGCCTGGTCGCATCCGTTCAACGACTGGCTGGGCGTGGACGCAGGCGTGTTCGCCGGCGGCGGCGGCGGTGCCGCGGCGCCGGTGGGCGGCGGCCTGATGCTGCGACCGCACCTGGACCTGGTGTTCCGGCTTCCCGGCTTCTACACCGGTCCGACCGTGTCCAAGGTGTGGTTCACGAGCGGCAAGATCAACTCGACACAGGTCGGCTGGATGCTGAACTTCGATTCGTCGTTCCGCTATCGTCCTGCCGCCTTCACGGGGTCGGCCACCGATGGCAGCGCGACCGGGCTGGGCTTCGATCACGTCGACGCGATGGTGACCTTCGCGAAGCCACGCAGCTCGACCACGACCTCCGGCACGCCGCTGACGAGCCGCATCGGCCTGGTGGGCCTGCGCGCCGAGCGCGTCGTCGATGGCCCGTTGTGGGCGGGCGTCGAGACGGCCGGTGCCGCCAGCGGCGGCGTGGCCGGCTATGCCGAGGTGCTGGGCACCGCCGGCCTGCGCTGGCCGGTCATCACTGATCGGCTGAGCCTGGGCGTGCGCGCGTCGGTGGGGCTGGCCGGCGGCGGTGGCATCGACACAGGCGGCGGCCTGCTGGTCAAGACGGCCGCGGGCGCCACCCTGCGCCTGACCGACACGCTGGGCCTGGGCGCCGAGGTGGGTCTCGTCGACGCGCCGCAGGGCCACTACAAGGCCGCCACGGGCGCCGTGTCGCTGAACTGGGCACTGGACGTACCGCAGGGCGACCTGGGCAACTGGCTCGACAAGCGGTCCGGCACGCCGACGCGCATGGAGTTCGGTTCCGCGGTGGAGCGCTACCGCGCGGCGCGCAAGGACGGCCACACGGAGGCGCTGGACGCCGTCGTGCTGCAGATCAATCGCTTCGTGACGCCCAACGTGTACTTGACCGGCCAGGCGCACAGCGCCTTCGCCGGCGGCGCGGGGGCCTACTCGGTGGGCCTGTTCGGCGTCGGCGCGCAATTGCCCGTCACGTCGCGTATCCGCCTCGGCGCCGAGGCGCTGGCCGGCGCGGCGGGCGGCGGTGGCGTCGACACCCAGGGCGGCGCCGTCGTCCAGGCACGCGCCTACGCGGACGTCACGCTCACGCACTCGCTGTCGCTGCGGATCGGCGGCGGCAAGATCAAGTCGGTGCACGGCGGACTGAATGCGCCGGTGGTGGACGCGGCGCTCGTCTTCAGTTTCGGTGTGGACCGCGCCGGCAAGCACTGAGCGCCGAGGGCGTCGGGCGCGGGATTTGCTGCGTGAACCCGCTGCGCAACCGTTCGCGCATCGAGGAACCGCCATGCCCCGCTCGATCTGGAAAGGCGCCATCGCCTTCGGCCTCGTCCACGTACCCGTGGCGCTGTACCCGGCCTCGCAGGAAGACGACATCGACTTTTCCTGGCTCGACAAGCGCTCGATGGATCCCGTCGGCTACCAGCGCATCAACAAGCGCACCGGCAAGCCCATCACGAAGGAAAACATCGTCAAGGGCGTGAAGCAGGAGGACGGCGCCTACGTGCTGGTGGACGAGGACGAGATCCGCAACGCCTATCCGAAGACGATGCAGACGATCGAGATCGAGGCGTTCGTCAAGGCCTCCGAGATCCCGTTCGTCTACCTCGAGAAGCCGTACTACCTGGAGCCGATCGCCAAGGCCGACAAGGTGTACGCCCTGCTGCGCGAGGCGATGATCGCACACGGCGTGATCGGCATCGCGCGTGTCGTGATGCACACCAAGGAGCACCTGGCCGCGCTGATGCCGGACGGCCCGATGCTCGTGCTCAACACGCTGCGCTGGGCCAGCGAGGTGCGCAACTGGGACGAGCTGCGCATCCCGGCCGCGGGCAAGGCCGCCGCGAACCTGAAGGACGCCGAGCTGAAGATGGCCGGCCAGCTGGTCTCCGAACTCACCGTGAAATGGAAGGCCGAGAGCTACCACGACCACTTCGCCGAGGCCATCAACAACCTGATCAAGGCGAAAGCCGAGGCCGGCGATACCGAGGAGGTCACGCCGATCGAATCCCCGGTGGACACCTCGGCGCCGTCCAACGTGGTCGACCTCACCGCCCTGCTGAAGAACAGCCTGGGCAAGCGCCGCGGCCCCGCTGCAGAGGTCGTCGAGGCGTCCACCGCCGCGCCCGCGCCGGCACGCAAGTCGGCCGCCCGGACGGCGTCCCGGATCGCGCCGACCAAGGCGAAGCCGGTCGCGAGGAAGGGAGCACTGGCTCCGCGCGCCAAGGCCGCTGCCGCGCCGGCACGCAAGCGCGCCTGACCCGCGGGAACCGGGTTGCCTGGGCATGCGCGATGCCGTTGCGCCCATGGCCATCGCACCTCGCATCTCGACGCCGCGATGAAAGCGTTGCAGGCAGTCGAGCAAGTCCCGAGCGCCGCGCCGGCGCGATGCCCCGAGAATGGTCGGCTCACAGGCCGATCCCAAGGGTGCGCATGAAGTTCTCGGAATATGTCGCGTGCGACGCCACGCAACTGGCCGCGCTCGTCGCGCGACGCGAAGTCGGTGCCGACGAACTGCTGACCCTTGCGCTCGCGCAACACGAACGCACGCATGCGCGCATCAACGCGATCTGCCATCCGATGGTGGGCGAAGCGCGGGCACGGCTCGCCGAGGCGCCGCTCGCGGGTCCGTTCGCCGGCGTGCCCTTCCTGTTGAAGGACGGCGTCCAGGACGTCGCGGGCCTGCCCACCGGCTACGGCAGCGCCGGCATGCGGCGCATCGTGCCCGCAGCGTCGGCCCACGTCGTGCGGCGCTATCTCGACGCCGGGCTCGTGGTGTTCGGCAAGACCAACCTGCCCGAGTTCGCGCTGAAGGCCGTCACCGACTCGCGCGTCAACGGTCGTACCAACAACCCGTGGAACTTCGACCACACGCCGGGCGGCTCCAGCGGCGGCGCCGCGGCCGCCATCGCCGCGGGCATCGTGCCCATGGCCGCGGCGTCGGACGGCGGGGGCTCGATCCGCATCCCGGCGGCCTGTTGCGGTCTCTTCGGCCTGCGTCCGTCGCGCGGACGCGTCTCGTGCGGCCCGGGCATGGGCGAGGCCTGGTTCGGCGCCTCCAGCGAGGGCGTGATCTCGCGCAGCGTGCGCGACACCGCGCGCGTGCTCGACGCGATCGCCGGCCCCGAGCCGGGCGACGCGTTCGCCGTGGCGCCGCCCACCACGCCGTACGCCGACGCGATGCAACGGCCGCCGCGGCGCCTGCGCATCGGCTTCACCACCGTCTCGCCGCTGGGCACCGACGTCCATCCGGAGGCCGTCGCGGCCGTGGCCGATGCGGCCAGGTTGCTCGCGTCGCTCGGGCACGACGTGGCGGAGGCGGCACCGGCCATCGACGGCCCGCTGCTCGCCCGCTGCTACCTGCACATCTACTTCGGCCAGGTGCCCGCCGCGATGGCCCAGGCGTACGCGGCCGGCGCGCGACGCGGCGAGTTCGAGCTGATGACGCGCATCATCGAGACACTGGGCAAGGCCACGTCCGCTGCCACGCTGACCACGCACCTGGCCTTGTGGAACCAGCACGCCCGCGCGCTCGCCGACTTCCACCGGCGCTTCGACCTCCTGCTGACCCCCACGCTCGCGCATCCCCCCGTGCGTCACGGCGCGGGCGACCCGCCGATGGCGCAGCAGGCCGTGCTGGACGTGCTCGATCGCACCGGCCTCCTCGCCCTGCTCGCCCGCACCGGCGCGCTGGCGTCGACCGTCGACAAGATCGCCACCGACAGCCTGCAGTACGTGCCGTTCACGCAACTGGCCAACCTCACCGGCACGCCCGCCATGAGCGTGCCGCTGCACTGGACGGCCGACGGACTGCCGCTGGGGGTGCAGTTCGTGGCGCCGTTCGGGCAGGAGGATCTGCTGCTGCAGCTGGCGGCGCAACTGGAACAGGCGCGGCCGTGGTTCGATCGCCTGCCGGCGTGGGTCGCCGCCGAGTCGCGATGAAGACGCCGCTTCGCCGGTGGGTTCTGCTCGCCGCTCTTGCCGTCGGAGGCAAGCCGGTCTGCTTCGTGAACCTGCACTTGGACCTGGCGCCTTGAGCCGTGTGTCGAGCGAGCGCAGCGCCCTCCCACCTGTCGAGGGAGGCGGACAAGACCGACCCAGTCGAAGCGCAAAAAAGAGAAAGGGCTCGCGCCGATTGCCGGAGCGAGCCCTCGCAGGTGGCGTTGCCGCCGATCAGAACGGAATGTCGTCGTCCATGTCGTCGAACCCCGTCGAGGCCTTCGGTGCCGGGCGCGGCGAAGGTGCCGGGGCCGGGCGCGCGGCCGGGCGTGCCGGACGGTCTTCGCGGTCTCCGCCGTCGACGCCGTCGCGCGGGGCGAGATAGCGCCCACCCGTGCCACCGCCGCCGCCTTCTTCGGCGCCGCCGCTGTCGCGACCGCCGAGCATCTGCATCTGCTCGGCGACGATGTCGACCGTATTGCGCTCGATGCCGTCCTTGTCGGTGTACTTGCCGTACTTCAGGCGCCCTTCGATGTAGACGGGCTTGCCCTTCTTCAGGTATTCGCCGGCGATCTCGGCCAGGCGGTCATAGAACGTGACGCGATGCCACTGGGTGTCTTCGATGCTCTCCCCGCTGGCCTTGTCCTTGCGGCGGCTGGACGTGGCAACGGAGACGTTGCAGATGGCGGTGCCGCCGGGCGTGTAGCGAACCTCGGGATCGCGCCCGCAGTTGCCGATGAGGATGACCTTGTTGACTGACGCCATGTGCGTACTCCAGGAAATGTGGGGGACGGCTCCCCCGTGGCCGGCCGCCGGAATTGGCGGCTACTTGCCTCCCGCGCCATGGCCGGCTGCCCGGGTCGTAGACACGCCAGGGCGCCGTTCCGGCGGCGGAAGGTGAGGCTCGATTATGCCGGTGCGGGCGCGGGGGCGCCTCGGGCAAATCCTCGGGTTTCGCGGGCGAAAGGCGCGTCCCGGTATCCTGGGCGCACGGCGAGCGCGTCCGCGACGCCAGCGGGCCTCGCGCCGAGCGACCGCTCGCGCTGAGACGGCTCAGGGTTCCCCCTCCCAGTAGTCGAGGTCGGTCTCGAGCCGGTTCATCCGTGCGAAGCCAAAGTCGTTGCCCGCCACGCGCGCGCTCGTCAGCACCTTGCCCGAGTCGGGATACTCGACGACCTCCGGCACGTCCTTGGTCGAGATCGACAGGTATTTCAGCGGAGCGTCCGAGGTGTTGATCATCTGGTGCGGGTAGTCCGGGCCGGGCGGCACGAACACGATGTCGCCCGCCTTGACCGCGAGCATCTCGCCGGCCACGCGCATCGTGCCGTGGCCTTCGAGCACGATGAACATCTCCTCCTGCGCATGGTGCAGGTGGTAGGGGCAGCCACGCTTGCCGGGCTGGAGCACGTCGACGCTGGCCCCCATCTTGAGCGCGGCCGTGCCCCGCGCCAGGCGGGCACCCATGCCGTCGTACAGCGGCTCGCGCACGTCGCGCGTCAGGGGGGTTTCGTCGAAGTTGCGGATCAGCTTGGCACGGAGTTCTTCTGCTTTGGTCGACATGGGGTCTCCGGTGGATTCAGGGTGCTGCGACCATTCTGCGATACACGGCCTTGCCCTGTCCCGCGCTGCTGGCTATCGCCCGGCATCGTGCACGGCCGCCAAGAACATGCCCGCCGTCTTCGGCAGCAACGCCGGCGACCATGTCGGCTCAGGGGCTTCGGCCCCTTTTTCCATGGCGCGACGCATCCGCGCCCCGGGCTTGGGCGTTTTCGCGTCGAATCCCGACGTAATCGATCGATTCCGCGCCGGGCGCGCTTGCCGGTGCCCTGTACCATGGAGCCCTTTCCCTCGGCCCCTCCGTCGTCCAGTTCCTGGCGCGCCGCGCGGCCCGCACCCGGCCCTCCCCGTGTCTGATTTCGACTACGACTACGACTTCGATTCCCTGCCGACCACGCGTCCCGCGGGGCTGGCGGCCAACGAGGCCGTGCGCGGCGGTGTTCAAGGGATTGCCGATCCTGCCCGACGCCGTGGCGCGAACGCACAGGATCTGCACGCCATCCTGCAGGAAGTCTTCGGCTACAGCGCCTTCCGCGGCGAACAGCACGACATCATCCGCACGGTGACGAGCGGCGACGACGCCATGGTGCTGATGCCCACCGGCGGCGGCAAGAGCCTGTGCTACCAGGTGCCGGCCATCGCGCGCCACCGCGCGGGCCTGGGGGTGACGCTGGTCATCAGCCCGCTGATCGCGCTGATGCACGACCAGGTCGGCGCGCTCGAGGAACTGGGCGTGCACGCTGCCTTCCTCAACTCGTCGCTGTCGGGCGAGGCCGCGCAGAACGTCGAGCGCGAGATGATGAGCGGCCGGCTGGTGATGCTCTATGCGGCGCCCGAGCGCGTGACCAACCCGCGCTTCATGGCGATGCTCACGGCGCTCGACGAGCGCGGGCTGCTGAGCCTTGTGGCCATCGACGAGGCGCACTGCGTCAGCCAGTGGGGCCACGACTTCCGCGAGGACTACCTGCAGCTCGCGCAACTGCACGAGCGCTTCCCCAACGTGCCGCGCGTGGCGCTCACGGCCACCGCCGACGACCACACCCGCGCGGACATGCGCGAGCGTCTCGCGCTCGCCGGCGCGCGCGAGTTCATCTCCAGCTTCGACCGGCCCAACATCCGCTACACGATCGTCGAGAAGGACGAGGCGAAGAAGCAGCTGCTGCGCTTCCTGCGCGACGAGCACGAAGGCGACGCCGGCATCGTCTATTGCCAGAGCCGCAAGAAGGTGGAGGAGTCCGCCGCCTGGCTGACGTCCGAAGGCATCCCGGCGCTCGCGTACCACGCGGGCCTGGACGCCGACGTGCGCCGCCGCCACCAGGATCGGTTCCTCCGCGAGGATGGCCTCGTGATGTGCGCCACCATCGCGTTCGGCATGGGCATCGACAAGCCCGACGTGCGCTTCGTCGCGCACCTGGACCTGCCCAAGAACATCGAAGGCTACTACCAGGAGACGGGCCGCGCGGGCCGCGACGGCGAGGCCGCCGACGCCTGGATGGCCTACGGCCTGGCCGACGTCGTCAACCAGCGCCGCATGATCGACGACAGCCCGGCCGGCGAGGAATTCAAGAAGCTGCAGCGCGGCAAGCTCGACGCGCTGCTGACGCTGGCCGAAGCGCACGACTGCCGCCGCGTGCGCCTGCTCGCGTACTTCGGCGAGAAGAGCGCGCCCTGCGGCAACTGCGACAACTGCATCGCCCCGCCGGCCACCTGGGACGCAACCGAGGCGGCGCGCATGGCGCTGTCCACGGTCTATCGCTTTCGCCAGCACTCGGGCCTGAGCTTCGGCGCCGGCCACCTGATCGACGTGCTGCGTGGCAAGGTCACCGACAAGACGACGCAGCACGGCCACGGCTCGCTGTCCACGTTCGGCATCGGCGCCAAATGGTCGGAACAGCAATGGCGCGGCGTGATCCGCCAGCTGCTGTCGCTGGGCCACCTGCAGTCGGAAGGCGAATACACCACGCTGGTGCTCACCGACAGCGCGCGCGCCGTGCTCAAGGGCGAGATCACGATCACGCTGCGCGAGGCGCGCGAGCTGCCGCGCGGCAGCGGTCGCACGAAGCGCGTGCGCACCGAAGGCGGCCGCTCGGCTAGTCCCGCGGCCGCGGCGCTGCAGGCCAAGCTGGACGAACCCGCCAAGGTACGCCTGGCCGCGCTGCGCGCGTGGCGCTCCGAAGTGGCGCGCGAGCACAACCTGCCGGCCTACATCGTGTTCAACGACGCCACGCTGGCGCAGATGGCGCTCACCGCGCCCGCCACGCTTGACGAGTTGTCGGGCATCAGCGGCGTTGGCGCGAAGAAGCTCGAGGCCTACGGGCGCGAAATCCTGCGGGTGCTGGAGTCGTCGGACGCCTGACCGGGCCCCGCGCGCCATCGCCCCCTGGCGAGCGGCGACCGGGCGGCGGCGCGATGATGCGCGCCACGCGTCGCCCACGGCCCGCACGCTTGCGTGCGCGCTCCCCGCGCCCATGGCGTGACGCACGCGTGCTCGCGCGCGTGACCAGAACACCGCGCCCCGCGTCCGCCACGGGCGCCTTCCCGAGACAACGCCTTCGCATGACGACCTCCTCGAGTGCTTTCCGCGCCAGCGCCTTCGCGCCGTTCATCCCCTTGCTGTTCGTGGTGTTGTGGAGCACCGGCTTCATCGGCGCGAAGCTGGGACTGCCCGATTGCGAGCCGCTCACGTTGCTGAGCCTGCGCTACGCCGCGGTGCTCCTGCTGATGGGTGCGGTCGCGTTCGCCACGCGGGCGCCGTGGCCCGCGTCACGCGCGCAGTGGCTGCACATCGGCGTGTCCGGCCTGCTGATCCACGCTGTGTACCTGGGTGGCGTGTTCACCGCGATCCGGCTCGGCCTGCCAGCCGGCGTCACGGCGCTGGTGGTCGGCCTGCAACCCGTGCTCACCGCGCTGGGCGCCGGGCTGTTCCTGCGCGAACGCGTGCGCGCCGCGCAATGGGTCGGACTGGCCCTCGGGCTGGCCGGCGTCGTGCTGGTGGTCGCGAACAAGGTGGCGGGCGGGCCGGCGGCGGCGGCGCTGCTGGTGCCGGCGGTCATCGCTCTCCTCGGCATCACCGCCGGCACCCTGTACCAGAAGCGCTTCTGCGCCAGCTTCGACCTGCGCACCGGCTCAGTGATCCAGTTCCTCCCCTGCCTCGCCGTCACCGGTCTGGCGGCCTGGCGCACCGAGACGATGGTCGTGCACTGGACGCCGGCGTTCATGTTCGCGCTCGCCTGGCTGGTGCTGGTGCTCTCGCTGGGCGCGGTGAGCCTGCTCAACGTGCTCATTCGCAGCGGCAGCGCCGTCAACGTGGCCAGCCTGTTCTACCTGACGCCGCCCACCACCGCGCTGATCGCCTGGGCGATGTTCGGCGAGACGCTCACCGGCCTCGCCCTGGCGGGCATGGGGCTGGCGGTGCTGGGGGTGTGGCTGGCGCGCAAGTAGCCCGACCGCGCCGCCGCGGGAGCGTCAGTTGTATTCGCGCTCGTCCCGCGCCTTCAACAGCTTGGGCGTGATCTCCACGGTGTTGACCGTGTCCGACACCCATACCGTGCCGTCCTGGACCGTGATCTGCCACGCCATCGTGCGCGCCACCATCCTGCCCAGCGCCTGCGACACGTCGGGTTCGACAGCCCACACCTCCACCTTGGGCGCGCGATTCAACTTGCCCACCAGCGCGGCCCACCAGATCGGCGTGCTGGCGATGTAGCTGTAGACGGTCACCTTCTCGGCGCGGCTGCTGGCCTTGTTGAGCCGCCGGTCGTCGGGCTGCCCCACCTCGATCCAGTGGATGACCTGGCCGGTGAGATCCACCTGCCACAGATCAGGCTCGTCGACGTCCCACAGGCTCTTGGCCAGCACCAGGTCGCCCTTCTCGCGGTCGGCCGGCACATTCAACGCGTAGGCCAGCACGCGCATCAACATGCGCTCGTCGGTCTCCGACGGATGGCGGGCGATCGTCAGCTCGTGGTCGCCATAGACGTTGCGGTCCATGTCGGCGAGTTGCAGCCGGACCTTGTGAATCGTTGCTTTGAGGGCCATCGCCCATTGTCCGCGAGAAACCCCGCGCGCCACGTTCGGGGTCCCCTGACCCCGCCGTTACAGCGACGCGTCCCCGCAGAGCACCAGCGTGCGGCCGCCCATGTCGAACTGGATGGAGACGGTGAAGCACATGCGCGAGCCCTGCAGCGTCATGTAGGGGCGCGTCACCTGGGCCATGTTGGGCGCGGCCTCGGCGCCGCGGAAGTAGGCGCGGCGCGACCAGCGCGCGTGGCTCGTGTCGTGCAGGGGCGCGAAGCGCTCCACGCTCTGCAAATGCTGGCGCGACAGCCCCGGGCGGAACGCGTTGTGCACGACCTGGCGGCCCTGCTTGTCCAGCAGGTAGCACATGTCCGCTCCTGGCTGCGACAGGAAACGGCCGCAGGCGTCGTCCATGGTCGCGCCGCCGGCCAGCAGCACGCTGGCGAGCTCGATCGACTGCTTGTACGGCGACATCTGTTCGTGCCACAACCGATCGTCGGTGGCCGACTGGCGGTCGAAGCGATCCCAGGCGGCACGCAGCGCATGCAGGCCGGCGCCACTGGCGAGCGCGGGCGCCGGGCGGCCGAAGTGGTAGCCCTGGACGAAATCGACGTCGCAGCGCAGCGCGGTGTAGGCGCCCTCGTCCGTCTCGATGCCTTCCATCAGCACCAGGCACCCGCACTCGTGCAGCAGCGACACCATCTGCGATGCGATGCGCCGCGCATGCGGATCCACTTCCGCGCGCACGACCACGCTGCGATCGAGCTTGACGATCTCGGGACGCAGCCGGAACACGCGGTCGAAGTTGGAATGGCCGGCGCCGAAGTCGTCCAGCGACACGAGGCAGCCCAGCTCGCGCAACTCGTCGATGCGACGGTCGAAGTCGGCGTCGTCGGGCAGCGTCGACTCGAGCACCTCGATCACGACTTGCCCCGGACGCAGTCCGTGCGCGGCGAGCGCGTCGGCGATCTCGCGGATGACGGGGCCGGCCGACGACGCCAGCGAGCGCGGGTGCACGTTGAGGAACAGCCACTCGTCGGCGTCCTTGCCCGCGTACGCGGCCAGGTGCTGCAGCAGCGATGCGCGGTCGAGGCTCACGCGGGCCTCGTCGGCATCGACGCTGGCGAACAGCGCCATGGGCGGCACCGGCGCGCCGGTGTCGATGCGCGCGGCGCGCAGGAGCGCCTCGTGGCCGATGGCGCGGTGATGCGTCAGGCTGTAGATCGGCTGGAAGTGCGAGGCGAGGCGGTGGCCGAGATAGTCGGAGGTCACGCCGGGCACGCCGCGGGCGCGCGGCGACGCCGCCGCACCGACGCCTGCGGGAGGCGGCGCGTCGGGGGTCGATTCGCTGGCGGCGGTCATGGAAGCGTGATGCGGTGACACGGCGGAAATGGCAAGGCGGCCGCAGATGGCGTTCGCATTGCATTGAGGGGGATCTGGCGCGGAGGCCTTGCAAGAAGCCGGCCCGCAGCCCTGCGATGTCTTCGGATCGGCCGCGATTGTGCCAAGTTGAGCACACCCTATCCATGATCCGGGCGGCGCGGACGCGCCCGCATGCCAACTTCTGCCGTGATCGGGGCACCGCGATGAAAGCGCCCGTGCCGCGCCGACGTCAGTCCTGCATACGCATCAGGGTATTGATGCTGGCCGCCGACTCCAGCAGCCGCGGCAGCAGGCGCTTGCGCATCTGGTCGGGCGGCATGCGCTGGTCCTGGGCGCTGACGTTGATCGCGGCCACCACGCGCCCGGCGCGGTTGACGATGGGCGCGGCCATCGACACCAGGCCTTCCTCGAGCTCCCCGTGCACCAGCGCATGTCCCTCGCGTCGCACGCCGTCCAGCAGCGACATCAGCGCGTCGACGTCGGTGACCGTGCGCTCGGTGCGGGCCACCAGCGGCACGCGCGCGAGACGCGCGCGCCGCTCCGTCTCCGGCAAGCCGGCCAGCAACACGCGGCCCATCGCCGTGCAATAGGCCGGCAGCCGGCTGCCCGGCCCGAGGCTGATCGCCATGATCTTCTTGGCGGGTACGCGCAGCACGTAGACGATGTCGTCGCCGTCCAGCACCGCGGCCGATGACGACTCGTGGATGTCCTGCACCAGCTCCTCCATCACGGGCTGCGCCAGGTGCCACACCGGCTGCGAGCTGAGGTAGGCGAAGCCCAGTTCCATCACGCGCGGGGTCAACCGGAACAGCCGCCCTTCGGCCTCGACGTAGCCGAGCTGCTGCAAGGTGAGCAGGATGCGCCGCGCGCCCGCCCGCGTGAGCCCGCTGCGCTCGGCCGCGCTCGTGAGCGTCTGCGCGGGCGCGTCGGCGCCGAAGCTGCGCAGCACGGCCAGGCCGCGCGCGAACGACTGCACGAAGGCGTCGCCGGGACGGTTCGCGGCAGGCGCTGCGGGCTCGGCGGCGGGGGCAGTGGATTCGTCGGGC
>Ga0307516_10005990_pt1 | contig 14373 bp, 10 predicted proteins | sample 19_EM_MG_FD_203310 | JGI IMG/M metagenome (GOLD analysis project Ga0307516, IMG submission 203310) | Populus trichocarpa ectomycorrhiza microbial communities from riparian zone in the Pacific Northwest, United States - 19_EM | ecosystem: Host-associated > Plants > Roots > Unclassified | place... | reverse complement strand
CGATGGCTCGCGCACTGTAGCGTGCTTGGCCTCGTGGCGAGCCTGGCCCTGTCCTTGCCCGCACGCGCGCAGCCTGCTGCCGCGGCCACCCCTGCGGCTTCGGCGCGCAAGCTCGTGCTGGTGGTCGGCGACAGCCTGTCGGCCGAGTACGGCCTGACGCGCGGCAGCGGCTGGGTCGCGTTGCTCGAAGCGCGGATCGCGCAGAAGAAGCTGCCGGTCAGCGTGGTCAACGCGAGCATCAGCGGCGACACCACCTCGGGTGGCCGCTCACGCCTGCCGCAGTTGCTTCGCTTGCACCGGCCCGCCGTGGTGGTGCTCGAACTCGGTGGCAACGACGCGCTGCGCGGGCTGCCGCTCGACACCAGCCGCGAGAACCTGGCGCAGATGGCGCGTGCCGCAAAAGCCACCGGCGCCAAGGTGCTGGTGCTCGGCGTGCAGGTGCCGCCGAACTACGGCCGCCAGTACACCGACCAGTTCTTCGCGGTGTTCGCTGCGGTCGCCAAGGCCGAAGGCACGGCGCTCGTGCCCTTCATGCTCAAGGGTGTGGCCGACGGGCCGCAGGCGGCCGAGATGTTCCAAGCCGACCGCATCCACCCGAAGGCCGCGGCCCACCCACTGATTCTGGACAACGTGTGGCCGGCGCTGGAGCCCTTGCTGCGCTGAGCGTTCGAAAGGCCAGCCCAAGCCACCCGCGGCGGGGTGGCCTCTCACCCTGAATCAGTTGTCCTTGCGGTCGGGCCGCTCGCGGCCGGGTTTGTCGTCGCGGCGCTCTTCACGGCGTTCGTCGCGTGCCGACTCGGCGCGCGCACGCGCCGGCGGCTCGGGCCGCCGTGCATCCGGCGCTGCCGGCCGCGGCGCTTCGGCCGCAGGCCTGGCGGGTGCCGGTGCTTCGACCGGCTTCGGCGGCGCCGGCTGTTCGGCGCGTTGCGGCGGCCTCGCTGCCGCGGCCGGTGGTGCTTCGGCGCGCGGCGCCTGGCGGCGCTCTTCGGTCGGTGGCTGCGGCACCGGCGGACGGCGGACCGGTGCTTCGGCCGCGGGCGCTCGCGCCCCGGGCCGCTCGGCCGCTTCGCGCGGCGGCGCGGGGCGAGTCGGTGGCGCCACAGGCTGGGGTTGCGCAGTCGGTGCCACCGGCTGTGGCGGAGCCACCGGTCGGGCCGGTGCCACCGCGGCAGGTGCCGGGCTGGGTGCGGGCGCCGGTGCTGGCGCGGGGATCACCTCACGGCCCGGACCACGGCGGTCATCACCCGCACCCGGCGGGCGACGCCCCGGCGCTTCATTGCCGGGCCGCTGCGGAGGCACCGCATTGGCGGGCGGCGTGGCCGGCGTGCCCACGGCAGCAGGCGCGGCGGGAGTTGTGGGGGTCGCAGGAGCCACCGGGCGGTTCGGCGTCGGATCGGTGCGGCCAGCGTCCTGACCCGGCCTGCGGTCGCCGCGATCACCACGGTCACTGCGGTCACCACCACGCCCGCCCTCGGGGCCCTGCCCCGGCGCACGGCCTGCGTCCGCACCGCGCGGCGGCAAACCTTCACGCGGCGAACGGCCGGCGAGGCCGGGCGGCGGCGCCACCGGCCGGCGATCGTTGGCCTGCGCCTGGGCCGGCACAACGGGTGCCGCGATCGGCGGGGCCACCATCGCTTCACCGCGGCGTGGTTCGCGGCTCATGTCACGCACCCACGGTGTATTGCGCAACTGTGCGGCGGCGGGCGCGACCGGCTGGCGAGCCGTCATCACGCCGGCAGGCACGATCGTCAGCGCGTTCGGGAAGCGCCGGTTCCCGAACTCACGCGGTGCCCGCGGGTTGTTGACCACCGCATTGATGGTGGTGACGTTCGTGACATGCGTGATGTTGATGTTCTGCACGTAGCGCGGGCTGACCCGATACCCCGGCACATAAACCTCGCGCGGCGCGAGCGGGAACCAGCCCACGGCCGGCCCGCCGCCGATGTTGACCGACACGCTCACGCGCGGCCCGCCGACCCACGCGACCAGCGCCGGCGCGTACACCGGCCGCGCCACGCGCGTGCCCGGCGCCCAGCCCCAGCGGTCGCGGTAGTAGACCCAGCGGCCATAGTGGAACGGCGCGAAGCCCCAGGGTGCGTCGTCGACCCAAGTCCAGCCCCATGGCCGCACGTAGGCCCAGTGGCCGGTGCTGTACGGAGCCCAGCCCACCGCCACGCCGCGCGGGTACCACAGGGCGCCGTATTCGGAGTTCTGGTCCCAGCTGCCGTAGCGGTCGAGTTCTTCAACGCCGGTCATCTCGGGCGAGACATAACGCGGCGCCACGACCCGGTCGGTCAGGCGGTCACGCTCGCCGTTCCAGCTGGCGAATTCGTCGCTCACGGGCGAACTGATGCTGTACTGCGCCGCGTTGCTCGAATCGAGCCAGAACTCTGCGCGCTGGCCCTGGTTGACGGTCAACGCGCTGTTCGGCCCTTCATAAACCGCCTGGCCGGTGTAGACCGTCAGGTGGCTCGAAGGGCGATCGCGGTCGATGCGGTAGCGGCCGGTGCGCTGCAGCACGAAGCGGCCTTCTTCGGTCTGCACGTCGACCTCGCCGGCGTCGGTGAGGTTGCGCACACGGGCGGTGACGCTGCCGCCATGAAGCTGCAGCGAGATGTTGTCGTCATCGAGCTGCACCACTTCGAGCTCGCTGGAAGCATCGAGTCGCAGAATGGTCGAGCCCACCTGCAACTCGGCGCGGGCGCCGGCATCGGTTGCCAGGCGGTCCCCGGTGGTCAGCGGCCGGTTCCGGTCGGCGCTGATCCACTCGGCGCTGTCGGGGCTGTAGAGCCACACCTGCCCGTTCAGTTCGGACAGGCGCGCCACGCGGCCGGGTGGGTCGGCTTCGTTCGCCGTGCTCGTCGACTGGGCGTTGGCGCCGCAGGCGAGCGTGAGGCTGGCAGCGGCGATGACGAGCGAGCCCATCAGGCCGAAGAATCGTCGCGGGTTGAACGTCATGGTGTTGTACTCCTCTGGGGCGCGGCGCGCCCGACTGCTGCAGCGCCACCTGGCGGCTGATGCTGCCCCGATTCAACGCTGCCGGCGAGCGGCAGGCCGACGCAAAGTACGTAGGAGAAACTCTCGTTTACACAACGGCAAACATCGGAATCAGTCGTCGTCGCCCGCATCGAGCTCAGGGAACAGCACACTCGTGAAGCCGAAGCGGCTGAAGTCGCGAATGCGCATCGGGTAGAGCGTGCCGATCAGATGATCGCACTCGTGCTGCACCACGCGGGCGTGAAATCCCTCGGCCTCGCGCTCGATCGCGCGGCCCTGCGGGTCGAACCCGCGGTAGCGGATGCGCGCGAAGCGCGGCACCACGCCGCGCAGGCCGGGCACGGAGAGGCAGCCTTCCCAGCCTTCTTCCTCTTCGTCGGAGAGCGGTGTGATGCTCGGATTGATCAGCACCGTCTCGGGCACCGGCGGCGCATCCGGGTAACGGTCGTTCTGCTTGAAGCCGAAGATCACGAGCGCCAGGTCGACGCCGATCTGCGGCGCGGCCAGGCCGGCGCCGTTGACGGCGTGCATGGTCTCGAACAGGTCATCGATCAGCGCGTGCAGCTCGGGCGTGTCGAACGCGCACACTGGCTGCGCAATGCGCAGCAGGCGCGGGTCACCCATCTTCAGGATTTCCCGAACGGTCATGGTGGCGCGAGCAAGGAGTGCATGCCCCACTGTAGCGCGCGTTCACCAGTGGCCGGTGGCCTCGAGCTGAGACGCCTGTTGCGGAGCCGACCAGCGCAGCGGCAGCGGCTGCGAGGCCCACAGGCCTTCTTCGATGCTGATGCGCAACAGGCGCTGCGCACCGGCGAAAGCCTCGACCTCCGGCCCGCTCGCGACAACGCCGGCGCGACCGGTGAGCTGCAGTACCCGGCCCGTGTCGTGATCAACGAACAGCAGCCCGGCGCGCGGATGGGCCACGATGTTGCCCAACGTGTTGAAGAAGAAGTTGCCGCGAAAATCGGGCAAGGTCAGCACCGTCGCTCCGCCCTCGTCCGAAATCCGCACGAAGCCCGGTTTGCCGCCGCGGTGCGACACATCCGCGCCGTGCCCCGGCGCGGCGCTGGCGATGAACAAGGTGTCGGCGTTCGCGACCAGGCTCGCGGCCGCGGCCGACAGGCGTGGCCCTTCGCGCTGCGATGCATGCGCGGCCGCGCCGGCCCCGACCCACTGTGGCGAGCGCGCCTGGATGTACTGCGGGCAGTTGCCGAAGCTCTGGTCCACGCGCAGCGTGAAGCCTTGCGAATCGACCGCCACCAGCGTGCCGTTGACCCGATTCCTGCGCCGCGTCTGCGGCTCGATGCCGAGCAGGCCGAGCGTGGCGCCGACGCGCAATTGCGCGTGCAGCGGGTCGTCGCCCGAGGGCAATGCCTCGACACGCAGGTGCTGCGGGTCCGGCGTGTGAATGAACCCCGGCAGCCCCGTGAGCAGCGACGCCCACGGCCGCTGTTGCGCGTCGACGCTGCCCACGAGCAGCATCGGCAACTGTTCGAAGAATTCGCGGTGTTGACCCGGCATGTGGTCGCGGATCACGCGCGGGCCCAGCTCGCGCAACCGCTCGTGAACGCCTGCGGCTTGCTGCATCGCGACCTCACCGGCATGGAACGGCGCTTTGTTCATTGCCGCGCCTCAGGCCGTGGCTTCGGGCTCGGTGCTGCGCACCAAGCCGACGAACCCTGGCAAGGCCTCGATGCGCGCGAGCCAAGCCCGCAGGTGCGTGTAGGGCGCCAGGCTCACACCGCCTTCGGGTGCGTGGGCGGTGTAAGCGTAGAGCGCGATGTCGGCAATCGTCGGGTGCGTGGCGGCCAGAAAGTCTTGCGCGGCGAGCTGTTGATCCAACAACGCGAACAAGCGCGCTGCGGCGTCGCGCGGCGCCTGCTCCGGCGGGCGCCCGAACAGTGCGGCAACACGCGCTGCCGCCGGGCCGTACGCCAGCGGACCCGCAGCGACGCTGAGCCAGCGTTGCACGCGCGCGGCCCCGATCGCATCGCGCGGCAGCCATTGCGCGCCCGCATCGAAGCGCAGCGCGAGGTAGACCAGGATCGCATTGCTGTCGGCGAGCACGAGCTCGCCGTCTTCGATCACCGGCAACTGCCCGAACGGGTTGAGTGCGAGGAAGGCCGGGCTCTTGTGTTCGGCGCGCGTGATATCGACCGCGACCTTCTCGAACGGAACACCGAGCAGCGACAGAAACAGCTCGACGCGGTGCGCATGGCCCGACAGCGGATGCATATGAAGCCGGATCGGTCGCGATGGAGAATCGGTTCGGAGGGTGTGCGACATGGTGGCGTGCGTGGGGCTGAAGAGGCTTCCAGCATAGGCGGCCAACCCGCGCCGTGGAATCACCACCACCGACACTTGACTCTTGCAAACCGTGGAATGCCGATGGACCACCTGGACTCGCTCAAAGTATTCGTCGCCGTGGCCGAAGCGCCGGGTTTCGCAGCCGCTGCGCGCCGCCTGCAGCTTTCGGCACCGGCGGTGACGCGCGCGATCACCGCGCTGGAACTGCGCCTGGGCGCGCAACTGCTCCAGCGCAGCACACGCAGCGTGCGCCTCACCGACGTGGGCGAGCGCTTCCTGGGCGACTGCAAACGCATCCTGGCCGAACTCGCCGAAGCAGAAGCCTCGGCCGGCGGCGCGCATGAGGTGCCGCAGGGCCTGCTGGCGATCACCGCATCGACGATGTTCGGGCGCTTGCACGTCGCGCCGATCGCGCTCGACTTTCTGGCAGCGCACCCGCAGGTGACGATCCGCGGCGTGTTCGTCGACCGCATCGTTCACCTGATGGACGAAGGCTTCGACCTGGCCGTGCGCATCGCCCACCTGCCCGATTCGGGGCTCACTGCCGTGCGTGTCGGCTCGATGCGGCGTGTGGTGGTGGCCTCGCCCGCGTACCTGGCCGAGCGCGGCGTGCCGCAGAACCCGGCCGAGCTGATGCGGCATGACGCGATCGGTTTTTCGCAGACCGACGGCGTGGCCGCACCGTGGTCGTTCAAGCACTCGCGCGACGCCACCCAGCCGCACGTTCGCCTTGCCACCAACGCCGGCGAAGTCGCGATCGACGCGGCGGCGCGCGGCCACGGCCTGGCGCGCGCGCTGCACTACCAGATCGATGATGACGTGCGCGCCGGCCGCCTGGTGATCGTGCTCGCCGAGTTCGAACCCGAGCCACTGCCGGTGCACCTGGTGCACGTGGCCGGGCGCATGGCGCCGGCCAAGCTGCGTGCCTTCATCGATTTCGCAGCCGTTCGGCTGCGCGCCGAACCCGTGCTCAACTCATCGCCGCGATGACCTCCGGCGGGGCCTGCACCAGTTCGATCAACACCCCTTCGCCAGCCACCGGGAACTCGTCATTGCTTTTCGGGTGCACGAAGCAGATGTCGAAACCCGCAGCCCCTTTGCGAATGCCGCCCGGTGCGAAACGCACGCCGTTCGCGCCCAACCACTCAACGGCTCGCGGAAGGTCGTCGATCCACAGGCCGATGTGGTTCAAGGGGGTCGTATGCACCGCCGGTTTGCCGTTCGGGTCGATCGGCTCCATCAGATCGACTTCCACCTTGAACGCACCGGCCCCCATCGCGCAGATGTCTTCGTCGACGTTCTCGCGCTCGGAACGAAAGTTGCCGGTGACCTGCAGGCCGAGCTTCTCGACCCACAACGTGCGCAGCCGCGCCTTGCTCGGGCCGCCGATCGCCACCTGCTGAATGCCCAGCACCCTGAACGGTCTCGTGTTCATCAACACCCTCTCACTGGAATTCCATGATCACCTGATCGACCGACAGGCTCTCGCCCTTGGTCGCCTTGACGCTGGCAACGACGCAGTCTTGCGTGGCAAGGAGGATGTTTTCCATCTTCATCGCCTCGATTACCGCGAGTTTTTCGCCGGCCCGCACAGTTTGCCCGGGCTGCGCCGCCACGTCGACGAGCAGGCCCGGCATCGGCGAGATCAGGAACTTCGACAGGTCGGGCGGTGCCTTAAACGGCATCAGCGCATTCAGCTCGGCCGCGCGCGGCGACAGCACCCGCACCTCGACCTGCGCGCCGTGGTGAGTGACGCGGAACGCCAGCATGCGTCGTTCGATCTGCGCCCCGAACGGCGCGTCGCCTACGAAACCGTGCACCGCCACGTCGCGCAGCGGGCCGGCAAAACGAATCGGGTAGGCGCGGCCGGCCAGGGAGACATGAAACACATTGGCTTCCATGTGCACCCGCGCCGGCGTTTCGTGGCGTGTGCCATCGGCGTCGGTCTGCACGACGACGAAGTCTTCGCCGACCTGCAACTCGTGCCCCGGCAGTTGCCCGCTGATGCCGGCCGAGCGCGCGAGCAGGCGGCGGTTCGTGGCCACCGCGAGTGCGAGCAGGAACGCCGGGTCATCGTGTTGCACCGATGCGCGCGTGAACCCCTTCGGGTACTGCTCGGCGATGAAGCCGGTGTTGAAATCACCCGATACGAACTTCGGGTGCGCGAGCAACGCGGCCTGGAACGGAATGTTGCTCGAAATGCCGCGGATCACGAACGAATCCAGCGCGTCGCGCATCTTCTGAATGGCCTGCGTGCGGTCGGCAGCATGCACGATCAGCTTGCAGATCATCGAGTCGTAATACATCGGGATCTCGCCGCCTTCGTAGACGCCGGTGTCGACCCGCACGCCCCCCAGGGCGTTCGTCGTCAATCCATCGCCGTCGTCGAAACCTGGCACCGGCAGAGAGGCATGCATCGTCTGCGCCGGTGGCGCGAACGCGACCAGCCGGCCGGTGCTCGGCAGAAATCCGCGCAGCGGGTCTTCGGCATTGATGCGGCACTCGATCGCCCAGCCCTTGCGCGTGATCTGTTCCTGCGTGAACGCGAGTGGCTCACCGGCCGCCACGCGGATCATCTGCTCGACCAGGTCGAGGCCGGTGATGCTCTCCGTCACCGGGTGCTCCACCTGCAGCCGCGTGTTCATCTCGAGGAAGTAGAAGCTCTTGTCCTTGCCGACGACGAACTCGACCGTGCCGGCCGACTGGTAGTTCACGGCCTTGGCCAGGGCCACGGCCTGCTCGCCCATCGCCTTGCGCGTGGCGTCGTCGAGGAAGGGGCTGGGCGCCTCTTCGATCACCTTCTGGTGCCGGCGTTGGATCGAACACTCGCGCTCCCACAGGTACACGCAGTGGCCGTGGGCATCACCGAGCAGCTGGATCTCGATGTGGCGCGGCTCTTCGACGAACTTCTCGATGAAGACGCGGTCGTCGCCGAAACTGTTGCGCGCTTCGTTGCGGCACGAGGTGAATCCCTCGAACGTTTCCTTGTCGTTGAAGGCCACGCGCAAGCCCTTGCCACCACCGCCGGCCGAGGCCTTGATCATCACGGGGTAGCCGATGCCTTTCGCGATCTCGACCGCGTGTTCGGCCGTGTCGATGGCCGCGTTGTAGCCGGGGATCGTGTTGACTTTCGCCGCGGCCGCCAGCTTCTTCGACTCGATCTTGTCGCCCATCGCCGCGATCGACGCGTGTTTCGGCCCGATGAAGACGATGCCTTCTTCTTCGACTCGGCGCGCGAACTCGGCGTTCTCGCTCAGGAAACCGTAGCCCGGGTGCACGGCCTGCGCGCCGGCCTGTTTGCAGGCTGCGATGATCTTGTCCATCACCAGATACGACTCGCGGCTCGGCGCGGGGCCGATGAACACGGCTTCGTCGGCCAGCTCTACATGCAGGGCGTCGCGGTCGGCTTCGGAATAGACCGCGACCGTCTTGATGCCCATCTTCTTCGCGGTCTTGATGACCCGGCAGGCGATCTCGCCGCGGTTCGCAATCAGAATCTTCGTGAACATCGTCAACCTTTCAACCAGTGCATCCGGGTGCGCGAAGCGCCACCCGCCATCAAGCCACCGCCAAGGATCCGGCTTTGCCGGGCCGAAGGCGGGCGCCCCTTGGGGGCAAGAGCGAAGCGACAGGGGGGCCTCATAACGGGATGTTGCCGTGCTTGCGCCACGGGTCGTCGACCTTCTTGTCGCGCAGCATCACGAGCGAGCGGCAGATGCGCTTGCGGGTTTCGTGCGGCTGGATCACGTCGTCGATGTAACCCCGCGCTCCGGCCACGAAGGGGTTGGCGAACTTGGCCTTGTATTCGGCCTCGCGTGCGGCCAGCTTGGCCGGGTCGCCCTTCTCTTCACGGAAGATGATCTCGACCGCGCCTTTCGCGCCCATCACTGCGATCTCGGCGTTGGGCCAAGCGAAGTTCACGTCGCCGCGCAAGTGCTTGGAACTCATCACGTCGTACGCACCGCCGTAGGCCTTGCGCGTGATCACGGTGATCTTCGGCACCGTGCATTCGGCGTAGGCATAGAGCAGCTTCGCGCCGTGTTTGATGATGCCGCCGTATTCCTGCGCCGTGCCGGGCATGAAGCCGGGCACGTCGACGAAGGTCAGTACCGGGATGTTGAACGCGTCGCAAAAGCGCACGAAGCGCGCCGCCTTGATGCTGCTCTTGATGTCGAGGCAACCCGCCAGCACCAGCGGCTGGTTCGCGACGATGCCCACCGCCTGCCCATCCATGCGGCCGAAGCCGATGATGATGTTCTTCGCATAGTCGGGCTGCAGTTCGAAGAAGTCGCCGTCATCGACAGTCTTGTTGATCAGCTCCTTCATGTCGTAGGGCTTGTTCGGGTTGTCGGGCACCAGCGTGTCGAGCGACAGATCGGGGCGTTCGGCCGGGTCGCTTGACGGGCGCCTGGGGGCCTTTTCGCGGTTGTTCAGCGGCAGGTAGTTGAAGAAGCGGCGCAGCATCGCCAGCGCATCCACGTCGTTGTCGAAGGCCAGGTCGGCGACGCCACTCTTGGTGGTGTGCGCCGAGGCGCCGCCCAGGTCTTCGGCCGTCACTTCTTCGTGCGTCACGGTCTTCACCACCTCAGGGCCGGTGACGAACATGTAGGAGCTGTCCCTCACCATGAAGATGAAGTCGGTCATCGCCGGTGAATACACCGCGCCGCCAGCGCACGGGCCCATGATCATGCTGATCTGCGGCACCACGCCCGAGGCCATCACGTTGCGCTGGAACACCTCGGCGTAACCGCCGAGCGAGGCCACACCTTCCTGAATGCGCGCGCCGCCGGAATCGTTCAGGCCGATCACCGGCGCGCCGACCTTCATCGCCTGGTCCATCACCTTGCAGATCTTCTCGGCGTGGGCTTCGCTGAGCGCACCGCCGAACACGGTGAAGTCCTGGCTGAAGACGAAGACCAGGCGGCCGTTGATCATGCCGTAGCCGGTGACGACGCCGTCGCCCGGCGGGCGGTTGTCTTGCATGTCGAAGTCGGAACAGCGGTGCTCGACGAACATGTCCCACTCTTCGAAAGTGTCGGCGTCGAGCAGCAGCTCGATGCGCTCGCGCGCCGTGAGCTTGCCCTTGCCGTGCTGCGCGGCAATGCGTTTTTCGCCGCCGCCCAGGCGTGCCTTGGCGCGCTTGGCTTCGAGCTGCTGGATGATGTCGTGCATGGTCGGATTACCTCGTTGGATTCTCGAAAAGGTTCAGCAGTGCGCGTGCGGCCGACGACGGCGCGATGCGCGCTTCGGTCACGTCGCGCACCGTTTTCGGCAGCGCGTGGCGCACGGCCGCGTGATCGCGGAAGTCGGCGTTCAAGCGGGCATGGACGATGTCCCACATCCAGGCCAGCGCCTGCTGCTTTCGCCGCGTGTCGAACTCGCCCGTGGCGCGGCGCTTGTGATGGAATTCTTCGACGAAGCGCCAGAACGTGTCGATGCCCTGGCTCTTCAGCGCGCTCAAGCGCATCACCCGCGGCGACCAGTGGGTGTCGTCGCCGTGGGCGCCGAAGAGGCGCAGTGAACCCTGGATGTAGGCCTCGGCGCGGCTCGCCGCATCGGGGTCGATGTCGGCCTTGTTGATGACGACCAGATCGGCAAGCTCCATCACGCCCTTCTTGATCGCCTGCAGGTCGTCGCCGGCGTTCGGCAACTGCAGCAGCACGAACATGTCGGTCATGCTGGCGACCGCGGTTTCGCTCTGGCCCACGCCGACCGTTTCGACGATCACCACGTCGTAGCCGGCGGCTTCGCACACCAGCATCGCCTCGCGCGTTTTTTCGGCCACGCCGCCGAGCGTGCCCGAAGCGGGGCTCGGGCGGATGTAGGCCGCTTCGTTGACCGAGAGCATCTCCATGCGTGTCTTGTCGCCGAGGATAGAGCCCCCTGACAGGCTGGACGACGGGTCGATGGCGAGCACCGCCACGCGGTGGCCCGCCTTGATCAGCGCCAGGCCGAGCACTTCGATGAAGGTCGACTTGCCCACGCCGGGCACACCCGAGATGCCCAGGCGCATCGCCTTCGCGGTGTGGGGCAACAACGCATTGAGCAAGGCGTCGGCACGCGCGCGGTGGTCGGCACGGGTCGACTCCAGCAGCGTGATGGCCTTGGCCAGCGCGCGGCGCTCGCCGCGCCGCACGCCGTCTGCCAGAACCTGATCGACGCTGTTCAAGCTCACGGCGGGGTCAGGCCTTGGAGACGCTGGCCTTGATCTGTTCGAGCACGTCTTTCGCGCTCGCCGGAATCGGCGTTCCCGGCCCGTAGATGCCTTTCACGCCGGCCGCGTAGAGCATGTCGTAGTCCTGGCGCGGGATCACGCCGCCGACGAAGACGATGATGTCGTCGGCACCCTGCGCTTTCAGCGACTCGATGATCGCCGGCACCAGCGTCTTGTGGCCGGCGGCCAGCGTGCTCACACCGACCGCGTGCACGTCGTTCTCGATCGCCTGGCGTGCGCATTCTTCGGCCGTTTGAAACAGCGGGCCCATGTCGACGTCGAAGCCGAGATCGGCGAAGGCGGTGGCCACCACCTTGGCGCCGCGGTCGTGGCCGTCCTGACCGAGCTTGGCGATCATCACGCGCGGGCGGCGGCCCTGCGCTTCGGCGAACTCGTTGATCTCGGCCTTGAGCTTGTCCCAACCCTCGGCGCTGTCATAGGCTGCTGCGTACACACCGGTCACCTTTTGTGTATCGGCGCGGTGGCGCCCCCAGACTTTCTCCAACGCGTCGGAAATTTCGCCGACGGTTGCGCGAAGGCGTACGGCTTTGATGCTCAGGTCGAGCAGGTTGCCTTCGCCACTCTCGGCGCAGGCCGTCAGCGCATCGAGCGCCGCCTGCGTCGCCTTCGTGTCGCGCGCCGCGCGCAGCGCCTTCAGGCGCGCGACCTGGTTCTCGCGCACCATCACGTTGTCGATGTCCAGCGTGTCGATCGCCGCTTCGCTGCCAAGTTTGTACTTGTTGACGCCGACGATCACGTCCTTGCCCGAATCGATGCGGGCCTGCTTCTCGGCTGCGCTTGCTTCGATCTTCAGTTTGGCCCAACCGCTGTCGACGGCCTTGACCATGCCACCCATCGCGTCGACCTCGTCGATGATGGACCAGGCCTTGTCAGCCATGTCCTGCGTCAGCTTTTCCATCATGTAGCTGCCGGCCCAGGGGTCGACCACGTTCGTGATGTGGGTCTCTTCCTGGATGATGAGCTGCGTGTTGCGGGCGATGCGCGCGCTGAATTCGGTGGGCAGCGCGATCGCTTCGTCGAGCGCGTTGGTGTGCAGCGACTGCGTGCCACCGAACACCGCGGCCATGGCTTCGATAGTGGTGCGCACGACGTTGTTGTACGGGTCCTGCTCGGTCAGCGACCAGCCCGAGGTCTGGCAATGGGTGCGCAGCATCAGGCTCTTCGGGTTCTTCGCGCCGAAGCCCTTCATGATCTTCCACCACAGCAGCCGCGCCGCGCGCATCTTGGCCACTTCCAGATAGAAGTTCATGCCGATGGCCCAGAAGAAACTCAGGCGACCGGCGAACTCGTCGACGTCCAGCCCCTTGGCGAGCGCCGCCTTCACATACTCGCGCCCGTCGGCCAGCGTGAACGCGAGCTCGAGCGCCTGGTTCGCGCCGGCTTCCTGCATGTGGTAACCCGAGATCGAGATCGAGTTGAACTTCGGCATGTTCTGTGCCGTGTACGCGATGATGTCGCCGATGGCGCGCATGCTCGGTTCGGGCGGGAAGATGTAGGTGTTGCGAACCATGAACTCCTTGAGGATGTCGTTCTGGATCGTCCCCGAGAGCTGGTCTTGCGACACGCCCTGTTCTTCGGCCGCCACCACGTAGCCTGCGAGCACCGGCAGCACGGCGCCGTTCATCGTCATGCTGACCGACACCTTGTCGAGCGGAATGCCGCCGAACAGGATCTTCATGTCCTCGACGCTGTCGATCGCCACACCCGCCTTGCCCACGTCGCCGGTGACGCGCGGGTGGTCGCTGTCGTAGCCGCGGTGCGTGGCCAGATCGAAGGCCACGCTCACGCCCTGCGCGCCGGCGGCCAGCGCCTTGCGGTAGAAGTCGTTCGACGCCTCGGCGGTGGAAAAGCCGGCGTACTGGCGGATCGTCCACGGCCGCACCGCGTACATCGTGGCCTGCGGGCCGCGCAGAAAGGGCGCGAAGCCGGGCAAGGTATCGGTGTACTGCAGGCCGTTCAGATCGGCCGCCGTGTACAGCGGTTTGACCGCGATGCCTTCGGGCGTGACCCAGTTCAGCGCATTCACGTCGGCGCCCGGCGCCGATTTGGCGGCGGCCTTCTGCCAGGCAGAGATCGATTCGGAGTTGAGCAGTGGTTCGTTAGCCATGGTGCCCCTTTCGGGCCTGTGAGGATGCGCGCACCAGCGGCACCGCGTCAATCGGTTCGAGCGCCAGCGGCTCACCGCGCCGCACCAGCGAAACGCGGCGCCCCGCGCCTGCTTCGTGGGGGTGGACGGTCGGGTCGGTGTCAGCCATAATGCAAAATTGAATTATATCTTCAGATGAATTCTCAGGCCAGTGGCTTTCACCAGGCTTGCTTCGCCCACCAAGACACCTCTGCCCGATCCCATGGCCGCACCCAGAGCACAGACTGCAGCACCCCGTGCCGGCACGCCCGCCAGCACGGCTGCGCGCTTGCCACAAGGTGCGCTGTACGAGCAGGTGGCCGAGCAGCTTCGCTCGCGGATCATGTCGCACACGCTTGCCCCGGGCAGCTGGATCGACGAGCAGCTGCTCACTGCCGAATTCGGCATCAGCCGCACACCGCTACGCGAAGCGCTGAAGGTGCTGGCCTCGGAAGGCCTGGTCACGATGAAGCTGCGGCGTGGCGCTTACGTCACCGAAGTTTCGGAGCGTGACCTTGCCGAGGTCTACCACCTGCTCGCGCTACTGGAAAGCGACGCGGCCGTCGAGGTCGCCAGCAGCGCCACCGACGCGCAGCTGGCCGAGCTCGACACGCTGCACCAGAAGCTCGAGGCGAGCGTGGCCGACCGCGACCGCTTCTTCGCCGCCAACGAGCGTTTCCACATGCGCCTGCTCGAGATCGCCGACAGC
>Ga0307516_10005989_pt1 | contig 14374 bp, 22 predicted proteins | sample 19_EM_MG_FD_203310 | JGI IMG/M metagenome (GOLD analysis project Ga0307516, IMG submission 203310) | Populus trichocarpa ectomycorrhiza microbial communities from riparian zone in the Pacific Northwest, United States - 19_EM | ecosystem: Host-associated > Plants > Roots > Unclassified | place... | reverse complement strand
GTCCAGGGTCTCAAACAAGTCAAGGTCAATGTATCTATTCAGAAGAAACTTGTCCACCTCATCAGTACCAAAGCCTGCATCCACCCTTCATGGCCATTGCGGCACCAAGTGACATGGCCGAAGTATACGATCAACTGGAATAATTTCTGCATAGGGACCATTTTGATGAGACAAGCGCAAAAGCTGGAACATGTGCAATGTATGGTCAAATTGTTGGAGTGGGCAGAACCAATGCACATAGGCGAGCAGGTGCCTCATGTTCACCTGTGTGGATCGCGGCTTGAATATCACACAGATTTCCCCTACATGCACTCCTAGGCACTCAACATCAGTAATCAGCCATCATTGAACCCATGAACCAATCACCAGTCATCCCCATAGTATCACCATTGTACAGGACAGGGTCTTCAATGATCAGCGCCATATCAAATGTTGTTGGTGCAGTGGGATAGGTAATAGATGCACGCAATTTGAAAATTTGTTTGGAAGGACTGACGTGCTTGCATGGAGGCATTAAAATAGAAATAGACTTATATATGGAATGCCGGACAATTGCGCCTCATTTTAAAACTTCCTGACTTCATTTTGCAGAATCCATACTTCATTTGGCCAGATGCCGTCCGCGGGACTCCAGACACCGTTCCTTGAGGTTGCAAAAAGCAGACTACCTATATATCAAAGTTTGTACTTTCAATTATCGTAAAATCCAAACTCGTATTTGTAAGGTTGTAAAAGCAAAGACTACTATGTTAAACTTCCAAAAGGTTGTAAAACAAAATACTATATATCAAAGTTGTACTTTAAATTATTGAAGTCATACTGAGTCCAAACTCGTACTTGTAACTTATCAAAGTCATACTTCAAATCTTCCAAATCAAATCACCTTGCTTGGCAAGGTCTCTGTCACCCCCGTAAATCGTGGGAACGCCACCCCTAACGTTCCGGGCTTTGCTGCCCTCTACTTATCTACCTTCTAAGTTTGCCGTAGTGAATCACTATACTCTTTTATTTTTATTTTTATTGTATCTGCGGCATAGCAGTTGACAAACTGCGAGAGCATCAGTCGAAGACAGACTAATTAAGTAGGATGCTAAGTAGTTTTGTAGGTAGTTTTTTTGGTGGCTTTGAGAAAAAATAGCACCAAGAAAGAACACAGGTATCACTTGGGGTAGGGCCACACAGACTCACTGAGTGCGAGTGGATCCAACAGTCAACCCGGACCCAACCCGCGACCAACCCATACCCACGAACCCACAGGTACTTAGCCCCTAGGGTTTAACAAAGGGTCTCAAGGGTAGACCCGGCGCGAGTAACCCCAGAAGGGTATCTACATTGTTCGTACAGTTGTAGCAGACAAAAACTTAGTATTAGATGTATATATATACATTATATCTACGGAGGTATGACAACTAGCTATGTTAGCAGCACGGGTGTCATCGTTGTGCCCAGGCAGGTGGCATCATTGTCATCACCACTGTACCGTGCCTCTGCATGCTGCAGGCAGGTGGTGTCGTCATCGCTGTCATCGCCGTCCTGCCTCTGCGCGCTGTAGGCGGGCATAATCATCGCCATCGCCACCATAGTGCCTTGGCGTGCTGCAGGCAGACATCGCATCATCGTCGCCATCGTCTTCGCCATGGCATTGGCCATTCGCGTTGCGTCATCTTCGTGTCGCCATCACATCGACCATGCGTGTTGCACTGTCATCGGCACTGCTAGTGGAGGTGGTGGTCGGTGTCATGGCACTGGTGGTCCGCTGTTGCTCTGGTGGCCATGGTAGCTGTAGCCTGTCGGCGCATTGATGGTGGTTGATGCGAGAAGGTGAAGATGGTGGTAAGTGCATGCGTATGGAGAGCGCGTGCCATGGTAAATGCGTGTGAGTGGTGTGAGTGTGAGTGCAGCGGGTGAAGGAAGAGGGGCTTACTGCATGCGTGCTGTGGTGGTGGTCAACGCGAGAGGGTGGCTACAGGCAGACATCACATCGTCGTCACCGTTGTGCCTCGGTGTGCTGCAGGTACATAGATGCCATCATCGATCCACAGCAACAGTGGCCGTACGTGGGTATCGTTGTTGTCACCGTCGCGCACCTGGGCAGTAGATTGTTGTCTTTGTCGTCATTTGTACAAGTGGGTGCCATTGTTGTCGTGGTCAGTGCGACCCCGTCTTCGGAAATTTATCGACAAGGTTGGTTGCCCTTGCTTTGTTTTTGGCATCCGCACTTGCATCCGCTGCTATCTGCGCCTTCCTCTGCTGAAGTGGCATGGCAAAAAGTGTTTCCTGGAAAGTCGTTTAGACTGAATTGCCTGCATGGAAGCGTTGCAACACTTACAATCCATGCACTTGCTTTCTTCCCAATATCCCTCAAAGACGAACTCCTGCAATATTTTATGACCTTCTGGAGATTCCTTCGCGTCGTGGGGTGCAATTCACCATTGTCATGGGTGCCCAGCTCGACCTCCCGGGAAAATGGACTCAAAAGCATCGATGCCATTGGTCAGCACGCCTCGAGGAGAGTTCCAGCGAAGCTTTTCTGTCAGTAAATTCCTTCCTACAGCTCGGGCGGTCATCTCAAGTTTGAAATCTCGCGGGTTATCAACCAGCTCCAAGAGTGTCATAGGAGCATTGTCTCCAGTGCGGTTGTCAATGCGATGTATTCTGGTATATCCACCTGGACGAGTTGCATAGCATTGCATAAACGTTTCGAATAATTTTGGAAGCACATTGGGTTTGAGCACGAAAGCTTGGGCACGCTGGTAGGAAGACTCGGTACCCTTCTTTCCTAGCATGGTGATCTATTCTTGATTAGATCTGCGCACACACAAAACATTGTATTAACCTTGTCCGCAAGTAGGCAATGGCACGGGTGTACCCGCACCCGACCTGGCGGGTTACTCATGCTGGAGAGCACGCGCTGGCTGTCGTCATCGTCGTCTCGCCTTGGCATTTGCCATGGGCGTTTCAACGTTGTCGTCTTCGTCGTGCTGGCGTGGACACGCTGCCGTGTTGGTTGTGGTTGTAGTCACTGGCGTCATCGACGCTGCTGCTGCTCGAGGTGGTTGGCGTGGGAGGTGGGAGGTGGTGAACGGTGGTGGTGGTTGACGTGGCAACAGTGGTGACGGTTGGCGTCACCGCCATTCGTGGTGGTGGTGGCGATGGTGGCGGTGGTGGCGGTTGGCGTCACACGTCGTCTTCGTCATTCTGGCGTGGGCGTGCTGTTATTGTCACTGTTGTCGTTGTCGCCGTGTCACGGTGGCATTTGCCATGCACGTCTCATCGTTGTCGTCTTCGTTGATCTGGTGTGGATGTGGTGCTGTCATCGTTGTCGTCATCGCTGTTGTCCATGTGGTCATGGTGGTCGCGACACTGGTCGTGGGTCGTCCAGGTGGTCGTGGTCAGGTGCATCATCGACGTCGTGGTCGTGTCTGCGCTGTTGGCGCTGGTCGTCATTGTCGTTGTCTCGTCTTGGCATTTGCCATGGGATATTACGAATGGGGCATGGGGCATGACCATCGACATATGGCTAAACCCAAGTCATATCTACATCATGCAAATCTAAACTGTGTCATTAGCGGAACTTTGTACATGCTAGCTTTGATGTCGTGGGATAGGGTATCCGTGAGTGCGATGCAGCGCGCACTATATGAAACAGGGAGAAGGGGACATACAGGGAACATCTTTGCTTTGGTCACTGGGTCTGGGTACAAAATATGCCGGTCATGGGTAGGATCGCGAGACGCACTGTACAACACGAGGGATGTGGAAGCCAACACGATCTTGGCGGAAAGATCCTCGATGCCGATTGGGGTGAGGGGTGAGGGGTGACACAGATGAGGCGGGTGATGATGTAGATTATGAGGGCGAGGGAGTCTCTGGGGGCGAGTTGAATGAGGGGCAGTGAAGGCACGTACTGTGCATTGGGCGGAGAGTACCATTGCTCGTTGGACGGCGACGGGTGAGGCTGTGACAGGTGGGGACAGTGAAGCGGAAAGATCCTCAATGCCGACTGGGGTGAGGGGTGATGCAGATGAGGCGGGTGACGATGTAGATTAGGAGGGCAAGGGAGTCTCTGGGCACGAGTTCAATGAGGGCAGTGAAGGCACCATACTGTGCATTGGGCGGAGAGTACCGTTTGTCGTTGGGCGGTGACGGGTGAGGCCACAGGTGGGGACAGTGAAGCGGAAAGATCCTCAATGCCGACGGGGGTGAGGATGACGCAGATGAGGCGGGTGACGATGTAGATTACAAGGGCGAAGGAGTCTCTGGGGGCGAGTTGAATGAGGGCAGTGAAGGCACGTACTGTGCATTGGGCGGAGAGTACCATTGCTCGTTGGACGGCGACGGGTGAGGCCGCAGGTGGGGGCAGTGAACAGTATGGCGGTCACTGCACTGAATCGAGGCGCTCAGCCTAGTTCATAAGTTTCCACCTCACATGCTACTTAGGCTTATGTATGTCTACGCTGAAAGATCAAACCGTGAAGTCTATGCGAAATATGGCATCCCCGGGACACTGCTCCTGTTTTCGTCTCCCTTACTTCATGTCATCCCGTCATCCCCACACACATCATCCTTCCCAATCCCCCACTGTACTCACCACCGTCATCCTTGTTGTATTCCTCACATCTTCCCTCCCTGAAGTCATCGTGGCCTGAAGTTATCGTTTGCGTACAACCCCCGACAATACAACTGAGGGCTTTGCCGCAGTACTCACCGACTATGACCTCGGCAGCCCTGCATCACAAAGATGTGAGTTTTCTCTTTTAGTCCAACCTCGCCGCGATACTCACCGACCACGCAATGATAGGGTATTTTTATTGGAGCACAATATGGTGTACATCAATGATGAGGGCAGCATTTAATGAAAACACAAGAGATGCCAGGGTGGGGCCTACCCATTCGCCGACTTCACCTGCACTCAATTTCATGTCGCCGTGTGATGCACATAGACTTTTCGCGGGGAACTTATCGTCGATGTCCATGCACATACCCATAATGGCAATGAAGTGCATCCCTGCCCATGCACACCCCCCAACGTTCATTACCATCACACTCTGGATCTCCTAGGCCTCATAGAAAAGGACACCGCGACCCATGGTTGTGGTGGTGTTCAGACTGGACCCGTATGGGGCTCGTGGGTACTGTGGTGCACATGCGTTCATGTGCTGATGACTTGATGATACTATTGGGTACATGGTAGGTGTCTACGCTCGCACTATCTTCGTGTCTCTATGCTTATGTTCTTCCAATCCTGCACGCTAAGTGCCGAGTATGAGTGCCCGTAGGTTGGGGTTTGCTTGCCGTATGGCCGTCACCTGATTCAGAAGATGCGGGACGGAGTGCCAATGGCATAATCTTTCGAAGGCAGCCCAGCTCAGAAGCCTATCGACCGCGGCTGAAAAGGAAAGCTACTGGTACCTGGCGAACCAAGGTAAGAAGAAATGGGCTTGGGACTGAACAGAAATATCCAGATACGGGTCTGGACAAATTGGGAGGCTGTGATTTAGACCCATCAGGTGGGTCATTGGCCAGTGCTCGTGCGGGACGAGCAAGGGTAAACTCAGACGTCGAGCATCCAGACCCATTAGTGCACGACCTGCATCTTGATGTTGGAAGCGAGAAGAGCCTGCTGCGTGTCCTGGTCCCACGACAGGAGAAGCAGAATGGTAAGGTCGTATATGGCTGGTGCCCTCATTAACTAAGGGCGTTCTCGAATGGTCAGGACCACGGCCACTTTGGTGTGTAGGTCGTTGGTCGTTTGGTGGTGGAGGTAACGGTTCTGGACGCACAATAGTTCATGTAAAATATAATCGTAGAAATGTAAAGTGCAGTAATCAACTTAGACTAATATCTACTTCATCCTCCTCAGCTTCGTCCTCGTCTGAAGAAAACTGAGCTACCAATGCTGGGGGAGCATCGATGGCACCTGTCGCACTGTAGTCGGGCTCGTCATTAGCTAAACCATCCATTTCCTGTATATGCTCGGCCTCTAATATGAAACTTGAAGTCAGTTTGGTGAACACAGTTAAGTGATCAAGATGACTTATGAAGCCCTAAACCGTATGCAACACCGCCCATATATCCATCGATTTCATGGAGATCTTGTAGGCCAGGCATGAGTGGTAACTTGTCATCTGGTATGTTATGTTCTTCCATTGCCATCAAAACCATAGGTATGCCTTCACATTGCCGTATTAGGCCCATGAGATCACAGTAAATGGCCCATGCTGAGATGCGACAAACAGAGGGACAACCCAACTGTTGATAACATCTTTCTATGAATGCACCGAATGCCGGTGGAACGAGGTCGAAGACAACGTGGCCGGGTTTGATGTAAACTTGGCTCACATGATCAATTGCCATAGGAGGTATTGTTACCTACACTCTCGCATAAATAATTAGTACTGATGGACACGAAAACACGATTGATGCTGTTACCTTGAAGTCCAATGCACCATAGTCCTCTGCACAGGTGAATATGAGTTCTGGGATTCCATGAGGCAAAACCTTTGCGTTAAAAACAAGGATGAATGAGTCAGATAATAAGCTCTAATGAAAAACGCACTTTTTTTTTGTCGTGGCGCTTTCGGCTGTGGTTAATGCGGTCTTGATAGTTATTGAGCTCTACCTGGAGCCAGGGGATGAATACCCAACGAAAGACCATACTGCGACAAATACAATTAGTTCCGCTGGACGCAAGGATGTAAGTGGGAACTGTACTTACAGCTGCAAGGTATTGTCTGGATCATACCAGCCTGCATCCAGACCTGTATCAAGAAGTGCTTCGAAGCCTGGTGAGAAACATCGGCGGAGCTGCGACCAAGCAATCTCAGGCTTAATGTTCTTCTTTGCACGCATCCACCTGTGTTGGACAAACCCTTCAAGTCTTGGATCGTGCATTTGTCGCAGCATTGTTTGTGCATTCGCAACTCCAACATTCTCTGTCCCAGGATCACTCTGAGTGATCATGGGAATATCTGATGGTGCCAATCAGCGTTAGCAGGAAGGATGAATGTTCGTGTGTAAGACTTACATCCAAAGGACATGACTGATTCAAGATAGTACGAAAGGATAAGCTGTGGATTACGATTGTTATGCCAGACCTTCATCCATAAAATGCGGCCTGAAAAAGGTTCAATACCAGTATGTAGTGCAAGGCCAAAGCAAAGCCATTTATCATGCTGATCAATGGCCCATATATCATTGACACCAGCAGCCCAAAACTGGCGATGTTTCAAACGGTTGACCTTGTGCTGCCTCAGCAAGTGGGGCTCAAATGTCAGAAAATACTTCTGCATGACCCTTCTACATGAAATGGTTGGCATGTACATACACTCATGCTTGGGATTGTCTTTGCTCACCTTGAAACGGCCAGGTTGTGTTCATGGAAGAGTAGTTTGATCATCTCACGCAGACCTGCATCAGGGTACATCACCCGCATATCAACCATGACATCACGGATGGTCTCTGGGGTATGCGCTTGTTGCCGGGTACGGACCAAGCCAAGTGCCTTCCGGATTGCTACAAACTTTGTGAGGCTGCAAAGGGAATATGTACTAGGTGAGTGCCTCCATATCACAGATGACTCCACGGCACAAGCTCACCCTAAACCATACTGATTGGTATCAATATATTTTAGAATATCAGCCAGGATTTCCTTGTCTGTAAGACGAGTTTTCCACAATTTCCTGATGCGGGGCTCAATTTGGTCAAGAGGAGCTGCAGGTAGAGATGACGGATTTATCAGTATATATCTCTCTGTGAACAATATGGTAGTAGTACGTACAATTAGGTTTATTCTGGTTCACTTGTCTGAACATAGAGAAGGTTGTGAGGCAGTCCACAGGGTGTCGAGGGTATATGAGTGATTCGGAATCAATGATTACTGGCCTCCTTCAAGTAGCGAGTCGAATCACCGGATCCGACCTTCATCTCAAGGTTGTCCATTGGTTCCTAGTCCCCTATATTTCACTGGTCTGAAGGTTTGTCCCTGATCATGATGTCTCATTTTCACCGGTCTGAAAATTGGTTCCTTATGATGTTTCATTTCCGCTTGGTCTTGTGTCCTCAACTGCCCCTGTGTCCTCAACCACCGTGCACACATGACAACCCCATGGTGAGTTATTGGTCTGTTGGATGCCACACCATGTCCTCCCTGCATTTCTTCAGCTGTTCTAACCATTTGTACAGGTCCTTTGTCATTGAAGTTACCACTTCATCCTATGTGCCGGAACCAAATGGTGTGCTGTTACCGCTGTTTTGTGTTCATCACCAAACTCATCATGTGGTGGTAGTATTTTATGCTTGCACACTAGTTGAGTCGGACGCCTTTCAACAAGGTATTTAACCCATAGTGCGCTTCCGGCACTTACAACTTTATCTCTATCAGCAGCATCCTCGGACCTCGGGCCTGCATGATATTATCATGCAAGCATCTAGTAGCCAGGACCTCGTTACTCAGTTTACAGAGGACACATTTGCCCAAGAAGACAGGGTTTGCCAACGATCTAGCTGTCAAGCTTTGATCCGGAAAGGCGGTCCTTGCCACTATGTCTCAGCGTATGACCCAGCTCAGCCTGGCAGGTTCGTTTGTGGGGAGTGCTATGCGTGGTACCAGAAGAAGCCTGTGACTACTGCTCGGCGAGCGGATCATACCAAAGGTAATCCCACTCTTCTAAAGTTCTATCTGGCACTTTCAAATCTAATTTGTTACTATCAGTGTTACCGGATCCGCAATCTATTCGCCAATCTGTAACTGCTGCTCGGTCTAAAGGTGAGTTTATTTCTACATGACCACAGGCATCACATCTCAGTAATCAATAGCTTCAGTCAACCCACCACCTGTGGTGGCCATGTCGAATTCTGTTCCGAATCTTCATGGTTTATCTGTGTTCAGTTTTCCCCACCCACGATCCGATCCGCATCACAAGGTCACTCCCATGCCTCAGTCTGGTCCCTTGCGGCATAAACTGCCCACTGGTCAACCAAATGTGTACATACCTTCTGCATGGAATAAGGCAATACAGTCGGCACCTCTTGCTGCACGCCCTGGTTTAGGCCAGGCAACAGGTCTTCCATCAGGCTCCTCTGGATATAGTGCACAGCACCTTCAGTATGCAGCTCAGTGTGAACACTGGGCACGGATGGCACACCGTCCTCCACTTGAAACGATATCGTTAGAGATTACTGCCTTGTATGAAGCTGGAGGTAAAAAGAGGAACACTCGCACGAATATCATTGGTGTAAGTAGTTCATTTGATGGTTAGCAAATGACCATTAATTCATGCCTACAGAGTATCTGCGAAGGACGGAAAGATATCAATTCAGAGTCCACTGCAAAGGAGCTTGCATCTGTTGCATTTGAGACGGTCGTCCCATGCATCAAAGTGTACTACCCATCGTTTCAGTGGCGGGAAAGCAAGTTCATTGTCCGTGACAGCAAATGGGTTGATCTCAGCAAGCACCTCAGCTTTCAGCCATATTTCCATGACGACTGTCTTCATCTGAACAAATGAAAAGGTGCCAAAGAGACGGTGGTATTCAAAACAAAACAGTTTGCCCTATTTGTCATTGTCCCAGAATTTCAGTGGGGGGAGTTTGAGGCATTTCGGGAGAGGTGCGACTCTGAGTCTACTTTGCCTTCACAAAGAATATCCCAGCCAACCTCTCAGTATACTTCCACATCGTCATCCCCTTTTCAAATCCCAATCGAGCCTTCCTTGCCTACTTCCATGCGAAGCATTTCTCAACTTGCAGCTGTCCCTCTGCATCCAGTTCCTTCCGCTCCCGCTTTTCTTTCCAAGGGACAGACTCTGGCTTCAGCATCGAGTAGCATATTTGAACGAACGAATATCCAACTTGGCCCGCAGGTTGACAAAACCGTAAGTTAAGCACGCATCCTCTCTGGCATCAACTAACCATCTTCCTAGGACACCGGTACCTTGACAAACAAACACCATCACCGTCACACTAGCAGCACATCAAGTGTATCTACCTCACTTCCACCACCAAAGAAGCATGTGACGACTTTCCCATCCCCCGATCGAGATCTTCTTAAAGAAGCACTGCAATCAGGCGGGGCATCCAATTTTGATGTTAAGAAAGGTATGGTAAACCAATCCGAATGCCATGTAAATATATTACTTACAAGTTCTAGTTTTTCGGCAGAAAGTCCAGCAAGTGGACTTCTATCCTATCCCAACCCGCAGCCTTGATGAACTCATCGACATGAAGGCGGCTTTCAACATCAAGGAAGCGGAGCTTTTCTCTGGTGGTATCAGATTTGATTCCTCTACTGCTAGCATAATCGGAGTTGGGGCATTCAAGACAGCCCAATTAGCTCAGCTGATGCTCTCGCCTCTCAGACAATCAGGCATTGGATCTCTCTCTAACCACGACATCATCCTGAAAAGACCCTACATTGAACAAGTTTCCAACCCCAAGCCACCATTCGACCACTATATCCTCAAAGACGAGTCCAACTTGCTTTACCAAGAGGCGAATGTTTTGTACTGGGCAAAAGCACTTCTGAAGATGACGTATGATTTTATTGACTGTGCTATTAACAACGCCAGTGCACCACCACCTTTCGACATTCCTCGCTTATGTTTCATTGATGCTGGCCTGGTGCTAGCATATTCATCTGTGACAGTCATCACCAGTAGTAATACGAATAGGACGGCACAGCCAGTGAAACCTGGCGGCAGCGCAGTCAATACAATGTATCTTGCCGAGGAGTTTATTCTCACTCCCTCAGGAAAAGGTTTCAAAAAGTATATTCATAATGGTGATGCAGTTCCTTGCGATCTCTTTGATACCGAAGCAGACAAGATGGCAGAGTTTTTGGCGTTCACCCAACATGTCCAGTATACTAAAACTGATGGACAGGTGTACATCTCAGATTATCAGGGTATGCTTTCATTTGGTCATTTGGATTTGTGAGCTAATTTGCATCGGCCTACAGGCAGTGGTCTACTTTTGACGGACCCCCAAATCCTCACACATCCGTAAGTAACTTTACCCGCTGCCTTCACATGAACTGAGTTCAGTCATTCTAGCAAGGTTGGTGGTGGCCGGAAACTTTTTGGTGATGGAAATGTGGAAAAAGGAGTCGCTGTTTTCGAGGGGCAGCACAAATGCAACAAGTTTTGCAAGTGGAGTGGGTTTCAGCTGTGTGCCTTCAACAGCACCCATACCACTTAATCCTGGATTTTCCGTCTGACAGCTAAATGTTGCACTCTCGTGATTTGCTTCGACTGCGATGTTATTATGTTAAAGTACGAAAAATGAGTGTGTGCGCGCGATGCATTCGAAGTGTCATTATACAGGGTATCCTTCTTACCAACCTTGACTACTGCACAGCAACACCACCACTCAACCTGGCCAGCCATCTACAGCCACGAGCACATCGTGCCTAGTATACACCAAATTCATCGTGTTGCATTGACTCGTGTCGAGTCAACGCTGCCGCCGCTAGCCATGTTGCCCTCGCTGCCGCCATCGCCATCGCCAGCCATCTCGCCCTCGACGCTTGGCGCAATCGCCTCGTCACCTGTCCAAAGACAAATATTCGGCTTGTGGTCTTGACCACCGCAACTAGCATGTCACACAGTACGTATATGTCTCTGCCATCGATGTTGACCCCTTCTCCATCTTGTCTAGCACGCTTGGCCATCACGATTTTGGATGCATTCGGTGAGTTCTGCATCCTCGACTTGTTTCAATGCGTTCTGACGTTCTCCATTTCATCTGCGGCCGTTTCCGTGTCCATTTCAACGCCGTGCATGTCTGTACGTGCAGCCTCAGTAGGTGAGTCTGGCGGTTTGGCTTTCATTCGGGGTATACTGACGGTTTGTGTCGCGTTTGCAGCCGTTATTGCATCCGTCTGAACATTTGGCACCTATTCGCCTGCGCAGAGTTGCCGCCATCCTCAAGGGTGAAAGCTGCCTTATTTTATTGCGTATGCCCTCCACCTCACGAAACCACATCCCTCAGTCACATTTGCAGCCCTTGTCCTCCTTCGATGGCCAAAGGCGTGTTTTCTCACCGCATGGGGATCATCGGGCCACCATCTCTTCGTATCCGTGTTCATGTTGGCCAGCAAGGTCATCTGCGATGATACCTATTTGAACAAACCGTGGTTGATCGTCACCCAGGGAATGTCCCAGCTGAGGAGATAAATCAGATGGAGAGTGAGATTGCCAGTATTTGGAGTAGGAGCTGAACGTCGATCCGGCAACGTTGAAGGAATTTGAAGACATGGTATGCAAGGATTTTGCAGGCCCTGGCCCAATACTTTTATTTTTCTGCCAACGAAGAAGTCCACCCCACCGCCCACTGCCATACTGTTCACTGCCCCCACCTGTGGCCTCACCCGTCGCCGTCCAACGAGCAATGGTACTCTCTGCCCAATGCACAGTACGTGCCTTCACTGCCCTCATTCAACTCGCCCTCATAATCTACATCGTCACCCGCCTCATCTGCGTCATCCTCACCCCCGTCGGCATCGAGGATCTTTCCGCTTCACTGCCCCCACCTGTGGCCTCACCTGTCACCGCCCAACGACAAATGGTACTCACCGCCCAATGCACAGTATGGTGCCTTCACTGCCCTCATTGAACTCGCCCCCAGAGACTCGCTTGCCCTCCTAATCTACATCGTCACCCGCCTCATCTGCGTCACCCCTCACCCCTCACCCCAGTCAGCATTGAGGATCTTTCCGCTTCACTGTCCCCACCTGTCACAGCCTCACCCGTCGCCGTCCAACGAGCAATGGTACTCTCCGCCCAATGCACAGTACGTGCCTTCACTGCCCCTCATTCAACTCGCCCCCAGAGACTCCCTCGCCCTCGTAATCTACATCATCACCCGCCTCATCTGTGTCACCCCTCACCCCTCACCCCAGTCGGCATCGAGGATCTTTCCACCAAGATCGTGTTGGCTTCCACATCCCTCGTGTTGTACAGTGCGTCTCGCGATCCTACCCATGACCAGCATATTTTGTACCCAGACCCAGTGACCAAAGCAAAGATGTTCCCTGCATGTCCCCTTCTCCCTGTTTCATATAGTGTGCACTGCATCGCACTCACGGATACCCTATCCCACGACATCAAAGCTAGCATGTACAAAGTTCCGCTAATGAAACAGTTTAGATTTGCATGATGTAGATATGACTTATAAGTTTTCACTAAGTTAATGATTTGATTTGGAAGATTTGAAGTATGACTTTGATAAGTTACAAGTACGAGTTTGGACTCAGTATGACTTCAATAATTTAAAGTACAACTTTGATATATAGTATTTTGTTTTACAACCTTTTGGACTTATGACTTCGATAGTTTAACATAGTAGTCTTTGCTTTTACAACCTTACAAATACGAGTTTGGATTTTATGATAATTGAAAGTACAAACTTTGATATATAGGTAGTCTGCTTTTTGCAACCTTGAGGAACGGTGTCTGGAGTCCCGCGGATGGCATCTGGCCAAATGAAGTATGGATTCTGCAAAATGAAGTCAGGAAGTTTTAAAATGAGGCGCGATTGTCTGGCATTCCATACTTATAGACATCAAGCAGGTTGAATGGCCAAACTTGCATGGCATGGAGCTGTGGGTGTGATTCCGATAAATACTGCTCGAAAGCCTGGATAAGGAGAGGAGCGTGATGGTTATCTTGCATGAGGGATATAGGGACACCAGGCAGTGGGCACAATTGAGGCAAATGGTATCCACGGGCCCTTGATCACATAATGTACCTACTTTGTCCTGTCTTACACAGCCACCCGAAGGTGAAAATCGGCCGAGTGTCACGGGCCAGCAGACAGGAGCCCACGGATGGAGTATCACCAAGTAATACGGGTGGGCTACACACTATGATTTTGTTACCATGTGATATGGGTGGGCTATGGTAGTGTTGAAGCAATACCTATATACGTAGAGGAACTGCTACTCCTGCTCACCTGTTATGTGGAGGGGACAAGCTGAGATGATAGCGGTAGCTGGTCAAGAGCTGTTATATTATATAAGCGATGAACGCTGTTTATATACAACAAACATTGTGACACGTGACGGTGACGTGTGACGTGTGACATGTAACATCTACTCTAAAGAGGACTATTACTAAGTCTACACTAATATGGGTCGCAGTCTTGTGTGCACTTCGTCGACGGTTTACACCGGGTGCACGTGCGACTTCAACACTCCCCCTCGCTGTGCTGCACATAGAGCACTTCAGCGAATAAGGCGCTAGATGCTGTCAGAGGGAAACTGTAAGCCTAGTTGAGCTCTGAACTTCGCGAACTTCTCGCGTGGTAAGTTCTTGGTGAGCAGATCGGCGGGATTCTCAGCACCATCAATGAAGAATAGTTCCACGTTACCTTTCGC
>Ga0307516_10005988_pt1 | contig 14374 bp, 13 predicted proteins | sample 19_EM_MG_FD_203310 | JGI IMG/M metagenome (GOLD analysis project Ga0307516, IMG submission 203310) | Populus trichocarpa ectomycorrhiza microbial communities from riparian zone in the Pacific Northwest, United States - 19_EM | ecosystem: Host-associated > Plants > Roots > Unclassified | place... | reverse complement strand
ACGGAGATGGTGCCACCAAGGAGCAAAATGGCATAAACGGGGACCTTCCCAATGTCAATAACAGGTATGCCAACAGGAAAAACGCTCTTACCTGTGTGCAATCCCTCAGATATGTCTTTTTCGTTGCGTGCTTCGTAAAGTAGCAAACGAACGGAGACTTCCAAGCCGTCTCACTAAAGAGGGCGGATGCGGGGTGGATGAAGACCCGTTCCTGGTTTGAATCATAGACCCTGAACTCTGCAGCTGAGTTATCCCTCTGCACCGTCCCTGCGGCAACCTGGTCGAACTTGATCGCAGATTTCGGTAACCGCACTTCCGCCACCTGTGGCCAAAGACCACCGAGGATCACAGACTTGACCAGATTTGCGTTGCCGCTGTTGATATTCAAAGCTGGGTTCGAAATTCCGGCAGACGAATCAACGAATCCACTCTCGGCCAGATTGAAGAACAATTCCTGTCGCAGTATTGCAACGTCTCGCACTGTCGAAGAGGAGATCAAATTCTACTCGTTTGCAATCAGCAAACAACAAATCCAACAGGGTAAAGGGTGGTCGGACCTCCTCACAGAACTTATTGAGGACAGAGTAGGAACCCCCTTCGGAACGCAGTTTTGTCCAAGCGTCAAACGCTCTGACGTCTGTCAGTAGATCGCTCCCAGCGGTCGCGAATTTCGCTCTCCGGCTAAAGAGAGGTTCAGCAGGATGCAGATAATCCACTGTGGAAGTTTCTCCCACGCGGTAGCTTCATCACGCTTATCCATCGGGTTCAGAAAGAGTGGCTTGGATGAGAGACACGCGGCTGCTGTGAGGGTAGGTTCCAGGCAACGAAACATGGCTCCCAGAATCATCATCTATCAAAACTTCACCTCGATGCCTTATCATGACCCGTGTGGGTCGGACTAACCTTGGCAAGTTTTATATCCACCGGTAGCGTCGCCTTGGGAGATGTCAGCCGGCGGTAGGAGGGCAAATAAAAATAAAAAGAACGCACCATCGCACGTCCCAACGCCGTAATCGTGTCATCTTCGTTGATGGCACCGATTTCCTTCAGGAATTTCCACGAGCCGGAGAGGGCAGCAACCTTGGGAGGATCAATTGCTCTCCCCAAAAATTCCTAATGTTACCATCAGTACAGATACCGGATGGAGAATGCGGGAAAATACCTGCACATCCTCGCTTTCTCTCGCAGCTTTCACGGACAAACAGACGTTGTTCAAAGAGACGCGCAAGATTTCCGGGACAGAGAAGTCCAGCATGCCCTTCTCCTGTTTTCTGGTATATGTCTTGTAGCATATTCCAGGCTGAGTTCGACCAGCTCGACCCCTTCTTTGCCGACCAGCAGCTTTGGAGACCCACCCCTCGACCAGGTTCGACAATTGAGTCTCGGGGTCGTGCTGAACTTCCTTCATCCTCCCAGAGTCGATTATGTACACAATATCATCGATCGTGATCGACGTCTGTGATACGGGCGTGAGGTGCAACGACTTAGGGAACCACAATGGCTCCCACGCACCTCTGCCACGTTGGTTGAACAGACAATTTTCCATTTCGACGGATTTGTACGGAACACCTTCCGCTGTTCGTCACTGGAAAGGTTCGCATGTAACGGAAGGATGTCCGCATGTTTGTTCACGACCGCTCCAATAGCCCGCATACATTGTTTGATTTCTTGCACGCCAGGCAGGAAGACTAAAATGCCTCCCTTGGGCTTCTGGTTTACGATGTGGTTTGCCAAGGCAGCTATGAGCTATAAACGGTCAGCCTCCTAGATGTGGGACACTGGGGCACTGGTTCTACTTCGTAGTCGATACGGTTCGCTCTGATGACTTTGTGGACGGCCTGTATGTCCTCTTCGGAAAGTCCCTGTGACTGGAGGTCCTCCTGCTGTTGTTTGAACTGACCCCCGGCCTGCGTTCTACCACCGCGTGGGTTGTAACCAATCTTTGGTATAATGTCTTCGAGGTAACTACCCCCAATTAGATATCGTTCATATGCACGCAGAAAAAGAAAACGCTTACAAGTCTTCCACGGGAAATGTACGGCCAGGGATACTAACTAATGGTGCTCCGTCAAAGTATTTCACGAATGTCTCCTGGTTGATTGTGGCGGACATCAGGACGACTTTCAAGTGTTTCGTCCTGCGCAAAAGATCCTTCAATTCCAGTAGTAAGAAATCGCTGTCCATCGATCTCTCGTGAACCTAGCGGAAAAAGTTTGAATCGTACGAACGTGGGGGGGTCGCCAGGACCTACCTCGTCCACAACCACATGTGTGACACCGCCAAAATCGTCGCCAGAGCTGAGCCTGCGCAAGACTACACCTGTTGTGCAGAAAAGGAGCTTGGTTTGACTGGTGATTTTGCTCTCTCCCCGAATGGCGTATCCTACGGATCCATCGGACAATCGCTCGTCAGACACTCGGGCAGCCACTGCGACAGCCGACAACCGACGAGGCTGAGTGACCAGAATAGACGCGGATGACCCCCGTCCGCTGGTGATGAGGGAGTCGAGGATGAATTGAGGGACTGTCTAAGTTTTCAGATCGCTGCACCCAGTCCTGGAATGGTGATACCTACGTTGGGTGGTCTTTCCGGATCCTAATAACGTCATTGAATGGTTTGGTCTTGCATCAGGAGGAAATATTACCTGTCTCCCCGACGACGACGACGACTCTACTTTTCTCCAGTGCGCTTGAAAAGTCCTCCCGCGCAGAAAAAGCAGGCAGCCGCTTCCTCGTCGCGAGCATAGCTTGATAACGTTCATCGGCACAAAGCTTCTCGAAGTCTGCGTTGACCCGCCCGTTTGTGCGGTCATCCGCCTTGTGCGAACGTTGCTTCTTTTTACCGGACTTGATGAGGGGACCCTCGTCAGGGTTTTCCGCGTCAGTGGCTGGGGGTTTGTGGGGGGTTATGTACTTCAAAACCTGGGAAATGTCAGGTGGGCCGTTATCCTCGATACCGATCCATTCTTCCTCGACGATTCGAAGACACGCGCCGACAAAGGATTCCCCGTCTTCGACTAATCGCCCCTCATCTGCTGCTTGTAAGATGCAGGAAAGGATATGCAGGCGAACGTAAGCAGGTACAGACGGAGAGGAGATATGGATAGCCGGAGGAGAAACGAGGGCGGAGGAGTTGTCGGGAGTGAATACATGCAACGTAAACGGTGAAATGGGTAGCGGGATGGCCGTACGTCCGGGAGAGACTATACCGCCATACGCATCGACTTCTATCGGGTCGACGTCTCCCAGGGTAGGGGTTGCACCCCGGAGAGATTCGGTCTTACCCAACAAGCGCATTCCGAGCCGGGACACCAAGATCTCAGGATGGTCTACGCCGGACGGGACCGTCACGAGTTCTTCCCTAACAAGATACAGGGGCCATCCACCTTCCTTGACAATCGATTCCTCGAACCACCTCCTCTTGAGATTGTCAGTACCAGAGTGAGCGTCAGTGATGAAAGAGTTTGATGAGTTATTGGCGGGCATGAACCTCTCCGGGAGGTCTACTTCCGGGGTATGAAGCAATAGGTATTCAATGCTGGCCTCCAGGGGCGTTAGATTTGCTGCGAAGTTCTTCGTAAACGGCGAAGACTCCGAGATAAAGGCCACGGCTTTCTGAGATTGGTCCGGTTTGAAACCCAGTGATTGGAGCTGTTTGACCAATGCTTTGGCGGCAGATTCACCAACACTCATGGTCGAGGCCACTTCATCAGTATACAATGCCAACGTCTGTGGAACACATTCAAACCAAGTCCGGGAGCGTGTGAACCGACAAACCTTTCGAATGGCTTCTTCGACGGTGTCTCGCAGGGATGTGGCCATTTTTACCTCAGGGGCGTTGATAAATTCTTTGGACACTTGGGGCTGGGCGGTGGGTTTCGAAGTACTGGCTTCCAACGCGGTCTTCTGTTTTGAGGCCTCTTCCTGCCTCCGCTTCACGGCCCTGTGAGCAGCGAAAGGGTCCGATTCGTACATCCACGATTGGTGCGATGGGGCAACTTTGTGCTCAGCCGCGAGTTCGCTCCAGTATTCGCGAGGACCAGGGGGTAGGACACGATTTAACTGAATGCCATTGCAGAACTAGAGGTGACAGGAAGTTTGGGCTGGTCAAGCGGGGGGCGGCGTGCGGAAAACTAACACGGTAAAGAGCATACGTAGCACCCCAATGCCGGGCCTCAATAGCGGTTGGGCGTGTGTAAGGTGGATGGGGTTCAAGGCGAACGGACTCGGTTTGAGAAGTCTTGGGGTTGACATGATACAGAGTGACCACGAAACCAAATTGGTCACCGATCTTGCGGGTGTCGACAGTTGGTTTCTCCCAGCCATTCTTACGACATCTGGGAAGCGGGCGTCAGATTTGGATGGGACCACGCCCAGTCCGGGGAGATGGCCGAAAGCGTCGAGGGGACAAGGAGCACACCTCTCGTGCAATAAGCTCAACGGCCACTTCGATCCTGGCGGAAAAAGGGATTTCTCTGGAGCAGCCTCCTCGGTGGGTGGGGGTGGATTATTTTTCGAGGAATTTCCTGCATTTCCAGACTTTACGATCCCTTTTCGAGGTGGCATGGAATTTGGAGTGGACGGCGCGCACGTGACTGACCGCCGGGAGGATTCCGGGATCAAACTTCGCGACTGGTAACGGTAATTGCGCGCAGAGTGGTTCGATGGGTGGAATGGATTATCGTCAGATAAAGATTCCCCGGTCTCCTCCCTCTTGCTCTCTCCCTCCACCTTGGCTATCAATGTTTTCCGCCCACGGCTCGCCCTCCGCTTGAGCTCCCGCTAGTGCACTGACAGTGGCCCAGCTCCCCAACTCCGGTTGCGGTCGCGTTCTGTTCCCTCCCGCTGGCCACCGGCCCATATATGCCACACCTGTTCAGTGGATCATGTCATTGAAACAACCGGGGGTGGACTCGGAGCCGATCAGGCTGCACGAGGCTACTCCAAAGGTGGTGGCTTCCCATATCATATTCCTCGCCGCCTGGCTCGCAGGGACTACTGGCTATTTCTTGGTATGTGGCACGTTTCTCATCAGTATCGGTGATGTGTAACCGACATTGGCTCGTAGAGCATCCTTGCAACAACTATTGCGCAGTGCATCCAGTGGCTCCCCTTCTTTGGACTGGGCAACACTCCCCCACCCCCACGTGCGCCTCAGCGGACCCCCCGCCGTCCCCCACGTCCCATGCCAATAGTAACGCGCCCGTTGCTCTCCCGTGAGAGTGTGGGGCGGCACGTGTCCTTCTCCCTCGATGTCCGGACAGGTAGTGAGATACTGCAGCCCCAGCCGCTTTCGAGTGAAAACACGACATGCGCAACTGCCTCGTTTTCCTCGGGCGATTCGACACTGTGTTCATCACCGCTGTCGGACTTAGGCGATCTCCCCCCGTTGAAGAACCTTCCCTCGCTGTTATCGGACCCACAAATGTCTGAACAAATCCAAGTCAAGAAACGTCCAATGACCGCACACTTCCCAATTAAAGCGAGAAATCCTTTCAAGTTCCGTCGGGCCTCTACTTCGTCTGCTCCCTCTCCGACTCCTGCGATTGAGGAGATTCTACCCATACCCCCGTCCATCGACCGAAGTCCCACATCCCCAGATCCCAGGAAACCATCACTGATCAGGAGACTGAACATGAAAGGACGGAGGGCATACAGTGACAATGCGGTGACCGGATGTGGGTTCTCGCCTTGTGTCCACGTCCTTGATCCATCTAAGCAACCTTCGTTAGCTCCGTCCAGCGCACCCACATCGCCGAGGTCGTCGCCATTGTCGTTCCGCGACACGATAAACACCTCAAAAAGGTCTGCATCCATGGACATCCCCACACCAACACCGGGCTCTCCAGTATTTGTCCCCCCGCCCCCACACCAGAGTTCTCCCCGGCGGACCATCTTTGGTAGTTTCACGAGAAGGCCGCGGACAGCGTCTTCTTCACCAGCACCCGCACGGACTCAACCTTATGGCCCTCCTTACAACTGCCCTCTTCCTGTTCCACAGCCTCGGCGGTCGAGCGGCACCCGACGACCAACTGTTAGCACGCAATCCCCAATACCTGAAATCCAGAAATCGCCGGCACATTACCAACCATCATAATACCATCCGGTCCATACCCTGTAGGTGAACGACTCCCCGATGGTGTGACTTATTTGTACTCATACGGGCGTCCCACAGAATGACCGCCAAACGTCTCACGCAATATCCCACCCCACCCAATGCACGTCCCACCATAGCACGACATCATACATCTTGGAGAGCCGCCTATTACAACCACAACCCACAATGACTTATCATCGCAGATTACATTGTTTTGTCCGTTTTGCTTTGCAATGAAACGCATCATCTAATTTTCCCGACTCATGACCCATGTCTTGGCTTTGCCGTAAAGAACAGGTGAAGTTTTTCGAATCACCGATGCATGTGAGGGGTGAAGGTAAGGGGGGTAAATTAGATGGATTGATAACAATACAAACTGTCTATCGAGGACGGCTTCAGAACTCGAAAAGAGGTGCCGTCAAACATAGGAAATGAAATCAACGTGAGAAGCTGAACGCGGGACCGAATAGACACCACTATCAATGAGGGACTTACCGAGACGATAGGGTCTCGAGCGTCGAACGTGCTTTGGAAACGGGAGAAAAAGATTAGATACGCGCATCATGCCTGTACAAGAAATCGAGCCGCTGAGAGGTCTGGGCTAGACGCAAGAGTGCGCATTTCGCCGAAACGAGAGCTGGTCGTCAATGGTCGAATTGAATCTCGGTATGGATCAGTCAAGGGGCGGTCACCCAGTCCAGATGGTTCGGCGCATCCGAGATATGAACACTCGTCATTTCCTCGTGTACCCTGCACGACTGCCAGCGCTCTCGAACAGTAAGCAAGAGCGTGGTCGACCATCGACAAGGTTGAATGGCAGTCACCAGAGATAGGGGTCTTTTGGGGTCTCAACATCACCGGTAAATCAGTTCAGGCTTGGTCGCGATGTATTGGTTGTCCATCTAGTCCGACGGTAGCGGGGGAACGACAACGTCCCACCCGCGAAGATCACCACGACTGTGGGTAGTACGTGAGCTGATTAATGCGTATTCAGAATTCAGGAAGTGAGGTGGTGATGCAGGTGGGACGATTGTCCCAACAGTGCGGCAAAACGTCTCAGACGCCAACGGTCCGAGGGAAATATGGACACTAGAATCGGCCGGGCCCCGAACGGCATAGGAACACGTCAGCGCCAGCAGCAGCAGCAGCCCACGCAGACATTCTGGTGTTCCCGGGTCATTGTTGTCTACAGGTCGAGCTGCGTGATGATCGAGAGGATATTGCCACGGGTTTCATCTCACTTTACCCACAGGTTTTAGACACGACTGGTGCCACCACTGGTACCGTTTAACGTCCAGAACCAATAATGGTGTGCATACAACCACCTCTGCATCCTTGTAATAATAACGTGGACACATGCCTAGGTCGTTCTCGCCGCCTCGATATGCACAAAAGGCGGAAAAGGTAACAGCACACCCTCAGAAATCTAATCGACCGCACGCTACTCCAGTGCTAATCTTCCGTCCACAGCCGTGATTTCTCGCCAGTTCCGAGACATGACGCGAGCTAGGATCGAATCTCTCCTGACATCCTTCCCAAAACTCATCCCGACGAATACCCAACACACGTCAGTCGAAACCGCTGAAGTTCGATACGTCTACCAACCATTGGAGGAACTTTACATCCTCTTGATCACGAACAAGGCCTCTAATATCCTCCAAGACATCGAGACCCTGCACTTGATCGCCCGCGTTGTGTCTGACATGTGTAGAAACGCAGAAGAGCGGGAAATCATCAAAAATGCTTTCGATCTGCTCGGTGCATTCGATGAGATTGTCAGCATGGGCTACCGAGAGCAAGTGTCGTTAGTCCAGGTCCGGAGCGTGCTGGAGATGGAGAGTCACGAGGAGAAGATTCAAGAGATCATCGCCAGGGTGAGTACCTTGTATCTCCTGCGCAAGAGGGCCAAGAATTGAGGCACCACCACGCCCCAGAACAAAGAAGCGGAGGCCAAGGAGGAACTCAAGCGGAGGGCCAAGCAGCTTGAGATGCAACGGCGCGAACAGCAGCGGCGCGCAGCTTCGGGCATGGGTGGTGGAGGTGGAAATTTCCTGGGCGGCGGTGCGACTGGATATGCCCCGGTGCCCCAGCGATTCGAGGCTCCTACCCCTCAGCGGACGGTCTCTCCCCAACCATCGTCTCTCCGCAGCCCCGCTTTCAAGAGCAGCGGCATGAAGCTAGGCAGCAAGAAGACAAAACAAGCCGAACTTCTCGACGCCCTAGGAGGCGAACTTGCCGTCGACGAACAATCCTTCCCGGTTTCGCCAGTTCATACTCCCGAACCCATCGCCCCAGTGAAGGATTATACCAGCAGCCTCCCTACCGTCTCGCAGGAAAGGTGAGTAAGCATCCTGTTCCCCCAGGGCCATCCCTGATTTGCGTCCCCAAAGTGTACACGTTTCCATCAAGGAATCCGTCTCGGTGGATCTCATGCGTGAAGGTGGTGTAAACTCTTTAGAAATCAAGGGTGACATGAACCTTCATGTGTCGGATGACGCCCTCACACGCATCCGTCTCTCGGTGGCTCCTCCCCCGTCTGGTGTTGGAGCTGAGGTCCAGTTCAAGCAGCACCCCAATGTTGCGAAATTCCAGGCCCAGAAGGAGCGTATCGTCGCCCTTAAGGACCCTGCTCGCATGTTCCCCCTCGACCAGCCGCTCGGTGTCCTCAAGTGGAGATACTCAGGAAAAGACGAGACCTACGTTCCGCTCTCGAGTACGTCCCTCCTAGATCTTCATGCGTCCTTTTGGTTCGGCGGTAACATGACGTATACAGTCAACTGCTGGCCATCACCATCAAACGATGGGACCTGTGAAGTCAACATCGAGTACGAACTCGAGAACGAGTCTCTGACACTATACGACGTCGTAATTTCTATCCCTCTCCCGTGAGAAAACAGCAGATTTAACTGCCCAACTTGTGCTCATCACAAACTCGTCTTGTAGGGCTGGCTCGTACCCAACCGTTCCATCTCACACCGGCGAATGGTCACTCAACCCATCCTCACATTCGTTGGATTGGTCAATCGCCCTGGTCAACGCGGACAACCGATCCGGCTCGTTGGAGTTTTCCGTTGGCGGCGACGACGCCGGTACTTTCTTCCCCGTCAAGGTCTCCTTTGCCGCTCAGGGAAGTCTCGCCGGAGTATCGGTCACCTCAGTTGAGCTGGTTGATGGCGGGGCTGTCACATTTTCACAAGAGGCTGTTGTGTCCGTCGAGAACTACGTGGTTTCTGGTTAGGTGGTCACAGAGAAGAAATACTATATACTATGCATGCCGGGAGTGTAGAGCGAAAGGTCCAAAAAAACAAAAGTCAATGGCAAGAATGAGAAAAGGCGTGAGTAGTCCGTGTCATATCGAACGTGGGGGGAGGCGTAAAATTGAAGGTCAAGTTCTGAAGTTCCGCATCGAATTCAACACGTCCCCCGTCGAGGAGCTCCGGTGGTATGCCCCAATCCCGTGGAAACTAGTCGGTCGGTTGGGCATCAAACCCGTGGACCCGAATTCATTTGGTGCGAGATGATTCCTTGTGATGCCACGGGGAGGCGAGGGTGTGCTCATACTGTTGTCGTTGATTCCGTATGCGGAGACGATCGGGAGGGAGTTGCGTGTTTGGATGCCCATTGGTCCGGGGCTCCGACTGTGAGGGCGGAGAGCGTGAACTTCCGCGTTCCTTCCTCTGTGAGGTATCGAGGGGATCGGGGCTGGCGTGTTATCCCTGTCAATCAGCATCTGTAGAACCAAAAGGCAGGAGAATGCATCGTTTCCGGAGTTGTGGAAGCTCCAACGAGCGTCGACTCCCAAGGAGGCTAAAGCGGCGGGAAGGGATATCGTGGTCTTGGGAGCCCGGGGTTTCCCCTGAGAGTCAACCATCGGACCACGATGGCCACCTGAGAATAACTCTCGCTCGAAGGATGCAGTATCGATTACGTGCACATTCGAGGGAAGTTCTAGTTCGGCGTCAGACCTCGAGAACAAAAAGGAAGCAGACTAAACGACTAACTTATACCCATTTCGGCCATCCGCTTGAGGTCACCGTGAGCGCCATGGGCGATGACAACCAGGTCGTTGGCCCTTGTGTCAGAATCAGGCGAGCTGAGGCTGCTGCGGGGACATAGAACCGTAGATCTGGATTGTTGAACAAACTGCCGCACCTGATCACCGCTTGTATTATCATTGGCAGTTTGACCTTCGGCACTACTTGCGTGGAACCGAACTATGGGGTTCATGAAGTTTGGTGGAATACGACAAAGACTGCACTTACGGCGTACTGGTAAAAAGAAAGTTAGCAACTCACGCCACTTGAAGATGGGTTGCATACCTCCCAGGGGAAAGTGGGGCAATACTTATTCTGTACGTTGGTATACTCTTGTACTACGTAGTGTCCCCGCCTGCAGAGACCCGATGAGGGCGTCAGCGAAACCGCCTAATCACGGATTAACCCACCGATAGTTGTCATTTGGATCCGGGGGCCAAATCCCAAGGCTGTCCAGGGGGAGATATCAGTCATAAGGTGCGCGTAGGATAACTGCAGACCACTGACACATCCAAATGGTTGGACCGTACGGCGGCGTAGCCCCACTCAAGGCAAGAAGAAGTGTTCCGTTCAGACCACTCGAAGTCTATCGCAAGGAAAGTCTTTTCCCTACTGCCCCAGAGCTGCTGGATGAACTTTGGCTCTCCAGCCCTGATCCTCGTCTTGAGAGAGACCAACGCAGCACCTGAGAGGGTGGAGTGTGCTTTACGGTATGTCAACATATCTGAGATGGTTCGTAATGGCCTAGTGCTCGCTTCATATGGGGTAATCCTGAGGAAGTTATCCAGAAGTGGCAGTGTCTCTCCAAAGCTTAGCATGACGTCAACCATACAATCCTGGGTTGGGATAGATTCCGGGACCCACCGCGTTCTTATCATCTTGATAAAAGCCTGGAGGTGGGACAGCTTCGTAACGATATGGGCTTTCGAAGTCCACATGTCGGTGACGACGATGACGGGCCAAGAACAACCAAGAAACAAGTCGAAGGTTTCGAAGAGGTGCCCCCACGTTTTTTCGTACCTGCAACGAATCTCCAGCTCTCTGCGAGACGTGGTGACGAAACGCGCACCATAAGATGTTGTGCAGTTGGAAGTGTGACATGTATGCTGAGTAGACCTGCGCACAAGTGGTAAGGTCGCGGGTTTCGATTGCCCAACGAACGGTTACCGACCGACTGAAGGTCATATTCCCACCCTCTGGGGTCCACTAGCGTAAAGTCAGACATCTTGGCCTACAGAGCCAGCAGAGAGATGGTGAAGAAGCGGAGGTAAGTTGTCAATGGGCGGTGTGTCATCACAGGGGGTCTCCTAATCAAGTTTCGGCAGGGTCGATCAGATTCACCGGAAGTAGGCGGCTGGCCGGGGTTGGGAATTCGAGAGCATGCAGTACGGCGTTGGGAACGAGGTTGGGATGTGTGAATTATTGTGTCAGGATGGGGCGCACTGCAGGATCTAAGATCTGATTCCCGAGGGCCGGATCTAACGTTGGACGTTCGCTCGCTAACTCTGTGTTTATCACGTGATGGCCCTGCCCTAAAGTGCTGTACAGCACAAATCCCACGTCCCCTCGTTCTCCTGCCACCCTCCCAGAACAGACACAGAATATCGCCAAGATGCAGATTTTCGTAAAGACCCTCACGGGCAAGACCATCACTCTCGAGGTCGAATCCTCCGACACCATCGACAATGTCAAGGCCAAGATCCAGGACAAGGAAGGGTCAGTGGGTGCCTCGCAGCAAGGACTACGGCTGAATTCCCACCCCGCCTGAATAGCATCCCCCCTGACCAGCAGCGTTTAATCTTCGCCGGAAAGCAGTTGGAGGATGGACGCACTCTTTCGGATTAGTGAGTTATGCGAGAATTTGCTATCAACAAACCCTGACGTTTCCGTCCAGCAACATCCAGAAGGAGTCCACCCTTCACTTGGTGCTCCGGTCAGTATCTCCACTGTCCTCAGTGCGACCCAATTAACGCCCTCTCCGTCGGTTCGCAGTCTCCGGGGCGGTATCATCGAACCTTCACTGAAGGTCTTGGCCTCCAAATACAACTGTGAGAAGCAGATTTGCCGCAAATGTTATGCCCGTCTCCCCCCTCGTGCCACCAACTGCAGGAAACGTTCCTGTGGGCACTCATCACAACTCCGCCCGTACGTGTATACGGTCGTTTATTCAACTTCATATCCTGACCGCCTTCTAGAAAGAAGAAGTTAAAATAGTCTACTCGCTTATGGTACTTGGTGCCCCTCGGAGCACCGTAGTGTTGTGTATTCTTTTGACATTTCTCCGTCCCAAACGAGACAATGCAATGCACTTTCGAGATCGCCTTGAATGAAGAGAATCGTTTGACTCTGAGGCGCGTGGTCACCCGAGTAACGTTTGACCGTGACCACATTGCCGCCACTTCTCCCAAGCCCCTCGCACCTGTTTTCAACATGCTGCGTTCACGATTGACTGCCTTCCTATTATTCCCGTTGCTCTCCTCAGCTCTTGCTACTGAACAGACGGTCATGGGCGGAGCACAAACCACTGTCTCCCACACGACACAAACCCTCGCCGATTTACTGACGATTGAGCCCTCGGCGTCCATCTTCTACGACTACGCCAGAGGAATCGACCTCGGTAACAAGCTCAACGACAAGTCCTCTCTGATCACGGTATTGGTACCAATGAACAAGGCCGTAATGAAATTAGCTAGGAAGCCGTGAGAACAGTCTCCGTAGAACCCGAAACGAACCCCGTCTTCCTAACACGCTCTCAAGGCATCAAGGCAAGGTGCAGGTACACGAGGGTGTTATCCTTACGGAAGAGGAGGTATACACCAAATCGCAGAGGAACGTCGAGCGATGGATCTCCGCACACATGATCCCTGTACGTCAACCGCCTGCACCTCACTGAAACCCTGCACATATTCAACTCTTCCTGCACGCATGGACACCAGACCTATCCGATCGATTTCAACTCCAAGGCCTATCCCACCCTACTAGATGGCGCTTCCGTCCGTTTTGACGCAGTCAAAGGCGACCCGAGCGCTCCGGAGTGGTCCAACGTGCTGGTCAACGAGGACATCCGCATTGTTGGATCCAGAGAGGTCCGGATCCCTTTCCGATAGTCCCACCGACTGCTGATTGACGTTTTGTCCAGGCTAGCAATGGAGTCTATTATATCATTGACGGTGTGATTGAAACCAGCTAATCTGTTGTCGTTGGGTCTCTCGAACGTGTGTAGCACCCTCGCTTGTACGGCTTACCCCTATTTCCCCCACAATCTACTTCCACACCTATCCGATACCTGGGGTGGCCTTGAAACGACTTACAGATGCCTTCCTCCACTCCCCCGCTTCATGGTGGTCAGCTTTACGTTGTCTCCGGGATACACCTGGGCATCCGGCCTCAGTTCCGACTGGAGTCTGCTGTGGCACCCCTGGCGCCGGATCGCAAGATCGGACCGACCAGGGGGTTCTGTTACGCTCAACGGCGTTGCCACTCCAGGACTATTCGCACCGACCGCGGGCGCTCCCACTGGGCCTTCATTTGCGCACATCGCGAACTATCGGGTTATCGCCTTGTCAGCTGGACAACATAGTTGTCGTGACCACCCCGCGAGTGTCACTCCGGTGCCCCGGTGGCCAACCTATTCCACCGTCAGCTGGTCCCGGTGCGGGATCTCGGTCCCATGATTGACCCCGCGCGCCAAACCTTGGGGGGTCTGGAAGCCTCGATCTATCGATCTACAATCTCGTCTCCCAGAATGAAGGCGGTCCCGATCTGGCTCACTGGTGGGCGGCAGCGGGACGTTCAACCGGCTCCGGGTTGCTCTCGTAGGCATAGCGCAACCCGGGGCCCGTTCTCTCGTCTATGAGCAGATCCACCACATCACCCACCAGCTCAACAAAACCTTCGGGGAGGCGGTGTTGGACGCCGTACAGCAGCGCAGAAACCTTCCGGCTGGCTCTCCATGGAACCTTTTGAGTCTGATCATGGATCGATCGTAGGGTGATTGTCCGTCCCCCTGGCAGCTCATCTTATTCTCCCAGATTGAAATATTTAGATCTAAAACCCTCCACGTTGAGCACGGGGATTGGACTAGCGACGCTGCATTGGACACAGAGTTATAAAATTACCGGTTACTTAAAACGTCGCCCCCAGTTCAAAACCTCGGTCGGATCGCTCAATGTGGTAAGTTTACGAATCAAAGTTTGGCGAGGACCACTTTTTGACCACATCTTTTCCCCCTCCCCTTTGCGCTT
>Ga0307516_10005987_pt1 | contig 14375 bp, 16 predicted proteins | sample 19_EM_MG_FD_203310 | JGI IMG/M metagenome (GOLD analysis project Ga0307516, IMG submission 203310) | Populus trichocarpa ectomycorrhiza microbial communities from riparian zone in the Pacific Northwest, United States - 19_EM | ecosystem: Host-associated > Plants > Roots > Unclassified | place... | reverse complement strand
GCCCCGTGAGTGGTGTCGCAGGAAGTTGAGGCTGCCGAGGGCCCGGTTGCCCTTGGCCGCTGCCATGGTGGCATGGTGTAGGAAGCTGAGTGATTCATCGATATGCACTCCTAGGTACTTGATTTGTTGTGAGGCCACAACGGTGTTGTTGTTGATTCTGAGGGGGGGATGTGTGCTAAGGCTCCTGTTCTTATCTTTGCTGGTGAGAGGGAGGCAGTAGAGCAGTTCGGTCTTGGGTGGTGCGAAGGTTAGTCCAAGGTGGACTCCCCTGCTGAGGTGTTCTTCAGTCCTTTCTTCAAGGAGTGTGTTGGCTCTGGTGATTGTCGTCGACATTTGGACCATGCATACGTCGTCTACGTAGGATGTGTCGATTGCATCGTGGGATTGATGGCTCCTCTCCAGCATGGCATTGCTGTAGATAAGGAACAGGGCTGGGGAAACTGGGGATCCCTGGGGCAGCCCGCACCTGTATGGTTGGGGCTGTTCTGATTGTTGGTCGAAGCCGAAGGCGATTTTCCGGTCAGTGTTGAAGGCAGTGACCCACTCCGTCAGGTACTGGGGCATGCGTCGTTGTTGCATAACCTCCCGGAGTGTTGCTGGGTGGACTTGGTTGAAGGCGCCCTCGATGTCGTGGGTGAGGACGGCCGGTCGTAGTGGGGTTTTGTTTGCTGTTTTCTTCTGGCTGATTGCCCTAGCGATAGGGGTGATTGTTCTGAGTAGGGCGTCGATTGCTGAGTTTTCTGCCTGGGCCCCCATCTGTGAGGGGTGTGTGGCCCCACAGGTGAGGGCGGCCTGGGAGAGCCGCTTGGTGACGATGGATTCGAGGAGTTTTCCGAAACATGATTGGAGAGAGATGGGGCGGTAGGACTTGGGGTCGGAGTATGTCTTCTTGCCAGGTTTGGGAATGACCACGCAGTTTGCCATTTTCCATTCTGGTGGATGGGTGCCCCAGGTGAGGCAGGCTGTAAACAGGTGCGGGAGGAGGTGAGGGGCCACCGTATTGAAGTGGCATAGGATGGTGTATGAGATGTCGTCTGGACCAACTGAGGTTCCATACTTCAGGTGTACAATTGCCAGATGTGTCTCTTGTATTGTAACTGGCTTTGTGTGGTGGCGGATGTCCTTTGTGGAGGTGAGGAGGCCAGGGGGGAGTCGTGTTCGTGGGGTTGTATTGACTGGGGGAAAGAGTGCATTGCGTAGCGCATCGCATTTGCCTCTGAAGGTTGTTTGCCCGTTAAGGGGGGGGATTGGTTTGTGGTGTGTGTTGTGGTGGTAGATCGTTTTCCAGATGGTCTTGGATGATGCGGCTTGGAGCTGTTGGATTCGGTACGCTGTTTTAGCGTTGCGTACCATCGTCGACCATTTGTGCTGTTTGTGTTGTCTGTCTTTCCGGTTGGTGTCGTTGCGTTCTTGGCAGGCTCATCTCTCTGCTCGTTTGACTGCTCTTTTTGCCAGTGTCAAGTTCTGGTTCCACCATGGTGCTTCCTGCCTCCGTGGATCTTTCATGGGGACGGCGTAGTTGGTTGCTTCGTGGATGAGGTGGGTAATGTTGGTGACGGCGCGGAGGGTATTGTCGGTTCCTTGGAGGTTTGAGAGGTCTATCCGGGCAGCCTGTATGTGTGAGGCGAAGCTTCCCCAGTCGGCCTTGCGCCAGCAGCGCTGGGCCTTCTGTGGTGCTGTGTTTGAGGGTAGGGCGAGGGTGGCAGTGAGGGAGCTGTGGTCCGAGGTGGTATAGTGATCGATTGCCAGGGTGACGACCAGCTGTGTCGTCCTGCCCCTGGAGAGGCATAGGTCAATGGTGGAGGGTTGCGCCCCATTTCGGGGGTGGTGGGTGGGGTTGGCTATTTCGTTGTGGAGGTGGAAGTTGTTTTCTGTGAGCCAGTTGGCGATGGTGTGGCTGGCCGGGGAGGTGCGTACTGATGGGGGCAGTGGGCCCTGCCACCACGTGTGGTGGGCATTGAGGTCCCCCATCAGGAGGCAGTCTGTCAGTAGGTCGATGGTGGGGAGGATGGCTGCTACTGGGTCTGGTCATCCAGGGGAGTATAGGTTGTATAGGGTGAATGTGGTGGTATGTTGTTGTTGGAGGGATGTGATGGTGGTGCCCAGGAAGGAATCCTGGGCCGCAAAGGTGGTGGTAGCACTGAGCCCAGGTACGCGGCGGACTTATGTCGCACATCTGGGCCGTGTTGGTGTTGGGGTGAACATGTCGATGTTTGGCATAGTGGGAGGGTTTCCATGTCTATCGCACCATGGTTCTTGGAGGAGGCAGATAAGGTTTTTGGGTTTTCTTGTGAACTCTTGCAATGCTGAAATCGTAGTCGCTTGGCCTCTCACACAGTTCAGCAGCTGTATGGACGCGATGGTGTGGAAGGGCATTTTATTCGGTCATTCCTGCCATGGGGGCATCTCCCGGAGTGGTCGTGGCCATCATATTCATGTTGTTGTTGAAGGATCAGATCTTGATACCTGTGGGGCAGTTGGGGTCGCTGGCCTTGTGGGGTGCGTCGCAGTTGGCACAGCAGATTGGTGGGTGGGTGCAGGTGGGGCCTCTCTTACAAGCTGGAATGTTGCATGAGTGGTCTTCCATTCAAGGGCGTCCGTACAGACCGCGCAGCGGGACTTGTTTTTGCACAGGGCGGCGGGGTGTCCGTAGCCCTGGCAGTTCCGGCACTGGGGGCTTCTTCCGTATGAGATGTAGTCGTCTGGTTGGCATTCGCGGTTGCAGATGGTAAGCTAGTGTCGTCCAATGTCAGCCTTCTTGGTGCTGCCGCTGAGGGTCATGACTATCGTCGAGGTTGCTTTCTGTTCACGTCGGTCTGCCGGGGTGAGCCAGCGTGGCGCCTGGCACTGGATCAGCTGGTGGTAGTTGGTGGCGATGCTGTCAGAGATGTCAGGCAGTGGGAGATGGGTCGGGACTCCGTGGAGCAGGAACTGGCTGAAGCGCTTCCCGATTTCGACCTTCTCGCACTTGCCATGGTAGGGGAGGGCATCGGCGATGATCGTCGTGTAGTCTTCATAGATGAAGTTGTTTTGGGTGTTGGTGGTGGTAAAGATGATGGATCCATGTATGGTTACCCGGGTGCAGAGGAAGGGGGGGGCGGTTACGTCGTGGTTGTCGACCAGGGCTTTGTTGACTTGATGGAGTGCTGCATCCGCGACGACTTGGCGGGCGATGTAGTCTCGTTCAGCATGGGTGGCAGCTTCGGTGGGGGACGCAGCTGGGAAGTGGCACATGACCTCGCACTCGGCTTGGGGGTACATGGTCGGGATAAGCTTGGTGTGGTGTGCTTCCTTCCCTTGGTTTTCTTCTTCAAGTTCTCCCATCCTTCAACGTTGGTGGCATGTGTGGCGTGTTCGGTTGGTGGGTGCGGTTGGGCGATGCGTGTTTTGGCGGCGTCGGCGTATGTGTGGGTGCTGGTACCGTTGTTGGTCGGAGGGCTGTTGGCGTTGTATTTGTTCTCAGTGGCTCCCTTCCCCTTTCTCTTCCTTTCTTTCTTTGGGTTGGGGCCGGTGTTGCTTGGGCCCCCAGTTGGCTTCACGGTGGGGGCAGGGGCTTGTGCGGCCGAGAGGAGTTGTTGTTGCATTTGGGTGACTCGGGTGCCCAGCGTGGCGATTTGCTTGGTCAGGCTGTTTGTGGCGATTTGGAAGGTGGTGTTCTGGGCGAAAAGGATGGAGATCTTGGCACTAATGGTTCTGGCAAATTGGTCTAGGAGATTGCTGGTGATGATTTCGATATCGGCATGGGGTGCTGCATGCGCTGGGCTGAGTGGGGCTGCCATCTGGGGGACAGTACTGATGGGCTCGTCCATTTCGCCTTCGATCGCCTACGTTGCAGTGACGTGTTCCGTGTGTTGGAAGTCCATGGCGTTGTCGTCGTCTTCTTCCCTTCCTTCGTCTTCAGAGTCATTGGAGTCGGAGTCGGAGTCAGAGTCGGTGTCGTTTTCCTCGCGCGCACGCTTTGCGGGAGAGGGTGACCGTGAGACCGCGACCGTAGGAGGTTGAAGGTGGTGTCGGGAGGGGTGCTGCTGGGAGCGGGCTTTTGGGGTGCTGTGCGCAGAGATTTCGGTGGTGGCCGGGATGTTCGGGTGGAGGAAGGCGTTGAGGGATCCTTGACCGGGGTTGTTGGTCGACATAAAGCCTTTTAGCGAGGTGGTGATAGTTTGGCGACGCAAGCCAAAATCACGTGAAGCAGGCGGCGACAGGAGGGAAAATTCCCAGGAGGGTTCCGGAGGGGTGCAGCCTCTAGTTAATGAACTATTGACCGACTCCTGAGGTGGGTTTCCGGGGTTGTTGTAAACTTAATTGGAAAAGAAGATTTTTGGTGTCGCGAAAACAGTGAAGTTTTGGGGGGTGTTGTGAGGATAATAGATTGCATGGAGAAGAATCTCCAGACTAGCTACCGTGCCCTTCCTTCATACTTTTCCTTCCCTCTGTGGAATCACAGCTTGCCCGCAAGACTGACACAGTTCCTCCATAGCTCCTCATGACTCACTCGCCGCGTCCAAGGTAAACCCATGATCGCACTCGGCCGCCGTGCGGCCAACACTCTACTCGCGGCAACAGCAGAAAGGATGTGCAAGCAGTAACGGTAAGGGAAAGGGAAGAATGACGTACAACATAATCAAGGAGAAATAATACTCGGAACAATCATAGGAGAAGGACGCGCAAGCTCAATCAATAGGAGACAATAATGTAGCGGATAGGAGAAAAGACACGCATCAGGAAAAAAAATGTGCGTCCGGATGTACTGGCTACGTCCTGATGCACCAGGCGCTTGTGACGCTCTGGACGCACCCTGGCAGCGCACATACCGCTCCCAATGCAAAACGCACAGGCAATGTGAATTCGGACGCAGCTCGCCACGCCACCATGCGCCCGGACGCAGCTCGCCACGGTATCTGCTTACTGGATGGAGTGTGGCAGGGCATTTTCGTTCTGGACGCACGGTGTCAGGGCATTTTCCTTCTGGACGCACGGTGTCAGGGCATTTTCCTTCTGGACGCAGCCATGTCAGGGTATTTTCCTTCTGGACGCAGCCGTGTCAGGGTATTTTCCTTCTGGACGCAGCCGTGTCAGGGCATTTTCCTTCTGGACGCAGCCGTGTCAGGGCAAATGGCGTCCGGACGATGCGTGTCATGGCACCGTGGTTATGCTGGCTGTCAAGGCACGGAACATCGCAGCAAATACTCACATCGCATTCACAAACACGCAGCGGGTTCCAGGCATAGTGACTCAGTCTAGTTCTATTCTCTATATCTAATGTACATCTATATATGCTACTACCACACTTCGCGTTTCCGGCACAAGCACCCAGCGTCACATCCATCGACGCTGTTTTTGACGCGCGTAGCATTGCTGAGTGTCGGAAACAAAGGAAAGTTGGCAAATACGACACGACGCGATGAGCCTGACGCGATCTGCACGACGCGATGAGCACGACGCGATGAGCACGACGCGATGAGCACGACGCGATGAGCACGACAACTATGAGCACGACGCGATGAGCACGACGACTATGAAGAGGATGGCAATGAGGACGCCGGCGGCGTGGACGATAGCGAGTAGGACACGGCGAGTATGAGAGCGAGTAAGACATGACGAGTATGGGAACGAGTAGGACGCGATGAGTATGAGAGCGAGTAGGACGCGGCGAGGACGATAGCGAGTAGGACACAGCGAGTATGAGAGCGAGTAAGACGTGACGAGTATGGGAGCGAGTAGGACGCGACGAGTATGAGAGCGAGTAGGACGCGGCAAGGACGATAGCGAGTAAGACGCGGCAAGGACGATAGCGAGTACGACGCTGCGAGTATGATGGCGAGCTTTATGGCATGGTTAGCACAGCTCTCAGAGTGACAGAGACACCGGGAAGTTGCAGAATACACAGTGACGAGTCGATATCAATGAGGGTGCCAGCGGCGAGGACGATAGCTAGTAGGAGGCGGCGACCACGATGGTGAGCTTTGTGGCATGGTTAGCACAGCTCTCCGAGTGACAAGAACAGCGGCGGGGAGTGGTACAATACGAGGTGAGGAGTACGATGTCAATGAGATTGCTGGCAGCGAGAACGATGGATAGCGAGTAGGACGCGGTGTGTATGATGTCAATGCAAAGCGCCAAGCCATTACCAACACTTGCACTTGCGCAAGGTTCGGCGTCCTCATCGCTCCTAGACCCTTTTTTTCTTCTCCTTTCACCTCGTCCTAGATACTCGTCATCGTCCTTCGCATTGCCATCATACTCGCCACCATCAAATTAATGATATCTTATTCGTCGACATTTTCCTCATCAACATTTTCCTCATCAACATCTTACTAGTCAGGCCATTCTTGCTACGTTACTCGCCGCCATCCTCAGTGCCATGAAACACATTGACATCCTCCTCAACGACATCATACTCGTCACATCGTATTGTACCAGCTCCCACCGCTGTTCCTGTCACTCGGAAAGCTGTGCTAACCATGCCACAAAGCTCGCCGTCGTGCTCGCCGCCTCCTACTAGCTATCGTCCTCGCCGCCGGCACCCTCATTGACATCGACTCATCACCGTGTATTCTACAACTTCCCGGTGTCTCTGTCACTCTGAGAGCTGTGCTAACCATGCCATAAAGCTCGCCATCATACTCGCCGCGTCGTACTCGCTATCGTCCTCGCCGCGTCTTACGCGCTATTGTCCTCGCCACGTCCAACTCGCTCTCATACTCGTCGCGTCCTACTCGCTCCCATACTCGTCACGTCTTACTCGCTCTCATACTCGCCGTGTCCTACTCGCTATCGTCCTCGCCGCGTCCTACTCGCACTCATACTCGTCGCGTACTACTCGCTCCCATACTCGTCACGTCTTACTCGCTCTCATACTCGCCGTGTCCTACTCGCTATCGTCCACGCTGCCGGCGTCCTCATTGCCATCCTCCTCATAGTCGTCGTGCTCATCGCGTCGTGCTCATAGTCATCGTGCTCATCGCGTCGTGCTCATCGCGTCGTGCTCATCGCGTCGTGCTCATCGCGTCGTGTCGTATTTGCCAACTTTCCTTTGTTTCCGACACTCAGCAATGCTACGCGTGTCAAAAACAGTGGCGATGGATGTGACGCTGGATGCTTGTGCCGGAAACGCGAAGTGTGGTAGTAGCATATATAGATGTACATTAGATATAGAGAATAGAACTGGACTGAGTCACTATGCCTGGAACCCGCTGCGTGTTTGTTAATGCGACGCGAGTATTTGCTGCGATGTTCCGTGCCTTGACAGCCAGCGTAACCACGGTGCCATGACACACATCGTCCGGATGCCATTTGCCCTGACACGGCTGCGTCCAGAAGGAAAATGCCCTGACATGGCTGCGTCCAGAAGGAAAATGCCCTGACACGGCTGTGTCCAGAAGGAAAATGCCCTGACACGGCTGCGTCCAGAAGGAAAATGCTCTGACACGGCTGCATCCAGAAGGAAAATGCCCTGACACCGTGTGTCCAGAACGAAAATGCCCTGCCACGCTCTGTCCTGTAAGCAAATGCCATGGCGTACTGCGTCCGGACGCATGGTGCCGTGGCGATCTGTGTCCGAGTTAAGCAGGTTGCGTCTGAAACGTCCAGAACGTCTAGTGCGTCCGGACGCTAAGGACGCAATTTTTTTTTTCCTGATGTAAGCAAGATAACTGAGACAAAGGAGAAGGGCCTGGACCAGCCGGCGGTCAGGTTGAGGCTTCGAGGGATATCGCTACCAGAGTGATATCGCGCGGATAAGGGCGAGGTGCATAAGCGTGGAGGATGATCGCGGCTGCAGCAGTGGAAACGAGGCCGAGCCACAGGGCAACAAGGGTGAGAACGGCACCGGCACCAGCGCCAAGGAGCCTGTCGCACCAGGTTTGTGACAGTACGTCCCCTATTCAGACCGAAGCTCCGGCGAGGTCATGTCGGGTCGTCAGGGTCCGGCGGCGGACGGACCTGTGGTGGATAATGGGCCTGCGGTGGATGCAGATGAGCTGGCTAGCCTGCTGCCGGGCTTGGAGTTGTTCATTCATTCGCTGCTGTTCGGTGATGATGGCTCTCAGGGTGTTGGCCATCTGCTGGAGTTGCTGTTAGTTCATATCGTGGAATTCGTTCATCCGCTGGGCGAGCGTCCGGTGTACGACATGGTTGCGGTGTGCGTCCCAGGTGGTTGTTTGATGTATCATGGTGACAATTTTCCCCAGGAGGGCGAGTTGCTCATCCTGTAGTGCCGCGGTCGCAGCCGTGGGGGGGGTTGTGTTTTCTTGATCTTCCTGTGGTGGCGTGATGTCCCCCAGGGGACTCCTTGTGGTAGCCGCACTGCAGCGGAGGTGGTGGTTTTCCATATTGACAAGGAACTGGCATTCGGGGCAGACCCGCTTTCTCCGATGCCAGTCCGCACAGGCTTTGATGGGGTTGAGGTGTCGCTCGCAGGTTACGTAGAGTAACTAGTCAGGGTGGGGCATGGGACAGTCGCACATCTGGCGGTTGCGACGGCGGCCGTTGCTTCGCTGGGGGTAATAGTTGTTGTCCTTCATTTGGTGGTGGACCCCACAGTAGTCATTGTAGCAGGTGGTCCAGTGGAGGGAGGCGTGATCGTTGGTCCAGAGTTGTCCTACGGCAGACAGTGGGGGTGAGGGTGCTGCAGGGGGGGCATCCCACCTGTCGGTGGTAGTAGCTTGGGCGGCGATGCCCCAGTCGTTCAATTGTTCGGTCGTTACAGGAATTTTGGAGCGAGAGTTGTTGCCAGTGAAGGTCCAGCCTTCGTTGGTGTCGACCGTGGCGGTGGTGGACATATTGATTTTTTTAGAGTTGGGGTGCGGGTTTCTCAGGGTATTCCTTGTGGAACTGACGGATGAGGTCGGGGGAGTTTTCAAAGTTACGGGCGGGTTGCCAGGTACGATCGGGGTCGTGGAAACCCGTCCACTTGACTCGATACTGAATCTGGTTTCTATGGTGTCGGAAGTCCAGGATTTTTTCTACTTCCCACTCTTGCTGTTCTTGTATGACCACGGGCGGTGGCGGTGGTTGTTGGTGTTCTGGGATGGGCTCGGTGCTGGCTGTAGGTTCGAGAAGGCTGATGTAGAAGACTGGGTGAATGTTGACAGTGGTCGGCAGGTCCAGTTTATATACTCGTGAACCCACCTTCTCCAGGATGGTGTATGGCACGATCTGCTTGTGATCCAGTTTGTTCGAAGGTCGGGTCGTTCGGATGTTCCTTCATCCGAGCCAGACCTTATCGCCAGGTTCTATCACTGGGTCCAGGTGTCGTGTGTTATTGGCTTGCTCAGCTTGAGCCATTTGTGCGTCCTTGATCTCTGCTCGGAGTTCTTCGTGGAGTTTCCTTAATGCCGCGACATATTCCGATACTTCCGTTGTTTCGTCGTTTTGTGGGCCGAGGTCTGGCAGAAATCGAGGGTGATATCCATAGTTGGCCAAGAAGGGGGTTATTCTTGTGGTTCCGTTTTGGGTGTTGTTGTAGCAGAATTCGGTAATTGGCAACAGCTTTTCCCAGTCTTGCTGATAGTTGCAGTATGCCCAGAGGTATTGCTCAAGGGTGGCGTTGGCTCTTTCCGTTTGTCCATCCATCTGTGGGTGGAACACTGTGCTGAGGTTCCGTGATATCCTGAGTGCTTCCATTACTCGTTTCCAAAAGTCGGAGGTAAACAGTGACCCTCTGTCCGATACAATACTGCTTGGCAGCCCGTTGGGCCTGATTATCTGCTGGAGGAACTGATTGGCTAGGTCCTTGGGGTTCATTGTGCCATGGCAGGCCACGAGGTGCCCCATCTTCGTGAGGCGGTCGATTATCACCCATAACGCGTCCTTTCCATTGCTTGGTGGTAGCGCGGTGATAAAGTCCATTGATATCGCGTCCAATTAGTCGGTGCGGAAGTTCGAGTGTCTTCAGCAGTCCAAACGGCACGTGTCGGATTGGCTTGATACGATCGCAGGTGTCACAGTGGTCGACGTATCTGTGGATGTACTTTTGTTGCCCTGGCCAGTAGAAGTTTCTGCTAACGAGTTCCAGGGTTCTTGCTCAGCCCGGGTGTCCCGCGGCTTGCGCGTCATGGTGGTCTCTTAATATACGAAGTTGTAGGGTATCGTTGTCAGGGATCCATACAAAGCCGTCGTACATTAGCAACCCGTTGTTTTCCTCGCATAGTCCTAGCGCGATCTTTCCGTCGCGGGTGGTCCCACTCGCCTTTTTCCTCCGGATTTCCCGGATCTCTTTATCTGTCGTGCTTAGTGTCCGGATTTCATTCAGGAGTTCCTTGTCTATCTCGAGGCTGATAGTTTCTATTGTATAAGCCTGGAGTGCTTTGAGGGCATCCTTGGGGAAGGCGTCTTCGGGTAGCAAGATTTGTCTGTGGTTCTGTCGATGTTTCATATCCCCTTCCCAGGGAGAGTCTCCTGACTCTCTAGAGAGGATATCTGGTTTGCTGGCCAACTTCCCGGGTCGATATTTGATGATGAAGTCATAGTTGGCTAATCGCTCGCCCCACCGGGCTTTCCGTAGGTTAAGGTCTTTCTTCGTTTTCCAATATTCGAGGTTCTTGTGGTCCGTGAGAATCGTGATTTTCGGTCCTGTTGTCTTGCAATAGGTATCCCATTTCCGTAGTGAGTCTACGATTGCTAATAACTCTTTGTCGTGGATATCGTAGTTGCGCTCTGGGTCTTTGAGTTTCCTTGAGTAATATGCTACAGGGTGCAGGATCCCCTTCTCAACAGGTTGTGAGCAGATTGCTCCTATGGCGTAGTCTGATGCATCCGTTTTGATGGTAACGGCCTGTTCCGGGTCGAAGTGCTGCAGTATTGGTTCCGTGATCATTGCTTTCTTGAGCGTCCTGCACGCCTCCTGCTGCCTATCGCCCCATTCCCATGCTTTTTCCTTCCTGGTCAGGGAGGATAGGGGCATTGTGATCTTGCTGTAGTCTTTGATAAACCGTCGGTAGAAGTTGGTAAAGCCCAGGAAACTCTGTATTCCTTTGACATTTGTCGGTTCCTTCCAGTCTTTGATTGTCCGGATTTTTTCTTCATCCATCCTTAGCCCTTGTGGTGATATGACGTATCCTAGGTACTCTGTCTCTGTTGTGTGGAATTCGCATTTGGATGCTTTCAATGTTAGTCCGGTGTCTCTTACTCGTGTGAGTACTACCCAGACATGTTTCCGGTGTGTTTCCTCATCGGGTGAGAAGACCAGGATGTCGTCCAGATATGCCACACAGAAGATGTCTAGGTAGTCACTTAGGATCTCGTTCATCCATCGCTGAAAGGATGCTGGGGCGTTGGTAAGTCCGAATGGCATGATGCAATACTCGTATAGCCCGTATCGAGTGCGAAACGCTGTCTTCCAATCGTCACCTTTTGCAATGCAGAGGTTGTAGTATGCATCTCGGATATCGAGTTTGGTGTAGATGGTGGCGCTGGATAGTTGATCGAGAGACTCGCCAATCAGTGGCAGTGGAGTTCGATCTTTGATCATTATTTCGTTTAGTTGCCGGTTATCCACACACAGGCGTAGTCCTCCATCCTTCTTTGTTACGAAATGTATCGTGGCTTCCGCCGGGTAGGTGGATGCACAGATCCATCCTCGTTTTTCGTTGACTTCTAGGTACTCTCTGAGGGCCTTCATTTTATCTTCATTTAGGGGGCGCAGGGGCTCATACGGGGGCATCTTTCCTTTTTCCAGTGGAATATGGTGGTCCTGAGTGCAGTGGGGTGGAGGGGCCACCGGTTCCTTTTCGGTGAATAACTCGAGGAATTCATGATATTCTGGAGGAATCAGCTTGTTTTTGCTGGTCCGCGAGGTTTCCTTGATTTTGTCGATTACTGTCTAGCATACTTTTCATGGGTCTGTTTCACTGATTTCCCAGTTTTCTGGCGGCATTTTCTTATAGTATTGCTCCATGGCCTTTTCTTCCGGGACTGTGTTGGCTCTCGGTGAGCTGGGTAGGCATTTCTCGGCGCAGTGGTCGGAGTGGAATTTCACCGTGTGGTTTTTCCATCCTATTACTGGGTCATGGAGTTTGAGCAACAGGAGTTCTAGGATGATTGGAGCATTTCCCATCATGATACAGTGTAGCCGGATGTCTTCTTCGTGATGGTTAACGGTTAGGTGGATTTGGGTATCATGGGTTACCGGCCCGCCGGTAACTTCGCTTCCATCGACTGTCAGGACTCGGCTCGGCGTTGCTTTTTGCTCCATTGGTATCCCGTGGGCTTCTGTGTAGGCCTTGTCGATGAAGTTTTCTGACGCTCCACTGTCCACCAGGGCTGTAGTGGTGCATTCTTTGCTGTCGGTTCCTTGGATCCGGACTTTAATCATAATTTTTTCTTCTCGTTCGTATCGAGCGGTTCGTACTAGATACGGGGGTTTTTCTTCTGGGCTAACAACAGGCATTTCCCTTGGGTGCTGGTTGTTGGCACTTATTCCCGAGGGTGGTTATTTCCCCACAGCTCGGGTCTCTCCGTTGCTTCGCCCCTGATGGCTTCTTCTTCGTATGTAGCTTCCGCTGCCCTGTACGGCTTCCTCCATGGAGTTCGTATTTTCTTGGACTGGGGGCATTCCCTCGCGAAATGCCCTTTCTTCCCGCAGGTGTAACACTCCTCTGTACTTGTTCGTCGGGGGAACTAGTTTGGCGTTCTCTGTGCGAACTTGAATCATCGGGTGGCATCGAGGTCCATTGGGTCCCCCGGTGGCGCCGACGAGGTTTCCCTTGTGTGGACATGGAAGCGTGCTTCTGGGCTGGCCGTGGGTCGTCGACTGATGACTCCGAGGTTGCATAGGCGGCTATCCGTTTTGATGGTGGCGGTGGCGTACTCTACCAAAACCGTGGCTGGTGTTTCGCTCATGACCAGGTGTCTTTTTACTTCAGGGTGTAGTCCGTCTCTGAACCGTGCAATACATACGTTGTCCGCGTATGGGAGGTATGCTTTGATTCACTGGAATTCGGCCCAGTAGGTTGCTGCAGTCCGATTCCCCTGCTGAATCTTCCGGAATTTCTAGAATGCTATTTCTTCGGCGTCTACTTGGCCAAAGGCGTGCTTCATGCTAGTTTTTAGTTCTTCCCATGTTAGGTTAATTCCTCCGTCCTGATTCAGGAAGGTTTCCACCCAATTCCATGCTACTCCTCGGAGTAAGGAGGATGCATATTCCATTTTCTTTTCATCGTCGTTGAATCGGTTTCCTTCTGTCGGGAATTTTAGCTCGCACTGGGCCAAGAATGTTTTGAATTTTGCCTTGTCTCCTTTGAATGGTTCGGGGTCCCCGAGCTTTGCATAACTGCTTCGGGGTGGGTCTCTGGCTGCGAGGATTTCTCTTAGCATCTCCGTGGTTAGGAGGTGGGGTCCTGCCCCTCCTTTTCCTGTTTCGTCACCCATCCTTTCGTTTTGCTCGCGTGACTCTGGCGTCTGTGGGCTTGTTCGGGGTTCCGGGGTTACCGGGCTTGGAGATCGGTAGTCGTCGGGAACCCTCGTAAATTCCCTGAGTGTGAGAGGATCCTTGATGGTTTCATCCTGGGATGCCACGTTGCTACGTCAGGTGTCGATGGGGGAGACACAATCTAGTGTCAAGATCCTGCCTGACTAGTCCGTGCTGCTTGACAGGTGGTGTAGTCTTCCGGTGGGTCGCTGTTGGCTTCGATGGTATCCGGCCTTGCTGCGGTGGTATCCTGCCTCGCCCTTGTCATTGCGGTATCCTCCCTCGCTTGTGGCGGTATCCTGCCTTGCCCTTATCTCTGCATGCCCGGCGTGGTCTTGTTGCGGTATCCTTCTTCGCTGCAGCGGTATCCTGCCTCGCCCTTGTCATTGCAGTATCCTTCTTCGCTTGTGGCGGTATCCTGCCTCGCCCTTATCTCTGCACGCCCAGCGTATTTTTGTTGCGGTATCCTTCTTCGCTGCAGCGGTATCCTGCCTCGTCCTTGTTGTTGCGGTATCCTTCTTCGCTTGTGGCGGTATCCTGCCTCGCCCTTATCTCTGCACGCCCGGTGTGGTCTTGTTATGGTATCCTTCTTCGCTGTGGTGGTATCCTGCCTCACCCTTGTCGTTTGTCGGTTCTTACAGGTGTTTGGTCGCAGTGCCGGTTCACGGGTGTCGAGAGGTAGGTCTGTGGAGAGAGATAATATTCGATTGCGATCTAATGCGCTTTAACACTACAGGTTTTGTGCGCTCCTCCTCACCGTACCACCCCCGTGGGGCTCCCATCTTTCCTGTCCGCCAAAAGTAGTAAACGCACCAAAGAAATCGTAACAGCAAGCGACCGTACAGCAGGACTCATGACAACCTGTCTTCCCCTTTGGCCTAAATCAAAGCGTTTTGTGGGTACATTATAAAGGAGGCTTGCGGTGGAAAGAAACTTCGGTAAAGGAGACAGTGCAATACCCTTACCT
>Ga0307516_10005986_pt1 | contig 14375 bp, 11 predicted proteins | sample 19_EM_MG_FD_203310 | JGI IMG/M metagenome (GOLD analysis project Ga0307516, IMG submission 203310) | Populus trichocarpa ectomycorrhiza microbial communities from riparian zone in the Pacific Northwest, United States - 19_EM | ecosystem: Host-associated > Plants > Roots > Unclassified | place... | reverse complement strand
ACAAGCGCAATTTGATATTGCGCTAGTCCTTAAGCGCTCTAGTGTGCGCTAATGTGCGCTAGTGGCGCTAGTACCTATAACAGTGGAATTTATAGGGGGGACCTTATGAGTGAGATAATACGGTATCGGAAGCCATGAGGTTGATTACTTCGTTGAACTCGTCCCGTGCAACCCACTTCCTGGGTTTACCTGAAGGGTTAACAACACAGTTGTTAAGCTCGAGATATGCATGCTCGGGTGTCCAAACTGCCAGTCGATCTATCTGTTGCTCCATCATTTCTTTGACATAGTTCGACTTGCCGCAACCAGCAAACATGACCATGGCTATCTCCAAGTCCTTCTCCATCCGTCCCGGATGCCCACCACGCATAGCATCATGGAAATCTTTATAGACTAGCATTTGTTGTAGCATGATCAAAGCGTTCTCGTATACGATGTCTCGGGACTCTAAGCATCTCTCTGCTAAATATTTTTCTTTGTATTTCGCGGTTGAGAATTCGATTTCCTGTGTAGTGCGCTCACTTTTCTTCTTTGCCATGATCTCTTCTCTCTTTGCTAAGTATGCATGCAGTACTGCAGCCTGACTCTTTGACCTGAGGAAGTGTGCCTTGCTCATAGGAAAGAACCGTCTCACCATTTCCTCCAACAGATCTGCCCAGTTATTCTGCTCCACCACCTTGTGCAACTGATTCACCGTCTTCACTCGCCCTTTTCCTGCTGATTTAGACCACTCATTTGCAATTGTAATCAATGCGGCCAATACAAGAGCATCAAAAACTTGTAGGACGAATCGATTACAAGCGTTGAAATCCGGAATATTCTCGTTAACTCCACTACGTCCTAATATGTTCATGAATCTGGACAACAAGCCAGGATCTCTACCGTCCTTACGTCAACAGTTGCACCGAAAGATTGCATCAATGAAAGCGAGACAAACATGGAAGTTTCCTGGCTTGATCCCTGCAAAAGCCATACGATGCTTGGAGTAATCCCAGAGACGAAGTTGCTGCAAACTTCTCACACGTGCATTTGACAGTTGATTACCGACCATATCCACATGTCGGTTATTCAGATCTTCAGCTGTAATATTGAGCTCTTCCATCATCAGGTCCACCAGTCTGCTTGTCCCATCAAGTGTTATCTCATCCACATCGAAAATACGTAGAATATATAACGATGATTTGACTTCCGGTATCGTATAGTACTCTGGTCCATCAGGTACTGATGGTAGTACAGGATGCCTTCCATCCGGGGCTTGATAAACACTGAGAGATCTGCTGCAGAACCTTTGAAGTATCCTCGCAGTATGGCCATATACAATTAGAGGTTGGTGCTTTTGGATGGAATCCATGGATAACAGATCGAATGGGATAACAGTATCGAGTTGCGGTTCCTTTACCTCAAGAAGGCATTTTGGCAGGCCAATGCCACGGTTTTGGTTGCTCTGCATGGCGTTCATGATGTTTTTATAGGCATTTACCATCCAATGGTTGGGACTGTTCCGGTTTGTTGCTGATAAGGGGGGTGGAGGTATATGCAGAAACTGCACATATCCGGATGTCATGGAAAGCAGCTCACATCTATTGTATAGAGTCTCCTCTTCCTTCTTCTCTGTGCGTACTAGATTATCCCAGCACAGCATGAAAGACTCTCCACCAGCCACCTTCTCTTGCATCTCTTGCACTTGAGACAAGCCAAACTTGCACATAGCTCTTGGACTTGTATCGTAGGAGCAAATTATACCGAGTTGGTTTAGCACAGACTGCACCCTCCTTGATACAGCACCACCTTGCATCCAGAAGCCAAGAACTGTCTGTTTATGTTCAGCTTAATAATCATACTATTGACATATTGAGAAACATACCTGGAGTCTATTGACTGAACGATTTCTTGCATACAACATCTGTGCAATAATTGTTGTGGCTAGTGAGGAGGTGTTCTTTTTCCGCCATCTCTTCTGTCGTGGGATCTGTTTGGGAATGTCAAAGACGATAGGCTGGTATGGAATGCCAACTTTGAGTATTTCGTCATCGTTGTTACTGGAAATATCCACCTCCTCCTCCTCATCACTATCTCTGGCCGCCTCGCTCTCCTCATCTGTTGCCAACAGCATCCCCTCGTCTGACTGTGTAACCGAATTGCCCTCAGTTACCTTACACAGCCTTTTAATGAGCCAGGTCAGAGTTGGGGCATGCGAATCGTAATGGTCCATATACTTTGCAAATGAGAAATCCTCGATATCAGATGCTTTTACGCTGTCCGGCTTCAGTCGCAATGTAGCGTCCTTTTCGAGCTCTTCCATTTCGGTCTCCATAATACGTAGGAAGAGGTCTCCTATTTCTTCGCGGAGCTCCTTGCGAAACGACATTGTTGCACCCTTTGTGGTTCTCCTACTAGGTCCAAACTGCCGGTGCTGGAGCATTGTACTGACACATGTGCCAAAGCCTCCATGTTGGAAGAATTTGCCAGCTCGCCCTTTGACTGTGTCTCCATCACTGCTGAAGAATGTCCGAATGAACCCAGATAATGTATGAAATCCAGCACGCTTCATGAACTTGAGAACCGCAATGATGCGGCCATCTTCTGTTAGGGTCTCCAGATTTCTATCACAGCTTGGGCACCAGTGAGTGTGATGTTCCCTTCCGTAGTCACTCCCTGACACTGAATCATGTGACTGCTGCAATGATGATACCATCCAATCTCCTTTGGTGTCGTTCATCATTAAAACACCAAAAAAAAAAAACCGAAGGAAGAAGTGGAAGGTTGAGGACGATATGTATAGGTTTTGGTGAATTGTGTGACAGAAAATGTTGAGGATAGTTTAGCCCGTCGTTTGCGGTCGCATACTCTATCTTAGACATGTGACCTCGCCACTTCCTGTTGAAGATTGCCCGATCACCATTCCTCTGAGAGTCTTCACACGAGCAGAGAGAGAGAGAGAAAGAGATTATGTTTGAACGAGATGATTTAATGGTTGACGTGTGATGGAATCGCTCAAACGTGATGTGTCTTATCTTTTCTTCTATGCTATGTAGGAGTATTGAAGGAAGAATAGGAAAGACGCTGCTATGGAAGAATGCTAAGCCGTCGTTACTAGGATCCCCTTGCCATCACCATTGCTATGGCGTTGCTCCCCACAGCGTTGCTGTCGCCGCCGTTGCTGCGGTGTCACCTCTGTCGGCGCACTACGCCGGAGCGGCGAGAAGCAATTCCAACACACCCCCTCTTCTCGTGCTCCGTACAAAACAGAAATTCACCAAATCAAAAACAATTCCAATTCAAGTACAATCCCATTAAATCCTCGTCGACCTCATTAAAACCTCTGCAGTGAAAACCTCGTGGGAAAAACACTTGCTAGTAGGAAAAAGAGTGTCGACTCACGCTTGCCGACAGGATGCAAGAACATGCTCAACAAAAAAACCTTCTTTTCTCTTCCAATTCCTTATCACCCGCACCCCCTTTTCTTTGCCAAAGAATCGCACCCCCCTTTTTTTCTTTTTTTTTTCTTTTTGAGGTCAGCCTCATTCATCGCATTCATATTCTTTGTCATTGGGCCGAATGGAGTGAGACCGGTGAGTTGCAATAGTTGTTCGTGTCGGGGAACTGCAAGAGGTTTCGTCAGCAGATCGGCAGGATTAGACTCAGAGGTAATGTATTGAAACTTAACTGCACCTTTCACTTGTTCGTCGTGAACATGATGATATTTCACATCAATATGTTTCAACTTTTGCCGTACGACTCCCAAGGCGATCAGTTTGATGGCACCCTGGTTGTCGCATCCGATCGGTACCAGTCCATCAGCAATCTTTACTGCCATTCCTCCTGCAGCCTCTTTCATCATGCGCTTGAGCCAGAGACTTTCCCGGGTAGCGTGTGAACAGGCGATGTATTCGGCCTCGAGCGTTGAAAGTGCTACGACACTCTGAGACTTGGCTTGCCAGTGAATCAGTCCGGACATGACGAGCTCTTCGTTGGCACCGGTGTGTCCCAGGCCAAACACACATCCTCTGACCGATTTGCGAGTTGTAAGGTTTCCTGCCCAATCCGAGTCGGTATATCCGATAATATTGATAGGAGGCATGTCCGATCGCGAGTAGGAGGGGAGCTGTTGGTAGTGAATTCAGAATTCCAATGTTAACTTGAGGTATCGTAAAGCTCTCTTGGCAGCCGTTGCATGCATCTCGAGTGGTTGGACAATGTATTGGCTGAGAGAAGTAATGCTGAAGGCAATGTCTGGTCGACTCCCAAGCACTGCATACATGAGTGATCCCACCATTGACAGGTATTCTTTGCGGTTGGCCGTTTTGTCCTCACAGTGGGTGTTAGCCAGATCTGTCTGAGGATCAAGTGGAGACTTAGCCGGTTTTACATCCATCAGTCCGAATCGTCATATGATTGTGTTGATGTAACCTCGTTGACAGATACTGAATCCTCCATCCTTGGTCTTCTCGATCTCGATTCCTAGGAAGTGCTTTGCCATGCCCAAGTCGCATATCTTGTACTTCTTTTGCAGCAGCTGCTTGATCCGATGTCCCTGTCCTTCTTCACCATTGTGCACAATGAGCAGATCGTCCACGTATAGTACTAGAAGAACTCCCTGTTGGAGGTACAGCTTTGGATCTTCCGCCGATTGTCGGAATCCTATGGATTGCAAATATCCATCGATATCCTCGTATCAAAGTCTGGGCACCTGTTTCAGCCCGTAGAGAGCCTTCCAGAGAATCAATGCGCTTCTGCTTGGCATGCTTCCACTCGACGCAAGCCAATCGATTCCAAGCGGCATTTCCATATAGATGTTGTCTCGGTCAATCCTTGGATTTAGGAAGGCCGTTACTACGTCCATGTGATCAACATCCCAGCCATACTGAGTGGCCAGTGCCAGTATCAATCGGAACGTTGTCATTTTGGATACCGGTGCATAGGTTTCGTCATAGTCGATACCTTCCTTTTGTTCGTAGCCCTTGATGACTAGTCGTGCTTTGTACCGAGTGGATCCGTCCGGATTAATCTTCTTCTTGTAGATCCACTTGCATCCAATAGGCTCTTCTACTGTCCTGTCACTGGTCATTGGTGTATGGACGGTATTACCTTTTTCCACGATATCGAATGTGTGATTCTCAATCAATATCAGCCATTCCTGGCGCATGGCTTCCTTCTATTGTCTTGCTTGCGGACTTTGTAATGCAGCTTTGTAGGTGAGCGGTTCGCTCTCATTCTCGCACTCAACAGTGGTAGGCTCAATGATTGGTTCGATTTCGGCTTCGTCATCAGATATCGAGTCACCGATCCCGAGCAGCAGGAAGGCTGAGGCAAGGCGTTCCGAAGACGTCACATCACCCCCTTCTTCGTGAACCTTGCTCATAATCGCTTTATTGGTTTCAAGGCGTGCCTTGCTACGTGTCCGTGCAGAAACATATTCATTCTTGTCTGCCATTTCAGTCAGTCTTGTTCTCAATCATATGGAATCCACGTCACCAGCTCTTACTATTCCGCAAGATATTCTCGACTTCTTCTGCCCAGCAGTCACTGAATTCAGCAGTCTTCTGCCCAGCATTCGCTGAATTCAGCAGGTATCTGCCCAGCATATTCACTGAATTCGGCACACTGCCCAGCATTCGCTGAATTCAGCAGGTATCTGCCCAGCATATTCGCTGAATTCGGCACACTGCCCAGCATTCGCTGAATTCAGCAGGTATCTGCCCAGCATATTCGCTGAATTCGGCACACTGCCCAGCATTCGCTGAATTCAGCAGTCTTCTGCCCAGCATTCGCTGAATTCAGCAGGTATCTGCCCAGCATATTCGCTGAATTCGGCACACCGCCCAGCATTCACTGATTTCAGCAGGTATAACTCATATCGTCCAGCTGCTCATAGAGCGATTTCACTGCATGACGAAGGAAATCGGATATTTGTTACTTACTGGTATTCTCTTGACTGCCATGTGCGTCATCCATTTCATGGATCTGGTCCTGTGCCCCGTCGGTCTGCACTTCTTCGTTAGCATCTGGAAACTCAATGGCTTCCTTCTGCTCTTCTGTGTGTGCATTTTCTTCTTCGTCAAACACGGCACTTGAGCATTCCACTGCTTGCCCGGTTCTTCGCGATTTGAAATCCCAAATTCTCCAGATTTTCGTAGTATTATGGACGTATCCCAACATCATGCACATACTGGAGCGGTTTCCGAATTTCTTCTCCGTTCTTTGAGTGGGTGGGATGTGTTTGTATACTCGACAGCCGAATCTTCTCAAGTGTCCAATTTTCGGAGTGGTGCCGTACAATGCTAGGTATGGTGACCGGTTGTCTATCAGACTCGATGTTGGTGACCTTCGATTGAGATACCATGCCGTCCTGATGGCTTCGGACCAAAAAACAATCGGTACGTGTTACGATACCGCAACAAGAGGAGGCACGAGAGGAGAGAGGAGAAATAATTAAGAGAAGAGAGTTGTTGTTTTATGAGCGGAGGAGCTATCTGTTTATATATCCGGCTCGCCCTCCTGCTTACTCATCCTAATCCTGAGTCATGTCCTCGGAGTATGAAACTCCATCAAACTTCCCTTTAACCTTCTGGGCCACCTCAGGCCGGACTTGTCGGCTTGGCACTGGCACCGCTAGGAGCGCAGCGAGTGACAAACAGTCTCACGTGCAGCGGGTACCCGCGCAGTGCTGTTCTGAGGTTATTGCCTGAGGGCGGTAACCGAGGATGATGCCAGCGTAACCGGGTTAGGGTCACAATCGCCTCCAACTTTGGACACCGCCCTCGGGTCCATGACAAGCAAGCAAGCAAAGTAGTGTACACAAAGTTCAACATAGGAGAAACCTCATTAAAAGACACTTTTTGTAAAACAACCGCAAAAAAAAAGAAAATAACAGAACTTTTGTTGATAGTAACGCCCAAAAGAGCTACGCTTTCCGGCGGACTATCAGGTTGCCAGACTCGAAATTGGCTATCGATTCTTGAGCGTTCGGCAGGTCATCTTCAGCATACCAGGAATCCCATTCCGGGCCATAGCCCTTCCAGCGAACGAGGTATTCGATTTTCTTCTTACGTCCTCGTTTGGAGATCCTTCTGTTGACTGTAGCCTCAATCTCCCACTCTGGATCTCCTTCAGGACCTACCACTGGTGCTGCGTCATTGGTCGGCATGGGCCGATTGTAGGGATCTGCTCCAGGAGCTGGACTTGGTTCCAAGTGGACCACTGAGATAACAGGGTGGATTCCATAGTGGGGGGGAAGCTGTAGCCTGTAGGCTTTTCCTTTTCCGACTACCTCAAGGATTTTGAAAGGACCAACACGCTGCTGAGCGAGCTTCTGCTTCTGGATGGCAGGGATGGAATAGCCTGCACCTAGACGTAAAAAGGCATAGCCGGTGGAGAAATCTGGTGAAATATGCTTTTTGTCATAGTGCCTGGTCATTGCTTTCTGAGCGATCGCAATAGCCGTAGCTGCTTCTTCCTGCATCACTGTTCTGAGTTCATGGAGGGGAACTGCTAACAGTGGCATCGGTAAAGTCATAGTGGAGGCTTCAAGAGCGGTTCGTAGCTTCTTGCCATATATCAGCTCATTCGGCGATTTTTTTGTTGATGCTGATTCCATGTTATTGCAGGCAGCTTGTAGCGGAAGAAGCTTGGGCAACCAGTCAGATTGGCTTGAGTTGACCAAATAGCGTAGCATAACTTCGAGTGTCTGATTCGTCCTCTCTGACTGGCCATCAGCGCTCGGATGATACGCCGTTGTTGTAAGGCTCTTTACTCCTGCGGAGGATAGCAGAGCTTGCCAGAGTCCCGAGAGAAAACGCTTGTCCCGATCCGAAATAATTGTTCGGGGGAAACCCCAGCCATTGGGCACTACATCATCATAAAAGCTAGTTGCCCAATCGATGGCAGACCAGTTTTTTCTACCAGGAATGAAACGCACGGCCTTGCTGAATTTGTCAGTCACCGTCATGATCGTGTCGAATGGTTCGACGGATCCTTTATGAGCGCATGGAGGGAGATCCGTAATGAGATCGAACGTAAGCGTGTCGAATGGTTCCGAAGGTGAGTTTATAGGTGACAGCTTGCCATAAGGCCTGTGCCGTTTTGGTTTGTTGAGCAAACAGGCTGGACAGTGAGTGAGATATGCCACAATGTCTTTCGCCATCGAAGTCCAGTAGAAACTGGAAAGCCGCTTGAAGGTTCGATAAAATCCGCAATGAGTCTCATCGTGTGCGATTGCCATCTGCTGCTTGCGTAACTCCTGGCTGCTAAGAACAAGCCGCGAGTGCTTGTCTTTCGGATCAACCAGGTACCGCAGATCATTGTGCAGCACATACTGACAGGTGGCGGGAATCGAAATTGTCTCCAATCGGCTGTCGTAGGTACCGTCACGTTTGAGCGTATTGTATATTGCTCGCATACGTTGTGAGTTTTGAGTGGCGAGACGGAGTTTGTCTGCATAAGCCGGAGCAAACTCTACGGTCATACCTTCGATCCCGACAGCGCCAGTGGACTTCTCATGTGCCACAGAAACGACTGATTCCTCTGCCGCCGTAGCCGTGACTGGTTTCTTCATGTTCGTGGATGAAACTGGTTCACCGGACTTCATGCCATTCTTCTTATTGGCACGTAGTCCGCCCAGACGCGTCACTGCAAAACATTCCTGAACATCAAATTCTTCCATTTTAGATGGAATACCCAATCTAGCAGCCCAGTCCCGTAGGCGCTCAGCCTTCGCAGAAATTTCGTAACGCAGCCTTGATAAAGCAACAGGGCATTCGAGATCGGCACCTTTGCTATATACGACATGCATGTGATCTCGGTACTGGTCCAAGTATATGGCCCAGGTGTGCAGCCTCAGACTAGATCTGTCTGCAGATGTGGTGTCGAGACTCTGCATTTTGCATAAAGCAACATTGCTATGGTGATCTGTAACAAAGGTGACGAAGGCTCTCTCCATATATGGACGCATACGTTTGGCCGCCCAGACAAGCCCTGACATCTCCAAATGGGTCGGCCAGTATCTCGTCTCGGCATCCGTCAGTGGTTTGGACATGAAGTGCAACGGTACAAGACGGGACTTCGAGTAGACCTGGGGGTCTCCAGTCAGCTGATAGACTGCCAGGCCAGTACCATATTCCTTGGATGAGTCCAAAAAGGCGTAGATTGGCAGGTCGTCCATTACATGGTACAGACGGGGTCGTGAAGCGAGAGCGTCCTTCACGTCATTGTACGCCTTCTTCAGATTTGCATCGACGGGTACAGCAGTACGGGCAGCGTAATCCTTCCGGCCACGTGAGCTTGGCGGAGCGTTTTTTAACAGCAGTGTCTTGCATGCTTGCAATGGAGCTATGCGCTGTGCATAGTAGGGAATCAGGTGACGGTTCCAATTGGTAAGACCTATGAAGTATTCCAATTGGGCTAACGTCGCTGGGTAAGGAATATTCTGCACCGCATCTGCCTTTGATTCCGCGGTGGTCAAACCCAGGCGGTCAACGAGATAGCCCAGTATCTCTAGAGAGTGAAAACCCAAAAAACACTTTTTCGCTTTTAGGGTGATGCCCAAATTCCCAAGGATGCTGAAAACCTCTTCCACTATTCCAAGAAACTTTGCAAACGATAGGGCGTACATGACGATATCATCAACATAGCACGAAGCGCCTCGCCAGGATAGACGCTGGATTAACCGGGTATCCATCAAGCGCTGCTGATGCTGAACGGATGTCTTTCCTCTCATAATAGAAACATTGAAAACCTCACGACCCCTGTGGGTCGTGATAGCGGTACGGTAGCGATGCGCGGGGTGGATCAGTCGCTGGTAGAAAGCAGAGGTGATGTCTGCTGAACCTAACCATCGCATACCCTGCATTGCTTGTATCACATCCTCCTGTCGAAGAAGTGGATAGACATCACCAATCATTGCTGCGTTCAGCTTACGCATATCGACGACAGGACGTGCCTTTGTTCCTCGGTAAACCACAAAAACCTTCAAATCCCAAGGGCTTGGTTGCTCGAGTGCGGCCATACGACCATACTCTCGATTGAGATCAAATTGCTCATCAAGTGCTTTCCGACCACAGGCCGTCAACCGGTAAAGACCAGTAGGTTTGAGCTTAACTTCCAGTTCTGCAGGTACGTCTATACGCAACCAATCTTCTTCAGGTTCTCTAACACATCCCATGATATCGTTGAATATGCCACGATGACGGTGGATCAAGCTCTCCAAGGCTTTGATCTGTGAGTCAGAGATGTCGTCCTCACTGTTGATTACGACTTGCTCCCAGGCTGACGAGGTAATGTCGGGAACCTTGATGTATGGTGGGAGGACATGGTCGTAGCGTGGTATGTATTCTTCTTGAAGCCATTGTGGGCTCTTGAATATTTCACTAGCACAGGGCTGCATGTCGCCAGGTAATGGAAATTTCGACTGCGCTGGCAATGGGCGAGAACGAGTCTTATTGTTAAAGAGCTCGTCAGGGACCTCATTCGGATTGACCGTATCCACCTGATGAGGATTAAAAATTTCAGTAGCGGTCATGGCTAACGCGACATCACGTGCGGTTCCAAATAGAGCCTTTATATCCGTTGATGCTCCTTCCCAGGAGAGGCTAGTTGAGGATTCCAAGGAACAGACATGTCCGAGCACTGTACCTTTGAAAATTGTCAATGGATTATCTGCAAAATTGGTGTATAGCAGCTCTTTCTGATTGTGGCGTAGCACTGAATGGGGGGCCCCTGCGCCCGATATCGCAGAGCGAGTCTGGATTGGAGTAAATTGATAGTCTTGGTTTGGTTCGAGGGCACGACCAAACTTGACGCCCACGACTGTTGTAGTACCTGAAGGGATGGTGACAGGTGCCGCACAACGCACTGGAATCCTGGTGAAACGGTGGCCGTCATGCACTGTGATTTGCACTGGAATGCCGTCACAAGCGCCGATACGCAAGCGGTTTGATGAGTAGAGAAGATCGAACTTCTCAGGCTTCATGATATCATTTCCGACAAGCAACGGGACGGATAGATCCTTGAAAACATGAAACGGTCTGACTAGCTCAGCGAAACGACCGTCCATTCCTTTCATGAAAATTCGCATGACCACCACATGGGTGGCCGTACATTTTGCACCTCCGAGGCCCTCCACTACTCGGGGTTTCGGTAGCGGTAAGCGCTCTGCATCTGCATAAAGCCGGCACTGGAGCTCGTCATCGACTGCTGAATTTCCGAAGCCGGAATCGATGCAGGCGATATGTGGGCTACTATTCGGAGAGGTGTACCAAAAGGTCTTGGCATAGTGGAAATCGGCAAGGCCCTCTACGATATTCGAAGATGCTGGAGCGGCAGATTTGACTATGGTGGCTGGTTCCATGGTGTGCTCGCCTACTGGTCGGCAGCGAACCCGGAGATGGTCATGGAGTTTGTTGTTCGAGGGAAATGTGGAGCCACAGTTCTTACATTCCACAGAGACTTTATGCTGGGACGACATCGTTCCGAGAAAACCAAGTCCAGTCTCATGGCGATAACGCGTTGCGAAGTACGCATTCTGCGCACGTTCGTACTCCTCCTCCAGATCCGCTTGGGGATCGAGGCTATCGTACAAGAGTTCGCTCACGTCATCATCATTATCCGACCCAAGCTCATAACGAAGAGGGTCTGCATAATATGCGTGTTTTATTTCAGTACCCGTAGCTCTCTTGATAACGCACTGCCAATCCCAATGTTCACCGTCTCCACAATCCGGATAATTCCTGCACTTGCGAAGACTCTCACGAGGCTGTCTATTCGTACGAGGCCCTACCCTTACCGAAGTACCTGATGTTGTTGCTGTGGCAGTAGCGTCGCGAGTGCCTGCGGTAGCCGGTGCGTGGGGCTGGCCTGCATTAGAGGACAAAACTCCAGAGGATTCGCGGAAAGGGGGACGGCACGTACCAACACGCGTCTGCGGTAGCAGGTCGCCATCGCGTCTAGCGGAGTCTTGAAGGCGAACTACCGCCCGACGGTATTCGGAAACTGAGTTTCCAACTTCTGAGATGTACTTGTCAAGATGCAGATGAAGATTGGGTGCGGCTGCAAATCCACGATGGAGCTCTTCGACTACCTCGTCATCCCGCACAACGTTTGCCATGCGCAGTAATCGAAGCTTATTAGCGACATACTCAGCGGGAGTCCGACCCTGGTTCCACTGTCTGAAAGTCTCTGCACGTGCCGCTGAGAGTCTGGATGCGAGGTATGGCATAAAGTCACGCTCGAGAATGACAGCCCAGTTGCTGCAGTTCATACGAAGGAGTGCTCTGTTATGGTCTGACACTCCAGCGATCCAATCTTCTGCAATGGAACCCTTACAGCAGCGACGCAGGACTGCACGTGTGCCTGGCTCGCCGTAATGGGCAACAGCGTCTCGAATGGAATCGATAAAGCGTGAGGCTGCATCCGCGTCTGACTGCGACCGGGCTCGAACGTAGCGACGTCAGTGGGTTTAAGTGTGGGGCCGTGGTTAACATCCGTAGGCCCTGCAGCCACTCCGCGCTTACCGTTTCCGCCTGCATTCTGATTCTGCAATAATATCGTTGCAAGATTCACCATTTGCGTGGCCACACCGTTCTTTGCTGCGGTTGACTGAGAGATGCTAGCCGCGGCATCGTACTGCTAATACTGCTGCTGTGGCTGGTACAGCTGTTGTGATGGCTGCTGCTGCTGAAACTGCTGCGGCGGCTGCTGTGGTAACTGCTGGGGCGGCTGCTACGGCGTGTAAAGCTGCTGGGGCGGCAGTTGCTGTTGGTATTGCTGGAGCGGCTGGTGCGATTCCTGGGTTGTCTGCTGTTGGTCACCCATAGAATCATCCTCCTCCGACTCCGGGATGACTGAGGGTTGCCTGTACCCATGTCGGGCAAGATGGGCATGCGGAGTGTACGCTGGTTGTTTACCTCGCGCAACATCAGGAAAAAATTAAGAAATTATCCCTGCACGTCGGTAAGAACGACCTGCGTCGGTAGCTTTGCTAGCATCTGTAGCTCCGGTAAGGATAGTGAATCTTACCGAAGCAACCCCCACTTACGGAAGCTAGGAAAGCTAGGAAAGCTAGCAAAGCTACGGACGCACCACCAATCTTACCGACGCAACCACCAACCTTACCGACGCAACCACCACCTTACGGGAGCTAGGGAAGCTAGAAAAGCTAGGAAAGCTAGGGAAGCTTACGGGAGCAACGAGTATGCACTGTGAGCAGTTTCATTACTAGTTATAATGCTACTACATGCAGTTGGCTATGCTCTTCGATCGCACAGAAAATCACTTATTGTATTTAAAATCTATATATACATTATGATACAAAGTCCAATGTCCCAAATCTCATCGAAGTACAGAGCAGCTAGAGCGGCGCATAAGGGCAGGCGAGCAACGCGTACTACAAGTAGGACAGGTAGGAGAGCGAGGAGAATGAGGCCGGCGAGGAGAATGATAGCAGACGAGCAACCGGTACGAGCTGTAGGCTAGCGAGAAGAATGAGGGCAGACGAGCAACGCATACGAGATGAAATTCAGTGAGAAGAATGAGGCAAGACGAGCAACGCGCACGAGATGTAGGCCAGCGAGAAGAATGAGGGCAGAAGAGCAACGCGTACGAGATGAAATTCAGTGAGAAGAATGAGGCAAGATGAGCAACTCGTACGAGAGGTAGGCCGGCGAGGAGAATGAGGCCAGACGTGCAATGCGTACAAGATGTTGTCCGGCGAGGAGAATGACGGCAGATGAGCAACGCGAACGAGAGGTAGGCCAGCTAGGAGAATGACTGCAGACGAGCAACACGTATGAGAAGTAGGCCAGTGATGCCTAACACGGCGTTTCTAGCACACGTCCGAACGTAGGTCAGCGGTAATGAGGTCAAACGAGCAACGCGTAGTAGCAGTGGCCAGCAAGGAGAATGAGGCCAGACGGGCAACGCGTACGAGATGTTGTCCGGCGAGGAGAATGACGGCAGACGAGCAACGCGAACGAGATGTAGGCCAGCGAGGAGAATGACAGCAGACGAGCAACGCGTACGAGATATAAGTCAGCGAGGAATGAGGCCAGACGCACAACGCGTACGAGAAGTAGGCCAGTGATGCCTAACACGGCGTTTCTAGCACACGTCCGAACGTAGGTCTGCGGTAATGAGGTCAAACGAGCAACGCGTAGTAGCAGTGGCCTGCAAGGAGAATGAGGCCAGACGGGCAACGCGTACGAGATGTTGTCCGGCGAGGAGAATGACGGCAGACGAGGAACGCGTACGAAATGTAGGCCAGCGAAGAGAATGACAGCAGACGAGCAACGCGTACGAGATGTTGGCCAGCGAGGAATGAGGCCAGACGCACAACGCGTACGAGAAGTAGGCCAGTGATGCCTAACACGGCGTTTCTAGCACAC
>Ga0307516_10005985_pt1 | contig 14376 bp, 15 predicted proteins | sample 19_EM_MG_FD_203310 | JGI IMG/M metagenome (GOLD analysis project Ga0307516, IMG submission 203310) | Populus trichocarpa ectomycorrhiza microbial communities from riparian zone in the Pacific Northwest, United States - 19_EM | ecosystem: Host-associated > Plants > Roots > Unclassified | place... | reverse complement strand
TCAACACTCGGGTCAGCATGGATGGCAGGTCACTTCATCGCGTTGATTTGCGCCAGCATGCCGGCGGGCCAGGTCTTGGCTTCGTCGGACGCCAGATAGACCTTCTGCGCATGGTCGCGGAAGGCGCTGATGTTAGGCACGTAGACATCGAGCCCGCCCTTGCGGAAGCTCTCGGCCAGTTCGGCCTCGCGCTTCTGGTGTTCGGCCGTGCTAAAGGCGATGGCCTTGTCGGCTGCAGCCTGGAAAGCGCGCTGCTTGGCGGGCGTCAGGCTGTTCCAGGTTTTCATGTTGACCGTCAACAGGTCAAAGCCGACCAGGTGCGAGGTCAGCACCAGCTGCCCCATCACCTCGTTGAACTTCATGTTCTGCACATTGGGCAGGGGGTTGTCCTGGCCGTCGATCGCCCCGCTTTGCAGGCCGGTATAGGTTTCGGCATAGGCCATGGGCGTGGGGTTGGCGCCCAGGGAGCGGCCCAACAGTTGCCAGGCATCGCCGGGGGGCATGCGCAGCTTCACGCCAGTCAGGTCGGCGGGTGTGTTGATCTTCTTCTTGCCCTTCAGGCCCACGTGGCGCGTGCCGAAGAAAGTCGGGCCGAGGATCTTCACCTTGAGCTGATCCTCCACCATCTTTTTCATCTGCGCGCCCTGCTCACTGGCGAAAAACTGGTTCAGGTGGTTGGCGTCGCGGAACAGATAGGCGGAGGTCAGCAATGACCAGGCGGGGATTTGCTTGGAGATGTCCTGCGGCGAGATGTTGCCCATTTCCAGGTTGTCGCGCTGTAGCGCCACCAGCTCGGTGCCCTGGCGGAACAAGGTGGAGTTCAGGTGCATCTCGACCTTGAAGTCGGCGGCAACTTCCTTCGCAAACTGGTTCATCATCTCCGCGCGAATGTCCTTGTCCGAGAACACGGCGGCAAAGCGGATGGTGGCCGGGGCCTGGGCCCAGGCAGGCAGTGTGGCTGCCGCGGCCAGGGCGACGCCGGTACCGAGAAGGGTGCGACGTTGGATGGAATGGTTCATGACTGTCTCCTTTGATGTGTTGGCTGAAACGAAATAACGCGGGAATCCGGTAAGGCGCACTAGGGTTCTACCCGGAGGTCAGGCGCTGCGCCAGCGCCCGCAAGGCCATCTCGTAACCGAAAGGGCCGAAACCGCAGATGACCCCCGTGGCGGCCAGCGACACCAGCGAGTGCTGGTACAGGCTGTCGCGGCGGTGGATATTGGTGATGTGCACTTCGGCAATCGGCTGGTCCAGCGTCTTGAGCGCGTCCAGCAGGGGAATGGAGCGGAAGGACAAGCCTGCCGGGTTGATGACCAGGGCCGCGGCTTTCTCGCGCGCTTCCTGCACCCAGTCGACCATCACGCCTTCGTGGTTGGTCTGGCGGAACTCGCAGGTGTAAGACAGTTCCTGCGCCACACGACGGCACAGCTGCTCCACCTCGGCCAGCGTGGTGCTGCCATACAACTGCGGCTCACGCACGCCCAGCAGGTTCAGGTTGGGGCCGTTGAGGACGTAAATACTGCGGCTCATGCGGCGCCGACCAGGTCAGGAAAAATGCAGATCAAGGGTGTCTCCAGGGTGCGCCACGAGAGCGCTTTGTTCATTGCTGGCAATTTTGCTGGCCGGATGGGAAAATGTTTCTAAACTGGAAACACATTCCATAATACAAGATGAACATTGCGCTTGAACGCGGACTCACCGTCCTGGAACACCTGGCGCGCTACCCGGAAGGATTGCCGCTGTCGCTGATCGCGTCGGAGCTCGACCTCCCACTGAGCGCCTGCCACCGCATGCTCGCGGACTTGCAGCAGCTGGGGTATGTGCGCCAGGCGCGCAAGCAGGGCGACTATGTGCTGACCCTGAAGATGGCGTCACTGGGGCTGGGTTTCCTGAGCAGCGCGGGGATTGTCGATGTCGCCGAGCCCCTGCTCGAACGGCTGGCCCAGACATCGGGCGAGCTGGTGCGCCTGTCCATCGTGGATGGCGACCGCCTGACCTGGGTCGCCAAGTCACAGGGCATGCGGCTGACGGGCCTGCGCTACGACCCGGACATGGGCATGGACGCGCGCCTGTCCTGCACGGCCTCCGGCCACGCGTGGCTGATGAGCCTGAGCGATGAGCGGGCTCTGGAGCTGGTCTCGCGCCAGGGGTTCGGTCTGCCCGCCCAATATGGCCCGAAGGCCCCCACCACGCTCAAGGCTTTGCTGGGCTTTCTGCATGCGGCGCGTGTACGCGGCTACGCCATGATCGATGAGGTTTTTGCCCCGGGCATGGCTGCCATGGCTGCCCCGGTGTTTCGTCGCAGGGAAGTGATAGGCGTCATCAGCATCGCCGGCCCGCGTTCGCGGCTGGACACCGCACGCATGCACCAACTCGCGCCGGCACTGTTGGAGTCGGCCACGGAGCTCGGTCCGATCAGCAACGCGTCCACGCTGTTCGGCCGGCCCGCGCTGGGGAAGGGTTGAATCGCGCCGTGCCCGTCATTTAAAGTCGAAACACGCATCAAAGTCCGATGCGAGTTTGCAGCGTTCAAATTTACGACAGCAAAATAGGAGTTGTAAACACGGTCATCTGATCTCGCCAACACCCACGCCCCAACGCTTGGCGACTTTCAATGTTGGCAGGTCATCACTCCTCATTCTCACTGCTTTGAAAATATACAAGTAGGACCTACGCCGATCGGATCTCGACGAGATTCAACGCCAAGAATTCATACCCCGGTCCCGACGCTAGGTCTTATTACCTTGACTGCGACTGGTCAGGCAGCTATAAAAATCTATCTTGGTCTTCTTCTTATCTCATGCCACAAACTTTCGCTGATTTGAGCCTCCGCGTGACGGAGATACAGACCATTTTCCAGTCCTTCGTTCAGTCGCAACAAACATGGGATGCCCTGGGGAAGGATAAGCAAACGCAGCTCACAACGGGTGTGAACAAGGCCTACGGCCAAGCAAAAGGCTTTTATCACGAATACCTGCGAACGGTCGCCGCCGAAAACAAAACTAATAGACGCGTGCAAACTCAGGTTTACGCTGACGTGACGGAGGGGGAGGCCGATGAGCTTTTTGCCAAATCATCAGAATGTAAAAGCGTTACCAAGCCAGAAAAAAGTGCAGTCAACAAAATTATTGGTGACGCCCTGAAACAATTGGGCTCTATCAAGCGACCGCCCCGTGACAAGGATGTACGAATCGTCGATGTTTCCATCTTTGGTGCTGAGAATCCCTGGCCTTATCCAGGTGGCGTTTACGGTTTCTCCAGGATTGCCCGCAGTTTGGCTCCTTTACTCACGGCCGTCAAAACGGAGATTTCCACCTTGATAGCAGCTGACAAGGCGGGACCCAAATCGATCCGTGGCTGGTTGAATGGACAGAGTTACGATGACTTCGTGATGCCTTACACGTTGAGGTCACTCGAATCCACTAGCCATCCCAACAGTTCTCGGCAACTCTATCTACAAACAAACGACAAGTTCAAGCGAATACGGTGTCTAACTGTCAAAATACGCTACGACACGCCGTATTTACTGGCTGATGCTTGCACATTTGGCCATATTCGTGGATTGCAGGAAGTGCTAGTGCAGGCCTTTCGTAAGGAGGGCCAAATGGCCTTCGACGTCACCGTTGCGAAGGTGAAGATCATTGAAGTCGTTACCGTAACCCAGCAGTCACAGGTGACTCGTCAAGACGGTGCCGGAAATGATTTTTGACTTTTAAAGTTAGACAGGGAGAAATTGGCAGGGTGGGGCCTGCGGGGTCAGAGCCCGATGAGTCCGATGGCTCACCCGACGGGTTGACTCCATACACCAATATGCTGTCCACGAAACAGTCGCTCATGTAGCATGTCGAATGCGCGCGCTGCGCGTCGCGTTGAATCGCCTCGTCTTCTTGGGGCGGCTCAAATCTCCGAGAGGATTGAGCCGTGCGCAAGACAAACAAGTTCTCACCCCAAGTCCCGGGAGCTTGCGGTGAGGCTGGTGCAGGAGCGCCGAAGCGGGTCCCTCTCGCTGTGGGCTGCCGTTGAGTCCAGCGCACCGAGGATCGAATGCGTGCAAGGCACGCTATCCATTCGACAATCACTGACTTCGCCAGGTTTCGCGGTTTGCAAGATTGCGGGGCGTGTGGTGATCACATCACATCGCTTCGCGAGATGAGTGCTCCCCCAAACCGACAAACCTGTCGGCTACGCCGGGCGGCATTGCATGCCGCCCAAATCGGTCACTCTACGGTGACGGATTTAGCCAGGTTTCTCGGTTTGTCAACATCCGTCCCGCGTGCCACGGCGGTGTGATACGCCAGCAATTGCAGCGGCACCACGTGCAGCAGCGGACTCAGGGCGCCGTAGTGTTCGGGCATACGAATGACGTGCAGGCCTTCGCCGCTTTCGATGTGGCTGTCCGCGTCGGCCAGCACGTACAACACACCGCCGCGGGCGCGGACTTCCTGCATGTTGCTCTTGAGCTTTTCCAGCAGGGCATCGTTGGGCGCGACCGTGACCACCGGCATGGCGCTGGTCACCAGGGCCAGCGGGCCGTGTTTGAGCTCGCCCGCAGGGTAGGCCTCGGCGTGGATGTAGCTGATCTCTTTCAGCTTCAATGCGCCTTCGAGCGCGATCGGGTAATGCAGACCGCGGCCGAGAAAGAGTGCGTTTTCCATTTTGGCGAAGTCTTCGGCCCAACTGATGACTTGCGGCTCCAGGGCCAGCACCGCCTGCAAGGCGGCAGGCAGGTGGCGCATGGCCTTGAGGTGGCCGGATTCTTCTTCCTCGCTGAGTTTGCCCTTGCTTTGGGCCAGCGCCAGCGTGAGCAGGAACAGGCCCGCGAGCTGGGTGGTGAAGGCCTTGGTCGAAGCGACGCCGATCTCGACGCCGGCGCGCGTGATGTAGGCCAGCTTGCATTCGCGCACCATGGCTGACGTTGACACGTTGCAGATGGTCAGGGTCTGCGTCATGCCCAGGCTTTGCGCGTGGCGCAGCGCAGCCAGGGTGTCTGCCGTTTCGCCGCTTTGGGTGATGGTGACCACCAGTGTTTTCGGGTTGGGCACCGAGCTGCGGTAGCGGTACTCGCTGGCCACCTCGACCTGGGTCGGGATGCCGGCGATGGCTTCCAGCCAGTACTTGGCAGCGCAGCCGCTGTAGTAGCTGGTGCCGCAGGCCAGGATCAAGACAGAGTCGATGTCCTTGAACACCCGGAAAGCCTGGTCGCCGAAAAGTTCGGGGACGATGCCCTCCACGCCTTCGAGGGTGTCGGCGATGGCGCGCGGCTGTTCGAAAATTTCCTTCTGCATGTAGTGCCGGTAAGGACCGAGTTCGGCGGCGCCGCTGTGGGCGTGCACGGTTTTGACCTCGCGCTGCACGGGCTTGCCCTCTTTGCCGAGGATCCAGTATTTTCCGAGCTGCATGTCGACCATGTCGCCTTCTTCGAGGTAGACGATCTGGTCGGTGACGCCTGCCAGGGCCATGGCGTCGCTGGCGAGGAAGTTCTCGGCCTTGTCCTTGCCGACACCCAGGATCAGCGGCGAGCCGGCGCGGGCCCCGACCACCCGGTGCGGCTCGTCCTTGCAGAACGCGGCGATGGCGTAGGCGCCGTGCAGCTGCGCGACCGTGGCCTTGAGCGCCTCGAACAGGTCACCGTCATAGAGGCTGTCCATCAGATGCACGATGACTTCGGTGTCGGTCTGGCTTTCGAAGACATAGCCCCTGGCCTTCAGGCCGGCGCGCAGTTCTTCGTAGTTTTCGATGATGCCGTTGTGCACCAGCGCCACCTTGCCGGGCTTGGCCTGGGCCCCGGCGCCGCTGCCGTGGCTGAAATGCGGGTGGGCGTTGTGTACGGCGGGCGCACCGTGGGTGGCCCAGCGGGTGTGGGCGATGCCGGTGCCGCCTTCCAGTTTGTCGTGGGTGACCTGCTCCTGCAGTTCGGCCACGCGCGAGGTGCTGCGCGCCCGCTTCAACCCACCGGCATGAACGGCCACGCCGCAGGAGTCATAACCGCGGTACTCCAGCCTTTGCAGGCCCTGGACCAGGATGGGGACGATGTTGCGGGTGGAGACTGAAGCGACGATGCCACACATAAGAGAACCTTTAAAAACCTGCCGATGGACCGAATGGTAGCCAGCCATCAGAGGAATAAGCACTCTAATTACAATTGAAAATGAAATTAAATTCCATGAATTTGTATTTGTATTGATTTATTTCATAATTCATTCAAAAATGGACAATGAATTCACAAAATCCGGCAGACACCACGCTTGACCTTGCGGACTTGCGCATTCTCGACGCGCTGCAGCGGGACGCATCCCAGTCCAACCAAGCCCTGGCGGCGCAGGTCCATGTCTCGCCTCCCACCTGCCTGCGGCGCATCAAGCGCCTGCAGGATGCCGGGCTGATCGAACGCCGGATCGCGGTGCTGTCACTGGAGAAAATGGCGGTCGTTCTGGGGCATGGGCTGACGGCCATCACGGAAATCACGCTGGATCGCCAGGGCGACGAGCAACTGGCGGCCTTTGAAACCCGTGCTGTCAGCGACGACGCGGTGCAGCAGTGTTATCGCGTGTCGCCGGGACCGGACTTTGTGCTGGTGGTGCATGTGCGGGACATGCCCGGCTATCTGGCGCTGGCCCAGCGGCTCTTCACCGGCGACGCCAACGTGCGCAACGTGAAAGCATTCTTCAGTGTCAAGCGATCCAAGTTCGAGCCCAAACTCCCGCTGCCCCTGGACTAGCGGGATGGCGGATCGCTATTGATTTAATAGCTATACAGGTCCATCCGACAGGGCCTGGAGGCCAAAACACCTTGCAAAGACGGCGAAGAGGCGGCTTAGCCTTTGGGGGCCTTCACGGGCCGCTGCCAGTTCGCCAGGCTGACCTGTTTGCCACGCGCCACATTCAGGGTGCCGGGCGGCGTGCTTTTGGTGATGGTCGAGCCGGCGCCCACCGTGCCGCCCGCGCCTATGGTCACCGGCGCCACCAGCACGCAGTTGCTGCCAATGTGTACATCGGCTTCGATCACGGTGCGATGCTTGTTGGCGCCGTCGTAGTTGGCGGTGATGCTGCCGGCGCCGTAGTTGACACGCTCGCCCAGGGAGGCATCGCCGACGTAGGCCAGGTGGTTGGCCTTGGCGCCTTTGGCCATGCTGGCGTTCTTGACCTCCACGAAGTTGCCGATGTGCACCTCGGCGCCCAGCTGCGCGCCGGGCCGCAGCCGCGCAAAAGGACCGACCAGCGCCCCTTCGCCGACCTGCACGCCGAGTTTTTCCCCGTCGATGTGGGTGAAGGGGTGGATCACCGCGCCGGCGGCAATGCTGGCGTTGGCGATCATGCAATGGGCTCCTATGGACACGCCCTCGCCCAGCGTCACCACACCTTCAAACACGCAGTTCACGTCGATCTCGACGTCCTGCGCGCAGGTCAGCGTGCCACGCACATCGATTCTTGCCGGGTCGGCCAGGCGCACACCCTGCTCCATCAAGGCGGTGGCCATGCGCAACTGATAAACCCGCTCCAGCTCGGCAAGCTGGACCGGGCTGTTGACCCCGGCCACCTGGGCCGCATCCGTGATCCGGTGTGCCACGACGGCCACGCCGTCGGCGACCGCGAACTTCACGATGTCGGTCAGGTAGTACTCCCCCTGGGCATTGCGGTTGTCCAGCCGGCCCAGCCAGCTGCGCAGCAGCCGCGTGGGCACGGCCATGATGCCGCTGTAGATTTCCCGGATGCCGCGCTCTGCCTCGCTGGCGTCCTTGTGTTCGACGATGGCGCGCACCTGGGCCGAGGCCTGGGCGCCGGCGCGGACGATCCGGCCGTAACCTGTCGGGTCGGCCAGCTCCAGGGTGAGCAGCGCCAGCCGCTGCCCGTCGCACTGGGCCAGCAAGGCCTGCAAGGTCGCCGCTTGCGTCAACGGCACATCGCCAGACAACACCAGCGTCACCCCGTCGTCGGCCAGCAAGGGCAGTGCCTGCTGCACCGCATGGCCGGTGCCGAGTTGCGGCTCCTGGCGTGCGAAGTTCATGCGCAGGCCGGCAGGAACTTCCCGCGACGTGGCGGACTCCACTTCCGGGGCGCCATGGCCGGTGATCACCACCGCCTGGCGCGCCGATATCCGCGTCGCGCAGTCAATCACGTGGGCCAGCAGCGCACGGCCGCCCAATCGGTGCAACACTTTGGGGTGCCGGCTTTTCATCCGGGTTCCTTTGCCTGCTGCCATGATGACGACATCAACTGGGATTGCCATGAAATTTCCTGTGCCTGGGTTGTGGAGCGCGCGTATCGCGCCGTTCAAGGGTTTGCCCCGAATTATCGGCCTTGCCGGCCTGCTGGCGGGCGCGGCGTTGTTGAGTGCCTGCAGCGCTGTCAAATTGGCCTACAACCAGGGGCCGGAACTGGCTTACCTGCGGCTGGACAGCTACTTCGACTTCAACGATGCCCAGACAGCGCGGGTGAAGGAAGAGCTGCAGCAGGTGCAACGCTGGCACCGCGCCACGCAACTGCCCGCCTATATCGAAGCGATGAAAACATGGCAAGCGCTGTTGCCGGGCGAAGTCGATGAAGCCCAGGTCTGCAAAGTCGCCGATGACATACGCGCCAAACTGCTGGCCATCTCCAACCGGGCCGAGCCGGTGGTGGCCGAATTGACCCCCACCCTCGACAAGGGGCAGCTGGCCTTTCTTCAGCGCAAGTTTGCGAAGTTGAACCGGGAGTACCAGGAGGATTTCCTGGAAGGCTCCCCGCAGGAGCGCATCGGCAAACGCCTGAAGAAGGCCGTGAGCCGCGCCGAGATGCTGTACGGTTCGCTCGACGACAAGCAGGTCAGCCTTCTGCGAAACCAGGTGACCCAGTCGGTGTTCGACGCCAGCATCTCTCTGGCAGAACACCAGCGCCGCCAGCAGGATGCCTTGCAAACGCTAAGGCCGCTTATAGGCGGGGCCGGATCGCCCGCGCAGGCCAGGAGCGCGGTACGTGGCTAATTTGAACGTTCGCTGCATTCGCCCAACCCGGCTTACCGTGCCTACCAGGACAAGCTGACCCGCGACAACTGCAGGACGCTAGCGATGCTGCACAACAGCACCAGCGCCGTGCAGCGCGCCAAAGCCGTGCAGACACTGGCAGACTATGCCCAGGATTTCAGCAAACTGGCTTCGCAGGACGTTTGACGGGCGGCCGCACGCAGTGCTGCGGGTTTGGGGTGGGAAGGCTTAGAAGCCGCCCTGGACGGCCCTGCCGTCGGCCTGACGTTCGCGCGAGGTGGCCGGGCGGCCAGGAAGCCCGCTGCGCGGCTGGAACTCACCCGAGCCACTGCTTTGCTGCTGTTGCCGGTTGACCGGGTGGCGGGGCTGCTGCTGCAACAGGCCCGGCCGGTAAATAATCTTGCTGTTCATCGAAAGTGTCCTGCGGCAGAAGGTCCAGCCTGGCGTCGGGTGACGCGGGACTTTCAGCTTAAAAAGCCGCAAGGGAGCGCGCTGTCGTCTGCCGCAGCGCCGTGCTGTCAGCCCGCGCCTACAACAAAGGTACCCGGCGCATGGGCAGGTCGTAATAGTCCGCCAAGCGGTGCAGCGCCCTGGGATTGAGCAGACGCAGGCGGCCATCGCGCAGCTCATGCAGGCCGAGTTGCGTGAGGCGACGCAGGGTCTTGTTGGTGTGCACCAGCGACAGGCCCAGGGCATCGGCGATGTGCTGCTGGGTGATGGGAAAGTCGATCACCCCTTCCGTCGCCAGCCCCAGCCGCTCCACGCGCCGGTACAGGTGAATCAGCAGCATGGCCACACGCTCGGCGGCATTGCGCCGCCCGGTGGTCAGCAGGTTTTCATCGACCATGGCTTCCTCGCGCGCCGACAGCCAGGTCACGTCGTACCCCAGGCTGGGAAACTGGCGAAACAGGTCCCACAGACCATCGCGCGGAAAAACACAAAGCGCAGCATCTGTCAGCGCCTCCACGCCATGGCTGGCTCCGTCGGCAAATTCCTGCTGCAGGCCGATGAGGTCCCCGGGCAAGAGGAAATTGAGAATCTGCCGTCGCCCGTCGCTGAGCGTTTTGTAGCGGAAGGCCCAACCGGCATACAGCGTGAACAGCTTGCCGTTGGGGTTTTGCTCCGAGATGATGGACGTGCCGGCCGGCGCCAGGGCGACACCGCTGCGAAAGTCCTGGATAAAGTCCAGCTCCTGGGGTGTGACGGGCTGGAAGGCTTCCAGCGCGCGCAGGCGACAGTCCTTGCACTGCCGGGGACAGGAACCCGGGCTGGCGCTGGAGACAGGCGTGATAAGCACGTGGAATTCTAGTACCGAAGCCCTGTGTCTTTTGACATTGTTGGGGCTGCGTCGGCTGGCTACATTACACGCCACCTATGGAAAAAGCCTTGTCACTGCACGAGGTGCTCTACGTCAGCACCCTCGCTCCCGCCTCCCCCGTGAAGGTTGTTTCCCAGATCGCTGCCAATGCCCGGATCGCCAACCAGGCCAGCGGCATCACCGGCCTGCTGATCTTCGACGGCATGCGTTTCTGCCAGCAGATCGAGGGGCCGAAGAAGGCCGTGCTCGCGCTGATCCAGCGCATCGCGCAGGACCCTCGCCATGTCGATGTCGAGATATTGCACCACGGCCCACTGGCGGAACGCCGCTTCAGGCGCTTCAGTCTGGGCTATATCACGGTGGATGACGTGGACCTGCTGGCCCGCATTGAAGACGCAGGCGCCGAACAGGCCATGGCGCAGTTCCTGGCGCTGCTGCCAAGCCTGGACCTCGACAGCTAGTGCAGCAGCTTGCGTCTGGAGCCGAAATCAGGCTTGCAGCGCAGCCCACATTTCCTTGTCACGCTCGGCCGTCCAGATGCGCGGCGAGCCATTGTTCGATCGGCGAGGGGCCCCGCTTGCGGGGATCGACGCGAACAATGGGGAGGTCAATCCGCGCAGGTCGATCAATGAGATCAGGCTTGCAGCGCAGCCCACATTTCCTTGTCACGCTCGGCCGTCCAGATGCGCGGATTCTTGATCCCGCTGGCTTCGTCATAAGCCCGGCTCACGTCAAACGGCAGGCAGTGTTCGTAGATGAAGACCTGGCCAAACACCGGGTCCATGCTTTTGCGGGTGTGCGCCATGGCGCTCTTGAGATCCATCTTCGCGGCGGCGGCTTCCTTGCCGCAGCGGTACAGGGTCTCCACCCACTGCACGGTGTAGTCGATGGCCTTGTTGACGTCCACGCTGCCTTTCATGGCTTCGCCGCGGCCAGGAACAATGGCCTCGGCCTTGAGCGCGCGCAGGGCTTGCAGCGTGGCTGGCCATTCTTCAAGTTGAGCGTCACCGGTGTAGACACCGGCGTTGTACTCGACCAGGTCGCCGGAGAACAGCACTTTTTCTTCCTCGACCCAGGCAATCGTGTCGCCACGGGTGTGGCCGGGACCGGGATGCCAGATCTGCACACGCACGCCGCCCAGGTCGACCACCAGCTTGCCGGGCGCTTCGCCTTTGGCCGGGTTGCCGCCGGCAATCACCAGCGTCGGCCAGGTCAGGCCGGGCACGCTTTCGGCATTGCGGAAGAGGCGCGGAAAACGCTCCATTTCGCTTTGCATGTCTTCGGCGCCGCGCTCGACGATCAACTCATAAGTGCCCTGGCTCGCGATCACCTCGGTCGCGCCTTCGGCGATGTAAGCGCTGGCGCCCAGCACACGCACCGCGTGGTAATGCGTCAGCAGCACGTACTTGATGGGCTTGTCGCTGACGGCGCGGATGCGCGCGATCAGGTCCTGCGCCATCGCCGGCGTGGCGGTGGCATCGCTGACCATGATGAATTTCTCGCCGATGATCACGCCGGAGTTGGGGTCGCCTTCAGCCGTGTAGGCCCAGCAGTGGGCGCTGAGCTGCTCGAAGGTGATTTTTTTGTCGGTGAGGTCGGACTGCGAGGCAAAGGCTTTGGACATGGGGGTCTCCGTGGGAGGCCGACCGGGTGCCGGCCGGGAAATCGGGGGGTGCCGGATGATTCTACTATACGTAACTTATTACGAATAGTTAAATCATCGGGTGGGAGCGTGCGCCGCGCAGGCGGCCCAGGCAAGCTCAGGCCAGGCCACGCTCAAGCATCGCCACGACCTCTTCGGAAAACGCCCGGTAACTCATGGGCCCGTCGGGGCGCATCCAGGTGAAGGTCCAGTTGATCATGCCGAACAGCATCATGGTCACTGCCGTCTGGTTGGCCGCCGTGATGCGCGCCGGGTAGGCGCGCTTGAGGAAACGCGTCATGGCCGACACCACGTCGCGCTGGCGGTCCAGGATCAGCTCGCGCTGCACGTCGCCGAGGAACTTCGTGTCGCCCAGCAGCGCGCTGTGCCGGGTGGCCGAACTTTCGTACTGGTCCAGGAAGTTTCGGATCAGCTCATGCAAGGCGGCGCGGTCGTCCAGGTTTTTGCGCTGCGCGCTGGCTTCGGTCTGGCCGATGGTGGCCAGCAGGTGCTGGGTGTAGCGGTCCAGCAGGTCGAACAGGATGGCTTCCTTGCTGCCGTAATAGTGGTAGAGCCTGGCCTTGGAGGTGCCGCAGGCCGCAGCAATGTCGTTCATGCTGGCGGCCACGTAGCTGCGCTGCGCAAAACACTGGGCGGCCACATCGAGAATGGCTTCGCGCTGGAGCTCGTGGGTGGCGGATTTGGGACGGGCCATGCGCTATTGTGAAGCACCGGCCTGGCCCGCCAACTAAACTCGGGCCATGGCTGCCGACCTTTCCTTTGCCAACTACTGCTGCGAGCTGCTGGGCAGCATCGGGCCTTGTTCCGCACGCCGCATGTTCGGCGGCTTCGGCCTCAGCACCGATGGCCTGACGATCGCACTGGTGATCAATCTGGGCCAGGGTGACACCCTCTGGCTGAAGGCCGATGCCGAGAGCCGGCCGCGGTTTGAAGCTGCGGGCTGCCTGCCCTTCGTGTACGAAGCCAGGGGCAAGCTGGTGCGCGTCAACTACTACAGCGCGCCGGAAGACGCGATGGAGTCGCCTCAGCTGATGGCGCAGTGGGCCCGGCTGTCGCTGGACTGCGCCCTGAAGGCGCGCGCAGCCAAAGCGCTGCGGGCCCGGCCGGCGAGAAAATCGGTGGCAAAACGCGGCAGCAGCGCCAAAACAGCCACGCCTGCCGCGCCGGCCAGACCAAAAGCCAGGCGGCCCGAGGCGGCGGCCGACAAACCCAGCGCCCAGCGCAAGTCGCGCAGCGGCTGAGCCACGCCGGCCCGCCAAGGCAGGCTGAGCGCCCGCTGCGCCAGCGCCACACGTGTCGGGCTGGCCACGGCCACACCCGACGCCGCGGGCAGCGGATCCCAGCTGAAATAGGCCGGCGAGGCACTGGACGTATTCCAGGACTCCATCACCAGCACCTGGCCGGGCAGGAGCTTGAGCTCTTCGCCGGCGCCCAGGAAATGATCGCCGCCGCGCACGCCGTCGTCCAGGTGGGCGTTGTCAAACGTGACCCAGACCTGCCCATGGGCGATGCGCAGCAGGCCGGACTCGGAGGGCCGCAAGGTCAACGCGCGTCCGCTGCCCAGCTTCCAGCAGCCTGAAAGCGCATCAGCGCCGCTGAACGATGGCAGGGAGTGGGGGTGCGAAGTTGTCATGGCGGTTCTCCATCAAGGCATTGGGGTGAGTGGATGATCGCCCCGTGGTGCTTGGCAGTCCAATGAATTCGCGCTACGCTATTCATTCCATAAACGCATTAATCAACAAATCCGTCCCATGCTGCATTCCCAAACCCATTTGCGCTCCCGGCCGATCTCCGCTGGCCAGTTGCGCGCCTTCGAAGCGGTGGCGCGGCACCTGAACTTCCGGGCCGCATCGGAGGAACTGGCGCTGACACAGTCCGCCGTCAGCCGGCAGATCCAGGCCCTGGAAGAAGAGGTCGGGCTGAGCCTGTTCCATCGCCACACCCGGTCGGTCGAACTCACCGGCGCGGGCGGCATGCTCTTGCGCGCGGTCACGCCGTCCCTGGAGCGCATCGACGGCGCGGTGCGGCAGATTCGCCAGAGCGCAGGCCGAAAAAGTGTGGCGCTCACCACCTTTGCCTCGTTTGCATCGATGTGGCTGATCCCCCGGCTCGAGGCCTTCCAGCGCGACAACCCGGACATGGACATCCGTATTGATGCCTCCGACTCCGCCGTGGACCTGGAAACTTCGGACCTGGACATCGCCCTGCGTTATGGCCCGGCCAGCCGGATGGCGTCCTCGGGCGCCATCCGGCTGTTCGGCGAACAGCTGACGCCGGTCGCCAGCCCCTGGCTGCTCAAGAGCAGCCCACGCCTGAAAAAGCCCGAAGATCTCGCACATTTCGCATTGATCGAAGCCGGCGATTCGCACGCCACCCACATGGAATGGCTGACCTGGCGGCGCTGGCTGGAGGTGCACGGCACGCCCAAGCTTGAAG
>Ga0307516_10005984_pt1 | contig 14376 bp, 15 predicted proteins | sample 19_EM_MG_FD_203310 | JGI IMG/M metagenome (GOLD analysis project Ga0307516, IMG submission 203310) | Populus trichocarpa ectomycorrhiza microbial communities from riparian zone in the Pacific Northwest, United States - 19_EM | ecosystem: Host-associated > Plants > Roots > Unclassified | place... | reverse complement strand
GATTCTAAGACGTCTGTGAAAGGCACAGTTTTTTTCCGTCAAGTAAAGAGTGGTTTTTGGTTGTGTGAAAACGGGTATTTTTGGTGTAAAACGGCCCCTGTACGGAAACTTTTGTCCCTGTACTTTAAGTAGGTACTTTTTTATTTTTCATTAATCGTATGTAACCTACTAGATCATGGCAAGCCTGAGAGTGCAACCTGTAATGGCGGACGGTGGGCAACAGCGGCGGGGAAGCCTAAGGTACTCAAATGGGTTCGACTGGGAAACAGGTGGGCGGATGCTAGATGAGCAAATGCCGGAGGTAGGTGGACGGGTGAACACTGGCGACAGGCGGGCGAACGCTAAATGGGAGAACGCCGAGAACAGCAGAAACAGATGAACGCTGAACGAGCAGACGCCGCATGAGAGAGGAAGAACAGACAACCCGCAGAAGAAAGCCCTCCTTATATACATGTGTACTCATACTTGTAGTTGTACTTGTGCAACTCACATGCGTACTCACACTCACACTCGTATTCACACAACTCACATGCATACACACTTCGCTCATGCAACAGAATAAAATAATCTTCTCCAAGCATCCAGACCAACGCCGGGGCATTCCTGCCGTGGCATTCCCACTGGGGCATTCCCACCAGGGCGTTCCCACTTGGGTATTCCTGTCGTTTCAGGCCAACTTTTCGGACGTTGAAGCCTGCACCGTTGTAACGGCGGCGGGCAGGAGCGGGGAGTTCTAGGGTACTGCAATGGGTTCAGAAGCGGGAGCGGGAGCGGGAGCAGGAGCAGGAGCCGGAGCAGGAATGGCAGACAGGAGACGGGAACGGGAACGGGAACGGGAACGGGAACGGGAACGGGGACGGGAACGGGGACGGACAGCGTCAAACGGACGTGTCGGACAGAGACGGACAGCGTCGAACGGACGTGTCGGACAGAGACGGACAGCGTCGAACGGACGTGTCGGACAGAGACGGACAGCGTCGAACGGACGTGTCGGACAGAGACGGACAGCGTCAGACAGACGTGTCGGACAGAGACAGACAACGTCAGACGGACGTGTCGAAGAGAGACGGACGGCGCTGGACGAGCGTCGCCAAAACGGAGGAATCAGAGGAAACGGAGTCGAGGTTGATATTCTGAATAGAATACGAGAGGTTGTATGAAGAGAAGAAGAAGACAGAACACGGAAGACAGCCCTCCTTATATACACAGTTCTCGCAACTCACATACGTACTCATACCCACACAACTCACATATGTGCTCATACCCATGCAACTCACATACGTACTCATACAACCTTCTCTTACGCAACCGGGCCCAAAACCGACACTCTTTCCGAGATCGAGACATCCGGAACGAGGTGCCGACACTCTTTCCGAGATCGAGACATCCGGAACGAGGTGCCGACACTCTTTCCAAGATCGAGACATCCGGAGCGAGGTGCTGTGTCAGCCGCTGAACCTTCCTGCGCCCGGACTAACGCGCAATCTGGCCGGGCTTTCCAGACCGGAGTGCCAGAATCAACAAACGAACCTTCCAAACGCCGCAAACAAACAAACCCAAAAACTTTCCAAATGCCGAGACTCAACCCTTCCGAGGGCCAAGACTTGTGCTGTGACAGTATCCCCCTCCTACCGCTGAGCTCCCGCGAAGCTTATTCGAGGGGTCCTGGTTTGTGGGGGCTGTCGTAAAGGAAGTTTTCAGTCCGTCGAACGATTCCTGTTGTTTCGTTTCCCATCGGAACGGCTGGCCTTTTCTTGTTAGTCGTGTCGGCGGCTCGACTACCTTTGAATATCCTTTGATGAATCTGCGGTAAAAATTTGCGAACCCCAAGAACGCTCGCACGTCGTGTAAATTTTCGGGAGGGGGCCACGCCTTCACTGTTTCAACCTTGGATGGATCCATCTTGATGCCGTCCGCCCCAATGATGAGTCCCAGATACTTAACTTCCGTTTTGTGGAATTCGCATTTTTCAGGTTTTAGGTGAAGGCCGGCGTCGGTCAGTCGTTCCAATACTCGGTGGACATGCCGAGTGTGTTCTTCCATCTTATCCGAATAAATCAATATATCATTGAGGTAAGCCGAAGTAAATTGATCGAGGAACGGAGCCAATGTTTCATTGATGAATCGTTGGAAATCTGCCGGTGCATTGGTCAGGCCGAACGGCATAACCAGCGATTCGAATAAACCGTAACGGGTTCAGAAGGCGGTTTTCCATTCTTCTCCTTCTGCCATCCGAATCAGATTGTACGCTCCACGAACATCCAATTTCGTGAAGAATCGAACCTTTGATATTCGCATCAGTGTTTCACAAATCAGCGGAAGGGGATAACGGTTTTTTATGGTCCCTTCGTTGAAGCCTCGATAATCCACCACCAATCGTAGCGATCCGTCACCCTTCTTGACAAACAGAATCGGTGCCCCGGCTCGGGATGAAGAGGCCCGGATAAATCCCTTATCCAAGTTCTTCTTAATCCATTTCTTGCAGGCTTCCAATTCATGGCGGGCAAGGGAATACAACGGTCCAAAGGGCGGTTCGAATCCCTCTTTCAAGGGGATGCGGTGATCGTAGGAGTGGTGTGGGGGTAACTTATTCGCAATGGATTCACAGAACAAGGGAAGGAACGAGTGATATTCGGGAGGGATGAGGGATTTTAATCGCGTATAATCAGGAGGTTCCGCCTGCTTCGTGTCCTGCAGGGGCGGGTTCGGTGTCGGAGTCGTCTCCTCAAGCGCTTTGTTGATGTCGTACAAGCTCATGGCAAAGATCCGAACCGATTCTTTTCGTCGAATTAGTTTTTTCAATGAAGCCGAGGAAATCACACAAATCGCGGGAGACTTAGATACCACGCCTGTCGTTGTCGTCTTCGGCGCCACGCCTGTCGTCGTCGTCTTTCCCGGTGTCGTCAGTGGATTTTGGTGATCGCAACACTGGAATCGGACCGAATTCTTGACAAAACCGGTGACGACGGCATGTCTTCGGAGCCAAGGAATTCCGAGAACCAGTGAGGAGCGTCCCAACTTGGTGATGAAAGCTGATAACGTTTCCGTGTGATCTTGTATTTGACAAGAAATCTTGGTAATGTGGGTGATTTGGCCGGATTCGATGGGTCGTCCATCAATTACTTCGAGATCTCGGGGAGGGTTTAATGTATAACGGGGGAGGTTGTGTTGGCGTACAAAGTTTTCATCGATAAATGCAAAGCCCGTTGCGCCTGTGTTAATCATTGCGGAGGTTTGGATAGAATGGTTATTGTTACGGAGAGTAGCTGCAACAACAAGATGTTCTCCTTCTAATTCCCATTCCTCCACCCTATGACCAACTACAGCAGGCAATTGCATACAACAAGGAAAAGACGAAAACAATGGGGGTCGTCCCATACCGGTGCCAACCGATTGGTATGGGACAGCTAGTTTTCCGACTACTCGTTCGGAGCACCAGCGTCAGGTTCGGCAGTCGTGTTGACGGTGGCTGCCATGGCCAGACGGCGGTTCCGGGAGGCAGCACATTCGGGGCATTCGCGGAGGAAGTGACCAACAGTTCCGTAATAAAGGCATTCACCCTGGGCCATACGTTCCTGCCTGATGTGATTCTTCTCGGCAGTCCTCTGTGTGGCCGATAAGTCCATAGGCGCCACGCCATAATGGTCACTGTTTGTGCCCGTTGGGTTTGCTGGAGCCGGGGCGGGGGTGCTGGCCGAGGTGGCTCCGGAGCGGGGCAGTCGCTGGGTATGGCCGGGGTGGGCCCGTTCCGCGGCACGAGCACGGATCCGGTTGTCCAACTCCCGACAGATGAGGATTAGGTGGCCCAGGCTGTCCGACCGGGGACGGGAGGTAACCAAGGTATCCATTATTGTAACCTACTCGTAATGAGTTCGGAACCAATGGACACCGAAGCCACCGTCGATGAACGATTCACCCAGCTACAGGCCCAAATCGTTGCAGTAGCCACGGCTCGGGGACACTCAAATGCCGAAGAGAAGGGATTCCCTGATGCTCCGGTGTTCGGCGGAGGCAAGCCTGATGAATTGCGTACTTGGATCATCCAACTGCGCAACAAGTTGTCCGCACAACCCCATCATTATCCCGACGACCAAGCATGTCTCCGATATGCCGTGAACCGCCTTTCCAGAGCCGCCCTCAACCCGATTCGTTCGTACGTTTCTGAGAATACGGGACGAATCCGGCTTGAATCCTTAAATGCGCTCCTCGAACTCCTTCGTCAAGCGTTCGACGATCCGGACAGAACCAGGACAGCGAACCGCGAAATCCGCAAACTCCGGCAAAAGAATGGCACCTTCGCTGCCTACCTTGCCGAGTTTGGTCGGATCATGGAAGATCTCAGCTGGAACGAAGAGGCCCAGAGGGAACAACTATACGAAGGCCTATCCGATGAAATAAAGGATGCCTTGGTTACCTCCCGTCCCCGGTCGGACAGCCTGGGCCACCTAATCCTCATCTGTTGGGAGTTGGACAACCGGATCCGTACTCGTGCCGCGGAACGGGCCCACCCCGGCCATACCCAGCGACTGCCCCGCTCCGGAGCCACCTCGGCCAGCACCCCCGCCCCGGCTCCAGCAAACCCAACGGGCACAAACAGTGGCCATTATGGCGCGGCGCCTATGGACTTATCGGCCACACAGAGGACTGCCGAGAAGAAGCGTATCAGGCAGGAACGTATGGTCCAGGGTGAATGCCTTTATTGGGGAACTGTCGGTCACTTCCTCCGCGAATGCCCCGAACGCGCTGCCTCTCGGAACCGCCAGAGTCTGGCCATGGCAGCCACCGTCAACGCGACTGCCGAACCTGATGCTGGTGCTCCGAACGAGCAGTCGGAAAACTAGCTGTCCCATACCAATCGGTTGGCACCGGTATGGGACGACCCCCATTGTTTTCGTCGTTTCCTTGTTGTATGCAATTGTCTGCTGTAGTTGGACATAGGGTGGAGGAATGTGAATTAGAAGGAGAACATTAGTGTAACGGCGGCGGGCAGGAGCGGGGAGTTCTAGGGTACTGCAATGGGTTCGGAAGCGGGGGCGGGAGCGGGAGCCGGAGCGGGAATGGCAGACAGGAGACGGGAACGGGAACGGAAATGGGAACAGGAACGGGAACGGGGGCCAGACAGCGCCAAACGGACGTGTCAGATACAGACGGGCACACAGACGGACAGCGTCGGACGGACGTGTCGGATAGAGACGGACAGCGTCGATTGGACGTGTCGAACAGAGACGGACAGCGTCAGACAGACGTGTCGGACAGAGACAGACAACGTCAGACAGACGTGTCGAAGAGAGACGGACGGCACTGGACGAGCGTCGCCGAAACGGAGGAATTAGAGGAAACGGAGGAAACGGAGGAAACGGAGTCGAGGTTGATATTCCGAATAGAATACAAGAGGTTGTATGAAGAGAAGAAGAAGACAGAACACGGAAGACAGCCCTCCTTATATACACAGTTCTCGCAACTCACATACGTACTCATACTCACACAACTCACATATGTGCTCATACCCACCACGCAACTCACATACGTACTCATACAACCTTCTCTTACGCAACCGGGCCCAAAACCGACACTCTTTCCGAGATCGAGACATCCGGAGCGAGGTGCCGACACTCTTTCCAAGATCGAGACATCCGGAGCAAGGTGCCGTGTCAGCCACTGAACCTTCCTACACCCAGACCAACGCGCAATCTGGCCGGGCGTTCTAGACCGCAGTGCCGGAATCAACAAACGAACTATCCAAACGCCGCAAATAAACAAACCCAAAAACCTTCCAAATGCCGAGACTCAACCCTTCCGAGGGCCGAGGCTTGTGCCGTGACAACCGTGACAAGTAGATGGAATACTGAACATCATCGGTAGACAAGGTAAAAGAGTTAGAATTCAGCTGAAACTCTTAGAATGGGTATATCGATGTCGTAGAGACCGATTCCGACACCTCAATCGCCTTATTATATGATATTCAAGCCTTTAAAGGGGGATTTCTAGAATCCAAATGACGTATAATGAGTATTCTAAACCTGCACCCGGCCCTATATACCCACTCCACGTACTCCCATCTATCAGGTAACTATGTCTTACTACAGTTTACTCACGGCGCCAAATCATGGCATGTTGGATCACATGCGACACTTGTCCTCTGTCCTCGTCTCCTGTCCTTGCCCGCTTGCCCACTGCACCCGTTCGCTTGCCTGCCGCGCTCAACCGCTTGTCCACTACGCTCGCCACCCGACACCGCTACCTGGAGCCTAGCTGGCCTGTCCGTTACAGTTATGCTGTTAGGCCTCATCACAATGCTAGGGAAAAATATGGAAACCATTTAAAACTGCTGTAAATTGAAGTTTTTTCATTTTTTGCGGGGTTTCTCCATCATTCTACGGTAATAACACTGTAGTTACTCGCTATATATTTACTCTCGTAGCAGCGGTGTATTTCCTTCTGTACTCCTTTACTGCTAGAGTCGCTGTAACATAGGTACCTATTTAATTAATTCTGGTGCTCGTGCTTCACAACACAAGTGGTGATGGAGAACTGTGCGGCGAAACTTGTACTAGTAGCCTGTCACTGGTAGAATGTTCTTCTCGAAAAAAAGGGGGGATAGCTATTAAGCTGAAGAGAGAGACTCGATTGATGAATTTTTTAGTTATCCATCACCATTCCACTCATCACCGTTCCACCAATTGTCGCAACCCTATCTCTCGTCATTTTACCGACAGTCTATCGGCCATTCACCTTTTACCCATTATGCTTGTTGTCCATCAGACCTTCGCTTCCTTCACTGCTTTGAAGCAGGTAGTCGAAGAATGGGCTATTTCTGAGAATTTTTCAACGCGAATGCCTATAAAGGACAGTAAACGAGTCGACTTTCGATGTCATCAATACCGCGAGACCAACTGCCCCTTTCGAGTTTATGCTACACAACAAAAAAACGGAGTGGAAATACGAATCCTAGAGTCTCTTCACACCTGTAACGCCAAAAAAACGGGGAAATACAGTCACGTCAACAGTCAGGAGTGGTTACTCCGCGAGGTTCCGAAGCTTATTGCTGTAACCAAAAAAGTCAAACCGGAGCAGATCATCGCAGTAAAGTTCAAGCATCGAGAGACAGTCAACAACAATGCTGCACTCCAACGTCAAAATACCCTAGCCGGCAACAGCAGTGCCACTCATACGTTTCAGTTCTTCTATTTACCCGCTTACCTTGATGCTTTACGTGTACATAATGCCGACTGTTATGTGGATCTCACCACTATCGCATCAGCAACCCCCAATAATCCTCAAAAACGTGACTTTCGACGCGTCTTTATTTGCCCGGCCGAGTCTCGCCATGCATTCACCCAATCTCGTCAGTTCGTGGCTGTTGACGATACATGGATGAAAGGGTTTTTCCAACAAAGTCTTCTCCTTGCTTGTGGTGTCGATACAAATGGGCAGTACATTCTCTATGCGTAGGCTGTAGTAGAGAGTGAGAATGAGGAGTCATGGCGGTATTTTTTTTTCTACTTGAAGAACGCGATCCCCGAAGTCTGTGGCGCATCAATTATGAGTGACCGCGACAAAGGCCTTCTCAATGCCGAGGAGGTGCTGGGTCCAGGTGTGACACGACTTATTTGTTTGGAACACCTCCGTCGAAACTTCGAAGTCCACTACTGGACTATCGTAGCAGCTCCCAGCCGACAGGTGTACGACTACGAAATAGCCTCACTACGACGGAAAAAACCAGCAGCGGCTAACTACCTTGTCAGTATTGATCCTACTCTTTGGGTCAATGGGTTGATCCCCGGTGGAGTCGAACGACGTTGCGGTCAGCGGACATCGAATCCGGTGGAAAACCTCAACAATATGCTTACAGATCTACGAGAACTTGGGATATTTGAGTTGCTTGATGGGATTTGGCATCGGGAAATGGGTGTCCGGCAGGCCAGAGTTCAACTGGCACTCACTCCCGCTCCTGGACAGATCCTTACGCTGCGTTACCAGAAGATCATCAACGACGATACGCGTACGGCACGTCTCCTTACAGTCATCCGTGGGCCTGACGATACTGGATTTGTCCATGATGTTGAACAGAAACGATTCGCAGTCGATCTACGAGGCCGTACGTGTTCCTGCAAACAATTTCAGCTCAACCTCCTGCCCTGCAGCCATGCACTTGCTCTGATCCTTGAGCTTGGCCTGAATGTTCTGGAGTATATGTCGGAAAAATACACCTATACGTGTTGGAGCAGTACCTCTATTAATCATCATTATAATTATTAATTGTTAATAGCCAAAACATGAGGCCATTTGTTTTTAATGCACCGCTTCCCGACGATACAGCCCAACTTCACGGTGCTGTTCACCTGATCACACCTGGTGCCACTGCCTTGGAGATCAATAACTGTCATCCTCCTTCCGGCCGGTTTCGACAGAGTCTTGGGAAACGCAGTAGGAACGAGCAGTTGTGGGTCAACGTGTCTCGCGGGCAACAGGGAGAAGGAAGCAGAACTGTGGGGCTTGTGGTATGCCGGGACATAAGGTAGGGACTTGTAAACTCAGGACATACAAGAACGCGTAGCTGCTGTATATGTATTTATTTAATTACTCTTGTTTCTGTAAAAAAAAAAGATCCACGTAAAGTTTCGCCGGCGACAACTCAGCTTCCTTGGAGAATGTCGTGTGATACCAAAGACTCGGTTTGCCCACGCAGCTTTACTCCCCCTTTTTTTTTCCCTCACCCTGAAAACTTCGCCACCCCGAAAACTTTGCCGCCCCGAAAACTTTGCCACCCCGAAAACTTGTGCGGCGATGGCTTTCTATCACTGCCCGCAGTGCGGGCAGTGAAAGAGGCCTGGGGTCAAACTTGTACCCTGTCGATGGTATTCATGGTATATAAAAATTTGCCCCCTGTTTTCCATGGTATATAAAAGGTTTTCTCGCTAAGTTCACAGAATTCGATGAATAATCCTCACAACGAACCAACAGAACCTAAATCCTCCCACAATGTGGACCGAGAGCGGGTGATATCTATCTACCTGTCTAAGATATCGGCAACAACCGCTAACGCCAAGAGGCGCTAGTAGCACTAGCGTCAACCTCATACTGCTTAGCGTCTCGGTATTCGACATATCTACTCTATGATACATAACCGACACTCTCTATTTTATTTGACGATTAATGGGTGTGGCTGAGGTGAAGGTTGAAAGTAGATGAGGTGTGGTTCCAGACTGGACAGGAGCAGTGGACGACAGGGATAGGGGACAGGGGACAGGGGAACCACGCAGTAGCGTGGCCATCCACTGTGCAGAAGCAGCGGCGCCCAGGGGACCATCTCATCGCAGATATCCCCTGTTCAGCAGAGGGTGATTGGGCTGGCTGGGAAAAAGTGTCCAATCACAGCGCGCGTCCAGCCCTCAGTGTTAACTTTGAGGGCCCGGGGCTGGTAACCACGCCGGGGGCTGTGAAGAGTGACAGCAACCAATAGGGTCCGGTCGAACCAGGGACTCTTCCATTTGTTTTCTATCGGGGCTGGTTGGAAGCGCGTTGAGAGAAAGTGACCGATCACAGCCGGCCCTCAGAGTTGACTTTGAGGGCCCCGGGCTGGTAACCGGGCTTGGAGCTGTGCTGAGTGACAAACCAACAGGGTCCGGTCGAACCAGGGACCCCTTCCATTTGTTTTCCATCGCCAACCTTTTCTACACAGCACGCACAAGACCAGATCCTCCAGTACTACAGTATTATAATAATTGGAGCAAAGACTGACACAGCTACGTCGATACGTTACATACGTATGTCGAACGTCTTCAGCGTCCAGCTTGCTGATGCTTGGGTATCCAGCAGGTTGCCTTAAATTCCGAATATATGAACACAGATTTTGTTTGGAACACTCACTCGCCGGCATCAGGATATTTTGGCCCATTACCTTCATCACTTTCTTCAGAATCTGATTCTGATAGCATTCTCCGTCGCTTGCTGTCCTGCACGTTCTCATCGTCATCGGATTCAAAAATGGCGACGAGTATGTATCGTTTGTGCGCGGATGCTGGTGTCGAGCAGCCCAAGCAAATTTAAAGCTCCCCGCACAAGTCTCTGGTTAATCCCTGAACTTATCCTTGACTTACTCACGACCAACCTACCTATTACGGCGAGTTAGGCTTCCAGATCCCGCCCAGTGCGAGTTTTCCAGAGCTGGCGTGAGCTGGAAATTTTGAAGATCGGCCAACCAATCGGGGCCACCAGCCAACCCAACTTTGAGGACTTACTGCGCTCGGACCGGGCCTGGTAAAAATGGGGAAGGGGGAGGTGGCGGGGCACACCTTAGGTCACCGCAGTTTCCCTTGGGGCGTTGTGTCGCTCAGGTCACTGCGGTTTCCCTTGGGGCGTTGTGTCGCTCAGGTCACTGGTTTCCCTACGGATGTCAACGTTGATTGTCTCAGCGCATCAAGCTGCTTTTCGCTGCAGCTTTCTAGCCCCTAGAAAAAAATACCTGCATAAAGAGCATTGCCATCCTCCTCATCCGCACAGCCGTGAGCAGCAAACCCCCACAAACCCTTTTCTCAATTCCCACTCCGTACCATCGTGGCCAACAGCTACCGCTCAGAAACACCGAATATTAGTCCCCGTCTTCTGTCTCCGATCCGACTTTTTGCACTCCATTCGGGTAGGATATGCTATTGTCATCGCTGGATATGTGCTCACACCACAGGACGTCCAGAACGGCACAGATATTTTGGCATCTCCGTCCCACTCCCAGACGATCCGACCGTTCGGATTCTAGAACGAGATGATGCCCAAAGCGACCAACTCCACTACTCCAGAGCAGCAGCGACACGTCGGTGAGTGGTCTTTCCACCAGCAGCCAGCTGCTATGACGCTGGGCGAGGCACCTGCTACCCATTCCACGTGCCCACTCCGTCTGCTGCGACCGCTACCTCCGTGGCCGTACACATGCTGATGCACTGTGCGCCTGGCCAGAGACTCCCGCTCCGCAGCTGACGCAGGCAGCGTTGGAGCAGCTCCACCGCCAACTAGACGTCGCGGGGGCAGCGTGTGCTGATTCCCTGTGCCGTTGGTACAGGGCTCCTGCCGCAGCTGCGTACTGGAACCGCGGCGACCAACAACTACAATACTGTTCTAGTGAGAACCCAGCCCTCTTTTATCGTCCACCAACTGTTCCTGCGGCTAACATGGGCGTCTCCTCGAAGAGTGCCACCTCCGGCATATTTAGGCGGCAGACCACCGACAAGCTTTCTCGGCCCCCAAGCCCGAAGTCTGTTGGAAATGCTTCTCGTTGCTGGAGACTGGAGTTCGTATCGGTATAGTTTTGGATTTGGATTTGGAGCTTGTGCCTTAGATTTTGTTGAGGACACGACTACGTAAGGCGCAAGCGGGGAAGCATGAGAGGAGGATCTTTTGTTGTGCGGGTTCTTTCCTTTCCTCCTGTTACATACTCATCGAATACTACGATGAAGTTGTGAGCCACTCGAACGGCCAGTATCTATGCTCGTTGTGCTTCCTCATCTCATACGGCATTCAGACTGATCGAACTCCTATTGTTCATTTCTATCCTCATTGGTAATCGGTATTCTTTCAACAACGTAGTCCTATGTGGCCGAGAGATCTGGCTCTAACGATCGACTCGCCGACTCCACAATAACTGTGTGTACATGATCACAGCGACTTAGTCTCTTATACATTTCCCGACATCTACATTTCCTTCTCCGGTGGTGGGTTGGCTACTGTAGGGAACAGTTTCATATGAACATTGAATTTCACTATAAATCCCAAATTATCCCCTCCCTCTCTGTGTATCTGCGCCTTCGTCCTTCACTCCGATCGTCGCTTCACCGTTGTTCCCGCCTAGCTGCGTACTGCTGTGCAGTACGTGTGCAGGTGGGTGTGAGTGGGAGTATGAATTCGCTGTGCATAAGGATGGTTCCCCCACCCTCGTGTTGTCTCTTCTTCTTTGGCATTACCCGCCGGCCGTGACTTGTTCCCAGCATTCCTCGCCCGGCGTGACTTGTTCCTGGGATTCCCCGCCCGGCGTGGCCTGCCCACGGCACTTGATATCTCTCTCTGGCTCTCTTTCTTTCCTTTTTTTTTTCTCTCTCTTTCTTCTCTTTGAGTCTCTCTCTTTCTGTCTTTCTCTCTTTCTTTCCCTTTCTCTTTCTTCGGGACAGGTCGGGCGGGGGCAGGGGGAGTCGCCGCGAGCCGCTGGCGGACTGCTCGAGGGCGCAGCGGACGGCGAACGGGAAAGGACTGTATATAATATCGTCATGATCCAATAGGGTCGCACACGATTAATGAATCATCATCATCATCACCGAGTATCAGAAAGGGCCTAACCATCTTTACCGACGGATCGAGACTCGAAAGCGGAGCGACCGGATACGCGGTGACATGGAAGGCAGGCAACCAGTGGAGAGGAGTGAAGACACACATGGGCTACAACCAGGAGGTCTTCGACGCGGAATGCGCAGCGCTGGCGAGAGCATTGGAAGTGGCGGCGAGGAGACGAACAGGGCCAAAGGCGGTCACTGTCTTCGCCGATTCGCAAGCAGCGATGGCCAGGATCGCGTCAGAAGAACCGGGCCCCGCCCAACAGTACGCCCGGCAGGCAAGGAAATGGATAGCGAAGCTGAGAGAGAGGAACCGAAAGGTCCGTATCGAATTTCGGTGGTGTCCAGCCCACAGCGGAGTCGCAGGGAACGAGGAAGCAGATAATTGGGCAAAGCAGGCGGCTGAGGAGCCGGATGCGCGAGGGGTCGAATGGATGGGCTACAAGGATAGATACGGGAGGCGGCCGATGCCACTCCCCAGATCTTTAGCCAACCTGAAGCGGGAGATCTCGGAGAGAAAGTGGGAAGAAGCGTGGACGTGGGCAAAGAAGAGGGTCAGAGGGAAGAAGTACCAGATGCGAGAAACGATGCACCAGAACGACATGGTGGCACGAGCGCCGAAGAGGCTGGCAGGAAGATACCACCAGCTCAAGACTGGGAACTGCCGCACAGGGCAATACCTGAAGTGGACGAAGAACTCGAACACGGCGGAGTGCGGGTGGTGCCGGTACAAGACACAGACAAGAGAATACCTATTCAAGAACTGCGACAGGTGGAGGCCACAACAGAAGATAATGTGGGCAGAGATACGGAAAAAGACAGGAAAAGGGAAGAACCGGTTCACAATCAGAGGACTGTTTGCGGACGTGCAGTGCACTGGGGCGATCTTGGACTTCTTGAGAACGACGAAGGTGGGGGCGAGGGTGGGGCCGTGGGAGCTGCCACCAGAACCAACAGGGGAGAGGGAGGAGGGAGATATACGGTCTCCTTAGTCACGCTCGTTTGTCCGTTTTCTTTCGTTCTGTCTCTTCTCCCATGGCATCATCAACGAGTCTTTCTCTTACTCTCTCTCTCTTTCTCTCTTTCGTTCTTTTTCTTTCTCTTTTCGGGGGACAGGCCGGGCGGGGGCAAGGGGAGTCGCCGCGAGCCGCTGGCGGACTGCTTGAGGGCGCAGCGGACGGCGAACAGGAAAGGACTGTATATAATATCGTCATGATCCAATTGGGTCGCGCACGATTAATGAATCATCATCATCATCACCGAGTATCAGAAGTACATACATACTTAGCCCTTCCGCCCGTCAGATAGCAGATACCTGTCGGACGGCGGGATGCCTGCATACCATCCTAGTACAAGTGATCGTCAATTGCAATCGATAAGCTCTTAATATATACATAGTCCGTGCGGAGCCGTAAGATCTTATCTCACCGTTTTACATTGGTCGAAAAACGACCCGTGTATCAAAGTTCAAGTGAAGCCCGTTATCATTCCACGCAGAGGACTGCAAACAACCTGCAGTTTTGCAAGAATCTGGTAGAATAAATTCGTCCCTACATCTAGAGCCGCCATCGACACATGTAAGTAGAAGATGTTCGGATGGGCTAGAGTCTTAGCGCGAGGAATCTCATCCGGGGCAGTCAATTGTGGTGGCCGAACCACAGGAAACGGACGAGAATCCTCAGCCTCGTCTTAAAACCGGCAAGTCTGCAGTCCAAGCACCCAAATAGCCAGCTGAAGTGATCCAGGACATAATCATCATAAGCAACCGCAGATACACACCTACACACTGAAACCACATAGGAGAACAAAACGACGGTGGACGATTTTCTGCGTGGGCGCCAGCCACAACAGAAAACGGACAACAGATAACATAAACGGAAAAAGTCTAAAATGCCCTACTTTTTGGCCACTCGCTCCAACCTACCCCACTTTTAAGGGCGTCCCAGGCAACGAAAAGGCCGACGAGTGGGCAAAGATCGCAGCAGAAAAACCGGAAGCACGAGGGGTGGAGTGGCTACAGGGAGGAGCGCGCCCGGTGCCACTCCCCAGGTCTCTTGCG
>Ga0307516_10005983_pt1 | contig 14377 bp, 19 predicted proteins | sample 19_EM_MG_FD_203310 | JGI IMG/M metagenome (GOLD analysis project Ga0307516, IMG submission 203310) | Populus trichocarpa ectomycorrhiza microbial communities from riparian zone in the Pacific Northwest, United States - 19_EM | ecosystem: Host-associated > Plants > Roots > Unclassified | place... | reverse complement strand
CTTTGTCTCGGACCTCGACCGATGTCGTGTCGGTGTTTTGGGGTTGTTGGGGGGCATGGTAGAGCAAACGGAAGATGATGGTTTCGCTGGGCGCGACTTTTCAACAGCGAGGCACGTGCTGGCCGCATGTCGTTCACCTGACATGACACCAGGAAGGGACGAATTGCATGATGGACGTAAAACCGCGAAAACTTGGCGAGGCCCAATGGTCTAGTGGTAGGATACTTGCTTTGGGTGCAAGGGATCCCCGGTTCGAACCCGGGTTGGGCCCTCTTTTTCCCCTTTTTCTTGTCCGTGTCGAACAAATTTGCCAGGACGATGGGGGCTCCGGCCGTGTACGGACAAACAAACGTGTACTAGCATACTATACAGTCCTCCTTAAAACTAAGGTTGTACATGGTCTTGTCAACCGTTTTTTCGATTTTCTTCCAGTCAGATCGCCGTTGGATGAATTCGTACACGTCCTAGAAGACATCAGCATCAGAAAGTTTCAGCACCACTGCAAGTTACCTCAGGCCGGTAGGATCCACCATATCGCGTGGCGTCTCGTACGATCTGTGCAAGATCCTTAGCGTCATCCACAACGAAGACGTGACCAAGCATCTTGAGATGGGAGAAATCCGTCGCGATGCTCTGAACCTGGTCATCCCGATGAGTTGCGTTCTCGAGACAGAAGACCACTCGGGAGTACCTTCAATCCGGCGATGAACGCGTGGTAGGCGTTGAGGTCCGCGATGAGCTTGAATCCGCCGTTCAGGGAGATAATTTGCCGCTTGATGTGTTTTTGGAGGATACTGTGAGAGTTTCGTGATGGGTCTTAAAATGGCCCGGTAAACGCAGAGAGCTTACGCAATGAGACGGATGCCAACTTCCTGGTAGAACACCTCCAAGACCTCCTTGCTCGTGCTGCCCTTAACTAGCTTACAGTGGAGTTCCAGGCACTTAATTGCCTCACCGCACCCGACCGTGACACCCAGATCTAGTGCTTGGTCCTCGGGAGGGTAATACTCACGAGGTTGTGTCTTTGTGATGACGATATGTTCGACCTTAGGTTGCGTCAGGTGGGACGTGAGTCGGCGGGGCCACGAGATTTACTGACCTGGTTCATCAACACATCCGTCCCGGCGTTCAACCCAGCTGCCACTGATTCATCCAGGGCATTTTCGAACCGCTTCTTCTCTCGGACGACCCCGTTGAGGAAGTCTGTTCTATCGATGTGGGGTGCCTATACACCGTTCAGACGTAGAAGTAGCCTCAAGTAAAGGGTTCATACCAGATCTTTGTCGAAGTAGACTTGGACCATCGACTGAATCATATCTCCGATGTGTACCAGTTCGAAGAATTGCACCAGAGGAGCAACACGTTCCCCAGATTCCTGGTGTTCGTCAGGTTTGAATGTGTGGAGTTTCTCTACAGCTCTGAAGACGCGTTAAACTTATTAACATGCGTCGAGGATACCCCCGCCCGCACCTCTCGAATCCGCGTTTCAAGTGTCGCTCAGCAAGCGCCTGGAGCATAAAAATGAACACCTCTTCGATCGTGTCCTGCACCTTGTGCCCGTAGTGCCCTGGGTAGGCAGCAAAGGCTTCCACACGCTTGAGAGACTCTCTGTCTGCATGGATCAACTCCAGTGCCACATCAATGGACAAGAACAGATCCAGGGTTCCCCAGGCGGGCGTCGTCGCAGTAGCAGGAGGTTGTAATGTAGTGTTTGGGGCTGCGACGGGGTGTATATCAGGGATGATAACAGCAGAGATATGGCACGATGCGTACTCTGTTCCGGTGATGTTTCCTGCACTATAGTTAAAGACTGCCTGGGAGGGGCATGTGCGGGCTCATCGTCTTCATCGTCATCACCTCCAATTTCGAAGAGCGTGTCTCCGGTGTCGAACTTTTGGGAATAACCATTTGCGGTCGCGGTCATGTTGCCTCCAGCCCATCGTTGCGGACTCAGCATCTGCAGGCCTTGCACAGCGGCGGATCCTGCAGCTCCCGCAGCCGCACCCACAGCGCCGACGGTCATTCCAACGGTCTTGGGGACGATTGTCACCGGCAGAAGTAGCACATCCGTGAAGGAAGCGAGCACGTTCCGTTTCACTTGAGCTGGGTTGTGGGAGGAGAGGAAACGGGCATGATCCGCGATGCTGACGTGCTCTGAAATCTGCGGGAGTATGGATCTGCGACCATCTGGAGGAGTGGACACGAGCCTACTTACCTTGGTATCCCAACTCCTGCATATCAGTTCCAAAACGTTTCGCAGAGTTTCGATCTCTTCGTCCAGGTACTCATCCATGTTATCCTCGAACATACGATAGCTGTCTCCTTCGTCAGATTGTGGAGAAAGAATGGCCCAGACGGAGTACGTACATAACGTCCTCCGCTTGTGTTCTAGATATGGCACTTTTGGAAGGGCCAGAGGAAGATACTTGAATGACGACGTCAACCAGTTTCCACGACTCCTTGAAACAACCAGCGGTAGCCCTGAGGAAACTGTTATTCGAGATCTCGCGGGCGCGGCTGAGAAGTGGAGTGATGTATTCCGCAATGACATCCGTCGCCAGTTTACTCGCGAAAGAGAGTAGGGTAAGTGACTCGCTAGGGAATACTCGAACGGCGATAGAGCCGCTTTCCGCGAACGCTTTCAAGACGTATTTCATGAACTCGTCCATCGCATCGAACGCGAGCTGGGATTGTGGACTTAGCGGCGCTTGATTAGGAATGCGCACCGATCGAACAGGCCGATGGACGTACGTTAGATTGTCCATTGGGTTCCATTTTGCTGCTTCGTAAAAAATCTCTCGTTTCTCCGCCCACACTCTACCCAGTTCCCATTCGCCAGCCCCATCAAACACCTCCCAGCTCGCTTCCGCGGTTTCGGTCATTCCCGTCTCATCCTTTCGACTCTCAGCGATGTCGAAGGCAGCAAGCAGGTTCGCCTCGTATCTGTCAACGGCTGATCTCAGCGAAGCGTTGAAATCCCTCCATTTCCGTAGTGGCCGGACTTGTGGCGAAAGCCAGAGCAGAAGAAGGTGCAAGACGCGAGACTGTTGGAGTAAAGGTACGGGCGGGGCGCCGGGCGCCGAGGGAAAAAGAGACGCCAGGATGGCGTGGGGTGGCGATGACAGAGAAAGAGTGTAGGGTTTCAAGAGGGTGTGAGCGCGTCGATAGAGATCCAAATTGGTGGGCGGTCTCATTGATGAGACAGACGCATTTACTTGACTCTTGTCCTCAATCGCCATGAATCCAGCTGTAGTAGGAGCTTGGGCTTGCGTAAAATCGCCGAAGTCGTCGTCTGCGTCTCCGACGGTCAGCGTAGGTGGCATGTCCCTCATCAACCCGCCGTCCTTGATTTTCTTTGCGTCTTCCAGTTGATCGAGCAGAGCTTGGAAGTGGGTGTATTTTGTAAACCGTAAGGCATCCCACTTGACCTCCCAGACTTTCTCGTGGTGTGAGAGGTTTGACAGTGAGCGAGAACATCGTGCGTATGCGGGGAAATCAGGAATGGGCAGATGGATGAGGACCAAGATGTGGAGGTCGATTGGGAGTCGGCCAACGAACTGAGCAGGTGCCGTCGTCGCCTTTGCTGGTTTGCCTGCCTTGACATCCGGCGCGTAGAGTCTGGTGGGCTGGAGGGTCTCAAACTTCTCCATGGATCGAGGAGCGAAGAGACACCATAATTAGCGAACCGGCGTCGGCGTCGCGGTCGCAGTTGATGGGCTCCAGTGATCCGGAGAGATGGCAAAAAGAAGGGGCCCAACCCGGGTTCGAACCGGGGATCCCTTGCACCCAAAGCAAGTATCCTACCACTAGACCATTGGGCCTTCTGCCATCTGCGCGAAATGTAAAATAAGATCACTCTGTAGTCAACACGCCAGGTGACGGGAGATCATCCATGATACCGCAGTTCTGGAGGACCCTGGAAGCATGTAAAGAGGTATTATTTGAGCCTACAGGTCCGTTGATCTGCAATGACACGCTGTAACCAAGTTACGAACAAAAGTATTGGAGCGATGATCATGGCGGCGCGCGCCCTGCCGCCGTTCTTCAATGACGACTACAACGAGGGATGCACTGGCGCGTCTATTCCGTCCTCTAACCTACGTCGCTCTAACAGGTCTCTGTATAGTGGAATTCCGGACACGATGAATCCGTCGAAGTGAACCAGCGGGCACTTATCGACAAGGTCTTGGCGAGGTACTCCGGGGAATTCACCGGTGAGTTCGCGTATTCTCCACGCCAGCAGATCTCCTGAAGACCGACCTGCAGTGTTTCGTGAATTACTACAGAACTCCGATGACGCTTCCTCCAAGGCGGTTGAGATCCGATTCGAAACCAAGAGATACACTGATAGAAACAACACAAGCGAGGATCGCCTTCCTGATCTCAAGACCGCTTTAGTCTGTGGCTTCCGCCTTCCGCCTTGTTTCGTTGACCTGATCGGTCTTGCTCAGGTGCACAGATGGACCTTCAAAAACAACGGTATCCTCTTCCGGGATGAGGATTGGAATCGCTTAAAGAAGATAGGTGCGCAGGGGCCCACCGGGGGGTTGCCGCACAGCTGACCTCGCGATCCAGCCGAAGGAAATCCAGACGAAGAAAAGATTGGCGCGTTCGGTGTTGGTTTCTATAGCTTGTTTTCCGTCACCGAGGAGCCTTTCGTCACATCTGGAGGGCAATGGATGGGGTTTCACTGGAAAGATAAGAAGGATCAGGTATGTGTAGCTCTGCTGTTATTTCCGAGCGTGTTCATGATGCTCACACCCCACGAGCTCTTCGCTCGTCGTGGTAATCTCCCCAACCAAATCAACGACCCATGGACTACGTTCGAACTGGAACTACGGGAACCTGCCCCGATTCCGAGTGCATTTGATTTCACCCGGTTCCTGGTATCCTCGATTACGTTTATGGCACATCTCCGTGAAATCAGCGTGTATTTTGACGACAAGCGATTGGTTCATTTGACCAAGGATTCTGGCTCCCCCAAGGGACTCAGTATCCCACGGGGTCTGAGACCCTCCAGCACGATGGGATTCATGAACATCAAGGGCTTGAAGTCAACTCGTGAGTGATTCATTGACAACCGGCCCATTCCGTGCTAACCACCGTCACTCTTTACAGCCCTCCACATTACCGCAGAAGTCATGAACTGGGTTTATAGCACTGGGACAGAGAGGCCCAAACAAGTCCCTGTGATCGAACAAATCAAGCATAAGGCCGGCTTTTTCTCCTCCCTCTTTGGGTTGGGTGGGAATAGCACCCCCCAACGAGCAGCTTCTCCACTACCTCCTCAACCAGTGATCAATGAAGCAGAGTACCTGAAGGTCGGCCAATCTAGCGTCGTGTTGACGATTTTCACGGCCCAGGTAGACGTCAAACTAAGTCAGAAGGTATCGGTGGAACTTCACCGATCGACGAAGAAGAATCCACCTCGTGCACTCACGTACGAGCTTATATATGTCTGCCTCCCCACCTCCCCCAGTTACCAGGTGTACTAATATGCGTTTCAGACTGGGAAGGACGAGTATGACGCGAGCAAGAAAGAGGATGCCGCGCAACCAAGGGCAACTGGTAGTATTTTCCAAGGCCTACGCGCAGACTTGGATGGGTGAGCATGTTTTTGTGGTGCGGGTCCTACCGCTAACCTTAGACAAGGTCTGGCTCCGCCCGTGTGTTTATTGTAAGTCGTCTCATAAATCCATGGAGTTGTCTCTCACATGGAACAGGGGCATGCCACCGCACAAACGACAGGCCTTGGGGGACACATGGCCGCTCGGTTCATCCCCACTGTCGAGCGAGAATCTATCGACCTTGTGTGAGTAAACCGTCCCTTGCCGTGGCTAACATCTCACTGGGTTTTACAGTGATAGGCACGTCGCTGGTGAGTTCACGTAATCCCCCCACAAGCAGAGTGTTTACTCGTCGCCCAAGTTTGGAACAAGGAACTTCTTTTCATTGGCGGATTCCTTGCACGCGCTGCCTATGAACTGGAGATGCAAGATATCAAAACCTACTGGGATGCCTCCGTTGCCTCGAAGAAGCCAAGCGAACCCCTCGATTCAGAGCTGCGCAAGTGGTTCTATGACAAAGCAAGACACAATCTGCAGTTCTTCACTTTCCACCCGTCGACCCCGTCTTTTGTCGTGTCCAGCGAAATGCGATCCGCGTTCTTTAACTGTGCCGTTCGAGGACAGCCTTTCCCTGTCGTTTCGAGTGCAGGGATTAAATCAGCTCTCGATGTGCGAATGCCGGATCCCACCTTCGCCGCATTCCTGAAAGCGCTTCCCGTTTTCCCAGAGGAATTGTTGGAAGCCTCCAAGCCGATAGTTGCGGCTCTACGGGAGAAAGGGATGTTGAAGGACATCACGTTCACAGATGTATTGAAGGAACTCCGGGAGCGGCCACTATCGGAAGAAGAGATGGTCGCTTGCATCGAGTGGTGGATCAACACGTCTCAGCAGAACCCAACGGGGATCAACGATATCAGACGAGAGCTGCTCAGCGCTGCAGTCCTGACGGTCGGCTCACCGAGCAATGGGGACGAACGGATCATACCATTAGAGGGAATCCAAACATTCCTCAATCCGCGAAACGTTGTCGTTCCCACAGATGGACCACTCCCTGGCCACCTACTCCCAATAGGCGTCAGTCGGAGGTTCGACCCGACTCAACTTCAAAAATCCCTCCAGTGGAGGGAATTAACAGTTTTGGAGTGGGTAAATCATATCGTTGACCCCGCGGTATACACTCAGAAGAGCGAGTTCAACATCGTCGAATCACCGGTTTGGGCAGATCGCGTACTTCAAGTTCTCGGTAGATGTTGGCCAACCCTGTCGAAAACCAACCAGACCAGCGTTGTGGGGTTACTCGACAAGCTCGCCTGTATCCCAACATCCGCTGGGATGAAGACCCCCAGCGAGGCGTATTTCTTGAACGTGGATATCTTCCACGACCTTCCCGTTGTCAATCTCCCGTCCGGGGTTCAGGTTAAAGGGAATTTGGAAAGGGTGCTGGCCGAGCTGGGTGTGCGGAAGCACGTTGATCTCCAAGTAATCTTTAATAGGTAGGCTCGCCGCTCCCTCATAGCGCACCTTTCTCATTCAACTGCCGTAGGATGATTAAGACCGGCGACTGGACCATTCCGGACCTGATTAAATACCTCGTTTCAGTCCAGTCCACGCTACAACCCCTCGAGATTGATAGACTTCGGCTTACTCCCGCGTTTCCCGAGGAACCGACCGCGGAACAAAATCGGAATGAGGGTGAAACTCCGAAGAAGGGCCCGAAGTTCAAAGCCTCTGACTTGTACGAGCCGTTGGATGTGTTCAGGACCCTTGGCCTACCGATCATTGACTGGCGTGGCAAGGATGGCAAGCATAAATGGAAACCCAACACCGAAGAAGGTGCGCCCGGCATAGCTTAGCCTCCCCACGTGCTGACCCTACGCTTCCTAGCCAAATTTCTGTTCAACTTGGGTTTGAGACGGTACCCGCCGACGGAGGTTATCCTGGGCATCGCCTCCAAGGGCGAACCACTGGGGACAGTCGCATTGGGTTACTTCCTCGACAACTACATACAGAAGTACACGGACTACACCATCGATGCCCATGCAAACATCGCATTCGTCCCTGCCGTCCATCGAGGCGAGAAGAAATTGGCGAAACCCCTCGAAGTCTTCTCGAACCCCGATTGGCAATCGCTCGGTTTTCCTACCTTTGACCCTATCCTGAGGCAGGACGCAGTTAGCAAACTGAAAATAAAGGAACACCCACCCACCAACCAACTTGTCCATCTACTGGAAACATCGCCTCCAACCACCGAAGCTCAGGCTCGCGAATGGTTTGGAATACTCTCTCGTCGCATATCAGGCATGTGTGATGCCCAGTCTGACGAACGTGTGCTGATCTTCCCCAGACTTCCAAGCTTCTGAGCTGGTCAAATTATCCGCGATGCGTATCGTTCCCACCCCTGACGATTCTCCCAAGTCCACTGGCTCTCGGCTGTCACCGCCAAACCAATGTTACTTCAAGGGCGAATCTAGCGGCCAGTTTCATTCTAAACTATTTGTCTTTATCGACTTCGGTACTTCGGCGAACAGCTTCCTGAAGGCGTGCGGAACGAAAGGAGAACCGTCAGTGGAAGAGATCGCTTTGATGCTGTTGAAAGATCCACGACAGTTCTTCCAGCTCGCGGAGGGGCGAGACAAGTGAGATCCTCAAGTGCAATCGTTTCATGCGACTCTAACAGTGTCGTTCGCAGTTACCTCGTGGAACTGCGTAACATTGCCATAAACTTCCAAGCGCTGAACTACACTACGTTGACCAGACTCAAGAGGGCTGCAATTCTCGTCGGTTCTCGGCGCGTCCGGAGGCGGAAATCTGAGAAGGCCGTAGATCCCGTTGATGGTGATGAAGAAGACTGGGACCTGGAGTACGACCTACTGGCCCCGAACCAGGTTGCGATCGCGGACGATACGATCGCTCTTCAGCAGTTCGGCGAGGACATCTTCTGTGCCCCTCAAGAAGATATTCTCGAAGGTGAATACACCAGCACATGTCCCCGGTACTCTACGTGAACTTTCGGAACCATAGGTTTCTACCAATCCCTTGGCTGCAAACGACTTAGTGATCTTGTTCGAGAAGAATATCGAATAACCCAGGAGATCCATGGGCATAGGACAGCCCAAGAGGTTCGGTCCCTGATTCTCGAGCGATTGCCGCTCTTCCTTCACGAACACACCCATGCGACCACTCGAGTCCCCTTCGCGTGGTTGAATAATGAGAGAAATTTCATCGTTCGGACGTTCGGAAAAGTCACGGTCACGAGGAGCCTTAACTTTGCCGGTGCTAGATCGTCCAAATCGATTGAAACATCAGCCATCGCGAAGCGGGAGGGCAGGGGATCAATACAGCTGTGGCTGGCTGGTAACGCGCAAGTGGATATGTACGAGGTTGCGACTTCGCTGTGCCGTTTGCTCTTCGACACGTACAAGGTTAACGACGCTTTGTTGTTTATGACAATACTGTCAACGGACCTCCGTGCCTTACGAAGGCGAGGGTATAACGGTGATTACAAAGTTCCTCCCTTCTTTGACCCTGCTAACTAGGTTTTGGTAGTTGATCGCATCCTGAAGCAGCAGAAAGCAGAGAGGGAAGCTATCGCGGAAGCCCTTGCCAAGGAGAAGGCGGACAAAACCGCTTTGGTTTCACCTCCACCGATACCATCAAAAACTGAACACATCCCGACACGAACGCCACCAACACCCCCAGTTTTTACACCGGCACCGGCACCGGCACCGGCGCCAGCGCCAACGCCAGCATCCACCCCAACACGAGCGTCTACCCCCGGCCCCGAACACTCTGGGGACACCGACACAGACCGATCAAGTGTTATCTCGAAACCTGATTCATTCGTTGACGGCGATTCCAAGGGGCGGTCAAAGCAAAGCTTGATAGACAACTTCAGGCGGGGGGTGTACACCAAACCGCAGCCTCCTGTGTTCTCGGATAAGGGCCCCCAAGTACCTGAGAAACCTATAACAGACTTGGTGACGCCGTTAACCAATATTGGTGGGTCACCCCTACGGCCTCTGGGACTGCCAGCTAACCGGTACTTTCACCAGCCTCGAATATTGACACTGCAATCAGGGCGTGTAAGGAGGAGAAGGGAGATCTAATCCAGAGTCGGAAGCAAATGCAGACGGTCAAGGAGACACTCAATGACGGTTACTGCGATATTTCTGGTAACATCGGTGACCTCACGATGCTAGGTGAGTTGGGTACACTGTACCGGTCTCTTCGGCCGCAATTGATTATGTCCAAGCCGAGATGGGGAAAATCAAACTATATCTCTCTAAGGGTATAGTTGCTCAGATACGCCGAAAGCGTCACAACCTCACCGATTTGAATTTAGACATCCCTAACCCTGCAGAGATTCTGAAGGTGAAGAAGGATGCCATCGCTCGTTTCATTTATGTGGTGGTGCCTATTCGGGATCTATATCAGTTACCCCAGACCAGCGTAAACATCTTCTGGGACCCCGCTGGAAGTACTATCGCATTCAACCGCAACGCAAGTATATTCTTGAACCTAAGATACTACGAGGCGTGGCGTATGCATCACCTCCTGTCCCCGTATCACCTACGCTCATCAGGATGTGAACAGACGATGACCAAGTCAGGAACGGAGACCGTGCCGATGCCTATACCTCATGGTACCCCAGCTTTTCTTGAAGCTCCCGGTACACTCGCTCACCAGAAGTGATTAGGTATTTCACCCTGGCGCACGAAATTGCCCACAACCTGGTCCAACCTCACAACTCGGAGCACGAGTTCTACTTCTCATCAATCTGCCAGAAGTTTTTGCCGGGGCTCTCGAACCTTATCCTCTCGGGGGAATGACGTCGAAGGGTTCGGCTTGCATTTGACGGGTGATCCACCCCTAGCAAAACCTAATACCCGGACATACCGATATCCTGTTCTGTTCAGTTCGTTACTGTACCGTCGATCTTATGTACTCAAACGGCATTCTAATGGAAGGAGGTTCGCTTCTCCCTCCCTCCCTACTTCATGGAATACCGAGCGCCTGCACCACGTGGATCAGGAGACCCCGCTCATCACATCGATTCTCGGAGTTGCGTGTTTAACGGAGACGATATTCTACGGATTTCGCAGAGCAAAACAGACTTCCGAGCTGCCTCGAAGCGTGGACGAGCCGGCCCAGAGTCAAATCTAAATGTAGCTGAGTTCTAATATATGCGTTCGGTCCCAACACGGCCGCGGGGTCGTTGAGGTCGGTGGTGGTAAGGAGAGTGGTGAAAATGGACCCAATTGAAAGAAGGGCCCACCGCCGATCGATCGACCTTCGTACGGTTGAGTAATTCTATCGGAAACACTCGTACGTATGCGCTTAGAAAAAGTTTGGCGGGGAGTAATAATGTGGCCTCGACGTCGGAGATTTGTATCAAAGCCGGCTCACGGGGCACCGCCTCGAGACACTACAACGGCACCAAGGACCCCACTTCGGGTCACCGTGCCCGGCCTTTACCGCAGCGACCCATTCTTCACGCCCAGAATCGGACCCTTACTCGCGCCTGACAGGAGGTTTTGTACAAGAAACTTGGAGTTGGCTTTGGAATTTGATGGATGTCGAGGGTGCCCCGACGGTACTCAGTGTTCAAAAAGAACGGAACGGACCCCATGTTCGAAACAAATGGAACAGCCCTCGCAGCTCGAGACGAGTGGAGCCATTCTCAGACGGTTGGTGAGCACCACCCTGCGGTGTTTTTCTGACCCTCGGGCCCAATATCGTAGCGCGTATGTCCCCTCCTGAATGCGAGTTGCGGATTCTCCCCCCCAGAAAAGGGAATAGTCACCTGGCCACCGGCCAACAGTGCACGGGTCAGCAAACACAACAACTGGCTGTAACCGGATAACCCCGAAATGTCAGTCATGCGCTAGTTCCAAGCGATTCCATGCGCGGTACACGCAGAGCAAGCCAGTGAAAGTCGATTCGAACCCAGCTGGATCCGCTGTCCCCAGTAGGCACTGCGTAACGAAGGCAGGTTTACTACATCCGAGCAGGCTGGGACGTGCTGTCCCCTCTCAGCGAGGTATAAATACTGACACCCCATGTCGACTCATATCACATTGGCTCCCCCACCAAGATGTCCTCCACAGGGATAGCAGACCACATCTCCAATTCCCCCACGATGGAATTGATCGTCTGGGGTTCGACCTTGGGGCGACTTGCCTATTCTCTCCTTGGCATTCGCCGCCAGCTCAAAGAGGGAAGGTTATCGGCCGGAGGCATCAAGCCCAATTCCACGCCTGCCCCACGTATCCGGGGCACCCTCGCATTTTTGGGTCAATATCTGGGATTTCTTCCCCCGCAGCTCGCTTTCTTGGTGCCCATTGCATACAACGGGTTTCGCCAACCGGAGTGGATGGTGAAATACGCTCTCCCGTCACCTCCCGATGTCTTTGGGATTGACGGGGTAGTGGTTGGAAGGGCGATTGGGGTGTTGGGTCATCAAGTTGGGGTGATTATTGCGCGTACCGCGCTGGGAACTTTGGGTGATCAGTACTACATACTTGGAGTGAGTGCTATATTTTTCCATGGATTACCGGATACCGACCGACGGCTTGGACTCTCTCTGGGCTACAGATAAGGGAGAAGCCTAGGCTCGTTGACCACGGACTTTTTGCATACGTCCGCCATCCGACATATGCGTAAGTATCCCGTTTACTGTTTGCCGAACCGCACCCCTTATGATCCACACGCACAGTGGGAGCATGGTTGCTGTAGCATCACTCACTCTCGCGTTCTGGTCGTACCTTCCTCTCTACGCCCTTCTCCTTACAGTCGTTGGTAACGTACTGAAAGCGCCGATTGAGGTGTGTATCCACCATTAGTCCATGCTGAAGTGAGCTCACGGATGAGCGCATTTTCCAGGAAAAAATGATGCTTGAGGACCCTGTCCTCGGTGAACAATACAAGCGATACAAGACCAAGGTCCCATATAGGCTAATCCCGTATATCTGGTGAACCCCGGTTTAGAATCGCCGAGCTAAATAAATCAGAGTTTTACGTCTATTTCATACCCGTCGGCACCTGGCTTTGGCGCCCACAAGACCGATGTGATAATCCGGCAAATTTGTTCGACTGCTCAGAGTTAAAACCAGACCTTACCGATTCCTCGTGGGACTTCATCATTACCAACACGCGACCCTCATAAGAGTGCTGGGTGGCTCATTCGGATTCTTGTGACAATTCCTCGGGAAATGAGACACGTCAACGTGATTGACCCTGAGAGATTCGCACACGGCACGCTGACCCCACGGGCACACTTTGCATACCTATATGTCCCGGCAACCTTTCTGTTGTGTTCTTTTCCAGTCCAACCTCCCTCAACGCCCCCGTCACCGAGCGGAGCGCTCTGGAAAGACGCACCCCGCTCAGCTAGGCCATCGTTTACGACTGTTCAGTTATCATGTCTCAACCCTGCCCCACGCCTTTCCTTCATGGTCCAGAAACGACCCCTCCTCGTGGTTCCGATAATCCTCTAGGAGTCATCCCCAACGTGGATCCGATCGCCTCCAAGTGGAAGCAACTCGCCTCGATGGATCGACAGTCTCCCGGTTTTCTTCCCTTGATTTTGTTTCTCATCGCAGGGGCCAATCGTCCCTTGACAATAAGACTTCGAGGTAACGATGCCAAGATTACACTTGGTGCCCTGGACGAGGTAAGTCTTCCGTCTGTCGCAGCGAGGAACGGGCAAGTTCTAACCCCCGTTGTGCTATCCACCAGATTTTTAGGGACGGTAAAGTCCCGATCGGATATGAACGCGATACCCTCAGCGTGATGCGGGCGCTTGCGCACGACTCGAACCAAGTTCCCCCCCGTTATCAAGTCGATCCTCACTCCCTTAGCGTGGAGGGTACTGTCATTGCCAATGGCGCCTTCGCGGAGGTTCGAATGGGGAGCTTGGGTGGCAAGACTGTGGCCGTCAGGACACTGATAATTGATAGGCAGACCGACCCCTACGGCGTCCGGAAGGTTCGCGCTGCACCGAACCAATTCTCTGGCGGATGTTAACAAATAATCCTCCAAATCTAGCGCTTCTGCAAGGAATCCATCATCTGGATGAGTGTTTCTCATCCCCACCTCTTACGGCTCATCGCCGTCGATATCAACCTCCTCGATGGCCGGTGTTCGATGATTTCAGAAATGATGGTGAATGGAAATATTAGGGAGTACATCCGCAAAAACTCAGCAAATAGACACCGCCTGGTATGATAGCCGGTTTTGGTCGCACAACCGATGCTTACATTGCACTCTGTTCAGCTAGAGGAAGCGGCTACGGGTCTGTGTTACCTTCATAAACGCGACATTGTCCACGGGGATTTAAAAGGGGTACGTTCATCACAACTAACCCCGTCTCGCCTCCTCATGGGATTTGCAGCACAACATCTTAATTACCAACGAAACGCCTCCCCGAGCTTGTCTCGCAGATTTCGGACTTTCAACTCTCACTCCTGGTTCTCCAGGGGAGGCGACCACGATTACCACTGGGGGCACGCCCCTCTACATGGCCCCAGAGTTACTGTGTCCCACGGAGTTCGGTAAATCGAGCCCCCGCCCGACAGAATCTGCAGATACCTACGCTTTTGGGATGGTGATATACGAGGTGCTCACCGGATCCCAGCCGTGTTATGAGAAAAAGTATAGCATTTACGAGCTCACGTACCATGTGATACATGGGGAGCGACCAGTTAAACCAGAGAACGCGGAGCAGGTTGGGTTCGGAGACGGGATATGGGAATTGGTGGAAGCGTGTTGGAGTCAAGAGTCAGCGAGCCGGCCAACGATCGCATGGGTGC
>Ga0307516_10005982_pt1 | contig 14379 bp, 12 predicted proteins | sample 19_EM_MG_FD_203310 | JGI IMG/M metagenome (GOLD analysis project Ga0307516, IMG submission 203310) | Populus trichocarpa ectomycorrhiza microbial communities from riparian zone in the Pacific Northwest, United States - 19_EM | ecosystem: Host-associated > Plants > Roots > Unclassified | place... | reverse complement strand
ACTGCAGTTACAGTAATGGAGCAATCTTTTAGGATTATGAACACTTGACAGTAATATCACTGTCAGAATTAATGAACAATAAGAAGATGATAGCAATGGCAGGTAAGGGAAAGGAATTACATAGATTGTTGGTAAAAAAATGTAGAAGAAAGAGTGAGAGAGAGATAGAGGGTGTGTTCCGAAGATTAAGGAATTTGTTATATCATTCTCATTTCATGTCCCTTGCTAGCAACAGAATTCTACTATATATAACAGTTTCTTCCTTCTTACGATTATAAGCTTGTGCTCTTCGGCACGTGGCTTTTACACTTGAATATTAAACGCATAGTATTTGACTATAACTGAAATATCAAAACGCACCGTTTGACTTAACGGTATTTTAAATTCCCTCTTCTCATATTGTTTATCCCATTTCTACGTGTAACAATTGCCCCCCTTCAAATGGACCTTGTCTCAAGGTCAAATTAAGGAAATCGGTGACCCAAATCATCAGTAAATTCCCAGGTGGCTTCAGCTGGAGTGAGACCTGCCCAATGAACGAGCATTTGAGTGGCTGCTAGGTGATTTCGCTTGACCATTCGTCGCTCCAGGATAGCTTGAGGTTGGAGAGGGGGTTCCACGGGCAGGGAAGGCAGTGTGGAGAGGACCTCGCGATTCCCCACCTTCTTCTTGAGGAGAGACACATGAAAAACTAGATGTATGGTTGCAGAGTCGGGTAGTTGTAACTTATAGGCCACGGTACCAATCTTTGTTAAAACCTGATAGGGGCCATAGTATTTAGAGGCTAGTTTCTGTGATTGTCTATGAGCTAGAGTTTTCTGTCTATAAGGTTGGAGTTTAACGTATACCATATCACCTATTGCAAATGATCTCTCACTACGATGCTTGTTGGCTAACTGGACCATCCTGTTTTGAGCACCCTGCAGATTTTTCTTGATAGTCATCAACATGTGTTCCTGCTTGGACAAAAATGCATCTACTGCTTCAACGGGTGAATCTCTGGCTATGTAGGGAATATGTAGTGGAGGGGGTAGTTGTAAATGATCTCGTAGGGAGTAGATTTCGTAGCGGTATGGTAGTTAGTGTTGTACCACCATTCGACTAATGGCAGCCACTTGACCCATTGAGCTGGTGAGGTTCCTGTCATGCAGCGTAAATAGTTTTCTAAGCACTTGTTGACCACCTCCGTTTGCCCATCCGATTGGGGGTGGTAGGCTGTGGAGTAGCACAGTTTGACTCCTTGTTTGGCGAAGAGCTCCTTCCAGAAGAGACTCGGAAAAACAGCATCTCTATCGCTGACAATAGTGGCTGGCAGTTCGTGTAGTTTGTAAATATTATCAAGAAAGACTCTGGCCAAAATATTGGCAGTGTATAGATGTGGGATGGCCATGAAGTGTGCGTATTTACTGAACTTGTCCATAACTACGAAGATGACCTCTTTGCCTTCAGATTTAGGCAGTCCTTTTATGAAATCCATGCTAATGTCAATGAACGGGGCCTGTGGTATGGGCAGTGGTTGCAGCAATCCTAGTGTGCGAGTGTTTTCTGATTTATTCAACTGACAAACAGGACAGTCCCTAACATATTGTCTGACATGCTTCTGTTGCCCCCACTAGTAGTACCCATTAGCCACCTTTTTGGCGGTAACAGTAGCCCCATAATGTCCTCCCACAGCTGAGTCATGGTACAAGGCAATTAGTTGAGTCTGAAGAGTGATATTGCAGCCCACAACTATCTTCCCCTTCCTGCATAATAAGTGATTAACCCACGAATAGTGGGGGTGAGAATTGGGGTCCCTGATTAGCTCCTGAATGATGGTTTGGACAGCTTGATCGCCTTCCCATGAGGCCTTGATTTCGTCCATAATTGAAGTGGCAATGGTAGAAACTGTTAAGGTGCTCAGCTCAGCACAAGTGACCCTGGAAAGAGCATCTGCTGCGATATTGTCTTTCCCTTTCTTGAATTCAATTTCGTAGTCAAATCCGAGGAGTTTGGCCAGCCATACATGCTGGGAGGGACATGTCACCTTCTGTTCCAACAAATATTTCAAACTAATGTGGTCAGTGTGGATGGTGAAATGCTTACCCTATAAATAGTGACGCAATTTCGTGACAGCCAATAGAATAGCTAGTAGTTCTCTTTCATAAGTGGAGAGTGTTTGCTGTTTAAGGCCAAATGGTTTGCTGATAAACGCAATTGGATGGCCTTCCTGCATCAATACTGCCCCCATGCCTTTGCTGCTGGCATCTGTCTCAACCACGAACTGTTTATGCAGGTTTGGTAATGCCAACATTAGTGGGTTAGTCATGATATGTTTAAGCTGAATTAAGGCTACAATGGCTGTGTTAGTCCAACGGTAGGCATCCTTTTGTAGTAGTTGTGTCAATGGTTTGCATATGGTACCGTAGCCCTTGACAAATCGCCTGTAATACCCTGTGAGCCCCAGAAACCCTCTAAGTTGCTTGATGTTGCTTGGAACAGGTCAGTCTATGATGGCCTTAATTTTCTGAGAATCAATTGCCACCCCTGTTGAGGAAATAACGTGGCCAAAATACTCAATCTGGTTGCTGCAAAAAACACATTTACTAGCCTTAGCATACAGGTCATTAGTCTTCAGAATCTCAAACACAGTCTGCAAATGGCCTAAATGGTCGGACAAGGTGTTGCTATAGATGAGGATATCGTCAAAAAAAACAATGATAAACTTGCGCAAGTAACTCCGAAAGATCTCGTTCATCAAACTTTGGAATGTTGCTAGGGCATTGGTCAAGCCAAAAGGCATGACCAGGAACTCATAGTGCCCATTATGTGACTTAAATGTTGTCTTGTAAACATCCTCATGAGACATTCGGATTTGGTGATAACCCGATTTGAGGTCTATCTTAGAAAAGATAGTGGCCCCAATCAATTCTTCTAAGAGCTCGTTGATTAGGGGAATATAAAACTTATCCTTCACAGTGAGTTTGTTCAGTGCCCTGTAGTCAATGCAGAGCCGCCAGGACCCATCCTTCTTCTTGACTAGAACTATGGGAGAAGCAAAAGGGCTACGGCTATGTTGAATAGTTCTTGAATCCAGCATTTCTTGAATCATCTTCTCTACCACATCCTTTTGTAAACTGGAATGTCTGTAGGGTCTAAGGTTCACGGGATCAGTACCCTCCTTCAAAGGTATCTGGTGATCATGGCTGCGAGGAGGTGGCAGGTGCTTAGGTTCCTCAAAAATCTCTTGGTAGCTCACCTGTAAGGCTGTCAAACCAGTGTGGTGAAGAGCACATGGCTGTAACTTGGTAGACATTGGTTGTTCTTCATTGCCTGTACTATCAATGCTATGTAGGCTGTAAAGGCTAATTTCGGCTATCAGGCTGGTGTTACACAACATGCCATTGAGTTGCTCTACTTGAATAGTCTCCACTGGTGTTGGTTTGTCCCCCTTGATGCAAACTTCTTGGCCCTGCCATATAAATGCCATCCACATCTCCTTATAATTGTAGACAATGGTTTTCAGTTTAGCTAACCACTGGATACCCAAGATCATATCACAATTTTGGAGGTCTAGTGTGTACACATCAGTCTCGAAAGACACTCCCTGCATTGACCATTGAAAGTTGTTGCACACAGAAGAACAAGTCATGAGTCCCCCATCAGCAACCTGTACAATCAATGCTTTAATGCTGGTGAGTCTGCAATGTAACCTTTCTGCCACCTGGTTGCTAATGAAGTTATGGGTGCTGCCTGAATCAACCAAAATAAACAAGGGTTGTTTTTCCACCCTGCCAGTGACTCTTAAGGTATTCAGTCCTGCTACCCCTTCTAAGGTATTGAGAGAAAGGTGTGGGTTATGAGAGACATGTTCTTCTTCAATCACCTCGTCCCCGTCACTACACTCTCCATCCTTTTCAACAACACACAAGGAGTACAACCTTTTGTTCTGGCACCGATGGCCAGGAACAAATTTTTCATCACACCAGAAACATTGACCCTTAACCCTTCCCTCGTCTAAGTCCTTGTTTCTGATAGGTCTAGTGGTTCTGTTGATTGGGTTGGTGTTATAGGGTGGGGGAGTGGGTAGCAAACCATCGGAAAATGGTTTAGAGGTGTTGCTGGAAGATCCTGATAGGTTTTTGTTGTAGCTGGTTGGAGTGTATGGTTTACTTTGATGAGCATATGCAGTGGGTTGGTAGGTTTGTTTAGTAGGATTTGAGCTATAGCGTCGGTGGGTGAATGTATTGTCCTGTAAACGGGCAAGAGTATAAGCTTGTTTGAGAGTTTTTGGTTCAAACATTTTTATCAGATTCTTGACCTCCACTTCCAATCCTCCTATAAAAAATACCAGTGCATTTTTTTAAGAAATCTCTGATCAGTTCCACAGGATGTCAAAGTCCTTTATGTAAGTTTCCAAGTCGTTTTTCTGTTTTAACTCAATGAGTTCTTCTAATGGATTTCTTTCCCCCCCAAACCTACAACATAAGGCTTCTACATACTCTGGCCAAGGCACTACCTGCCCCCCCAAACTTCTCATGAAATTCTGGTGCCAACACAAAGCCATCCCATCCAAATAGTAAAAAGCCAATTTGAGCTTATCATGCTCAGCAACCTCTTCCACATCAAAATACTGATTGCATTTATAAATCCATTTAAGAACATCATTTCCCTCAAAGACAGGGAACTCTCGTTTTGGTCTACGCAGGGGATAATAGGGAGGTGTACCTTCATTGGTTCCATTGAACTTAACTGAGAAGTCTCTCTCAGTAGTGTACTGAGGTGCAGGTGGTTGTTGTTGAGGCACCTTGTGTGGATTGGTTTCACTGGCAGAGAGTTGAGTGTTCTGCAGGACTGAATCTACACGAAAGACAAGGGCATCAAGGACCTCCTTAAGCTCGCGAAAACGTATATTGGTATCTACCCCTGGTGTCATTAAGCTGTTGTTGTATTTGATCATACGCTTGAGCCTGCTCCGGATTGTTGGGTTCATCCGCCTTCCTGGCATCTTGGGACCTCGTTTCTGGTGGCATTGTTGAGTCGAAAGATGCTGCTCTGATACCACTTGGAGCAACTTTTTAGGATTATGAATACTTGATAGTAATTTTACTGCCAGAGTTAATGAACAAATAAGAAGATGATAGCAATGGCAGATCAAGAAAGGAATTACACAGATTGTAGATAAAGAATGTAGAAGGACGAGTGAGAGAGAGATGGAGGGTGTGTTCCGAAAATCAAGAAATTTGTTATATCATTCTCATTTCATGTTTTTGCTATCAACAGAATTCTTCTATATATAACAGTTTCTTCCTTCTTATGATTATAAGCACGTGGCTTTTACACTTGAACATTAAACGCATAGTATTGATTATAACTGAAAAATCAAAACGCACCGTTTGACTTAACGGTATTTTAAATTCCCTCTTCTTAGATTGTTTATTTCATTTCTACGTGTAACAGTCGCGGTGGACGCGGACGGATCCGCCGGTGCCTGGGGGCTTCGATGTGGAGGAGAAGGGGGTGTTCTTGGTGGAGTTGGATCCGTGGGTTGTTGTTTCGCTGCTGTCGCCCGCGTCCGGTGGAACCGCTATGGAGAGGAGAGGGGTTGCTGGCTCTGTAGAAGTATTGCTGGAGGTCTGGTTCGGGTCTGTGATGGCTGCGGGTCGGTGATGGTGAAGAAGGAGGAACGGCCGAGAGGGGAAGATTTGTGGGAATAGGGAAGGTCCCTCTGATTTTCAGCCGAAAATAGTGGCGCGGCCGAGAGAGGGATGAGGGAGATATTGAGGGTTGGAAGATAAAATCAAAAAAACCAGTGGGGCGGCGCTGTTGCTGGGGAAGAAAACGGGAGAGAACTGTGATGGAGGGGGATGAGCTTAGTCGGGGTTGCTACTGTTTGGGGGAGGTTGAGATGGCTGGGGAAGAAAAAAAATCCAAAACCAGTGGGGGGGCGCCGACGGCTTTTTTTTGTGAGTGGGGAGAAGGAGTTGTGTTTTTACGGTTTTTTGTGGATTAGGGTTTTTTTTTTGTATTTTTTGATGTTTTAAAATTACCCCCTTTGTGTGTGTTGTAGAGACTAGTATTTATAGGTAAAAATATTGCTAGTTTCTAAACTTAGTCCCTCAACTTCTTTCTTTTTGTAAATTTCATTTTTTCTTAATTTTTTTGTATTCTTTGAAAACGAGCAATATCAACGTCGACTCGATGAGAAAAATCAATGATTTTAAAAATGACGCGTGAAAAGTCGAACGCGTTTGAAAGACCCTTAAAAAATTAAATTTTTTTTAGACTATGTTAAAAATGCTAAAATGACGATAATATATTAAAAAATATATTTTTTGGATTTTTGTTGTTTTTCTCTATTTTTGAATTTTTCTGAAAATTTATCAAAATATAAATTAAAAATTAGGTAGCAACAAACTGGATTAGGGATTTGAGAGATGAATATTATGTTCCAATATGAATATTTATTACATCCAAAATAAACATTTCTTACTTGGCCATGAGCTTTTGTATCAAACTGCTAAGCTTTTATTGACTTGAACTAAATTAGAAGCTTTATAAATAACAGGGACTAAGTAAGTGTAGCTAAAGACCGATGCCACGCTTGAGAAGGAAGAACATGCAGGTGGAGAACTAACCTTAATAGCAACTGGGTTAGGAGGGTTAAAAAAAATTGATTTCTAATTCAATGTAGGAATATTTAAAGATATATGATATATGCAAGAACATGAAAATCGAAGTGGATAACAACAAATAGAACCGTGTTAATAGAACTTGCAAGGATGTAATTGAAAACAAATGAAGTTTGGTGACCAGAACCAAAATAGGTAAAGATCTCAAGGACCAAGGTCATTGTGAAACAATGCAATAACTGTCAAAGAATAAATTACTGAGCTGGAATTTAGAGTGGTAACTTTCGTGGTGGTTGCTGATATTGGAGTATGAGTGTTCTTTGGATTACGGTTGAATTGATATTCTGAAATAATATCCACATGGTATTCACACGATACCAAGGGACGAAGAGATATCAAGCTTCTCTTGTGATGTGTATCGATATTTGAGATTTTTTTCCCCGCTTCTATTTTCCACTTTTATCTTTATTTTCCGCATCTGAAACGTTTTTTCCTCGAGGCAGCTGCGCGCATGCCAAGAAAATGAGAAGATACAAAAGGAAAAGAAAAGAAATTCTTGAAGTTTGGGACTTTAGTAAAATTTGAAAATCATATTCCAGGTTTAGCACCAGGAAATTTCATGTTTAAATTACTAGAAATTTCTAGTGAAATTTCCTGGCAATGCAAGGCAGGAATAATAGAGTCAACCTATAAATGGACTAATCAAATAATATATTCAAATCAAATAAGCCTCTATGTTAATAATTCATTCAAAAAAGTTGTACAATATTTTTATTATTTGGTTCATGGAAAACTTTTTAATTATATATTAAAACCTAGCATTATGTAAGGATATTTGACTTCATTCTATTCTTCAAACTTCTTCTCTAGATATATTATAATAGGAACTGGTACCATTTATTCAAACTAATTCCTATTTACTTGTTGCTATTATTTAATTTGTTATTGCTATATATATCAGAAAAATAAATATAATTTTTTGTAATTTACATAATAAGATGTACTGTCCACCTATTAAAACCATAATACGTTTAAAGGTAATTGAAAAACCTCAATTTAGTCATTTTTATAACCGATCTCATCATTAATTGTGTAATCATGTCTTTTATCAATTTTATTTATGCTAGAAAATAAGCCATTATTCAATATTGATGATCAATAATAAATATCAATGATTAATAATAAATTTTGTATAATTTGCAGGGGATTTTTTTATTCTTGTTAATTAATCCCTGAGCGAGGTTCCAAGAAAAGCCTCAACAACCTTATTTTGTTATTTTGAATTCACTAAAAAAGTGTTCAACATCTTTCTTTCTTTAATTAAATATTAAAGAAATGCAAGGAAATTATTAGCAATGCAATAATCATAATTATAAAAGGTAAAAGGTAACACGTACGTAGAGGAAAATAAAAAGCAAGGAATTTCTGAAGCGTGTAGTGGTAAGTATTGAGGAAGGAATTTTCCTCTCTTTCTTTCTTTCTTTAATTATATATTCAAATGGGGTGTTTGCTATTTTTATCGAGGACGCCATGTAAAGAAGGGAAAGGGAACAAGAAAGATGGGGGTTGTTTCCTTTTGCTCCTTTTTTTATTTTTATTTTTATTTCTCTCTCTATATTTTTTATTTTAAAAAGACTTTGCAATTAAATCAGTCAATGACAGTTTTTCTAATAATGTACAGAGAAAAAACAAGGAAATTTCCTTTGTAAATTGCTAGGAATTTCGAGCGGTAATTGCTCGGTTAAGTCCATAATCTGCCCCAATTTTACAAGCAGAGAAGATGAGGCTAAATCAACCATAATTGTTTTTTCGATACCCAGTGATGATGGGTCATGATTTTCTAAAAAAAACTTTATTTAAAGACCATCACATTATTTTTAAATATTTTTAAAATTAACGTATTAAATTGATTTAAAAATATTAATTTAAAATAAATAAAAAAAATAAAAAAATCTCAATTTTTTTTTTAATATTTTTAAAACACAAAAACAAACAGCACCTAGCATCTAGTAACATGATAAAAAAATAAAAGGAAATTGAGGAAATATGTTTTCTTGCAAATTATTAGCAATGCAATAATTGTCAAAGATAAAAGATAATCTTACATAAAAGGTATTGATCACTTTGGTTGAACTATTTTTCAAAAACATTTAGATTAATTTTTAGTCTTATATATTTTTTTAAGTATTTTAAAATCATTTTGATTTTAAAAATTATTTTAATATATTTTTAAATATATTTTTTTTTAAAAAAAAAACCTTTCTTCCCTCCCGGACAATAATATTGTTTTTTCACACGGTAAACTAAGAAGACCATTTCCATGCAATTGTCTAATCTGATACTGTCAAAATCAAATGGTATAAATTTTCCAAAGAGACTGATTAGGCAAAAAGTTATGACTTCCCAGCAGATACAATTCAAGAAATAGAATTTGCTTCTTATATAAATTGCACATGCTTTCTCGAGGCTTGATTTGGACAAGATCCCATTAAGAGAAATTTGATTTTCGTGAATGAAAATTAATCCAACCATTTCTTCATCTTGAGAAAAATTAAACAAAAGACGAGGAAATTTACTTGCTAGTTTTGGAGTCAAAGTCTCCTCGTAGACATGCTAGGTTAGTCAAGGTTTGGGCAACAAATTTCTCGTCAGCTAGGCCTACCGCTTGACATAATTGACTGATAGGATCATTTTAGAGGCTGCCCTGGCCATGTCATGCATAGCCCATAATAAATAGCCATAACAGACATGCAAGTTGAAAAAAACATCATTATTGTTCTGTCTTGAACCGTTCTTCTCTCTTTGCTTTTACTGTAACAATCTATTAAAGCAGTGTAAAACATGGGTATCGTGAAGTTTAGTGCATGCTATTATTTATTAACTTTAGTGTGACGTATTTTACCAAGCACAAAGGAGTCCTTAACTTTAGAATTTATACAAACAGCTACACAGTATTTTTATTTTTATTTTTATTTTTAAATATTAAAAAAATTAATCCACTACTATTCTACTAAACTTGAGAATTATGTAAAACTTATTCTATTACTAACATGGGAATGATACTGTTGTCTTGATCCATGTATAAGGGGATCTTTTGGCAATAGTATTTTAAAATACAGGGTTTGTCTTACTCGGAAGATAAACTCAATTTTTTATTGAAGATGAGAAATTATTGTTGATTAAATTAATAAATGAAGAAATATCAAATAGATTCTTAGAGTAAAGTTCATTTTTGTTTAGTGAAGACTTATCAAGTCAATCAATAAAGATAAAAAATATACTCAAATCAAACCTAGAAAATATATTTACTTTCTTGTTATTTTTGGATTATTTGCTTTATTTTACTAGTTATTCTCAATTTATTTTAATAGATTTATTTAGCTATTATATAAATAGTTGATGTTTTGTTTTTTAAAATAATTGAATTTTTTTTAGAATTTAAAATTATAATTTTATAAATTAAAAACTCTAATTCTTTTTAGCTTTCTCGCAAATAATTTCCAATTAAATCAGTGAATGACAGTTTTTCTAATAATAAACAGAGAAAGAACAAGGAATTTGGAGTGGTAATTCGTGGTGGTCGCAACAACTGGGTCCACGCGTTAACATTATCGAGGTCGCTACAGATAATTAAAAAAAGATTTTGCTTCAACACACCTTTCTATCAATGGCCGTATGTCTTGAGACTCATATGTATCAGGCTAGCTGGAGAGTAAAGCAAGGATATTGAAATGAGGTTAATTGTATTATTCTTTATGTAGGATAAAAGGATATGCTTTCTATTCATTTGCAGGCCGAGAAAGCACCACGAAACTAGGAATTTCTGGTGCTAATTTTGAGTCAATGCAAGTCATGAATTAGACTAATCAAATAACATATTCAAATTGAATCAGCGGTTCCTATATGTACATATAGACACACTCGTCAATGAATTTTAAATTATAATTTTAAAAATTAAAAAACTTTAATTCTTTAGCTTTCTTGCAAATACTTTGCAAGAAGTCAGTCAATAATAGTTTTTCGAGTGAAATTATCAATAGACACTCTCTCCAGCAGCCCCGTAAATGACATGATTTTCCACACGGCAAACTAAGAAGACCATTTCCATGCAATTGTCAAAATCAAATGATGTAAATTTCCACAAACCTATTTTCATAGCCATAATATATATATATAGATGTACTGAAAGATTTCTTTTTATCTTGTTTTCCATAATATATTTATATAGTGGCGAAATTGGGGGTAGCTTGTGGAGAACGTGCATTAGTGCTTGCTTTTTCATTGAGTAAGCCATGTAAAGAAGGGAAAGGGAACAAGAAAGATGGGGTGGGGGTTGTATCCTTTTGCTCCTTTTTTTTATTTTTATTTTTCTGTCTCTATATTGGAAGTTTGAAAAACTTTATGACAATAATACACGAAAGTACTTTTTGATAGCTCTTCAAGACTTTATGACAGGAAAGGGAATGTCTTCTTGCGTTCCTTACGTGGGATCTGATGATGAGCTGGAGGATATTGTCCTCACTGGTTGTTTCCTTTTGCTCCTTTTAATTTCTCTCTCAATATTGGAAGTTTGAAAAACTTTATACAATAAACACTGCACACTTGGAATGTCTTTTTTTTTTTTTCTTCTGAGAGATGAGTATATTATTTAAACGTCAAACTCTGGTGGAAGTAGTACAGAAGCTATGCAATATCTTACTATGACAAAAAGCCATATATAGGATAAAGTGCAGTCTAAGATAAACAAAAGCAAAGAAAACCATAGAATATCCATCCGAATGAGCTCAAAGCTAAACATTCCTCTACAAAACAAAACAGAAATAACTCAAAGACATAATGGCAGAAGACACAAGAGCAAGGCCACAGAAAAATGGTGGAGTCAAAGCCAGGCAACAAATTCACTTGATCTCTGCACTCCTTGTTTAGCCATGCAGTCTACCACGCAATTACTTTCACGAAAGATATGGGAGAAGATGATTGAACCGAAATATGCTTTCAGTCTATTAACAGAGGAGAACAGATTATGATGCTTCCAGGGACGGCTGTGAGGCTTATTCATCCAGCTAATAGCATTGACAGAGTCAGATTCTATGATGAGGTGTTGATGGTGGAAGAGACAATTAGATGCTGAAAGTTCAATGGCTTTGACAATAGCCCTTAACTCAGCAATATTAGAGTCTAAAATACCAACTGGAACAGAGAACATACCGAGAAGATGTCCATGATGATTTCGCAGTACACCACCTATTCCAGAAGGGCCTGGCTTACCAAGAGACGAGCCATCCACGTTCCATTTGAGGCTATTAATCATAGGAGGAGACCACATATTATGAATCCTGAAGGAGTGGGCATTGGACCACCGAAGTAAGCCATCTGCCGATCTGATCAGATCTGAAGGGGAGTATGGGAAATCAGAATGGATAGCTTTTAGCCATAGACATAGACGGGTGATAATAAGAAAGAATATTGAATCATAGTCAGGTGTCTTCTGTTGGAAGATCAGATCATTTCGAAGTAGCCAAAGAGACCATGCCACTGAGAAGAACAACATCAGCCACGCCTTCCTCTGAAAATGACCATGCACCATGGAAGTCCATTGAGACCACAAATCTGAGAAGCTCTTTGGGCAACACCAAACTAAACCCCACCACTTAATGATTTTGGACCAAATGAGCCAATGCTTATGGCAGTGTAGCAGGATATGGTCCACCGATTCTGCCTCCACTAGGCAGATAGGGCAATTTGATTCCGAGCTACCCAATATACCTCTTCGAACCAACATACATCGGGTGTTGATTCTGTTAATGATAGCCATCCAGCAAAAGGTCTCTACCTTAGGAGGGACAATACCTTTCCAAATTCCAGCAAACGAGAAGGCATTGTTTGTGGAAGGCTTTGGGCTTAACAATCCACAGAGAGATTTCACTGAAAATATTCCTGAATTATTGTCCTTCCATATTAGTCTATCTTCTCCATCTTTTTCCATGAGTACTGTCGATAGGATTACATAGAGCTGATCGAGCAAGCCAATGTTGCGCCCCCGTAGTGGACGTATCCAGGAAAAAAACCAAATCCACTCATACCCTTCCCACATTCCCATCTTAGCAATGCTGACAACTTTGTCATTGGATAATTGGAAAAGAGTAGGGAAGTGCTCTGCTAAACAGTGGTTATTAAGCCAACAATCAAGCCAAAACATAGTCTTCTTGCCATTTCCGATAAGAACCAGAGATTGCTCATTCACAATATCCTGCAACTTATTATTTCTTACGCAATGATTGACAATCCAGGACCATGTAGTTGCAGCTCCTGGAATAGGAGCTTGCAGCAGCAGTTTAGAGCAATTGGTGTTGTGGATGCTTTTGATCACATCCTTCCACATACTTGATTCCTCCAACCCAAACCTCCATAACAATTTAAAGAGCAGAGTTGTGTTTTTGTCCCTTAAGGAACCAATCCCAAGACCACCTGCATGTTTTGGAAGAGTAACAGTGGCCCAGCTGACATTGCATATTTTGTGCCTTTCCTCATTTCCAGACCAAAGGAAGGATCGAAGTTTCTGATCAATTTTGGAGGCTACCGTAGCAGGCATGGGGAACATAGATAGGTAATAGATGGGGAGATTGCTGAGCATAGATTTAATCACGCACAAACGACCCCCAATAGATAAGAACCTGCCTTTCCACGAAGCCAACCGACAACTGATATTGCGTAAAATAGGATTCCACATTGTAGCTCTGCCCAAGTTTCCACCGATGGGGAGCCCAAGATACATGAGAGACAGCTGATCCTGCTTGCATCTGAGAAGCTGAGCCGTGAAGTTACATGTATGAGCTGCTACACCCACACCCACAATGCTGCTTTTATAAAAATTGACCTTCAGCCCCGAGACAAGTTCAAAGCATAATAGGATACGTTTAATGTTCTGCATGCTATGTAAAGAGTCTGAACTAAACATAAGGGTGTCGTCCGCAAACTGTAAGTGAGATATGACAAGCCTTGTATTGCCGATGTTTATACCCGAAGTCAAACCCAAATCACAGCCACGCTGCAATATACAACTCAAGCCCTAGACTGCAATGTTGAAGAGAAACGGAGAGAGAGGGTCTCCTTGGCATAGGCCTTTTGCTAAGCAGAATTCCTCCGTGGGAGACCCATTAACAAGCACAGACATTTTTGCCGTTGATATGCATTGCATAATCCACCCTCACCATCTACTGCCAAAGCCCATACTAGCCATGATTTCATTAATATATTCCCATAACACTGAATCAAAGGCTTTATGAAAATCTAATTTGAAAAGATAAGCTTTACCCTTTTTCTTTTTGATGAAAGAAAGGACCTCATTTGCAATCAAGACGCTGTCTAAAATTTGCCTCCCTTTGATGAAAGCATTTTGATGATGAGAGATGACCTCTGGCAGAACATGTTTCAACCTGGTTGCTAGAATCTTTGAGAAGATCTTGTATAGGTTGCCCACCAAACTAATAGGTCTGAAATCTGATAGCTTGTTAGCACCTTTAATCTTCGGAATAAGAGTAACAAAGGTGCTATTGATACCTGCAGGAAGGAGATTAGTCTGATAGAATTCATCAACCATCTGGATAATGTCCTCACCTATAATGTTCCATGCTTTCTTGATGAAAAGGAAGTTAATACCATCAGGATCTGGAGCTTTATTTCCATCACAATCCCACACAGCTGCTGTAATCTCTTCTGCAGAAAATGGCAATTCAAGAGCAGCCGAGGATGAAGGCTTCAGCCTTGA
>Ga0307516_10005981_pt1 | contig 14379 bp, 23 predicted proteins | sample 19_EM_MG_FD_203310 | JGI IMG/M metagenome (GOLD analysis project Ga0307516, IMG submission 203310) | Populus trichocarpa ectomycorrhiza microbial communities from riparian zone in the Pacific Northwest, United States - 19_EM | ecosystem: Host-associated > Plants > Roots > Unclassified | place... | reverse complement strand
AAGAGGAAAGGAGTGATTATTGGGGTTGCATGCGGAGGAGTGACGGGGGTTGTAAGGTGAAATACAAGAACGCGACAAGACGCAGCCCGAGTCAAGCTAAGCAGAAACGGAGGCTGTTGAGGCGAAGTGACCGTTTCGTCCGCCAACGCCCCCCGATCATGATGGCCGCCTTCATTCTACACACGTGGCCGACAGATGAAACACGGAACGAAAATTAAAGAAAATATTCTTCCCTTGTCTCTGTCCTTCACACCCAGCGCTCCGTGTCGTGGACGCGTGTCCAATCATTCTAGTGTTGATCAGACCTCTTACTGGAACATGTCTTATATAACAATACACCCTGCCTGAGCCTACCGTACCACCCATTACCCTCGAGAATTGAAGAACCACGACTGTCGCTTCGCTGCACAAGCATCAGTCGCTCGCTCATATGAAAGCCAATCATTCCGAACAAGGTACACTCACCGCCACCCGTCTCCTCGGCTTGCAACCGTGCTAGGGGGTTTGCTCCCCCACCACTGATTGGGTGGGGCGCACTGCCAGTCGTTGTGGGACCACCTCCACCGCCTCTTAGCGGTTTCGCAATCCGACCGAAGCTCAGTGGAGTCGAGGCCGCCGCTTTTTGGGCTGTGCGAAACCCGTCAATCCCACTTGCATTCCGATTTGCTTCCGAATTACGCACCTCGGGCTTGATCCAACCGTTCTTTGACCGCCTGTAACTGAACTTCGAATTTTTGGTTCTGGACTGCAAGCCGACGATCTGCATCTTGGAGCAAGGCTTCGAGGTTTTGGATCCGCTCGTTCCTTGCCAACAGCTTCCGTTCAGCGATACCGGCTTCCTTCTTCAACCCCGTGTTCTGATCGACAAGCTACATGAAAGGAGCCGCAAGAGCAGGGGCTGGTCAGAACCGTAGATACTCGCCCCACGCTCACCGTTGCCACTTTACGTGAAAAGCACTGACCTGTTTCTGGACAAGTGTCAGCTGCTCGAGGTTCCGTTCCAGGAACGCCATCTTCTTCTGCTGAGCCTTGCTGTTACTGTTTCGGATGACGTTGTTATATTGTTCACGGATTTCGTCCAACTGAATTTCCAGCTCGACCACCTGCCAAACATGTTGGAGACCCTCGTGAATGAAATCATGCGTGGACACCTCACCTTCTCACAACGGTTCTGCAAATCTCGCATGAGATTTTTCTTAACCCCATCGAACTCTGCGAGCTGTACGCTGATGGCCTTTCGGGCGCGCTCAAGGTCCTGCGCGCTCTCCGCGAGGTTCTTGCCGCCTTCGATTCCAGCCGAGGTGACAGCAAACGCTCTCTACTCCGGCGATCAGCGACCGTACCCGTTGGGCCAGCCATCGAATGAACAAGCGACAGACCTTAAGCTCCTCGTTGACGCTCTTCAAGCTATCAATGGAAGTGTTCAAACTTCGGATTTCGTTGGCCTTGAACTCCAACTGCTGCTTGAGATCTTGGACCTCATTCTCGTGAGCTTGTCGCTTCGCGGCGTATTGGGCCTCCAGTTTGTTCTGCGGCGGTATCAGCCTCGGTTCTCCCGATCTCACAGCACCGTACCTTGAGATCACCCATTGATTCTGCGAGATCGACGTCACTCGTCTCCTCGTCATGTATCGTTTTCTCTACGAATCCCGCGAAAGTCAGCGCCAACACGCAACCGAAGACCCCGTATCAGCCAACTCACCAATCAACTCTTCGTATTCCGTCTCGAGCGCTGCGAGCCTTGTCTCGATTTCATCCCTCCTCCTTGCGTTCATCTCACTCTCTTCCTGACTCTGCCTCAGCCGATCCAGGGTCTCGCGAATTAGATTCTGGCCATCGTGCAACTGCCTTCTAACAGCCGTCACGTCCTCTACGGTGAGGCCCGAGACACCGGTATCATCGTCAACCGCATCCAGCTTGGCCAGAATCGCACGAAGCTGTTCGTCCTTTTCTGAAAAGGTCCCCTGCTGTTTTGATCACGAAGGATAAGCGAATCTGAATGGTGCGCAGACGCAATCAAAGAATCATATGATGGAACAAATGCGAGAGGTGTGGTTACGGACGTCACCACTAGCGCGGAAAAATGACATCTCAACTGCGGCGGCAAAACCGAACAAAGCAGGGACAAACAACAACACGAACGGAAATTTTGAATGGTCGATGGAAGGAACTCACAGTATCGAATTTGGCCATCATCATGGCCATCTTCTCTTGCTTCCTCTTCTCTTTGTCGTCGACAGATGCATCCTTCTGGCTCGACCGCAGATCTGAAATGGTCTTCTTGAGCTCTTCAAGCTCGGCCTTGGCATCCTCGTTCTGCTCTTTGAGGATATCGATGGTGATGCCACTCTCCTTGCTATCATAGTTCAGGCGCTCCACTTGCAGGCGGAGCTCATTGAGTTGACCAGACATCGACTTGTTCTCCTGCATGACGGCAAGAGCGTAGCCACTGTGAGCGCGGTATAAAACAAATCGAGGCTGGGCGGACGTACGTTTGATAACGAGGACTCCTGATCCTTGAGGAATGATAACTCCTCCTTCAATTCGGACACAAGTTTCTCAGCGGCGTTCAAGACACGTTCCTTCTCGGCCAACTGGTCGCTCAGATCGTTCTCTCTCTTCAGGAACTCTTCCCTTTCATCCTTGTCCAAACCCACAACCGTCGGCGTCTGCGGCCGGCTCTCGAGATCGCCCCGCAATCCCTCAAGGAGTGGGTTGACAGGGGTGGCAGCGCCACTCCTGACAGGAGGAGTCGATGGCGTTGGTGACGGTGACGTTGGAGGCGGCTTCCGCGGAGCCGCGCTCGTGGCCCCCTTGTCTGATGTCGCCCACTCCGATTGCGGAACATTCCCGCCGTTCCTCCAAACCGCGAGCTCCGCTTCAAGAGCAGCGATGTACTTCTGGTATGACGTGTTCGCTGCTTGGGCCTTCACCAACAAACCCTTGAGCTCCATTGGGGAGAGTTCGGCGTTGACACGGGCAGTGTTCTTGATACTCTTCGCGCGAATACCGAACCGGAGGGTGGAGAGTGTCTCAGCTTCATTGTAAGAGGACGGGGAACAGTTGATGATAAGCGTTGTCCTCGAATTACCACCAAGGGACTCTTGCAGTATACGAGTGAGCTTAGAATCTCGGTAGGGGATGTACTTGGCCTGTGGGAAAAATGGTTTAGTGCACTTAAGCGAAGAATATATACGAAAGGGAGACGGACCTTCCCATCAGTCAACGCGTTAATAACCATGCCAAGGGCTGACAGCGACTTGTTGATCTTCTTAGCCTCCTCCAAGGTCTGTCCAGAGGCGCCAGTTTTTCCAACCTTTTCGGAACCGGCCAAGTCGACAAGATACAGGTTTCCGGTCTTCTGAGCCCCGGTCTCAGTGTTCCTTTGGATGATCGTAATGAGGAAAATCGAATGGGAACGCGAACTTTCAGCGTTCATGTCTGGGAAACCATGAGGATGAGAATTCCTGTTCCATACGGAAGCGAGCGGGTAAGGTTTATGCGCACTTGTTGACGAGACCACCCTAGCGGCACCACCCTGCCTCATGATCTCGTAAACCTCACGGGCGTTGCTGACGTAGAAATCAGAGAGGTTCTTGACGTAGATACCTTTCGACTTCTCCTCGTGAATCTGGAGATTGTCGTTCTGAGCTGTTGGCGTGAAAGGTCTGTTAACTTTCAAGATTAATTGCGTGCGAGGGGGTAAAACTGACGGGCGAGAAGGTCTCTGATCCGTTCTAAGTAGATCTCCATGTATGAAACTTTGACAACATATTCGAGGTGCGATTCGGATTCTAGAATGGATTGGAATATCTGCTCGGTGATACGGGGTATAAGGCCCTTGAGTTCCGGGGAGTCGATATCCGCCCCCTACTAGATTCATTAATCGTGAGGAACCAATGCGCATATACCAATGACTTACCATCATCGTGAACGTTTTGCCACTACCAGTTTGACCGTACGCAAAGACGGTACCATTGTACCCATCGATGACATCTGGGCGACGAACGCATTAATGAACGCCGGTTCCTCTGGTGGTTGCAGGGATCCGTACCTTTGACAATGCTGCCAGGGGTAAGTAAGCAATCAATTGGCAACGGGAGATGAACGACCGCTCACTCTTTGACACCATAGTCAAAAACCTCGTGCTGTTTTGTACCAGGTGTGAATATCCTGTCGAAGGTGAAACCATCCTTCTCTGGGCCGGAGCTGGCAGACGCTGAGCGGATCTGAACGGTGGTGTAGTTGTCATCGAAAGAAACGACGGTTTCACCGCCCTCGCGCTGTTCTAGGGCATTGGGGGGTCGGAATCTGGACAGATAATGGACAAAGGATCAGCGGGGACGCATGGCTGTTGGGAGTCAGCGGTACCGGCAAACGACTTTGATGTTTGTCGACGCCATCTCTAGAGGGTATGGAGAGAGGCGATAGTGGGCTGATTAGGGACAGCACTTCCACGTCCTGGGTGGACGAGAGAGGTGAGGGAACGTGCCCGGCGTGGTTCGCGCGCTGTCCGAGGGAGCGTAAGGAGAGATTGGAATTAGGCGTGGTTGCAATGGTCGAAAACCTAAAATCGCTAAAAACTGATCTGTCTAAAACTACACCCGCTACGTAGAACATACACTCCTCCTAATCATCGTCACTCGCTGGTGCTGCCGCCCGTGGCGCCACTCTGCTCGACGATGCCGTAGGCCGTCGCGGCGGAGGCTCGTTTTGGGCTGCGTCGGCAGCATCAATCCACTCAGAATAGATGTCGATGGCTTCGGTCAGATCTGGCGCCACAGGCAGGGATGAGCGAGGGTGGCGAACAACCCAAGTAAAAGACGACGTACGGTTGACCTTGCTCTGATATCGCTGGTCACAGACCTTGCAGACAAGCAGTGCAACCCCTTCCTTCCTATCCACTCGAATATTCACGGAATTGTCGTGGTGACAGAAAAGACATGTGAACGTTGTGTCTGTAGGGGCAGAAATCAGCAACAATCTCCCACCCTCTCCTTCAAAACATACCTACCAAGAGGTTCCTTCTTCCGGGGACCTGTTGGCTTGCGCGAGGATTTCTTTCGTTTGCCCATCCTTGTGCGCGGCAGCCGTTGGTCGTTGTTGGTGTGGACGTGAGAGCGTGCACGTGACTCTCGCGTCGCCGGTTGAACTTTTGGCGTGGACAGACTCGCGATCCTCATTCTCCCCACTGCAATGACGACTCGCTCGAAATCGCGGGTGCGCGTGCCTCCGTCATCGTCCTCTCTGTCGTCGGCCTCGACTTCCATGGCTCCACCACCAGCTAGAACTCAGTCTCGGCCACCTTCTGTGATGCACAAGCCCAACGCCCTCCAACGGTCAGGAATCTCGGACGATACCCCCGATCCTCAGCTTCGGCCCGCCACTTCATCGAAGCCACAAGACCCAGAGAATAACATACAGGTCGCCATCCGATGTCGGCGTCGCTCCGAACGCGAAGTCAACGATGCTTCACCAATAATCGTCCAGATAGACGGCGCAAAGTCCCAAGACATCTCGATCGAGACGTCCATCCCAACGTCCAGCTTTGGCGTCGTTACTCTTCCTCCTACGCGTAAATACCCCTTTGACGCGGTATTTGGACCCGAGGCTAGCCAGGAACTCGTCTACGATGAAGTGGTCCAGCCTATGCTGGTGGAGGTTTTGCAGGGATACAACTGCACGCTGTTCGCCTACGGCCAAACGGGTACCGGCAAAACGTACGCCCTTATACGCTCAGTTTCCCTGCCAAACCTAATCCATTCCTGCCGCAAGGCACACCATGCAAGGTGATCTCATACCAACGCCAATGGGAAACCCCTCAATGCAGGCTGGAATGATTCCACGCGCCCTATTTCGCCTCTTCCACGAACTAGAAACCAGCAACGCTGATTACAGCGTGAAGATATCCTACGTCGAGTTGTACAACGAGGAGTTACGAGACCTTCTCGCCCCCGAACTCGCCGCCCCCTCTGGTTCTACTCAACCCATGGCCCATGGAGTGGGGAAAGAGGTTCCCGTCCTCAAGATCTTCGACGATTCTTCTAAGAAGGGCGTACTTATTCAAGGCCTCGAGGACTGTCCCGTGAAGGATCGTGCCGACGCCCTGGCGCTCCTCACAAAGGGTAGCCAACGGCGGCAGATCGCCGCAACCAAATTCAATGACCACTCCAGCCGGTCCCACTCAATTTTTACCATTACGGTTCACGTCAAGGAGACTTCGTCCATTGGGGACGACCTTCTCAAGGTCGGAAAACTAAATCTTGTCGATTTGGCCGGTTCGGAGAACATTGGGCGATCCGGAGCTGAAAATAAACGGGCCCGTGAGGCTGGGATGATCAATCAGAGCCTGCTCACCCTCGGTCGTGTGATCAATGCTCTCGTTGACAAGTCTTCGCACGTCCCTTATCGGTATGTGGTTTCTTCCGCCAGCGTTCGAATGACTGACGAATATGTCACAGAGAATCGAAGCTCACCCGGCTCCTCCAAGACTCCCTCGGTGGGCGTACCAAGACCTGCATCATCGCGACGGTCTCTCCTGCTCGGTGTAATGTGGAAGAAACACTCTCGACTCTCGACTACGCTCTGCGAGCCAAATCTATCCGGAACAAACCAGAGGTGAATCAACGCATGACACGAAACGCCCTCCTCAAAGAGTACGTCGCAGAGATTGACCGCCTGAAAGCCGACGTTATGGCTGCGAGGGAGAAGAACGGGATCTTTTTCTCAGAGGAGAATTGGAACAGGATCAGCACAGAGCATGAGCTGAAGGTCAGCGAGGCGGAGGAGTCCAGGAGACAGATCGAAGTGGTCGAGGGTCAGCTGAAGGCGGTGAGAGAGGAGTTCGAGCAGAGCATCTCCCTGCTAATGAAGACGGACGGAGAGCTCAAGGAGACGAAGGATAGGTTAGAGCGCACCGAGAAGGAGGTTGGACGGAAGGATGGAGAGCTGACGGCGGTGAAGGGGGCTCTAGAAGAGGAGATCGTCGTTCGGCAGGCTCATCAAAAAACTGAGCTTGCTATCAACGGTGTCTCCACACAACTGAAGAAGGTTGTCCACGACAGCTTATCCGACCTCAGTGGAGTATTTGACAAGCTCGGTACGCATCCGCCCGGCACCTCACCACTGTTCTAACGCGAGTTTCCAGACCGCAAATCTTCCGTACTCGACTCAAACTCGAAAGCGGTCAGGGCCCACGGTAAATCTGTCCTCACAGAATCCAAGAACCTCATCGCAGGGCTCGAAACTTTTGCCCAAACTTCCAACCAAAATTCGAAAAGGATTCGGCAAGAGATGGACCAATGGCAAACTCGCGAACAAGAGCAGCTCTCCAAGCAATCTGCGACTGCCCAGGATCAGCTGACGAAGATCAACACCTCGCTCCAAACCATTCGACGCCAGGAAACAATCTCAGATGATTCGGTCAAAGCGCTTGAACAGGCTTTCAAGCACGCGGTCGCGAAGATTGAGATCGGTTACAAGGATTGGGCGGAGAAGCTCAAGGCTTCCTGCCAGAAGATCTGTTCTCAGGCAGAAGCGTCCAGCGCCTCGAGTTCGGCTGCCGTACGTTTTCAATCCGTGTCATTTTCATTCCCAGCGGCTAACGGCCTCCCATCAGGCCGAGAAGGCGTTCAAATCCGTCGGCTCGCTTCTTGAGACCGTGGTCCAAGAGTCCCAAATGTACATCCAACAAGAACGCCAGCTCTTGGTTGATGCGAAAGCACTTTCGGATGAGGTTACTTCCGCCGAGATCGGCCGGCTTCAAGAACAGAACACGCTCCTCGCCCGCCTACTTGAATCAGAACGACTGAAATCAGAGAAGGCGAAAGACCAGCTGATTTCGCGAATATCTGGGCTTTTGGGCGACTTCACTGCGGAGAGGGACCGCAGCTTGCGCGTTGCTTTCGAAGAGATGCACAACAGGAATGTGGTTGGCGAGGGAGAGATGGAGAGGTGTGGGAACGAGAATGGGGAGCGGATAGTCAATGTTATCCGAGCTGGAGAGGATTGGAACAGTTCTCTGGCGAGGAGAGGAGGGGAAAGCAAGCGTTTGCGAGACGGCGCATTCAAGGTCAGGGTTGTTCGTCTCATGGTTGGTTCTGCAGGATTTTGATGCTTCTTCCACGCGACAGGCGCTGAGCTCCTCGCAAGCGACCTTCAAATCCGCTCTGGCGGACATTCAGAAGGGTGTCGCTGGATCCTCGTCCATCTATCACAAGGACCTAAAGACCCAAACCGACTCCCTCGATGCAGCCTGCGGTGACGGTAAGTGCCCTTACAGTCTCAAAAGCCCAGATGCTGATCACGGTGATCCCAGCTCTAAAACACCTATCATCCGTGAAGAGAACGAGAGTTACAGCCACAAATACCCTGGAAGCAGATGTACAATCAGGCTTCACAAACTTCCAGAGTGGTTTCAACTCCACATCCAAGAATATCCAATCGATCTCGACACATATATCCAAAGAGGTACGGTCGCTTCTTCGAACCGTGATCGGATACTGACATGGAAGCAGGCTGCAACACTCTCCTCCGCGACTCAGACCTATCAGTCCACCACCACCGCCCAGATATCCACACTCCGTCAGATCACCGAGTCTTTGGTTGAGACCGGTACGAGAGAGGACGAGCCCACGGGTGACACACCACGCAAGAGGACGTGGCAATACCAGGATCAGTGGGAACTGACCAAGAGCCGAGATGTGGTGCTCAAGGAGTGGAGGCAACGGGGTACTTCCGCAAGGCATAGCGAGACGTTCCTGGCTGAACATCTGCCGTTGCCCGACGGTGAGGACCAAGAGGTTGGAACTGATGAGGGTGATGCAATAATGAGGGAGGTAGATGAGGCTGAAGAAGAGGTTCTTGCGCGATCGATCGCCTCTTCCGCCTCGTCGTCGTCGACGGCAGCGAGCGTGACGATACGACAGAAGTGTTTTTCACCTCCACCAATTCCCGCACCTCCGGTACCAGCTCCCGCTCTCAAGCCGGTCCACAAGAGGACGAGCAGCATTCCCAACAAATCTGGGTTGCCCACGTTGGGAACGCTGACGGAGAGACCGACCAATATCTTCGGTGGGCGGAGGCGCATCCGATGATCCCACCTTGATTTCCGTCCCCTTGGTTCCTTATAGTTATCCTTGTAGTCGCCGCAATTTATACCTAGAGTCATGCACGCATTGTATTTGTACTGTATCACATTTTTTTCCCTTGCTATGGATATTTCACCTCTTTCCCGTGAATTGTGCACTGATGTGATGCGATACACGCGGCGACCGGGTGTAATAGACGCCCAAACATCCCTCTTCCAACCTTGCGATCATGGCCGTGGCAGGCTTGAAGAGTCGGTTCACGTCCCGCCTCGCGTCCTTCACCACAATCTGACCGCGATTTCCACACAGCCGTTATCCTCTTATCCTTTGTTCTCGCCGTAGGATTCCTGTTGATCATCCTCTCGTGTGCATTATGGTCGAATTGGCTTCCTCTCCTCGTTGGTGCGTAATCGTCCCGTAGTTCGCGTTCCGCTCGGGAAAATCTGATCCGGTCCTGGCTTAAACGTAGCCTTGACGTTCGTTTTGGCACCACTACCAAACGCCCTGTTCTCTCATTGCGGTTCCGATGAGTTCTCCACGCTTGAAGATGGATCGGGTCCGCTCGACCTTGGGCGGTTCATCACCTCCGTGGTGGTCGTCACCGGTTTCGCCCTTCCGCTTGTTCTCGCCCATTCAGATATCATACGACCGGGTGCTTGTGCGATGTCAATCGTCGGTGGAGGGTACGTGTTCCCCACTTCCGCAGTCACTCCGAGACCCGTTGTGCCTTGTGCGCTTATCACATCCCCATTCCGTTCCATCTAGGTTGGTCTATGGTACGATCCTTGCGTACTCTGCCGCGTTCAAGCAGGATGATGCCGAGTATGACTAAAGGGGCAACAAACTTCGTGTATGCCGCCTCGTGTAACGATAATGCCACAAGCCTAACCAATTTCTACTTCCATTTACCCGTTCCTTGGCAAACCGCCGGTCCCTGTCCCACGTTCCCCGTACTCTGGCCTCAGAACGTTTGGTTCCTGATGGAACGTTGGGGGGTTCTGTTCGCAGAACAGTACAGGATGCGTCGTTTATCTACAAGTGCTCGTGTTATGGGATCCAGATCGATGAGATATCAATCGTTCTCGACGAGAACCGTAACGTGCCCAGAACCCGCCAGCTCCCCGCGAGGAGCGTTCAAGATCTCGACCTGTGCCCGAAGCTCGAACCTTCCGCAAGAGACGAAGCAGATGGCGACCTCGAGCTCCCTTGTTTCACCACCCCGGACCTCCCCGAGTGGAATCCCCCGTAAGACCCCTTGGTAGATCACATGCTTTTCGGGTTCGAAAAACACGCTTGCCGTAAAAGTGAGATCGGTCGCTGTTCGGTCCCTCCACCGGTTAGACGTCATGAACAACGCGAAAGGTTGGTCGGAGCTTACGGGATACGTTTCTGATCCACATTCTAAGAAATAGGAACTCGTTCGGAGGTGCCCTGTATTTGCCACCCCTTCTGTTCACAATCGTCTGCGATACGCCGTCTTCGTCCTCATCCTGCTGCAAGAGTTCCATCTGAATGTGAACAGGGTCCGTGCGTAACGCGTGCAGCATCGGCTTCGTGAGCCGTTGCTGTCTCAGGGAAAGATCTCCCAAACGAGATCCGCCGGCCTTCTTCGGTTCAGTGATACGTGTGAAGGGATGCTGGGGTGCCGCCTCACCTCTTTCCACTGTCCGCGAATCGTCTTGAACAGTTCTTCTCGATACCAGAACAGTTCTCTTTGCAGCTTGCTGTCTTCTGATGACAACTTGGACTTGTCCACCACAAACTGACGCCCGGATAACGACGGTATTGGCTTGGAGGATTGCTCTTCTCCCAGCAGTAACTTCCGGAGCGGTAAGATTATCCTACGAGACCATTCTAGATCCGGAATTGCCTAAACCGGATGGGGTTAATCACACACACCTGGAAGTAGACCCTGGGGGAACAGTGCGACATGTGCTAGCCACGACATTACCTGGGGGGGGGGAGTTAGTACAGCCTGGACCTGGTGACGCAGCTCGTCTCCCACCTTTGTCCATCCTATCGAACGTAACCTCGAAAGGTAGCCCATAAGTGTTCCGCACTTCAATCGAGAACAGACACCAGTTATGGTCCTCGCTCTGCCCCAGGGACTGGTCGGGAACGCCCGCCCCGACTCGGTCATTGATCCCGGAATAAGACAAGATGTCCATGTCATAACACTCCAACATATGATACACCGTCACAAGAACCGGAAACGTCAGTCGACGAGCGTAGAAGTTGTCGACCGGGGGATCGGCCTCCAAGACCTGCCGAGAACAAGCGTAGGAGATGTGCATCGATCCGTTCGTGCTGCGAGGTTTGTTAGTCCAAGGTCCGCAGGAAACTTGACGTGTTACCCTTACCAGCCAGCTTTTCCGAAACAGCTGACGGTCACCGTCATCACCTTCCCTGGAGGGATCTCGACCTTGCCGTTCTCTGCGTCCCAGGTCAAGGCCTGCCGATGGATCAGATCATATTCCGTTTCATATGTATCGAAGACCGAGAGTTCCCCTTCGAGCAATGTTTGTTGTGCTGGACCCATAGTGGAATCGTCAAATGTGAGGTTCAAATAGTCAACTGGCAGCGACGAAACGTTCTCGAGGGTGATCCGAATAGTGGACCTGCAACGGTATTAACATTTGCGGTGTCAGGGGAGCTGTGGGAACGGACACACCTTTCTCCGTTGTATAACATCACAGCACTGTGGGTCAAGGAAGTCCTTCGGATCCTCAAAAGAGGTAGTTCCGGGGCAACCTTGAAATCCATGTATCGAATCGATTTGCCAGGCTTCTTTGAGGGTGGTCCCACAACGCTTGATCGCTTTTCGGTTGGTCTCTCCCATGGATGGGCCGCTAACCCAGAATATTTCGTACGCCCATATTCGCAGGCAATCGCCGTCTTGCGTTTCATGAGTTTATCTTCCTCCTCTTCGGTAGACAGGGGCAGACCAAATTCACGGGACAGGCCGTTTGGAGCCTGAACGAGGCACCCACGGATGACGAGGCTCCCCGCTTCTAGAGCCTTTCCCGTGATAAGGACATGGTGGAAAGAATTAGCCGGCACGAGAACCGAGATGGGTTGGCTTTCGAAGGTGACTCCCGAGGTGCTAGGAAACAGTTCAGCCACACCCTACTTGCCGGGATGTGCAAGGCATACCTGAGGGACAAACTCGAAAGTTCTAGGTCGAAAACGAACGGGTTTCGCAAGGTGATCTGGAATTCCAAGTGCTCGTTTTGCACGACCAACAGGCTTTCCCTATTGTTCGAAGTGCGCCTCGGATTGTATAAGAATGGGTCTGTAGCGACCGCCAATCGTTTTCCGGTGCGCCCGTCGTTCTCGTCTAACAGCGAAATGCTCCTCTCAACCGGGAGCCGGACGAACGGTAACCTATTCACATCAACTTTCGTGTACCTTTCACACAAAGAAACGAGGCACCTACGGGGACAGTTCAATCGTCACGATAGGAGTTCCGGTCCAGTATTCAACAGTGCGCGAGTCGCCTCTTCGCTTGGCCGTTGCCAATGCCCTGGTGGCGCCGGCGTACAGCTGATTCTGATCCGTGGCTGTCATCACCGGATGTAAGTTCTTCAGCGCCGACAAGCAGAATTGTGCGACGGCAGCGTAGTCTAGAAGGTCAAACGATAGGTGGAAAATTCAGACGGGTGAAAAATTGCAATACCTGGCAGCGCTTCCGCAACAGCGATTGCCTCTCGGACAATTCCAATCTGAAGTTCCGGCCAGCCAATAGTCTCTTTCGGGGTTTCATCTTCAGGAACTTGGGGAACCTCGCTCTCACGTTTCTCGTTCCTAGTCCGTCCGTCCGTGGGGCGGATAGCCTCTGGGCCGGTTTCCACAACGTTGACAGCCTCAAGGTCGACGCCGTGAATTTTGCATATATACTTAACCAGCTTTACCACGCCTTCATTGCCTTCTGTCGGTTCGCTCTCCCGCATCCCGAGCGTCCCTGTAGATGGGGTTGGTGTATCTTGTCCAATTACAACCGGTTTCGCACTACTGAGGCGGTAGTCATCGAAGTACTCGCGCCCACAAACGATTAGATCCATGACACATCCTACGGTCTCTCTGAGAATATAAGCCTCCTTCCGTTTGTAGCCAAGGTAACCGTACATGGCGGCGATAAACTGGAGGATTGTAATTCGATCTCGGGAGCCGAGGTGCAGCAACCACGGCCCATGGGCCTGTGACAATACCTCCGAAATTTGGCTCCGTTTGATCCCCGAATTGATAGAAAGCCGCTCCAGGTTGACGAAAGACAATTGGTCAGGGTGAGCGAGGGTTGGGGGAATGCACGGAGTCGGCCCAGGGTTCAATAGGGTCGTGAATGCGACAGGTCCCCAGCCTTTCGCCGACCAGACGGCATACAGCAAGGAGGTATGCCGGAGGACGCAAGTAACGTATATGTACGTCAGGAGTGGATACTGCTGGACCTGATCTTGGCCAGGCACGATCTTCGAGTACATACCCGAAGCTTGCACCATCTTCTCTGTGGGATCTATCCAGGGGTCCTTGACGGAACCAACGGACCCGTTCTACAGGAGCTTTCTCGTGAGAGTCCGAATGTCAAGATGGGAAGTATTAGTAACCAAGCTTGCCCCGTTAGCCCACGCGTCCAAAATAGGCACAGTTGCCAGGCCCTCCAGTACTGAGGCGTGCCAGAGGGGGTCTGGGAGGGCCTTGAACATTGCAAGTGCCTCTGTGTACCTAACAGATTATCACATTGCATGCGCGGGAGCATGGGGCAACATGCTCACCATACCGTCGCGTCTTCCGTCCTCCCCGCGAGTAAGAACGTGTCGCCCAGGACTTTAAACAACCTCCCATGTGATGAAGCCGCGCCGAAGCCACTGAACCGCTTCTTGCCCGAAACTGGGACGGAGAGGGTCGACTGGCGAAGGGAAGGTAAAGTTGACCCGGGAGACGAGGTTCGTTTGAATGTTGAGGATTTTCGTAGATTAGAGACGGTCGACAGGTCTAGCTGGGGGGGAGACTCGCTCCTTTGCTCCAGACCCAGTGCGCTTGGGAGCTGGGACGGTGGAAGGGTAGAAAAAAGGCCAGAGTTCAAATATTCATTCCCGACAGGGGATTCTAGGTTTTGAATCTATCCGTGAATTATCAGCGAAACCGAATTGTCTCCACGAATGTGACGGACAAAACCAGACAATTCGACCAAAATACGTGAGCAGAGATCGGCCAGCAAAGTTCCTAGGTGGAGCTTGGTCTGTTTTGTGTCCATTTTTGGAATGATCTCGACACCCGGCAACGATGTATCCAA
>Ga0307516_10005980_pt1 | contig 14382 bp, 16 predicted proteins | sample 19_EM_MG_FD_203310 | JGI IMG/M metagenome (GOLD analysis project Ga0307516, IMG submission 203310) | Populus trichocarpa ectomycorrhiza microbial communities from riparian zone in the Pacific Northwest, United States - 19_EM | ecosystem: Host-associated > Plants > Roots > Unclassified | place... | reverse complement strand
TCAACTCCGCTCGCACGGTTTCTGGTCAATTTGGTGACGAGCAGCGGCCCGGCAAGGCTGAGTTTGAACGCGGCAGTGATTGATCCGTGTGACGAGACGTTACCATTCAGCCAGAAGTCGTCACGTTGGGGCACGACTTCTAGTTTTGACTTTGGAGGTGAATAACCCCACCCCTCCGACCCCAGCCAAAACCTAGATTTTACTGTAGGTATTTTAACGTATTTACTCTGTCTCCACAACGTTCTGGAAGGTGAAGTCAAGGGTACGGGTCCCTGCAATTTCTCCACGATCGTGCCTTTTGGGGGGCACGACTTCTGCGTGATCGATAGTAATGGGTGTCTCGATCCCCAGCGGGCACATCCTCAGGAGCTCATTGGTGGGAATCCACCCGAAGACCTACTTGGAGGGCGGTCTACAGTATCCAGGAGAGTTGGATGGCCACCGCGAACAGTAAACCTTCCCGACCCCGATAATGGTTTTGTCTCCGCCCCACCACTGGTTAACGCAGAGCAAGACGAGCCCCACAGTGTGCAAGAGCGTGCAGACGGAGGTCCGCACGCGGCGCACGCCACGTGTCGCGGTGATGCCTGTGTGATCGATCAGTGCGTTTATAGTAGTGCCGCGCAGTGCCGCGCCTCCCAGAGACTCTTACCTCGAGACTACGCATGAGTTCCGAAAACCTTCCCCACACCGTCGTTCCGGACGATTCTGGCCCTACGAAGACTACGACTATCAATCTGGATGATCCTGGTTCGATGTCCCTGCTCCTTCGATTGTTAGAAGAGCGGTTAGACAAACGCATTGACGAAAACGCGTACGTGCAGTCGTGACAGTGGGTGGATGTGAGCTGATACAAAATGGTATGGTTAGAGAGGGCACGCGCGTTAGCCTAAAGGTTTCAGAGGTACGCGAGAGTGTTTTTACCCACCTTTTCCATGGCGTCGGACTCACGATCACACTTACAGATTACTGGAATCAGAAGCGCGCTGGAAAAAAGGGTGTTGCCAAAACTTCGTTTCCTCGAGTCAACTCTGCAACCCATAAACCGACTGCCGAAGGACATTTTCGCCCTTATCCCCCAGTTCTTCGCGAGTGAGAGGGAGGACTACGATGCGTTCCCCACGAACACCTATCTCATCACGATGACGCACGTCTGTCGGTCATGGAGGACCGTCCTACTCTCTACCCCGGCTCTTTGGACGCAGATAAACTTCTCCATCTCCAAATCAAAACAAGCAACGGCATTCCTTGATAGATCCGGGGAGCAACTCATCGACGTCTATCAATTCATCGAAAATGAAAACAGTGCGGAGCCCTTCCTCCCCACCACACTCCGCAACATCCATCGCCTCAGGCGGCTGGAGATAATCTCCACTCATCCCCACCTCGAGCGCGTGTTGAAACTATTCACGCGATCAGCCCCAGAGTTGAAGCACCTCGACATCATGAACCACCTCAGCAGCACCGATAGGGACATGGAATTCCACGACACTACCTTCGGAGGGCAACTTCCAAAGCTCCTCAGCCTCTCGTTACATTGTCTTCGCACGGATTTCCGCGCTTTCAACTTCCCCTCCCTCGCGCGGATTTGTTTCGCGACGGAAACCAGAACTTCTGTTCAGGATCTGACCTCCTTCTTCGAGCGATGTCCTTTGCTCGAGTTCATCCAAATTTGCCTCTTCTACACGCCACAACCACCCACCCCGCCTCCCCACAAACGCGTTCGACTCGCCGCATTGAAGGAACTCAAGCTCGACGGGACAGCATCCTCCTGCGGCCTCCTTGATCACCTCATCCTCCCAAAGTGCACAGAAATGACGCTGAGGGGGCGGCTTACGGCCGAGGAATTCGACACCCATTCAGACCCCGCCCCACAAATCCACCCATCCTCCATCGATCATCTCCCCGTGACTAGAGGAATCACGAATGCGGAGGCAATGCCGAATTCGTGTATTCTCTCAGGGCCTAATGGGCGCCTCAGGTTCCGGTGCTCCCGAGGGGATCGTGACAACTTCGACGCAAACTACTTCGCCTTTTTCTCCCCGACCCCAGCCTCCGAGATCAGGGAGCTATCGGTTGGAGCGAGGATCGAGTTAGGCAACGGTCGCAAACCCTGGGAACAAACCGCCGCTCACGTCCGCGGCGCGTTCGGGGTGCTGGTGAAGGTGGAGTACCTAACCATCTTCAATTGCAAAACGGAACCTCTTTTTGCGGCGCTCGGTGCGACAACGGACGACCCTATCCCGCTTCCAGAATTACGAAAGTTAACCATCTACGTTGGATACGGGGATCTCGACATTTCGACTCTTGTCCGGTGTGCAGAGGCGAGGTTCGGGCGTTCCCGGCCTCTTGGGGAGGTGACCATCGTCTTCGCAAATGAGCTCGAGGCGGATATGGTACCAGCGGTGGAATCGCTCAGGGGGTTCGTAGGGGAGCTGAACTACTCCGTCGGCGAGACTCCGGAGCTGAAGTGGGACAGCGAAAGTGAGAGGAATCCATGGGCCGACTAAAACGTCGGCGGGGCCTTGCGGGTTCAGGGCCCGAGATCCGTAGGAAATGGTGTTTGTAATCGCATACTTATGTCCGAGCGAAAAGAATACAGCTTCCCTTAGCGATGTACGCATCTGGGAGTTGGCCTAGCCGTGTACCACCGGGTCCACGCATCCTGGACCCGAACAAATGTTTCCGTGTGACCAAATCTTAGCCGGGTCGCAGTCGTGCCGGAGATCCGCCTCCAAGAACTCTGTGATCATTTTTTCCCAACTTCAACTTTGTACAGGCAGATTGCCAGACTGACAGCCAGCGCCTTGTCCCGGAAGGCGAGCAAGTAAGACCAGCGACGGAACGGGCAGGAGGGAGATTGCATCTGGTCGCAGAAACGTTGTAACTTTTTATGCGTGACAAACAGGGACTGAACAGGGAGCAATTGCATTATAGACGACACGTGTATCTCCTGTATCCACCACAACCGTTTAAAGGGCGGTCTCGCCGGGAGCCGACCAGAATCGGTGTCCCAAAGTTAGAGTAAAAGTCATAAATCAAGGATCCAAATCCAAAATAACAGGTTCCAATAACCCCCCATGCAGCAACACGAGAAACTGTTCCTTCCACACCCGCCGCACCGCGTAGGACTGCCAACGAGGAGGCAACATCAACAGTCGCTTTCCATCCGGGCCAAGCACCCACCAATCATCCGTGACCCGGTAACCACAAACTGACCCCCAGGGGAACCCTTTTGGCGACTGTTCGACTCCAAAACGCCGTCCGTCCCACGCACCACCAGCTCCGTACACTTCGCCACTGCCCCCAACACACCAGATCTCACGCCAGTGCGGGGAGGATCGGGTTCCGTATCCTATTTCGTCCGTAGGCGCAAGGCGTACTCCTGTCGACGCACTGTAAAAGTACATAAGAGGTCCGCTGGGGGACTGCACGGTGAGGGCAATGTGGCGGTAATCAGGGGAGATCGATACGCTGATCATGCCGTCATCCCCGTCAGGATTGTCCAGGTTGATTGTCCAGGTGCTACCTTCGAGACCCACACTGATACCAGGCACGTAATCTCCTGCAGGTAGGTTCCATGCGATGACCTTCAAGTTGCCTACAACGACAACGGTATCCCCGACTACCTGGAGACCGTAAACCTCCGTGCCGGCATCGATGGTCAACTGTGGGGCTCCGGACTCGAGGTCGAGAACCGCAACCGCATTGTCCCCGTGCCTCGCAACCACTGCCAACACCCCATCAGGAGAAAAACTCAGGATGAAATTATCTGTGTGTCGAGGAACTCGTGTCGAAATACTGGAAGGGCTGGTGGTGAGACGTTTTGTGCGCCATAAGCGGATGGTGCAAGCATCGAGCCCGAACACGGTGATTGATTCTCCATTTGGGGAGAGTAGCGGTTTGGAATAGAGCGCACCGGTTCCAATTATTTCGTGGAGGATGTAACCGGTGGAGGACTGCTTCCAGAGATAAATATCTGATCCATTGGTTGAGCATGCGAAGAAACGACCATCGGAGGAGAAGGTCATCATCGGAAGGAAGATAGCATCCGTACAATGTAGAAGTTGTTTGGCGTTCCGAGGATCCCATACCAGAACTCCGTCACCAGAAGTGAGGACAAGCCGGCATGGGGTGGAGATGAATTGAACGTGGTCCGCCCATCTTCCATTGTGCATCGGTGGGATAGAAAGTCTCCCGACCTCCGTAGGTGGGGCATCCGGGGTGGACGTGACTTCCCAGATGGCAATGGTCGCCGCGTCGTTAGTTGCGAACCGCAAGGATTCTCCATGAGTCCAGATGCCGTCCATGAGCTGATTGTTGTCGTTGAGCGAATGGGAACGTATATGCATGCCGGATGTAACATCGAACATGGAGATGGCGGAGGTGGTGATGTCGCCGCAACTCCAACGATAATAAACTCCAACCGTCTTTCCATCCGCTGAATACGCGATAGAGGGGAATCCTGCGACGTCCAGCATTGGTCCTTGGCGCCTGATACTGCTGACTATGCCACCCGTCTGGAGGTCCCAACTGACGACAAAGAACTCCGGGCACATGTCGTCGCAACTGGAACACGTCAAAATACGACTGTCTGGGGAGAAAGCGAGCGCCCTAAGCCACGTGGATGTACCCTGTGGGAATTCGAGGGCTTGGAGTCGTTGAAGAGTTACCGGATCCAGTACATCCACCGTCGTCCCGAGGAACCAGCCAATGGCGAAGAACCGATTGCAGGGTGACCACACAGCCAGCTCGATTCTAGAGGGACGCGTTGTGGCCACGGTACTTGTACCCCATGAGACGCGCTCTCCGTGCACAATCCTCACGAAAGGGGAGGTGTGTGGCTCGTACAGTTCCCGTACGATCGATTCTTTGGGAGCCAATACAAGCGCCGAATGATAGATGTGTGGAACGGATGCGCTGATGATCTCGAAGTACCCGGTTACAAAACTGAAGCAGTCGTTGGTAAGGTTAAGCGTTTGTGGCTCCTAAATCCAGTCTGAGGTGAGTTCGGAAGACATCAAGGTGGGAGACTCGACGCACCTCCAACCAGTCCGCAGTGGCTTGCAACGCGTCAACAGCATTTCTGACGGCTCCGAGGACGCTGAGCACTTCTAACCAGAACAAAAATTTCGTCTGCAGGAACTGGTGCAGGGTGGGGGTGATTATTGGCGCGTCGGCTGGTGTTGCGTCCGCGCCGATGAGGTGTGTGTGCCATGATAAACACGCGTATTGCAAAGCCAGATCGATTGATTTTTCGGTCTTCTCCTTCAAGTTATTGACATCCGAGTTTGCGGCGGCGTCTGGAAGCTTGCACATGTCCCTCTCCAGTGCCTGATTCATTAGGTTGAGGCAGCCGATCAGAAGTTCCTGGTGGTGGTCTGGGGGGGAGATGTGAAACCTTTCGTCGGCGCACCGAACCGGATCGGTGACGAAGTCGGGGAATGACTTATGGAATGGCCGGACGGGATGGTTGATATCCTCCCGGAGGATAAGGAGTGAACTGACCGACGACAGTAAGGGGGGAACGTCTTCGGCGTCGAATCCCAGGAGCGCGGCGATCGCGGATTGAGAAAGAGGGTTGGTAGCGAGAACCACGGCACCGAGGACGGAGCGGGTTTTGGGATCATCCTCTAGGTCGTCACCGAAGGCCTCTTGAAGAATCGATGTGTACAGTAAGTCCAGGGTCTTCCCCTCACGAGCACCAATCTTCTGTGACTGCAGAAGGAGATCCAGTCGTTCTCTGGGGTTTCTCTTATTGTCACTGATGAACTTGGCTGTTGCTGCAGCGTAGACAAATAGCCCTGCTGCCCGCTCGCAAAGGCGGTCCAGCTGTTCTTCGGTCGGCCAATTACTATCCAATCCACGCCGACGACCAGCAAGTTCCAAGAAGCAGGTTTTGTAGAATAGTCGGATGTCGCTGTCGACTTGGTACGGCTCGACCTCGTGCAGAACGAACACGTCCGTCATCTTCGCCAACAGTGGGAGACGGAAACCTTCAGAGATCCGTGGTTCCGGGCGACCCGTGACGAAGAATTTAACTTCCGGGATCTTGGACACCAGTCGCCCAAGGACGGACAGGATTGCCGAAGCTGGCTCTTCATCTTCACATTCATCTAGGGCATCAATGACGATAACGGTCGAGATCCCGGATTCGTTGAGTGGCCGGACAATGAGTTTCTCCATTTGGTTGCAGAGTGATTCATAGGCAATCTCCGGATCCGACTGAATCAACGGGACAAGGATTGACCGGAATTTCGGGTACTTGCGTGCGAGTTGAATGGCCAGCGTTGGGAATATGAGCTGGAGGTTCCTCCGATTCTCGAAATCCCTTGAACAGAAGAAGGTGGCACCAAGCCGACCATCCACAACCAACCTCTCCGCAATCGTCTTCGCGATGGTGCTCTTCCCCGTTCCGGCAAGTCCATTCAACCAGTAGACGGGGAGTCTGGTGAAGTCCCTCGTCCAGATTTCGATACCATTCAGAACATCCCCGCGGGTCCCTTTGAGACAGCCTTTGCGTTCGCCGTGTCGATACTGGGCCCCGGTTGCATAGCGGAAATTGTTAAGGACAGACTTTTCAGCTGTCAGGACTCCGTGTCAGCCACCCATCAACAAGAGTGGATAAATTTCTGACCGGCATCCTGTCGAAAAAAATGTTACATTCGGTCAGACATAAAAGAGGGGGGACACGCACCATAAGGTCACATCCGTGGTTGTAAATTGCCATCTGTTGCACTAGCTGTTGCCCTGGTCAACATCGAGAAGGGTGTTACATTTGCGAACAAACCATGTAATCGTTGACGGCCTCCTGTAGATCTTCGAGAAGTGCGCCGACATCTTCGCTATCTTGAACATCATCGAGGTATCGCAGGGTCGCGGACTTGCCACCCAGCGACCGCAGTTTTCCTTCGATGATTTTGAGTGTACTAAGAGGGTTTAAGCATTCATCCCAAACAGAGGCGATTTCCATACATAATCAATGCTTCACGGCGTTTAATTTCCTTCTCATCATTCGTGGGCTGTTCGAAAAGCTTCCCTAGCGTAACGATGCGCGAGCAAAGTATTTCAATCTTGTCCTTGACGACATCAGCGTTCTGGGGGGTGATCGTCAGAGAGGGCGTTGAGCGGGACGTCAAAGCGAACCTGATATTTGGCATAGACGACAGAGATTGATTCCAAGACAGCTCTGAGGGGGCAAAATGCTTCGGCTGCCCCCTTTGCGAGGTCGAACGCGAACGAGGCGCGCCTGAGAGCGCGATCAACCGGGCCTCTCTCTTTGACTAAGTAGGGGTAAACAGGACAGTAGTGCGGCCAAAACACCAAGACTCACTCCTGGACCTCCTGGGCTGCACTAGGCCACGAGCGTCCTTGCTACCCAGACTGTCCCCGGGCGTGCGCTCACGAGTGGCCCCTGAAGGTCGCTGAACACTCCGCCCCCGTGGTGCTATCGGGTAGGGGGTAAATGTGAGCCCCGATAGCTACAGTAGACCGCACTTACTCGAGTTGCCACCGGTGTTCCCGGGAATCGGCGTTGGGGTGTTCGACACGGGAAGCTGTTGATTCTCGATCCTTACTCCCTTGTCAACGACCCGAGAACTCCCCACTCCGTGGTTGATACCTGGTCCCGGGGTCAAATCAGTCCCCCCGTCTCGCCAACTGAGATATCTCCCGAACAACGCTCACCTTGGAAATCCCTGCGACGCTCCGCATTGGTTTCTGTGGTTTGTTGGGTGGGGTTGTTAGGAGGTACCGGCTTTGGGGAGGACTTTAATCGTTTCTTCACGAAACGCAACATCCTGAAGCGAAGGAAAGTGCAGACGGCGTAGCGCCTGACCCAATTATCTCCTTACCTCACGGCTGGGCGCTACTGATTGGTGCGCACAGGTGTGGAACGAAACGAGCCAAAGTCGTTCCAACCACGGCAACTCAGCTTGTCGCCCCAGAGACCGCGCTGGAGAGAAGGACACCGCCTTCGCCAGTTCTATTTTCTGGATAACGCTTTCTCAATTTCTACCGATGGAGCCCAGAATGAAACCACCAACCTTTCAAGCCATTCCCTACGAACTCTTCGGGAGAGCCATCCAGATCCTTACCGGACATAGTTACGCCAGCAAGTTCTGCCAACGTCTCGTCATGCCCTACGCCCCTTCTTACGAGAGTCAATACAGTCCACGCACGACGCCGATGTCCCTGTCCCAACCCGGCTCAAAACCCTACTAGAGCACGCTCTCATTGTATACCTGCATCCATAGGTAAAACCATTTACGTGATTGTTATCCAATAGCACATACCGCATCCAAGACCCATCACCTTGGTTCACTGAGCTTATTCTGTACTCACTTTCCTACCAGGGTACATGGTTGCCACAAAAACGACGGTTGGACATCAAGGAACGGGAGCAGGAACGATAACGTGGCGCGATCACCAAAGCGGAAGATCCCGACCTCACGGCCACGACTTTACCCTCGGGTCCTCGTTGCAACGGGGCTCAGGATCCTCACCTCGAGCACCGGGCCGTCCCCTTGGCCAGTTCACATCCGGCTTTCCGTTTTCCTTACCTTCGAAACAGTATGGTGAGTTCGGTCGCAGAGTCAATCGATCTCAACCAGTTGATCGCTGAAACGTATATTTACCACCAACCAAGACCGGGCGCAAAACGACCACCAGCCACAACCAAATATCGTAGAACTGCTCATCGGATATCTGGGCGTCGAATGGTGTGTGGCGCGTGGCGCGTGACACTCCACATGACATTCGTTCAGGTTGCAGTCGTGGTTTTGTCGATGCCGAACCACCATTCACTGGCGCCTCATCGAGTTTGTTGCCGAACGATGGAAAGTGGAAGCCGGAGCACCGCAGGAGCGGGACTGTGGGAACACCCGGCGCCCGTATAGACCTCGTCGACCCCTTCACGGTTACTCTCACTTCTTGGGCCAACACATCTGGCTGATTATTTGTCACCACGTATCTTGGGTCCAACAATTACGTAATCTCGGAGGTTCAAATGGTACCGGTAGGGGCCGGCAAAGATAAGACCAGATAAGGGCGATAGGTAAACAGGCCAGTACTATTTTTGCTGATGGACGAAGCACCCCATGACCAGACGGGCTCCCGAGACTACCAATCCGACCATTCTCGATTGGAGGCTTGGATCAATGACCGAGAAACAGCTTTCGGAGGTTTTTGTGCGGCTCAGGTGGCGGGGAGGGCTTGCATTCGTACGTGATGAGATATGAATTGGCTGGCTTAGTGTATAATGGTGACTGAGCAGTCTTTGTGGTGTATCGAATTTCTCAGTTTATGCCGCCGAAACTTCGCCAGCTGTGAGTGTTTCATAATCTTGTTCGGGCCTTTCTCATCTGCCCGCCCCAGATTCTCATTCATCGCGAATAGCTCAACCTCACTGTCGTTACAGAAAAGAATGATACGGGAGCGAACCTCTTTGTCGAATCTACCGAAACGCGAACGGAGAAAAATACGCCACCAATAACAACTCAACGTTTCGTGTTCGAGCGCGGCTGTCCGGAATGGTCTGATGATCACTAGTCTGAATGATTCCGAGTTAAAGCCCGTGATGAACGACCTTTCGGGGGACGATCATGTCTCCTCGTGGTTCCAACACCCGTCCCCGTCGGCAAAGCAGTCAAGAGCCCTTTGAAGTCTTTAGGAACGAAACCATGATCTCCAAACCGCGCCTCTTACTGACCCGCTCTAATCGACTCAAAGTACTGGTTCATGGGTGGAAGGCTCTCAAGACCGGCTGCTCATCGTTGATCCAACCCAATAGGTGGTAGCCATTGCTCTCTACTGCGAACGTGGGGGCTTTATCGGTGTGGAGATTGGCATCCTGATTAAACAAGTGCCTTCAGCCTCCTCTGGCTAGCGCATACCCTGGGATGACTGGAAGGGAGATCGGGTAATCATGGGCATCCCCAAATTCGTCCGGGCCTTTGTCTTTGGCACCCGTGTCTTGCTTTTATGACGGGGTCAACAAGGAGGTTATCATGTCCGAGCATGCGACTTCAGCTGGTGGAGATGTAGAACCCCGGTTCGGGTTAGAGGCAGAGAGAGGGGAGGAAGTACAACGCCCGATCCAGAAAATATTTGGTCCCCAATAGGATCTGATTGTGCGGCAGAGGGTCAAGCCTTGGGCCACGGTCTTGTGACGCTTTTAGTGGGTGATTCACGGAAACTGATGACGCGTGCGGTGGGCTTACCCCCTGGTGCAAGAAGAGCACGAGTCTTCCCAACCAACAGCCAGCGCTGTGGATCCCGTATTTCGGGTTCCAGCGTGGGCGCCGACATCCGGGGCGAATGGGCCGGATGATCGATTTCGCGACGGTCCCCTTCCCGTGATGCAACAACCCTTGTACGACGACTATGTCCCCCGGTGGTTTCAAGCTTACCACCCCCGGCAGCAAAGCCATCAAGAGCCTTTCGAAGTTTTTGGGAACGAAACCACAACCTTCGGACCATGCGCCTCCCACTGGCCCGTCCTTATTTACCGCCATTCTCCCCACCGACATCATCGAAGAGATCCTGCTCTGCCTACCGGGCCAGGATATCCTCAGAATGAAGCAGGTGTGTTGAGTTGGCGGAGGGACGAACACCTAACTAGGCGGTGGCTGACCCGTGTCTCGTGTCAGGTCAGCCGGGCCTTCGCCAGATTGATTTCCGCGTCTCCGTTCTTAGAGTACCGACTTGAACTCTTTGCTGCTGGCTTGGTCGAAAATCCTCACTTCTCGTGCAGCTTGGAGGAGGGACGAAAGCAAGTTAAGGACTACGTGAATGTGTGGAAGAACTTTGACAATCTCAAGAAACGTACGCACACCCTCGGACCGCAGGACCCTCGCTGGGGGAAACTGGCCCACGTGGGCCGGGGTCTCCTCGCCAGACGTTACGGCTGTTCGGTCTCGTTCATTCGTACAACTATGGGTCAACAGGGGGTCGAGGAGTGGACGGTTGACCCTCCTGTCACTCCGTTCCAGCCCTGTGGATTTGCTGTGTACTCCCCAGAGGATGTACTCGCTCTCGTGGAGCAGAGGGATTCGTAAGCAGGTCTATTTTGACTCAGTGGGCAGGGTTCTGACCAGCTTGTAGTGTCTTCCAAATTCGCCTTCTCAACACCAAGGATGGGACGCCTCACCATCTGCCACTGAATAATGTCATTCTGTGGGACTCGGGATTAGACGGTGAAAACAGGGATGCGCCGCGCGCGGAGATGACCGCCTCCAGATTGATGATCTTCGTTTCTACATTTTGGGCCGAGATTCTGATCGTCTGGGATTGGAGAACTGGGAGTGTTGTGAGAGCTATCGTTTTTCAGTTGATTCTAACTCTCATATCCCTCGCTATTTCAGGTCCTCAAACGGTCCAGTGTGGAGGACGCCTTTCTGCATTGTAACCGCTCCGGATTCACCTTCCTGGACGAGTTTCGACTGGTTACCTCGAACGGCCGATTAACAATGGTCAAGGGCACGCTCGAATTACTCGTGTTTGACACGTCCCTTCCACCGGGCAGTTGGGAACGTTTCAGCATAGCGCCCCCCCACTTTCGGTATGACATAAATCTCATGAGCTGTCAAACCTGGATCAACACAGATAACAATGGACCTCGGGGGGACGGTTCTTGTGATGGGCCATTCACCGTTGATCCAACTCAATCCGTAGTTGTCATTTATATCCACCACAACCATCACCCGGGTCGCCCTGCTTGGACAGTGGCTCTCGTCATCCGTGCCGCGGCCCTGGTTAGATACATGTGTTCAACGCCCTCTGGCAAGCGCATACCCTGGGGCAGGTGGGGGGGAGATGTGGCGGTCGTGGAACTCCCCGGTGATGGCATCCCATCCATCCAGACTTTTGTACTCGGCACCCGTGTCTTGTTTCTGAGGTGCAATCGGCTGGGGGGTTGTCATGTCCACGTACACGATTTCAGCCTGTGGGGATGTAGAGCCCTGGTTCGTACTGGAGGTGGATCGAGGAGGAAAAGGAGGGCCTTGCCAAAACCTGAGAAGATTTGGTCCCCAAGGGAGTTCGGTGACGAATTATTGGAGATGCAAACCTTGGGTGACACTCTTGTGGTGTGTTCGGTGAGTGTTTCGCAACCCAATTGTACAGGTGACTTACGTTTGCATTGAGAGGAATCCAGCTTCCCCAAACGATATACATATCTGGGAGTTGGCCTAGTCACATACCCCAGGGTTCACGCACCTTGTGCCAGAACGGACATTTTTGTATGAACGATTGTGAAAACGAGACCTCGGCTGGGATTACTTAACCCCTCGTCAAGCCAGAAAGCCGGTTACGATAAATTAACTCCGTGGACATTTTTGTTTATTTGAATCGTACGAACGGAATATGAGGAAGGATTTGTGTGTTATCCGTCCGGAATTGTGATGGGGAGAGCCTAGAATTTCCGAACGCGTGGAGGTGGCACCACCTTTCTTAGCTTCCGACACACCATAACAACGAACCTGCCATGGCTGAGCGCTGGTGCCTTGCACCTCGGTAGGCTTAGGTACCGATTGTTCAATCGTCTGTACACGTGAGGCTTTGAGGTGCCTGCGGTCCGGTGATCCCCCAAAATGTTTCGATCTGCGCGTAAGATCCTAAACCAAAGCCTCTGCCCGCGATTAGTGACCTTTCGTTGGACGGTCGTATCTCCATTCAAGCCGCCAACACCAGTCGCCCTCCAGAAAACCGCTTACGACGGCCCGTTGGATGCTCTTTCTAGATTTGCTAGAGAGCACTAGGCAACACGTACGCACCGCGTCCGTATCCTCGATCCTCAATATCCACTTTCCCCCAAGTTTTCGTGCGTAAATATGATTGAACAGTGCAGTCCTAAGCCCACCAGGGCGCGAACCGTAACGGGACCGTCGTTGCGATGCGTCGGAAGCAAGGAGACGCCCGTGATCCGTCAACCCACAAGGGCCAAGGCTCGGGCTCGTCACGATGTGATCGTCACGTTCGGAACTTATGTCCGTATGATACTTGACAAGCAAGCGTTGCTGCTCGCCCCACACTTCGAACCGCCAGCCACGTTCTCCCAGCCCGACGAATCCCCTAAACATACGCTGCGCCTGCACGGTCTTGTCTAATCATCAAATACTTTTGCGCCACGCCCCTCTTCAGAGACAGCACATTGGAATGTCCCACCGATCCCCAAGGCCCGTCAGCATCCCAAGTCCTGTTGGCACCCCGGGTCCTGTCACCCCCCAAAGTCCCGTCTGTGCCCCAGATGGTATCGATTCCAGTCTGAAACTTCAGGGGTTGCCGGAAGAGCGCGTACCGGAGCCTCCAAAACCCGTTAGCACACCAGGCCAAGCCACTATCGTTCCGGAACCCATATTGTGGCCGGAAGAGAACTTCGCCTTGTCCGCTGGTGATGGTGGTGGCTTCTACCCGATGCGGCTTGGCGAGACTTTCGACGATGGTCGGTTTGTTGTTACGAAGAAGCTTGGATGGGGTGGTTTTTCGAGTGTGTGGTTAGCTAAAGACCGCAAGTACGTGTCAAAAGCTGACGGTGTTCTCTTGGCAAATGACTTATCCGAGTCGACAGAAAAAATTGCTATGTTGCCCTCAAGGTCCTATCATCCTCCGCATCGAGGGAACTTGAAGCGGGATTGCTGGGTGAACGCGACATCCTCCGAAAGGTCGCAAACACAGCACCACTTCATCCCGGATTTCAGCACGTGGTTCACCTCTTGGACAAGTTCACGTTCGAGAGTTCCGTTGGCCGACACGTTTGTTTCGTCACGAACGTCCTTTCCTACAACGTTGCGGGTTTCCGGATGGAACTTGGCGGTCAACTATTCCCTCTCGGGTTTGTCTTGCGCCTCGCAAAGCATATTTTGAAAGGGTTGGAGTACCTACATGATAAGTGTGGGGTAGTCCACTCCGGTACGTCTGCGTGGCTCTTTGGCGGTTATTATTAGCCGGTCTGACCATCAGGCAGACCTGAAACCCGCGAACATCCTCTTCATGACACCCGAAGTGGATGAGATTGTCATGCGTGAAGCCATCGAGAATCCGGCTGACCTTTACGGGTTTCCAAAGAACCTTCCGCCCAAGCATATCCCCGTCCCCCCAGTTGGATCGACTCCCCTCCTCCCCTATCTGCCGGACGATGAACGCCTTCAGTTTCGTTGGGTTATTGGGGATCTTGGGCATGGTACGTTGACACGATCTTTCCTAAGGGCAACTAACAAGCGGGATATCCTTCAGCACACCTCCAACGAAAACACCTGAGCAATGTCGTGCAGCCCTATGCATTACGTGCACCTGAAGTTATCCTCGGTCTCGGGTGGGGTCCTGCCATTGATATCTGGAGTCTCGGGTGCATGGTATCGGTTCTTCTTATCACTTACCTCCGGG
>Ga0307516_10005977_pt1 | contig 14388 bp, 13 predicted proteins | sample 19_EM_MG_FD_203310 | JGI IMG/M metagenome (GOLD analysis project Ga0307516, IMG submission 203310) | Populus trichocarpa ectomycorrhiza microbial communities from riparian zone in the Pacific Northwest, United States - 19_EM | ecosystem: Host-associated > Plants > Roots > Unclassified | place... | reverse complement strand
AGGCAACGATGACCGCTTCGAAGGAGATGTGCGGGTTTATCATCATTGCCGGTATCCTGTTCAGTCATTTTTACCGGCTGGCAACAAATCTAAGTCGGATCCTCAATTGATCACCAATATCGTTTCCACACGAATTCACAATCATTTTAAAATTAAAAACATGAGTACATCTAAATTGGCAAGCTTACCGTTGCCCAACTCGGACTTTTATCAGATCAGGGATGAGCTTTCAGAAGCGGAACGCAAAAAGCTGGCGGAAGTGCGGGCCTTTGCCGAGAACAAGCTCAATCCTATTGTCAACGAACACTGGAAAAATGACTCTTTCCCTTTCGATCTCGTACCGGAATTCGCCAAACTTATGATTATGGGAGTCGGCTATGAGGGTTTCGGGTGCCCGGGCGGAAGCACTCTCTTTGCAGGGGCGCTGGCCATGGAAATTTCACGGATAGACTGTTCGTTCGCCACGTTCTACGGCGTACATGGAGGGCTTGCCATGGGGTCGATCTATCTATGCGGTTCGAAAGAGCAAAAGGAAAAGTGGCTGCCCCGCATGGCAAAATGCGAGATCATCGGCTCCTTCGCGTTGACGGAACCGCTGGTCGGCAGCGGTACGTCCGGGGGGATGCTGACCACTGCGCGCAGGGACGGGGACAAATGGATACTGAATGGGGAGAAAAAATGGATCGGCAATGCCACCTGGGGTGATGTCACCATCATCTGGGCGCGCGACGTTGCCGACAACCAGGTGAAAGGGTTTATCGTGGAGAATAAGACGACGCCGGGTTTCACCGCTGAGAAGATCGAGAATAAAATGGCGCTCAGGATCGTGCAGAATGCGCACATCATCCTCAAGGATTGTGTTGTCCCCGAGGCCAGTCGTCTCCAGGAAGACAAGAGTTTCAAGGACACTGCGCGGGTGCTACGGATGACCCGGGCGTTCGTGGCCTGGGAAGCCGTAGGCTGTATGATGGGCGCCTATGAGAATGCGCTCGCCTATGCACAGAAAAGAGAGCAGTTCGGCAAACCCATTGGCAGCTTCCAACTGGTGCAGGACCTGCTGGTCAAAATGTTAGGCAATATCACCGCATCGCAGACGATGTGTGTTCGCCTTTCTCAGTTGCAGGACAAAGGGACTCTGAAGGACGAACACGCTTCCCTGGCCAAGGCTTTTTGTACGGTGAGGATGCGCGAATGCGTGGGATGGGCGCGCGAGCTGCTGGGAGCCAACGGTATCCTGCTGGATTACAACATCGGCCGGTTTGTCGCGGACGCCGAGGCGATCTACTCCTATGAGGGTACCCGGGAAATGCAAACGCTTATCGTAGGGAAGGCCATCACCGGTTTTGGTGCATTTGTTTAAACAAAATCAAAATCAAGATCATGAAACGAAAAACGATAACGATCGATTGGGACCTTATCGATCCGGGCCGGCCAGATCCGGAGTGGGGTCCGATCAGAGCCAAAGGAAAGCTCTACCTGGAGAACGAAGGGGCAACGATTGTCGATCTGGGGGATGGAGTAGGGCTCATAGAATTTCATACGAAGGCCAATGCCCTGAATGACGACATCTGTGACATCATCGTCCATGTCTGCGAAGAGGGCAGCAAGCGTTTTGGCGCGTTGGTCATCGGTAATACCGGCAGGCATTTTTCGGCAGGCGCGAATCTTGCGATGATATTGGAATCTACGCGCAATAAAGACTGGAGTAAGTTGGAGGGGACCATCCGGAACCTGCAAAGGGCGACCATGAGCCTCAAGTACTGCCGGATACCCGTAGTGGCTGCCCCCTTTAGCAATGCACTCGGCGGAGGATGTGAGATCTGTCTCCATTCGTCCCTGGTGATAACGGCGAAGGACACCCATATGGGGTTGGTCGAAGCGGGAGTAGGACTGGTGCCTTCGGGCGGCGGAACGAAAGAGCTCGGGCTTCGCGCCCTGGACAAAGAGGTCGGGCAGGGCGGCGAGCCGCTGCTGCGGCTGGAACCCGTGCTAAACGAAATACTCACCGCGAGGGTTTCGAAGGACGGCGAAGAAGCGCGTACCCTTTTCCTTACCCCGGCGGATGGCGTGGCGAAGTCATCGGGGCCGCCGCTGGGGATCGCCCGGCAGGCGGCCCTGCTATTGATGTCTACAGCGTATGTGGTCGATCAGCCCAGGACAGATATTCCCGTCCTGGGGAGTTCCGGGCTATGCTATTTCCGGGAAAAGATCGGTATGCTGCTGGACAAGGGCGCTATTACTACTCACGACGCGCTGATCGGCGACCGGATCGCCAGGATACTTTGCGGAGGCGAAGGGGCTCCGGGGACAGCCAGCGAGCAGCATTTCCTCGATCTCGAACGCGAATCTTTTCTCTTTCTGCTGGGCACGGCCTCAACGCAGGAAAGGATCGAACACCTGTTAACGCATAATGCCCTACTTCACAATTGAATCATTCATAAGACAAATCAAATAACATGAGCCAGGGAATTTTTTATGGTCTTAAAGTCCTCGACTGCGCCAGCTTTATAGCAGGCCCGGCCGCAGGCACTATTCTTTCGGATTTCGGAGCGGATGTGATCAAGATCGAACCACCCGGAAAGGGTGATCCTCACCGGAGCCTCTACGCCTTAGAGCCAAACCCCAGGAATAAGAGAAATTATTTCTGGCAGCAAGACAACCGTAACAAGCGCGGATTGGCGCTCAACCTCAAGCATCCGGCGTCAGGTGCAATTATGAAAAAGCTGATAGCGACAGCCGATGTGTTCATTATCAATTATCCTCCTCATGTCCGTCGGGGGCTGGGGCTGACCTATGAGGATGTCCGCGCCCTGAATCCCAGGATCATCTATGCCGATATCACCGGCTATGGAGAAAAAGGGCCGGAAGCCGATAAGCCGGGATTCGATCTCACCGCCTATTGGGCCCGCACGGGTCTCATGGATTCGACCCGAAATGAAGGAAGTCCTCCGACCATCCCTGTATCCGGCATCGGCGACCATGCTACGGCCAGTACGCTTTATGGCGCTATCGTTACCGGCCTCTATCGCCGGGAAAAATCGGGGATGGGCTGTCAGGTATCCACGTCCCTTGTGGGTGAAGGAGCCTGGGCGGCCAGTGGATGGATCCAGGCGGCGCTGGATGGCTCTTCCGTTGCCGGTCCTGCCACCAATCGCGAAAAACCGCACAACGCGCTGGCGAATACTTACCCGACCTCCGATGGTCGCTGGCTTATCCTGACCTTTGTCGCGGAAGACAAAGACTGGCCCGGGCTAATCAAAGCGATGGAGCGCCCTGACCTGCTGACGGATCCCCGGTTCGTTGACTCCGCCCATCGGCATTCGAATGCGATCGAGCTCTCGCAAATCCTGCAGCAGGAGTTCATAAAACGCCCCGTCAATTACTGGCGCGAAGCGCTGGATCGGGAGCATACCACCTTCGGCGTAGTACAGACCATTAGCGAGATCGCGAAAGATCCGCAGCTGATCGCCAACGAGATCATCCGTCCGATCGAGGGAGCGAATGATGACTCCGGCGAATTTACTGTCGACAGTCCGATAAAGGTGCTGACGGAAGATAAGGTCAAGCCTCGTCCTGCCCCAAGGCTGGGACAACACAGTATCGAGATCCTGCAGGAGATGGGTTATAAGCTGGACGATATTCTCCTGCTGGCACATGAAGGCGCCATCGGCGTTGAACAAGTGAAAGGAAATTAATCATCATCAAAAATGCCGGTATCCGGCAACCAAATTTTATGACAACAGAAAAAACAAAAGCAAACACGCAGGAGTCGCCGACAAATATAACCGTTATCGGCGCCGGTGCGATAGGCCTGTCCTGGACAGCGCTTTTTTTGGCCAACGGTTGGAAGGTCACCATCAATGACCCACGCGCGGACATTAAGACTGCGGTACAGGACGGGCTCAATCAGATGAAGCCCAGTCTCGCGGCGCTGGGCTATTCCGTGTCTGAACTCGACAAGGGTCTTTCCTTCGAAACCGATCTCGAAAAGTCAGTCAAAGACGCCGATTTCGTTCAGGAGAACGGCCCGGAAAGTGTCCCGTTCAAACAGGATCTTTATGCTAAATTGGACAAATGGACAAAACCGACGGCCCTGCTGCTTTCTTCCTCTTCCAGCATTACGGCCACCATTTTTACGGAGAAGATGGCCCGGCCCGAACGGGCGCTCATCGGTCACCCGTTCAATCCGCCGCATCTGATCCCGCTGGTCGAAGTGGTCCCTGGCAAAAAGACCAGCAACGGAGCCACCCTTAGCGCCATGAATTTCTATCGCTCACTTGGGAAAAAGCCGGTCCTTATCGAAAAAGAGATCGCCGGCTTTGTCGCCAACCGGCTGCAGGCTGCCCTGATGCAGGAAAGCGTCCACCTGGTCAAATCAGGCGTGGTCACCATGCAAGCACTCGATAACATCGTCTCCAGCAGCATCGGTCTGAGATGGGCCGCCGCCGGCCCATTCAAAACCTTTACCCTGGGCGGTGGGACGGGGGGCTTCCCGCATTTCCTGCAAGGCCTTGGCCCAATGCTGGAAAGTCTATGGAAGGATCTGGGCGTTTGCCATTTCGACGCCGAAACGACGAAGATATTGCTGGAGCAGTACGGTGACAGCTATGGCAAGGTAGCCATTACCGAGCTGCAGCAGGAGCGGGACCACCAGCAGCTCGCCATCATGAAAGCGCTCAGCAAATAAATATTTTTTCATCCAATCAACTATTCAAATAATGGCAAACAAAAAACCGTCTTCGCCGGCCCGTCTGATTGTTCTGGACGGGATCAAGGGCAAGGTGCTGGTCTTCGACACCGAAGGCAACCTGCTGCGGTCCCTGGTGGAGGTCACCGGGGGCACCCCGGATGGGATCGCCATAGATCCCATCCTGCGGAAGATCTATTGGACCAATATGGGCGAACATTGGGAACAGAACGATGGCTTTATCGAACGCATCGATTTCGACGGTGCTAACCGGACTATGATCATTCCAAAGGGGGGCACGACGACTCCCAAGCAGCTGGAGCTGGACCTTACCAACCGACTCATCTACTGGTGCGACCGGGAGGGGATGCGGGTCATGCGATCCAAGATGGACGGCTCGGCTATTACCACATTGGTGGTAGCCGGACAGGGCAAGGAAGACCAGAAGGACGAAAAAAATCATTGTGTCGGTATTGCGGTCGATCATCGCCAGAGGCAGATCTACTGGACACAGAAAGGGGCGCCTAACAGCGGCACCGGCCGCATATTGCGGGCAGGACTCGATCTCCCCGATGGCGAAGGACCCGTCAATCGAACCGATATCGAAGTGGTTTTGGATCAGCTTCCCGAACCGATCGACCTGGAGATCGAGGTGGATGGTGACTGGCTTTACTGGACCGACCGGGGCGATCCGCCAAGAGGGAATACCCTGAACCGCGTATATATTGCGGATGGCCATAACGGTGATGACATGGTCGAAATGCTGGACGGCAATTTGAAAGAAGGCATTGGCCTGGCGCTGGATAAAAAGAATAACCGGGCTTTCGTCACCGATCTGGGAGGGAATATTTACCAATTCTCCATGGATGGAATGCAGCGGAAGCTTCTGTACCAAGGAAAGGACGGGCAGGGTTTCACGGGCATCGCCTATGTCGCGGAGGGTTTGGAGTAGCCCCTCTTTCTATCATAAACAAAAAGCCGGGGCGCGAACGCCCCGGCTTTTTGTTACCGACTATTCATCGATCAGCTTGGAAGATCGGCGGAACGTACTAAATTGCTCTTCTTGTATTCGCTGAAATTGATGCCCGCAGCGTTCTTAAAGAATTTGCTGAAATGCGACAGGTCATCAAACCCCAGCGAATATGCCACCATTTTCATGCTGGCGTCACTGTACATAGCCAATCGCTTCGCTTCCTGGACCATCCGTTGTTGGATATGATAGCTGGCCGAATACCCCGTAACCTTCTTGATCACGTTCGTCAGATAATTCGGTGAAACGGATAATTCACTGGCATACTCGGCCACTTGTTTCATGGTCTTGAATTCCTTTTCCAGTTTGGCATGGAAATTATTGAAAAGACGCATTTTGTGTGAGGATGCCTCTTCATGTCGTACGGTCAATGCCAGCCTTTTCATGTACATGAGGAATATTTTGAAATAACCGCTCAGAATCTCGAGCCGCAGCGTCAGGTGCGCCTCGAATTCCCTGGTGATTTCGGCAAGGAGATTTTGCAATACGGGGTTGTCAGATTGGAGCACAACCATGTTTACCCGATTGAGGTCCATACCTATCTCTTTGAAAAAAGACCGGCCCGGGCCTTCGATAGCCAGGTTGAGAAAGTCAGGATTGAATGAAAGTACATACCCTCCAATTACATCTGTCGACCTGAATTGATGGAAGCGTCCGGGTGGGATCGTGTAAATCGTATTGTCTGTCATCTGGAAGGTCTCCAGGTCAATGGTGAAATACCCTGCCCCGCGTGTGATCCATATTATCTGTGAATGCGGACATCGCACCGGATCATTCATCAATTCCCTGTTAATATTCATTGATTCCAAAGTCGAGATCCCGAAAAAGTAACTGATATCATCCGGAAATGCATGTTGTGCTTCGAGTGGTTCCATAACTGCCAATTTTATGTTGATCAAATACTATTCCGACAGCGCCGGGGTGATCACCTGTTGAAGGTGGGGCCATTCCAGCGGGTCTTTAAATGCAATCCGGCAACGGCCCATTTCATCCTCCCATGCAATAATCTGCATAGGGAAACAGAGTGCTATTTCGGGATTTCTTTCGACCATCGGGGTCGATAAGCGGGGATCATCGAATAAGATGAATTCCAGCGGCCGGATCGCCTTGCCGTACCATCTCGCTTCTATCTGCCGGTTGACCCTTGCGTAGATTATCATGTCAGATCGTTGCAACAAAATAACCAGTCTATCGATGGTCTCTTTTACTGTATGCTTGCTTGGTAGCACGATATTAGGTTGCAATGGCACTGATTTTTTCGGATGGAATAATAATAATATTGTGCCAATGTTATAAGTTGATAATTGTCAGTTGTTTATGGTTCGTTTAAGTGGAAAGACATTGCGAAATATCACCTCGCTAACGCGAAACCTGCGATATATAGCGATTGGGAGGGGATGAATAATCGGCCATCGCGATCATTCACCAGAAACTATATCAAACAGAAAACAACACCCTGATAAACGTCCGCGGCTATGTATACGATCTGGTGGATAATCTGCAAGACAGTTTTGCAGGCGCCAGGGATATCCTTTTTCAGTTGAATATCGCCGATATTGCCCTGGATATCTCCCAATCGGTGCCCCTTGGTGGATTGGTACAACAAATGCCGCAATCGATCAATGGTTCCCGCCAGCGGGTTGCCGTAATTTTATAGAAATGAAAGTGCATTTTCGGATCGTTTGTTAGATATCCGCTGGGTTAGCACTTTAAAATTTCTCTATGGTAAAATTGTTTTATAAGATTTACTCAATGATTTCGATATGGATAATTTTATTGCAGCACGCTCTCAGATGGCACTTTCACTGGGCTTTCACATCATCTTTTCGTGCATAGGAATGGTCATGCCCTTTTTTATGGCGGTCGCACATTTTCTTTACCTGCGTACGGGGAGTATCAATTATCGAAATGTTACCAGGGCGTGGAGCAAGGGCGTGGCCATTTTTTTTGCTACCGGGGCTGTATCAGGAACGGTACTCTCTTTTGAATTGGGATTGCTCTGGCCGGAATTTATGAAACATGCCGGGCCCATCTTTGGCATGCCTTTTTCATTGGAAGGAACTGCCTTTTTTATCGAGGCCATTGCAATGGGATTTTACCTGTATGGCTGGGATAAATTTAACCCTTGGTTCCACTGGTTCACAGGTGTAATGGTTGGAATTACCGGTGTAGTGTCCGGGATCCTTGTAGTAGCGGCGAACAGTTGGATGAACTGTCCGGCCGGGTTCCAATATGTTAACGGGCAGTTCATTCATATTGACCCGGTGAAGGCCATGTTTAACCGGGCCTGGTTTTCTCAATCGTTGCATATGACGCTGGCCGCATTTACGGCAACCGGCTTTGCGGTGGCAGGGATCCATGCCTGGTTACTGTATCGAAAGAAAAATGTGTTGTTCCATAGAACAGCTTTTAAGATTGCCGCATTATTTGGGGTCATTGCATCCATCCTTCAGCCTGTAAGCGGAGATATATCCGCGAAATTTGTGGCGAAAACGCAGCCGGCAAAACTTGCCGCCATGGAGGCTCATTTCAAAACCTGTGCTTATTCACCCCTACTCATCGGTGGTATTCCGGACGTCAAGCACCAAAAAGTAAATTATGGCATTGAAATACCCGGCATGCTCAGCTGGCTGGTAAGTGGGAAGTTCGATACCAAAGTCACTGGTCTCGATCAGATCCCAAAAGACCAACAACCGCCCGTTGCTATTACTCATTACTCTTTTCAAATTATGGTTGCGGCGGCCGGATTGCTGGGCACTATCGGGCTAATATACTTAATTGCTTTAACCGTAAAGCGAAAATGGCTAAAAAGAAGTTGGCTTCTACTCCTATTTGCAGCAGCCACTCCTATAGGTTTTTTGGCGGTTGAAGCAGGATGGACCGTTACGGAAGTCGGCAGACAGCCGTGGATCATCCATGGTGTTATGCGTACTGCAGACGCGGTCACCCCTATGCCCGGTATTCAATATTCCTTTTACCTGTTTACCATGGTATATGTCTCACTTGCTATAACCGTTATTTTCTTACTAAAGAGGCAGATCAATATGGTTGGGTTGGTTTATGATGTTAACAATAAAAATGGAGATTTATGATGCTATATATAGTAATCGCCTTCCTATGGCTGGCGATTCTCTTTTACCTTGTTTTAGGTGGCGCCGATTTTGGCGCTGGTATCCTTGAGATTTTTACTCCAGCGACCAATAAAGAGGATCTGAGAAGAACGGCTTATATAGCGATCGGTCCTATTTGGGAGGCCAACCATATGTGGATTATTATCGCCGTAGTCATTGTCTTTGTGGGATTTCCGGAAATATATTCGATGATCTCCATTTCCCTGCACATACCGGTGTTGATCATGTTGCTCGGCATTATTGCCCGAGGTACCGCCTTTACTTTTCGGAATTATGACGCTATCAATGATAAAATGCAGGCGGTGTATACGCGGATATATATTTACTCAAGTTTTATTACTCCATTTTTCATCGGAATAATTGCGGCCACTGCTGTGTCCGGGAGAATCGACCCCAAAGCCCAGGGGTTTCTTCAGGCTTACATATTTGACTGGCTTGACTGGTATCCCGTATCGGTGGGTTTATTTACGGTATTTCTGTGTGCTTTTCTCGCGGCCATATTTCTGATAGGAGAGGTCAGTCACAAGCCATCCAGACAGGCTTACGTGCAAAAGGCCCGGCTCATGAACCTGGGCCTGATCATCTTTATGTTGTTATCCTTTCGGGCGGCCAGGGCCGACAATATACCCATGTTTAAATGGGTCTTTGGAAGTACACTCAGTATTGTGGCCGTTGTCATATCATTTGTAGCTTGGATATTCACTTGGTATCAAATTGCAAATAACAATGTAAGATTAACCAGGTTATGGGCTGGAATAATGATCCTGACGTTACTCATAGCGATCACATACGGGCATTTTCCGGATGTTGTTTTGCTAAAAGGTGGCATGTCGTTGTCTCTGCTTTCCGGCCAAGCGCCAGAAGCCACTATTAACGCTTTGGGCAGTGCGCTATTGACCGGTGGTTTGTTTATTATACCGTCTTTATTCTATCTGATCTATAGCTTCGGCCAGAAAAACAAATCAATATCTGTTCATAAATCTTAAACAACAAATCAAAGTGAAACGAGTTGTAATTATTGGCGGCGGCTTTGCCGGCATCAACCTGGCTAATGGCCTGGCCAACACGGACGAATATTCTGTCATTATCGTTGACAGGAATAATTATAATTTTTTTCCTCCGCTGCTTTACCAGGTCTCGACGTGCTTTTTGGAAGCGTCAAGTATCTGCTATCCTTACCGGAAACTTTTTAAATCGAATCGGAACATAACCTTCCGAATAGGTGAACTGGAAAAGATATCCCCGCCCGAAAACAAAGTGATCCTTTCTACCTGTGAATTGACTTATGATGTATTGGTCTTGGCTACAGGGGCGCAGACTAATTATTTTGGCATGGAGAACGTTAAGAGAAATGCCATGCCCATGAAAACGTTTGAGGACGCATTAAATCTAAGAAATCACTTTCTTCAGAATCTTGAAAAGGCTGCTATTACGGATGACATGGATGAGCGAAAGAAATTGCTGACGATCGTGGTTGCTGGGGCTGGTCCGACCGGTATAGAAATCGCCGGGATGCTCGCTGAAATAAAGGAAAAAGTAATAGCCAGGGAATACGCAGAAATGGCGGATGGCGGATATGAAGCGAAGATCTATCTTGTCGACGGTGGCCCGAAGGTACTGGCACCCATGAGTGAAGCGTCCCAAAAATATACGCTGAAGGCCTTATCCAAACTGGGTATTGAAGTTAAGTTGAATATGCAGGTAAAGGATTACACAGACAATAAAGTGATCTTTACTAACGGCGAGGCGATTGAAACGGAGACATTGGTTTGGGCTGCAGGCATCTCCGCATCGGTTTTTGAGGGGATTCCGCCTGAATGGTACGCCAGGGGAAAAAGACTGCTGGTCGACGAATTCAATAAAATAATAGGCTCGGCAAACATTTACGCCATTGGGGATACCTGCTTGCAAACTAGCGAAAAGCCTTATCCAAACGGGCACCCTCAAATGGCACAGGTTGCCATTCAGCAAGGTACGAATCTGGCCAGGAATTTAATTTTCCTGGCGAATCAGGGGCCGCAAAAGCCTTTCAAGTATTTTGATAAGGGAAGCATGGCCATTATCGGGATTCACAAGGCGGTGGTGGATCTGCCAAAACCAAAAATTAACGTCAACGGTTTTTTTGCCTGGTTCATCTGGCTGTTCATTCATCTTTTATCACTGGTCAGTTTCCGTAATAAGTTGAGAACATTCTTTAACTGGGTAGGCGCGCTGGCAACCCGGGATCAGACGTTAAGATTTATCATCAGACCGGAACGTAAATTGTAATTATACCGTGGGCCTCGAAAATTCTTCGCATACAATTTTCTTGAATATTTCTGAACGATCTTTCTCGCGTTTTCAGCGGTTCGTTGTTTTGTTCCTCTAATTTAGGCACAACCAAAGCGTCTTCATTTGTGCAAAAGCTTAAAAAATTGGATTAAGCCAACACCGTGCTTATTTAGTTATTTGAGACAAACTCTCACATACTGCTTGAGATTGCTTTATGTATTGAAGTGGTGATATACCTGTAAATTCTTTGAATGCCCTTATCAGATGCGATTGGTCGGCATATTCATTCTCGTATGCTATATCTGATAATTTTTCGTAGTTGCTTGCGTGCAATTGTTTTAAGGACTCTTGAAAGCGGCATATCCTTGAAAATAGCTTAGGTGAGATTCCAATTGCCTGATTGAATTTTCTTTCAAGGCTCCTTTCTGAAAGTTGTAATTTTCGGTGAAGTTCCTTTAAGGACAAGTTGCCTTTTGATTGAATTATTTGAGTAATGGCATATTTGGTTAATTCGTCTGTCTGCCTTTCATTGCTTTGATGTTGATAAAGCAAATAATTTGAGAGCATTTTTATTTTTCCTTCCAGACCATCTGTCTCCACCAGTTGCTCAGATAGAGTGGAATGCTTTTTGTCCTGAATCAAATTAAAGTCAATACCTGAATTTGTAAATTCATTGGCATCTATTCCAAAAATGGATTTTATAGCATAAGGTTCAAAGCAAATGCCCAGTACCGAAAACTTGCCCGAATAGGATAGATTTGAAGGTGCTACGGTTTGTCCATACAAATAGATGGGAGGTAATTTTTTATTCCGGTTGTCACAAAGCCCTCCGTTCTCTGATTGAAACATAATCATACCCGGGCAGCCGTCAGGGAATGCAGTGAGTGTATTTGCAATACTATCCATAGGGTTATCCATTGCCCAAAAATATTTTATAAAGGGCTTTAGGATTTCAGGAGGGGCCATTAGCTGAGGTGTCATTGTTTTGAAATTATATGGGAAAATTTAAAAATTATTTCTGTGTGGAGGTAACAAACACTATAATCCTTTTTAATTGTTTTAAATTACCAAACTGCTATAATTCGCGAAAATCCCCCTGTCAGTAATTATTACCATTAAAACTTGTTTAGATGGTAAAGATAAAATAATTTTACAAAAAAACGATTTACTGGTAAACTTTTTTACTGTTGTACTATGAGGAAGTTAAAATTTGCTGATATTCAGTTGGAAGGGGGGTGCGAATATGTAAACATGGATGGTTCAATAATAGTAATAAATCTTGGTGAAGTGATGAATTCTTAGGCTGTATCGGTGTTATCACCGACAATTTCTTTTATCCTTTACTTAATTTTCCGCACTTTTTTTTTAGTTCCTGTCGGTTTTGTTCTATTTCTGATAAATAGCCGCTTATAATTTTGGATAAAATTATGAGCAACACAAAAATCAAACACAAAAAAAAGAATCCTGGTACTTGGCGCAAATGGGAAAACCGGTAGCAGGGTAACAGCTTCTGTTATAAAAAAAGATTTATTTTCAAAAGAAAAATAGAAACTGTTAAATCACTAAAAATGAAAAGAAAAAAAATGATACTACTGATTACAACAGTTATAATGGGGCTTACCGCCGGTATTTTTTATTGCTGGTCGGTTTCAGTAACACCAGGGTTAGCTTTATTGTCCGATAAAGAATATATAACCACATTTCAGCAACTAAATAAAGCAATACAAAATCCATTGTTTTTTATTTGCATTATGGGCACCATGTTTTTGCTGCCGTTAAGTACCTGGGTTTACTATCAAAAACCTTTGCCACTTAGCTTTTGGCTTTTACTTGCCGCCTCTATTATTTATTTTGTAGGTGTAATGGGTGTTACTATGGGTGCTAATGTACCAATGAACAATGAAATGGATGTTTTCAATACTGCAACTGCTACAATAGCTGAAATATCAGCAAAACGAATTGGATTTGAAGCCAAATGGAATTTTTTAAATAATATCAGAACTATATGCTGTATTTTATGTCTTACGCTTACAGTTCTTGCCTGTATCACTGGAAGTAATTCAAAAGAGCTTAGGTTGAATTAAATTGTTGTCCAAAAATGAGTAATTGCAAGGCTATTGAAAATTTGAGCCGGTTGCGAGCAAGTTCGCACCGTTGCACAACAAAAAAGCCGGCCAGACTTCGTCTGGTCGGCCTCGTGACCCGGATTGGACAGATTTCAAACCGGCTACAGCAGGATTTCCGAAAATTATTGAATATTTTCGAGTGATATGGATATGATTTTCAATAACTTACAATTATTTAGTATGATTTGCCATTTATTGGTTACCGGACGATCCCAACACCTGGAATTCACCGCTTAGGCAACCTACGCAGTTTCATCCTTCGACCCTCGGGCATTACCGATCGTCTGGCTTACCTTCTAGCTTCCGGTATTGGTTCATTAGAAAAAATACAGCGACAATAATACAACAATGAGGAAGGACGCTAAAAGCACCGCCTGATCGGCTGCCTTTTCATTTCTGATCAATTGGTGGGGCACTAAGGCTAAGGCAGAAATGATGAAAATATACAGCAACAGCAGCGGTCCCCCATACCCATTGATGAAAATATTAATATTCATCCTGCCGAAACCGCCATTCCAGGGGAAATAAAGCCTGATCGGTTTATTGAAAATAACAGATTTGTCAACATAGAAGGTATCTCCGCCATTCAATCCAATATTGGTTCTTTTCCAGTTGGATGGAACCTGGACTTCATCGCCCGAGACTGCCTTTATGAAATCGCTGGAGAAATGGTGAGAACGATAGCCGTTTCCTGATTGCGTCGAATAGCGCCGGTCATATATTTCCTGAACACGGGTCGCGGGCAACAAGAAAGCATCTGCCAATAATATCAGCAGGATAATCATGTTACTCAGTGCCAGTATTCTTCGTAGGGAGAAATAGGTCATGCACTATTTTTTGTCACATATTTCTTTTCACTTTTTTGCGAAAACTTTTCGGCAACGCGACTTTCCAACCCGCTATCTTCCTCCAGTAAAATACAGATATTTCTGACAGAATCGTTTGGCTGATACAAGATTATAATAATTAATTCATGAGGATTCCCCTTTCCCCCCCCGGCCTATCCCAACACCTGAAATGCACTGCCTCCGTCATAATGCGACAATCTAAGGGGATATCACGCCAATCCTTGTATCTAATAATGGCCTTATTGATTCCAAGTGCGTAGGTAATAACACTACTTCTTATTCATAACGGAAACAG